>WNGB01012013.1_pt1 | contig 11810 bp, 7 predicted proteins | sample 5400681 | NCBI WGS metagenome assembly WNGB01 (sample SAMN13153367, study PRJNA577476) | soil metagenome | isolation source: 115 cm soil or saprolite under grassland replicate 2 | place: USA:California | collected 2016-06-15 | reverse complement strand
GCCGGAATGCCGCGAATGGCGCGCCGAGAGGCGCGGTCGCGTCTGGCGACGGATGCGGCAGCTCGGAGCAATCCGGGCACAGCCGGATAACCAGGCCGGCAACACCCGGGCAACCGGGGCGCCTTCTCGGCGCGCCATCGCCCCTCGCTTATGAGGGGACTAAAGAGCAAACCCCGGCCGGTGAAAACCCGGCGCGGGATCGTAAACGCATGACTCCAGGCCGCTGAGCCAGCTCCGCCAGAACCGGCCCCCCGTTTCAGGGAGGAGCACAGCAAGAGGAGCGGCGATAGGTAACGTCGTAGAGGCACTTTTGGCGAAAACGAACCCAATGCGGGCAGCGGCGACAGCCTGTGGGCTTACCATAAGACCGAGCGATAACCTGTTGGCGCTTCGCCGGAATGGGGCTCTCGGGTGCACCGATCCCGACCGGTTGCTGCCGTGGCATGCGGCCCGAAAGGGTGTTACGCTGGCCGATACTCGACTGGGCGTGGGGTACTTTCGGAAGCCGTCGAGGGTTGGATGCTGTTGAAAGTCGATCACTACACGGCGCTGGCGCGCGTGGTCGCGCGCCTCGATCGCGACTCCTATGAGGCGCGCGGCGCGGTCTATGACCGGGCCCTGACGGCGCTGGTCAAGCGGCTGAATGCGGCCGTGCCGCCCCATTCGCAGACCGACATCGACATGGAATTGCTCGCGTTCCGCGAGGCGGTCCGGCGCGTCGAATTCGGCGATCTCGATGATCAGGAGTGGCTGGCGCAGCAGGACGAGCACGCGGCCTACGTGCCCCATGAGGTTGCGCCCGAGGATGTGCCGGCGGTCCCCGACGATCCCGCTGTGCTCGCCATCCCGGCCGTCCCGCCCCCCGTTCCGTCCGAGCCGAGTGCGGGGGCGCGCGCGCTCATGCGCACGCCGCTGCGCCGATCCGTGTTCGGCCGGGTGATTGCGCGCAGCATGCTGGCGTTGCTGCTCCTCGGCGTCGGCATTGCCGGATACGCGCATGCCACCGGGCAGCTCGACCTGGCTCCGCTCATGCAGCGGCTGATCGACCAGATCGCGGCGCTGGAGTGGCCCGGGCAGGGGTCCGAGGGTCCTCGGCTCATGGATGCGTCGGCCGCGCCCGAGAAAGCCACCTACTACGAGCAGGGCAGCAACGGGACCACCGCCGGCTGGACGCAGCTCTCCGGCAAGGCACTCTGGCGCGCGCGGCTCGAGCCGGCCGGGCCGGGCCGCAAGACCGAACCGGTGCTGATGTTGGACGTGCAGGTGCCCGAGCGTGGCTTGGAGGTCGCGATTTCGGTGCGCCGCGACACCAGCGCAGACGCCGCGATGAGCCACCTGATCGAGTTCCAGTTCACCGGCTCGCAGGATTTTCCGGTCGATGGGATTTCAGGCGTCATGGGCATCAGCCTGAAGAATGCCGACGACAAGAGCAGCACCGCATTGGCGGGGCTGTCGGTCCGCGTTGCGCCCGGCGTGTTTCTGTTCGGGCTGTCCGGCGACAAAGACGAAGCCCAGCGCAATGTTGAATTGTTGCGGACGCAGTCGCGGATCGAAATTCCGGTCGCATTCGTCGACGGCCGGACCGGGATCATCGCGGTCGAGAAGGGCGCGTCCGGCCAGCAGGTCGTCGAGGACCTACTCAACAAGTGGGCGCAGTGACGCCTTTGCGGGGCGCAATCCCTTCAATTCCGCCCAGCAACGGGCCAACAGGGCTGGATGATTCAGTTTCGGATCGCTACATAGCCTGCCTTGGCTGATGAACATACGGACCGGATGACATGCGCGCGGAAACGCAAACGACCGTCGATGAGATCAAGCAGTCGGTCGGGCTGCTGAGGAGGCATCTTTGACTTCGACAAGGCGCGCAAGCGCCTCGAAGAGCTCAACAAGCTGGCCGAGGACCCCAACCTCTGGAACGATCAGCAGCGCGCGCAACGCGTGATGCAGGAGCGCACCGCGCTCGAGGACCAGCTCACCGCCATCGCCCGGATCGAGCGCGAACTTGACGACCAGCTCACCATGATCGAGCTTGGCGAGGCCGAGAGCGACCAGAAGGTGATCGCCGAGGCGGAGGCCGCGCTCAAGCGACTGCGCGCCGACGTCGCGCGCCGGGAGCTCGAGGCGCTGCTGTCGGGCGAGGCCGATTCCAACGAGAGCTACCTCGAAGTCCACGCCGGCGCTGGCGGCACCGAGAGCCAGGACTGGGCCAGCATGCTCTTGCGCATGTATACGCGCTGGGCCGAGCAGCACGGCTACAAGGTCGACTGGATCGAGGAGACCGGTGGCGAAGAGGCCGGGATCAAGTCGGCCACCATCCAGATCAAGGGCCGCAACGCCTATGGCTGGCTCAAGACCGAGAACGGCGTGCACCGGCTGGTGCGCATCTCGCCATTCGATTCCAACGCGCGCCGGCACACCTCATTCGCGAGCGTGAACGTCTATCCGGTGATCGACGACCGCATCAAGGTCGACATCAAGGAGTCGGACGTGCGGACCGATACGCTGCGGGCCAGCGGCGCAGGCGGTCAGCACGTCAACAAGACCGAGTCGGCGATCCGGCTGACCCACATCCCGACCAACATCGTGGTCTACTGCCAGAACGACCGCTCGCAGCATCGCAACCGCGCGCAGGCGTGGGACATGTTGCGCGCGCGTATCTACGAGATGGAATTGAAGAAGCGCGAGGCGCAGGCCGCAGTCGATCAGGCCAACAAGACCGACATCGGTTGGGGCCATCAGATCCGCTCCTACGTGCTGCAGCCCTATCAGATGGTGAAGGACCTGCGCACCGGCGTGCAGACCTCCGACACCGGCGGCGTGCTCGACGGCGATCTCGACCAGTTCATGGAAGCGGCGCTGGCGCAGAAGGCGTTCGGCACGGCGCCGAAGGAGGTGGAGGACGTGGAGTAGGGCGGCGGCTAGTTGATGGTGCCGAGCCGCATGCCGGCGCGCAGGAATTTCAGCGGGTCGACCGCGTCGCCGTCGACGCGAGTCTCGTAATGCAGGTGCGGCCCGGTGGAGCGGCCGGTTGAGCCGACCTTGCCGATGACCTGGCCGGTCCTGACCACCTTGCCGACGTCGACGTCGATGCTGGACAGGTGCCCGTAGCGGGTGGCCAAGCCGTTGCCGTGGTCGACCTCGACCATCTTGCCGTAGCCGCCCTGCCAGCCGGCGATGGTCACAGTGCCGTTGGCGGTCGCGCGCACCGGATCGCCAGTCTCGCCGCGCATGTCCAGGCCGGTGTGCATCGCAGGCGAGCGGATGAACGGATCGATGCGCATGCCGAAGCCCGAGGACGGCTCGATCTCGCCGGCGACGGGTCTGCGGATCGGCACGTTGCCGAGCGTGCGCGTGAGCCGGTCGAGCTGCGCGCGGGCAAGCCCGACGCGATGGATGTGGCGCTCGAAGCCGCCGGCCTCGGGGCGCATACGCGGGGCCACGAACGGCCCGCCGGTCGCCTCCGCCGCCGGCGCGATCTTGCCGGCTTCGAGCCCGAGCTCGCTGAGCACGCCGCGGATGCGCCGCGCCTTGGCGTCATAGCTCTGCTCCATTGAATGCAGCGCCGCCGCCTGCTGCGCTTCGACGCGGTCGAGCGCCGCCGCCAGGCGGCCCAGCACGATCTCGACGCTGGCGGTCTTGCGGCCGGGCGTCGCCGACGGAAGCGACGAGTCGTTCACCGGCGCGGGCTTCACCAGCGGCGCGCGGGCGGGCTCGCCGCGCCCGGCCGGCCGCGTCGACCCGGTGACGCTCGCGTCGGGCATGGTGCTGAGCGTGGACGAACGCTGCTCGAGCATGGTCTGCCGGCGCAGGATCTGATCGAGCTTCTGCTCGAACTGCTCCTGGTCGAGCAGCTGGCGGCTCGACAGCCGATCGACCTGGGCGCGCAGCTCCGCGATGCGGTCCTCATAGCCGAACTGCATCTCGGCTTGGCGCGCAATCAGCCGCGTCAGCACGTCTTCGCGGAATGCGAAATAGGTGGCGGTGGTGATCGTCCAGACCGCCATGATCACCAGCGTGCCGACCGTCACCCAGAAGGCGATCGGCCCCAGCCGCAGCTGGCGGCCGGCGTGGGCGAGGGTGTAGCTCGCCGCGATGCTGCCGGTGGACGCGGCGGCACGGCGCAGTCGGGCATTGGTGGAATGCCCAAGTTGATCGCCAGAGCGGACAAACGATGTCGGCCAGTGAGGCATTGACGCTTCCCCGCCGGCCTTGGTCCCACAACAACCGGCGTACAAAACGCGTCAATTCCAACCGAATATGGTTAAAATTCCCCGAAGCGTCTGTGGACAATCGGCGCCTTTCGGCAGGCCGGAGCGACAAACGGGCGGCTCAGAGCGCTTTCGCGGCCGCAAGCACGTCGGCGGCGTGCCCGTCAACCTTCACTTTTGGCCATACCCGGGCAATCCGGCCGTCCGGCCCGATCAGGTAGGTGGTCCGGACAATACCCATGAAGGTCTTGCCATACATGGATTTTTTGCCCCAGGCGCCGTAGTCCTCGAGCATCTTATGGGTCTCGTCGGAAAGGAGCGAGATCTTGAGCTTGTGCTTCTTCTTGAAACTGTCCTGCGCTTTCAGCGGGTCGGCCGACACCCCCAGGACGGCCGTCCCGGCCTTGGCGAATTCGGCACGAAGCTTTGAAAAATCAATGGCTTCGCGGGTGCAGGCTGGGGTGTCGGCGCGCGGGTAGAAATACACCACCAGCTTGCGGCCCTTGAAATCGGCGAGCGAGACGGTTGTGCCGTCGTCGCTCGGCAGCTTGAAGGCGGGAGCCTTGGCTCCTTCGGCCGGCGCTGTCCCCATGTGCCTTCCTTTCGTCCCTTTTCCCAGGTCAATGAATGGTTAAAGGATACGCGGGAGAGTGCTGTCCGGTCGACTGATTTGCGCTTTGATCGTCGGCCGCTGCAAGGGATTCGGGTTCGTCGCGAAAATGCGGCGGAAGGTCGGTCGAGGGGACCTCCAGTCGGGGCATGGCGGATCAACAAGCGCGTCCGAATGTAGCCGCTCTCCGCAAGTTGGAGACGAGCCTGCAGCTCGACCTGCTGGAGCAGGAGGCGATGACGTGCGCGTCTGCGCGCAACGCGTCGATGCCGACCGCCCGCCAACTGCTCGGCTCCTACTACTGGCGTGTGCATCTCCTGCACTGGTGGCTGCGGCTGCGCAAGACGACCTACGTGGCCGGCGCGCTCGCCGGCCTTGTGCTGATTGCGATGACGACGCTGTGGTGGCGGCTCGCCAGCGGACCGATCGAATTCGACGTCGCGACGCCCTGGCTCACCGCCGCCATCGAAGAGAACTTCGGCAGCAGCCATCAGATCGACATCGGCAGCACGGTGATCGAACGCGACGCCAACGGCCGGACCGCGCTGCGCATCCGTGACATCGTGGTCCGCGACGCCGACGGCGCGATCGTGGCGAGCGCCCCCAAGGCCGAAGTCGGCGTTTCCGGCGCCGGTCTGATGACCGGCCGCGTGCGCGCCCAGCGGCTGAGCCTGGTCGGCGCCGAGATGCAGGTGCGGATCGAGCCGGACAGCAAGGTCACGGTGTTCGCGGGCAGCACCAAGCGGCCGTTCGTGACTGCCTCGGCGTCGTCGACGCAAATTCCTATGCGCGGCGCGATGACGCAACCGCTCTTGAGCGCCGAGCGCACCGGATCGCTGCCGGCGCCCGCGACGCTGGCGCCCACGCCACGCAACCTGATCCCGGACTTCGCTGCGCTGCTCGCCTGGATCGACAGCCTCAGCGCGACCGGGCTCGACGGCAAGGACTTGACGGAGCTCGGCCTTAAGAACGGTAACCTCACGGTCGACGATCAGCGCAGCGGCAAGCAGTGGAGCTTCGAGGACATCAGCCTGAGCCTGACCCGCCCGAAGGCGGGCGGCATTGCCCTGACCATGAGCTCGGAGGGCGAACGCCACTGGTCGCTGCGTGCGACGCTTACCCCGGGCGAGCGCGGCCATCGCATCGTCGACATCGAGACCCAGCGCCTCCCGGCAAAAGACCTGATGCTGGCGATGCGGCTTGGCGACGGCCAGTACGAAGCCGACGTGCCGGTGTCGGCGCGCATCCGTGCGGATATCGGTCCTGACGGCATGCCGCACATGGTCGATGGTCGCGTCCTGGTGGAAAAGGGCGAGATCGTCGATCTCGAGGATCCGCTGGCCAAGATCAGCATCGACCGCGCGGAGTTCTCGCTCGATTGGGACGCGATGCGGCATGCCCTGGTCGTGCCGTTCCAGGTGGTGGCCGGCAGCACCCGCATGACCCTGTTTGCCCAGTTCGATGCGCCGCGTGAGGCGGGCGGTCCCTGGGGCGTGAAGGTTACCGGCGGCACCGTCGTCCTGGCCGCGACCGCCAGCGATCCGAACCCGGTCATCCTCAACCGCTTCCTGCTGCGCATGCGCCTCGATCTCGACAGGCAGCGCATCGACATCGAGCAGGGCGAGTTCGGCAATATCGACCTCGGGCTTCTCGTCTCCGGCCACGTCGATCTTTCCAATGGCGAGCCGCGCCTCGATATCGGGATCGCCGGCAGCCGCATGTCGGTTGCCGCCATGAAAAGGCTGTGGCCGGTGTTCCTGAACCCGAAGGTCCGCACCTGGGTCGACGAGCACATCGTTGGCGGAACGGTGGATCGCATCGTGATCGCGACCAACGCGCAGCTGGCGATGCTGCGGTCGAGCGGACCGCCGATCCCTGACAATGGACTGGCGATCGAGATCAGCGGCACCGGCGCCGAAATCCGCGCGGTCGAGGGTCTGCCGCCGATCCGCGACGCCGACATGAGCGTGCGCATTACCGGGCGCACGGCGACCGTCAATATTGGCCGCGGCAATGTCGAGCTCGGCTCCAATCGCAAGCTCGCGATTACCAATGGCGTGTTCGAAGTGCCCGACACCAACGGTCAGGCCCCGCCGGCGCGCGTGCGCTTTCGCCTCGATGGTCCGGTGCCGGCCGCGGCGGAGCTTCTGGGGTCTGAGCGGCTGCGTGAGTTCTCCGGCGCGCCGCTCGAACCGTCGACGAGCCGCGGCACGCTCAGCGCCCAGGTTTCGCTCGGCATGCCGCTGCGGCCTGACTTGCCGGCCGGCAGCGCGCAGTACACGATCAACATGGACGTGGCCAACTTCGCCGCCGAGAAGCTGGTGATGGGCCAGAAGGTCGAGGCCACGAACCTGCGCGTGAGCGCCAACAACCAGGGCTATCACATCCGCGGCGACGTGAAGATCAACGGCGTTCCGGCCGCGCTCGACTATCGCAAGCCGCGCGGCGATGCCGACGCGGAAGTCCGTGTCCGTGCCACCCTCGATGAGGCTGCGCGCACCAAATTCGGCTTCGACCTGGGGCCGCTGATCAGCGGTCCGGTGCCGGTCAAGATCGACGGTCGGGTGCCGGCGATCGAGGGCGAGTCACGCTTTGCGATCGAAGCCGACCTGACGCAGGCGCGGATCGATCGGCTTTTGCCCGGCTGGCTCAAGCCTGCCGGCCGCTCGGCGCGCGCAACCTTCACCGCCGTCAGCAAGCAGCAGCTCACCCGCATCGACGACCTCATGCTCGAAGCGCAGGGCGTGTTGGTCAAGGGCACGCTCGAGCTCAATGAGTCGGGCGAAATCCTGTCCGCCAATTTCCCGGTCTTCCAGCTGTCGGACGGCGACAAGGCGATGTTGCGGGCGGAACGCGGACCGGACGGCGCGCTGCGGGTCATGATGCGCGGCGAGGTCTACGACGGCCGCGGCTTCGTCAAGCAGACGATCGGCGGCGCCCCCGATCAATCCAAGCAAAAGGCGCGCGACATCGATCTCGACATCCGGCTCGGCACGGTCGCAGGCTTCCACGGCGAGACGGTGCGCGGCGTCGATCTGCGGATGTCGCGGCGCGGCGGCGCGATCAAGAGCTTCACGCTCAATGCCAAGCTCGGGCGCGACACGCCGCTCAACGGCGATCTGCGCGGACGTAACGGCGGCCGCAACGTCCTCTATGTCGAGACCGCTGACGCGGGCGCCTTCTTCCGCTTCACTGATGCCTATCCCAAGATTTACGGCGGCGAGATGTGGGTGGCGATGGATCCGCCGACTGGAGACCAATTCGCGGCGCAGGACGGCATCCTCAACATCCGCGATTTCGTGGTCCGCGGCGAAGGCGCGCTCGACCGGGTGGCCGCCGGCTCGAACATACCGAGCGGGCAGGCGCCGAACCAGCGCGGGGGCGTCGAATTCTCCCGCATGCGGGTCGAGTTCACCCGCACGCACGGCCGCTTCGCCATCCGCGAAGGCATCGTGAAGGGACCGCTGATCGGCGCCACGTCCGAGGGCTATATCGACTACGTCAAGGACGAGGTGCACATGCGCGGCACCTTCGTTCCGTTCTTCGGGCTCAACAACATGTTCGGGCAAATCCCGATCTTCGGGCTGTTCCTCGGCGGCGGCAGCAACGAGGGACTGGTCGGGCTCACCTATGAGGTCGCGGGCGCACCCAGTGCGCCGGTCCTGCGCGTCAATCCGATTTCAGTGGTCGCGCCCGGCATGATCCGGAAATTCTTCGAATTCCCGACCGGCTCCGTCAACGGGTCGGTCGCCCGGCCGCAGAGCTTCGTCGACCCCGTCCGGTAGCCGGCCTCGCTGGCCGAGCTACAGCGGCTTCAGCAGCACGTGCCGTTTTCGTCCGAGCGAGAGCTTGATCACGCCTTCCGGCGTGAGCTGCGCCGGCGTGAGCGTCATCTTCTCGTCGGTGATGACGGCGTCGTTCAATCGCAGCCCACCGCCCTTGATTTGGCGTCGCGCCTCGCCGTTTGAGGCAACGAGGCCGGCCTTGACGAATGCGCTGAGCAGGCCGAGCCCCGCTGCGAGCTCGGTGCGGGCGATCTCGACCGTCGGCAGGGTTTCCGCGAGCGCGCCTTCCTCGAATGTGCGCCGGGCGGTTTCGGCGGCCTCTTCGGCGGCGGCGCGGCCGTGCACCAGGGCGGTCGCTTCCGTGGCCAGCACCTTCTTGGCCTCGTTGATCTCCTGGCCTTTCAGCGCCGCGAGCTTCGCAATCTCGTCGAGCGGCAGGACCGTGAACAGCTTGAGGAATCGCACCACGTCGCCATCTTCAGTGTTGCGCAGGTACTGCCAGAAATCATACGGGCTGACCATGTCGGAGTTCAGCCAGACCGCGCCGGCTGCCGTCTTGCCCATCTTGGCACCGGACGAAGTAGTCAACAGTGGCGTGGTCAGCGCAAAGAGCTGCGCGTTCATCATCCTGCGGCCGAGGTCGATGCCATTGACGATATTGCCCCACTGATCGGAGGCGCCCATTTGCAGGGTACAGCCGTAGCGCTTGTGCAGCTCCACGAAGTCGTAGGCCTGCAGGATCATGTAGTTGAATTCCAGGAACGACAGTTCCTGCTGCCGCTCGAGGCGCATCTTCACCGAATCGAACGACAGCATGCGGTTGACTGAGAAATGCCGTCCGACGTCGCGCAGGAATTCGACATAGTTGAGATCGTTCAACCAGTCGGCGTTGTTGACCATGACCGCATCGGCGGGTCCATTTCCGAACTTCAGGAATTTCGTGAAGACATTGCGGATGCCCCGGAGGTTCTCATTGATGGCGTTGTCCGTGAGAAGCCTTCGGGTCTCGTCCTTGCCGGAGGGGTCTCCGACCCGAGTCGTGCCCCCGCCCATCAAGGCAATCGGCTTGTGTCCGGTCTGCTGCAGCCAGTACAGCATCATGATCACCAGCAGATTGCCGATATGGAGCGACGGCGCGGTGCAATCGAAGCCGATATAGCCGGTCACGCGCGACGACTTCGCCAGGGCGTCGAGCGCCTCCGGCTCCGACACCTGGTGGATGAATCCCCGGCTCGCCAGGACGTTGAGGAAATCGGACTTGTAGGCGCTCATGCGCGGAGCCTCGAAAACGGACCTGTATCAGCTGTCGGCGACGCGGCCAGCAGCCTGGGTTCATGCGTCGCGGCGCTCCATTTGCCACCAAACTGCCGCGAGCGAAACCCCCCTCGCGTTCGCGCCGGGCCAAATACCAAAATCCAGGAGATGCCGCGGCTTGGACAGTTGCAACGGTCGGATCGAAGGCGTCCGGGCATAGAACCATTCTTCGGTCCTACGTTTCTTCCGGTCTTCCGGCGGGGGCGCCGCGGTTCACTTCTCCCGGCGGCCGGTATACATCCTCGCCTATGAGTCGGACGGAGGCTGCGGTGGATCACCTTGCGCTCGGCCTGATGAGCGGCACGTCTTACGACGGCGTCGATGTCGGGCTCGTGAGCACCGACGGCGAAGCGATCAGCCGCGTCGGCCCGACCGGCTACCGCGGCTCGCGGCTATGGCGAGGACGAGCGCGCGCTCATCCGCCGTGCCATCGCCGCCGCCGCCAATCTCAGCAGCCGATCCGAGCGGCCGAGCGTGCTGGCCGAGGCGGAAGCGCTCATTACGGACGCCCACGCCGAGGCGATCGAAGCCTTCATGGCGGCGAACGGCATGCCGGCAAGCGAGATCGGCGTGATCGGTTTCCACGGCCAGACCGTGCTGCACGACCCCGAGCGCGCGCTCACGGTTCAGCTCGGCAACGGGCAGGTGCTCGCGGCCCGGCTCGGCATTCCGGCGGTCTACGACTTCCGCGCCACCGACGTCGCCGCCGGCGGGCAGGGCGCGCCGATCGTGCCGGTCTACCATCGCGCCATGGTGCGCATGCTCGACCGCGCGCATCCGGTCGGCGTGCTCAATCTCGGCGGCGTCGCCAACCTCACGTTCATCGACGGCGACGAGATCGTCGCGTTCGACACCGGGCCGGGCAATGCGCTGATCGACGATTTCCTGCGGCTGCGCACCGGCGCGCCCTATGACGGCGAGGGCAAGGCGGCCGCCGCCGGCCGCGTTGATGAGGCGGCGGTCGCACGTCTGTTGGCGCATCCGTTCTTCGCCAGGCGCCCGCCGAAGTCGCTCGACCGCAACGCCTTCCGCTCCTGGGTGGCGGAGGAAGGCAATCTCGCCGGCAAGAGCACCGAGGACGGCGCCGCGATACTGACGGCGGTCACCGCGGCGGCGCTCGCGCGCGCCGCCACGGTGCTGCCGCGCGTGCCGGCGAGCTGGGTCGTTGGTGGCGGCGGCGCGCGCAATCCCACCCTGATGCGGATGATCGCGGACAAGCTCACGCCGGCGCGGGTCGAAAGCGCCGATATGGTCGGCTGGTCGGCGGATGCACTGGAGGCGCAGGCCTTCGCCTATCTCGCGGTGCGCAGCCTGCGCGGATTGCCGCTGACGTTCCCGACCACGACCGGCGTGCCGCGGCCCCTTACCGGCGGCATCGTCGCGCGGCCGTGATCCTCGTCATGACGATCAGCGCGCCGCGTCGCGAATGACGCGCTCCATGCCCTTGACCACGCGCGCGAGGCTCTCGACGTCGACCTTGTCGGGCGTGTCGCTGGGCTGGTGATAGTGCGGATAGCGAAACAGCGCCGTGTCGGTGACCATCATGGCCGGGAAGCCGTGCTGGGTGAACGACCAATGGTCCGACCAGTCAATGCCGGGAACGGCAGCGGGCGCCACGCCGCCGATCGAAGGAAACGCCGTGTGCGAGCGGAACGACCGGATCGTCTCCCAGACCAGCGCGCGCGCCGAGGGCGTGCCCACGAACGCGACGAAGTCGCCACGGTCGGGGAACAGCAGGTTGAACAGCGCGGGATATCTCTGGCTGCCCGGCGCGCTCGAGTAGTAGCCGATGGTCTCGAGCGACATCATGCCCACCACGCGCTCGCGGCGCTCGGCCAGTCCCCTGGCGTAGTGCAGGCTGCCCATGTCTTCGCTCTTGAAGTAGGGCGGCTC
>WNGB01017489.1_pt1 | contig 11811 bp, 8 predicted proteins | sample 5400681 | NCBI WGS metagenome assembly WNGB01 (sample SAMN13153367, study PRJNA577476) | soil metagenome | isolation source: 115 cm soil or saprolite under grassland replicate 2 | place: USA:California | collected 2016-06-15 | reverse complement strand
TGCAGCAATCCTCAGGCTCGACGCGCATTCCGTCGCTGCACATGCGGGCGGTCTGGACATGGACGAACCGGACCGTTCCGTTAAATCGATATCTCCGCACGCCGTTGCGTCCGCAGCGGGGACAGCGGCTAACGAGTCCGTCGCCCGCCACGAGGGACCCTTCCAAGAGCTCCGTGAAATCCTGGATCGAGATCACTGGCCTCCTCGCCGCAACGGCGGCCTAGCCGCGCCTCTTGAAGAACTGGACCGCCCGTTCATGCCGTTGCGCTGCCTCTCGCGTTCGGAAAGTGCCGAGGTTGCGCCGCTTGCCCGTCCGAGCGTCCTTCTTCCTGCTGTAGAGACGATAGACGCCTGAGCGGAGCTTTCTAATCACATCTGTCTCCCAGGGCCCTGCGATGCAAAGAGCACGCCACGAGCAGAGCCCGATGACGGCCTGGAGCGACGAGTTCATCGTGCAGCGGTGAGGATTCTTCATTCTTTCTTGAGCTTCGTCCGCCGATGGGAAGTGCTAAGCGCCAGCTAAGTTCTGCGAACGATCGCTCCTAGCGGACCTACGCTCGATTCGGCGAGCCCGCGCGACGGGCGCGCGAGGCTTCGCCGATCTGGCGATCATCTTAAGGAGGTGCCTCATGACTCGCTCTTCCCGTTTCGTTCTTCTGGCTCTGGTGCTCTCGATGGTCTGTTCCTGCGGCAACGATAAGAAATCGCCGACGCAACCGGGGATGTCGCCGACGGCGACCCCGACCCCGGTTGCGGGCAGCGCTCACACGGTCAACGTCGGGCCGGGCGGTGGCAATACCTTCGTCGATGCGACGAGCGGCAACAGCACGACGACGATCAGCGCCGGCCAGACAGTCAAATGGGCCTGGGTCGGCGGTCTTCACTCGACGACTTCGGGAAACTGCTGCACCCCCGACGGCATCTGGGACTCCGGGAACCAGTCCGGTGGAAACTTCAGCCACACCTTTGCGGCGCCAGGGACCTTTCCCTACTACTGCAGGGTCCACGGCGCCATGATGACAGGCACGGTCGTCGTCAATCCGTAGCGGACCCTCCGCACGGCGCCGTCAAGGAAAAGGCGGGGGCGGGCCGCGCAAGCGCGGCCCGCTGGCAACAGTTGGGGGCGTATGAACTGGTCTCCCTTCCTAGCAAAAGAGATGCCGGTCTGTTTTTTGCAGGAGACCCAAGTACGTGTGGTTTCAAGTCTCGGGGGTATTCATGAAACGACTCTTCGCCATCGGCGCTCTGCTGGCCTTCCTCTTCGTCACGGCTCCGGTCTACGCCGCGGACAAACCGATCAGCGGCACCGTCACCCGGGTCGACATGGAGCAGAAGATGCTCGTCATCAAGGACAGCAAGGGCCAGGAGACCGTCGTCTATTGGGACGATTCCACCCGTCTGGACGGAGGCCCTCTGCAGGAAGGAGCGAACGCCAAGCTCGTGGCCAGGGACGACGGAGGCAGGGTCCGAGCCTCGTCCATCCAGGTCAGCGGCAAGGCGCCCGCACCCACAAGGGAAAAGGGCCCGGTACAGTAGATGGGTCCACGGGCTGCGATACGCTACTTTCCTGCGACCTTTCCCGCCTCGATACGGCCCGTGCGGATCGCCTTGACAAACCGCTCGTAGTCGACGCTCGTCTGGTCGGCGTAGGCTGCGGCGAAGCGGACGAGCCCGCGACCAAGACGATCGGAGCGGCCGCAGTAGGCTGAAAGAGCGACCGCGTCGCCCGTGCGCGCGTGAGCCCTGGCAAACAGCTCGCCGCACACGAAGGCGTATTCCATGAGCGACGCTCCCTTGAGCTCCTCCGGATCCACGGAAGCCTTGTGGTCGGCGAGTTGCCGCACGAGGTAGTCGGCTTCTCCGATTCGCGTCCAGCCCAGGAACGGGTCGACCACCGTTTGCATGCGATGTTGCCCGACGGCCGCGCGGCGCCCTTGGTGTGCTGCCTTCTCGCGGCGTGGAAGAAAGGGCGCGCAGCAGGACGGCAGTTCCTGTTTGATCTGAAGGAAGAGCGGGTCGTCCGGCCCCGATCCGAAACAAAGCACGACGTAGTCGCGCGTTCCGATGCTTCCGGTGCCGGCGATCCGGAAGGCAACATCCACCGGGCGGTACGCATCGAGCACGAGCCGGCTTCCGGGCCCGAGCGTGTCGCGGTACGGCCGGAGGGAAGCGAGCACCCACCGGGCCACAGACTCCGAGATGGAGAGCAGCGGCGGCCGGCGCGATAACAGACGCTGCCCGCCACGACCCCGCACCGTGAGCTTCTCGAGAGAAGCGCGGGGAGTCGCCCGCTCGGCCTTCTTCAGAACTCGGTGAACCGGCCCTTCCTTGAATCCGTGCCGGATCTCGTGGCGCGCGAGTTCCATCGCGGGCATGACGGCAAATCGCCGGAGTCCCTCGCCGTAAGACGCAGCCAGGAGCTCCACCGCGTCCCGGCAGCCGCGGTCGGAGTCGCCCGCCTCGCGTCCGGCCAGGACGACGGAGGAGGCGAGGCGCTTCAAGTCCCACTCCCACGGCCCGACGATCGACTCGTCGAAATCGTTGATGTCGAAAACGACCTGCCCGTCCGGTGCCGCGTAGGCGCCGAGATTGCGGACATGCGCATCGCCGCAAATCTGGGCGACCATTCCCGTCCTGGGCAGACACGCCAGGTCGGCGGCCATGACGGCCGCGGCACCGCGGAAGAACCCGAAAGGCGAAGCAGCCATGCGCCCGTACTTGATCGGAAGGAGCGTCGGTAGGCGCCCGGCCGAGGCCGCTTCGATCTGAGCAACGACGTCATCGCGGGCCTTTGCGGGCGACCACCGTCCCTGGTCCACACGGCCCACGATCTCCCTGCGGCTCTTGCCCCAGGCCCTTCTTTCGGCCAGAGACTCCGGTGCCCTCTTCACATTTTCGCGCCGATCTGCTCCAGAAGCCGCGGCGACCACAGTGCCAGCCGCTCCCTGCGCCGGGCATTACGCTGCGCGGCGGCCCTGTTGTAAGCCGCCAGAAGCCTCCGTGGATCGGACATGCACGCGACGAGCGCCGCCCGGCCGTCGCGCTTCTCGATCAAAACCGCCATCCTGTAGCCGACCGTGTACCAGGGCCCCTGCACCCCGAAAAACGAAAACCCTCGCTCCTGGATCTCCTCTTTCGTCTTCAACCGCCCGTCGATGATCTCGAGGAAGAATCGTTCCAGGGCATTCAGATCTCGATTGAAATGGGCCATGTCGCGGTCCCAGCGCGAGCGCTCCTCGCGCTCGCTGGCGGCGTGGGGATGCACGTTCGGCGAGCCTGCGGCCGCGAGCATCGCAAACCCCTCGCCGAACGCTCCCATCCACTCGATCGCCGCCTGGATGCTCGCCGGCGGCGCGTCCTCTTTCCCTTCCTCGCGCGGCGCCACGCTGGCGTACCCGATGTGGTGCAGCTCGTGGGCGACCGTGTTCTCGAACTTGGCCGGCGTCACTTTCGGATCGAGGTACAAGAAGATGGCGGGATCCGTCGTCACCTCGAAAACGAAGCTGTTGGTCGCGGGCTTGATGACCGGATAGACCCTGGCGCGAATGGAAGCGTCGGCCGGCAGATAGACGAGCACCCGGCGGGCCGCCCCCGTGAGGTCCGCCTGGATCCAGTCCGTCAAAGTGTGCCGCAGGTCGGGCGCGCGCTCCTGCAGCTGGGGTGAGAGCACGAACCTCTTGAAGTCGTCATCCGTGAAGTCTCGATGAAGCGACGCCTCGCGCTTCTTCAGCCGCGCATACGGTTCGCTCGAGAACAGCCGTCCCCACGCATCCTCGTCAATTGCAGCCCCGGTCTTTCTCGCCGCCAGGATCGCCAGCACCGCTTCGGCCTCGCTCACATCGACCTTGAGTTCGATCAATCTGCGGTCGACCGACTGCGCCCGCAGCGGAACGGCCGGAAAAGCCGCGAGAAACGCCGCCGCCAGGAGGAGGAAACCAGGGCGCTGATTCGTCATCTTCCAGGCCCCTTGTGGTGTTAGGGTGACGGAGGCGCGATGTTATGACTTGGCAAGGGGTCCAAACGCCCTACGGATCGGGAACCGGCGTTCTCGTCAAGAACGGCCCTGCCGATCACGGGGTCTGACACGGATGATCGGTGCGCGTGGAATCGGGATCGGCGTCGGTGGGATGCTCTGCCACACGCTCGTGATGGGCGCGGCACTCACGGTATCGCCGGTCGCGGGAACACCGTACATGCCTTCCAGAGTTCGTAGAACGCTGTAGTGGTTGATGGGCGTGGCGTCATCGCCCGGCCGCACCATCGGCCCCACGAAGATGGTCGGAATCTGATTCGTGGCGGTGTTGCCTCCGTCCTCGTCGAACGTCAGGACGAAAAGAGAGTTGTGCAATCGTGCCCATTGAACGTACCCGTCCAGCCTGCTCTCGAGCCAGGCGTCACCCCTCGCCACACTGCAATCGTGCATGCCATTGCACAGATCCGGAATGACGTAGGCGACGCTCGGTAGCGCCTCGTAGTACGCCGGGAACGACTCGAAGGTGAGGTTCGAGCTCGCCGGTACGTTCGTGTAGTCGACCCACGGGTTGTGCTTGCGGGCGTACCTGCCAATCTCGCAGCCCGTGTAACCATCCGATGGCATGGATTCGCTGTACCCGATGAAGCTCTGGCCGCTTGCCAGAAGGCCACTGGCGATGTTCGCGGCGTTGTAGGTGTGCGGACAACTGTTGTCGGAAAGGTTCTCGGTCGTTCCCGCGAACAGCCCCAGGTAGTTCGGCTGACTCGGATGAGTCAAGGCGTGGCTGTTGGTGAAGTTCGCACCCGCGATCCTGAGTGAGTTGATGTACGGCGCGCTGCCGTTTCCGATCACGTCTGCGTACCCGCGGTTCTCCATGATCACCACGACCGTGTGGTCGGGCTGAGGAAGGAAGATCGCAGCGCCCTTGACACGCGAGCCTGCGAGGATGGAGACGAGAAGAAGGACGCCGGTCAAGGCGGCCAACGGAGATGCCCGCCTCAAACGAGCTCCTTCCCCATCCTGGTGAGCGGAAACCGCACCCCGTCGGGTAACTCCAAGTCGAGCGTCGTGACGATTCGAAATCCCGTCCGTTCGTAGAGGGGCACGCCGGTCAGGGTGGCCATGAGCTCCAGTCGCCTGAATCCGCTCCGGCTCGCGGCCCCTTCGCATTCGAGCAGGAGAAGCCGGCCGAGGCCGCGCCGCGCCCAGTCCGGATGGACGAAGAACGCCCGGATCCTGGCTGGCTCGGTCTGCGGGTCGAGAAGGTCGTCCGCCCGAGTCGCGTACTGGTCTCCCCCGAAAAGCGTCCGGCGGCGGCTCCATCCCCCGCTGGCGACCGGCCGCTTCTCCGCCTCGACGACGTAGTAGGTTCCGTCCTCGACCAGGCGCGAGTCGATCCCGAAGAGGTACCGCAAGGCGCTCGCGAGCTGCTCCGACGAGTAATCCGCAGCGCCAAGCCCGAGAACCGATTCGCGGACGAGCTCGTTCAGGACCGCGATGTCCTCCGGAATCGCCTTTCGGACTTCGAGTCCTTCCAAACGAGCCCTCCCCTCATCTCGAGCTGAGTCCGGCTGCCTCGGCAATGATAACGTTGCTCCTGTCAACGCAGCGAGCGCAACGCTGAACGGCAGGTTCGACGATCACAAAGCTCCGCATCGGCGTCATCGATCTCGTCAGCAAGAGGCCGACCCGCGCCCTGTACGCGCGCGTGATGCACGCGAATCTCGCCAGCATCATGCCGCAGGTCGTCGGCGTGTGGTGCGAGGCCGAAGGGCACGAGGTCACCTTCGTCTGCTACACCGGCCTGGAGGACCTGGTCGAGGAACTGCCGGACCAGGTTGATCTCGTCTTCATCGGCGCGTTCACGGAGGCCGCTTTGCTCGCTTACGCGCTCTCCAACCTGTTCCGATCGAGGGGAGCGATCACCGTTCTCGGCGGGCCCCACGCGCGCTGCTACCCGGAGGACGCCCGAAAGTACTTCGATTACGTCCTCGGCTTCACCGACCAGGCCGTGATCCGTGACGTCTTGCAGGATTGCTCGCCGCACCGGCCGATCGGCGTTCACCTTGCGGCAAAACGGCAGCCCGTGAGCCTGCCCGGCGTGCGCGAGCGCTGGAAGTTCATCGAGCCGACGCTTCGAAAGTCGCCTCTTTTCAAACTCGTGCCGATGATCAGCAGTCTGGGGTGTCCCTACACGTGCAGCTTCTGCATCGATTCGGTCGTTCCGTACCAACCGCTCGACTTCGCTCTACTCTCCGATGATCTGAGGTTCCTCCTGCGCACGGTGGCACGGCCGCGCGTCGGCTGGCACGATCCCAACTTTGGCGTCCGATTCGAGGACACCTTGAACGCCATCGACGCGGCGGTCCCGCCCGATCGGATCGATTTCATCGCGGAAAGCAGCCTGTCCCTCTTGTCCGAGCCGCATCTCAAGCGGCTCGAGCGGAGCGGATTCAAGGCCCTGCTCCCCGGGGTCGAGTCCTGGTACGAGCTCGGCAACAAGTCGAAGACCGGCCAGCTCAAGGGAATGGACAAGGTTCGCCAGGTCTCCGAGCACGTGAACATGATCCTCGGATATGTCCCTTACGTTCAGACCAACTTCGTGCTCGGGCTCGACTCGGACACGGGGGCGGAGCCCTTCGAGCTGACGAAGCGTTTCGTGGATCTCACCCCCGGAGCGTTTCCCGGATACTCACTCCTGTCGGCGTTCGGGCGGGCGGCCCCTCTCAACCTCCAATACCAGCGCGCGAATCGCGTGCTGCCGTTCCCGTTCCATTTCCTGGACAACAATCACGCCATGAACATCAAGCCGAAGAACTACTCCTGGCGCGACTTCTACGATCACGTGATCGGTCTGACCAGATACACGTTCTCCTGGGGAGCGATCCTCAACCGCTTTCGAGCGATAAAAATGACGATCCCGCGGTGGATGAACGTGATTCGGGCCGTGTCATCGGAGGGGTCCGGCAGGCTGAAGTACTACGCGGAGCTGCGGCGGCGGCTCGACTCTGACCGAGACATGCAGCGCTATTTCGATCAGGAAACGACCAAGCTCCCGGCGTTTTATGCCGATCAGGTGCGCAAAGATCTCGGGCCATTGTGGGACTGGCTGCCGGCGGGGGCCCTCAATCACGATCCCAACGCCTACCGCAAGTCTGAGAAGAACTTGTGACGGCGGTGGCGCTCGAACCCGCCGATCCAACCAATTGGACCCGGATTCAACCAGACGTCTTTAGATTGTATTAAAAGAGCCGAGATTCCTTCGCAACTCACTGAGAATCAAGGGCATTCTGGTCTGGCAGACAAGTTGCTCTTCGCCAAGGCTGGGAACTCTACGATTTTAAGTGTTGGTCCATTTTCAACCCATACGAGGAGGCGTGGCATGAGACGGCTCTCCGCGATGCTTCTGGGTCTTTTCGTTGTCAGTTCGTTCGGCCTCGGCCAGGGCGTCCAGACCGGGGAGCTGACGGGTACGGTCAAACTGCAGGACGGCACGCTCGCGCCGGGCGTCTCGGTCACGATCGAGTCCCCGGCGCTCCAGGGCAAGCGCACCCAATCGTCGGGCCCCAACGGCGACTACATCTTCAAGTTCCTGCCGCCAGGACCCTACACGATCACGTTCGAGCTGCAAGGCATGAAATCCGTAACCCAAAAGGCGACGGTCCCCCTGGGTGGCTCGATCCGGGCCGATGCGCAGCTCACCGTCCAGACGTCTGAGACCGTCACCGTCACGGGCGCCGCCATCGAGACCGAGAAGGTAGCGGTCCATGGCACGGCCCGCGACTTCGAGGAGGTCCAGCAGCTCCCGGTCGGGCGGACAATCGACCAGATCGCCTCGCTGGCCCCGTCGGTCACACAGAAGACCCCGAACGGCGGCCAGCTCAAGATCAACGGCGGTTTCGCGTACGACAACGTGTTCTTGGTCGACGGCGCCGACGTGGACGATCACTATTTCGCCGTTCCGACCAACGCGCTCATCATCGAGGACGCCATCCAGGAGACGCAGATCCTGACTTCGAACATCTCGGCCGAGTACGGTCGCTTCTCGGGCGGCGTCGTCAACGCCATCACCAAGAGCGGCGGCAACGACTATCACGGCAGCTTCCGGACGGACTTCACCAACGACCGCTGGAAAGCGCGCACGCCGTTCGAGAACGACTCGGCTAACGGCGTTCCCGTCGCTCCCAGCAAGGTCAACGAGACCTATACGGGAACGCTCGGCGGCAAGATCCTCCAGGACAGGCTATGGTTCTTCGTCGCGGGCAGGTACTTCAAGAACGACAACCAGGTGGTCCTGCCCGTCTCCGGGCAGACGTTCATCTCGTCCGACAAGGAACCGCGCGTCGAGGGCAAGCTGACGGCCAACATCAACGAGAGCCACACCCTGCAGGCGGCGTACACGTACTCGAAGGAAACCCTGAACCGCGTGGCTTTCGACTTCACGATCGACAGCGCCTCGCAGGAGTTTCCCGAGTTCCCGACGAGCCTCTTCGTCGCCAAGTACAACGGCGTCTTGACGTCGAACCTGTTCGCCACGCTCCAGTACTCTCAGAAGAAGTTCGAGTTCAAGGGCTCGGGCGGAACGAGCACGGACATCCACGACTCGCCGATGATCTGCCTGACCTTTAACCTCTGCGCGTTCAACGCGCCGTACTTCGACGCCACGGACCCCGAGCACCGCAACAACCGGCAGTACGCGGGGAGCCTCAACTACTTCTTGTCGTCCGAGAAGCTTGGCTCGCACGACATCAAGCTCGGCGGCGAGATCTTCAAGTCGATCGAGATCGGCGGCAACTCGCAGTCCGCCACGGGCTTCGTCTACTACGCCGACTACGCAACCGACGCCTCGGGCAAGCCGATTCAGGACGCCAGCGGCCGGCTCATCCCGGTCTTCGTGCACAACCGCAACCTGCTCTTGAACTGGCTTCCGCTCCGAGGCGCCACCGGCGACCTGCAGACCTCGGCGGCGTACCTGAACGATTCCGTAAAGATCGGCTCGCATTTCTCGGCCAACCTCGGCGTGCGCTTCGACACGGTCAGCGGCACGGGGCCGACGGGCGCCAAGCTGACCAAGAACCACGCGTGGGAGCCGCGCCTGGGGGCAGCGTACGACATCCTCGGGGACGGCCGGTATGTCCTTTCCGGCAGCTACGCCGAATACGCCGGCGGCTCGAACCCCAACAACTTTCTGCAGAAGACCAACGTCGGAAACCCGAATCTCGTCTACTCGGTGTACATCGGGCCAAGCGGACAGGGCCGGGACTTCGCTCCGGCCTTCGATCTGAACAACTACGTCCAGATCGGCCGAAACTTCCCCGCGGCCAACGTCTTCAATCAGGACAACCTGCGCCCCGCGGCCAACGTCTTCAATCAGGACAACCTGCGCTCGCCCGTCGTGTGCGAGTTCACGATCAGCGCCGGCACGCAGCTCGGCCAGAAGATCTACGCGGCCGTCACGTACGTGAACCGCAACACGCGCAACTTCATCGAGGATTTCGTGACGATCGACCAGGGCCAGACGGAAGTCATCGTGGACGGAGTCGACTACGGGCTCTTCGACAACAAGGTCTTCAAGAACACGAATGACGAGAAGCGGCGCTATCAGGCCTTGGCCTTCCAGACGCGTGCGACGCTCAACCCGCGGTGGCACCTGGACTTGAACTACACCTACCAGATCAAGTACAACGGCAACTTCGAGGGCGAGAACACCAACCAGCCCGCGATCTCGTCCCGGTTCGGCGACTATCCAGAGATCCTCGTCCCGGACCGCAACTTCCCCGAGGGCCGGCTGCTCGGCTACCAGAAGCACCGCCTGCGCTTCATCACCGACTACACGGTGCCGACGCGATTCGGAAACTTCGGCTTCGGCCTGGTCTACAAGTTCGACTCCGGGACCCCGTACAGCATCACGGCGGGCAACTTCCCCGTGTCGAGCATCCAGCTCGCCAACGACCCCGGCTACGCGACGCCTCCCCAGACGCAGACCATCTACTTCGGCTCGCGCGGCGCGCAGCTCTTCCCGAGCCAGAGCCAGTTCGACCTGGCCTTCAACTACGACATCCCGATCCTGAAGGTCCTCTCGCCCTGGATCAAGGCGACGGTGTTCAACGTCTTCAACACCCACTACCTCCTCCGGTACGACACCGCGGTCACTCCCTGCAGCGATTCTACGGACCAGAGTCAGGTCGACGCGGGCTGCACGTCCTTCCCCCTGGATTCCCACGGCCTGCCCACGACGTATGTCCTCGCCCCGACCTTTGGCAAGGCCGCGGCCGCGACCCATTACCAGACGGCGCGCACGTTCCTTCTCTCCGCGGGCATCCGTTTCTAGACTCCCACGGGCATCGGTTCGAGGGCGGCTTCGGCCGCCCTTTTTTTCTGGGGTATTTTTCCGGCGTGTCCGGACTCCGTCGCGTCTTTCTGGCCGCCCTTCTCGCCGCCAGCCTCGCCTGCGCGCGCCGCCGCGAGGCGCACGCCCGCGCGGCGGCGCCGGCCGCGTTCCCGGGAGCTCCCGTCATCCTGATCTCGATCGACACGCTGCGCGCGGACCACCTTCCCGCTTACGGATTCCGCGACGTCGAGACTCCGCACATCGACGCGCTGCGCCGGGATGCCGTCCTCTTTGCGAGCGCGTTCTCGCACAGTCCCTTGACGCTGCCCTCGCACGTCTCTTTCTTCACGGGACTCCTGCCGCCGGATCACGGCGTTCGGGACAACGTCGGTTACCGGCTCGACGCACGGCGCCACAAGACCCTGGCGCGGCTCGCGAAGGACGCCGGCTACGCGACCGGCGCCGCCGTCTCGGCCTTCGTGCTGCGGGCCAGGACGGGCCTCTCCGACGGCTTCGACTTCTACGAGGACGCGATCGGAGCGCCGGCCGTCACCCAGGCCGTGAGCCAAGCCCAGCGGTCGGGCCGGGAGACAGTGGCCAAGGGACTCGCGTGGCTTAAGGCGACGGGCGGCAAGCCCGTGTTCTTCTTCCTCCACCTCTACGAGCCGCACACACCTTACGAGCCGCCCGAGCCCTTCAAGAGCCGGTACGCCGCGCGGCCTTACGACGGCGAGATCGCGGCGGCCGACGCGATCGTGGGCGACTTTCTCAAGACTCTCAGGGACCGCGGCCTCTACGACCGCGCCGTCGTGATCCTGTTGTCCGACCACGGCGAGGGCCTGGGCGACCACGGCGAGGACGAGCACGGAATCTTGCTCTACCGGGAGGCTCTGCACGTCCCTCTCTTGATCAAGCTACCCGGCGCGCGGCGCGCCTGCTCGAGCCCTTGCCCGCCTCGCGCGAGGTCTACAGCGAGACCTTCTATCCCCGGATCCACATCGGCTGGAACGATCTGCGCTCGCTCTGGGACGGCCGGAGTCACTTCATCGATGCGCCGAAGCCGGAGCTCTACCGCACCGACCGCGATCCAGGCGAGAGGACGAACGTGTTCTCGGCCGAGGCAGATCGGGCGCGTGCGCTCAAACGCTCGCTCGACGCCATCCCGGCACGATTCGAGCTGCCGCAGCAGGTCTCGTCGGAGGAGGTCAAGAAGCTGGCTTCGCTCGGCTACCTCTCGGGCGCCGGATCAGCCGCGAGCGGACCGCTGCCCAACCCCGTCGAGCGGATCGGCGAGCTGGCGAAGGCGCGGGAGGCGTTCCGCCTCGAGGCTGCGGGCCAGCGCGAGCTAGCCATCGCGGCGCTGCGCCAGATCCTCGCCTCAAATCCCCGCTTCTTCGACGTGGAATACAAGCTCGCACAAACGCTCCAGGCCGTCGGCCGCCACCGCGAGGCCTTCGAGGCCTACAAGCAGGCGCTTGCGACCTCTCCCTCGCTCGCCGGAGAGATC
>WNGB01024063.1_pt1 | contig 11812 bp, 11 predicted proteins | sample 5400681 | NCBI WGS metagenome assembly WNGB01 (sample SAMN13153367, study PRJNA577476) | soil metagenome | isolation source: 115 cm soil or saprolite under grassland replicate 2 | place: USA:California | collected 2016-06-15 | reverse complement strand
CAGGTGCAGTCCGTAATCGATCACCACCTCGCCGTCTGCGTCCGAGCGCCGCCGGTCGAGCTCCTCTAGCAGCGGCTGGCCGACTGCCGGCTGGGCGAAATCGATCACGGTCGTCACACCGCCGAACGCGGCGGCACGCGTGCCGGTGGCGAAGGAGTCCGCAGTTGGCGGCGCGTACGGCGGGAACGTCGGATCGTTCAGGTGGACGTGGCCATCGATCGCGCCCGGGATCACGTAGAGCCCGCGCGCGTCGAGCTCGCGGGCCCCCGACAGGTCAACGCCGACTGCGGCGATCCGTTCTCCGACGATTCCGACGTCGGCGACGGACGCCCCCTCGGCCGTGACGACGAGTCCGCCCTTGACGACGAGGTCGTAGCTCAAGCGGGGCGTACTCTACGCTCATGACCGACTGGGCCAGCCTCGTCCGCCCCTCGCTCCACGGCCTCGAGCCCTACGACCCCGGGCCGAGCGCCGACGAGCTCCGGCGCGCCTACGGCGTCGACGAGATCGTCCGGCTGAACCGCAACGAGGACCTCTTCGAGCCGTTCCCGGAGTGGCGCGAGGCGGTCACCGCGGAGCTCGACAACGTCTGGATGTACCCCGAGGAGTCGTACCGCGAGCTCCGCGAGGCGCTCGCGGCCTGGATCGACACGACGCCCGACCGGATCGTGCCCGCGCACGGGACCCAGGCGCTCATCGGCACGGTCGCCACCCTCTTCCTCGACCCCGGCGACGCAGTCGTCGTCCCTCGGCCGAGCTACGGCCTCTACGCGCAGGTGAGCGCCGCCCGGGGCGCGAGCGTCCACCGCGTACCGCTCCGAGACCTCCGAATCGACCTCGAGGCGCTCGCGGAGACGGCGCGCGAGACCGGCGCGCGGCTCGTCTGGGTGTGCGACCCGAACAATCCGACGGGCTCGCTTGCGCGAGCCGGCGAGTGGCGCTCGTTCCTCGACGCGCTGCCGGAGGACTGCGTCGTCGTCGTCGATGAGGCCTACGCGGACTACGTCGAGCCCGCGTCACGTCTCGGCCGCGAGCGCGATGTCGAGGCGGGGCGGCCACTCGCGGTGTTGCGCACGCTCTCGAAGCTCTTCGGGCTCGCCGGGCTGCGGCTCGGCTACGCCGTCGTCGACGCGGAGCTAGCGCGCTTCCTCAATGTGGTGCACGAGCCGTTCAACGTCAACCGCGCGGCGCTCGCCGCCGGCCGCGCGTGCCTGACCCGAATCGACCTGGTCGAGGAGCGGCGTCGTGCCGTTGCGGCGGCCCGCGACCTGCTCTGCCGGCGCCTCGTCGAGGCCGGTGTCGAGCCGTTGCCGTCCCAGAGCAACTTCGTGCTGGTTCTCGTCGGCGAGGACGACAGGGCGCTCGCCAGGACACTCGCGGAGGAGGACGGACTGCTCGTGCGGACGGGCAGCGAGTACGGCCTCGACGGCTACGTGCGGATCACGGTTGGGCCCGAGCAGCTGATGGAGCGGGTCGCCGCCGCGATCGGCCGCGCCAGGACGCCGCTACGAGGACCGAAGGCTGCGCGCAGGCCGTGAAGGTCGCCTTCATCGCGCACTGCCTGCTCAACCAGAACGCAAAGGTCGAGGGCGGAGCGAAGCGGCCCGGCATGTGGGAGCCGGTGATCGACCTCTTGCGCGAGCGTGGCTACACGATCCGCCAGATGCCGTGCCCGGAGCTCGCGTTCGGCGGCGCGCGACGCTTCTGGGGCGTGCGCGAGCAATTCGACACGGCGCTCTACCGCGCCCACTGCCGGAGGCTCGCGACGCTCGTCGCGGCCGTGATCGAGCAGCACGCGTCGGCCGGCGACGACATCGTCCTGATCGGCGTCGACTCGAGTCCGACGATGGGCGTCGACTTCACGCCCTCGGCTCCGCACTGGGCCGGCAAGCCCGACATCGGGGAGGACGACTCGACGCTCGTTCGCGGAGACGGGATCTTCATCGAGGAGTTGAAGGCCGAGCTCGAGGAGCGCGGCCTACCGGTACCACGCTCGACGGGTATCCGCCACTGGTTTGCGGACTACGACCCCGACGAGGAGCTGCGGCGCCTCGAAACGATCCTCCGTTGAACGCCGACCCCCGCGCCCGCCGCATCGCTGTCGTTGCAGACTCGCTGCTCGAGCCGCTGCTCGACGAGCTCGGCGCACAGGGCTACGGGGTCATCCAGCTTCGCCGAGCACGTGGCCGAGTTCCGCCGAACCGGCTACCAGGTAGTCCTCGCGGGCGACGGGCTCTACGCGGAGGAGCTCGACGCGCTCGGCCTGCCTCAGTACGCCATCCAGCCGCCGTCGACGAGCAGGTTGATCCCGGACACGTAGCCGGAGTCGTCGGAGGCAAGGAAAAGCGCCGCGCCGGCGACGTCCCCGGGCCGGCCGAGCCGCGGGAACGGTGTGCGCGCGTGCGAGTAGGCGAGCGCGTCGGGATTCTGCTGCTCGGGCGATCCGGTTAAGATCTTTCCGGGCGCGACCGCGTTGACGAGGATCCCCCGCCGCGCGTAGTCGACCGCGAGCTGGTGCGTCAGGTTGACCAGTCCGCCCTTGCTGACGGCGTAGGCGACGTGCCCGGGCGGCCCGATCATCCCGTGCTGCGACGAGATGACGATTACCCGGCCGCGTGCCTCGCCGATCGGCTCCTGCTCGACCATCTCGCCGATCGCCCGTTTGCAGCAGAGGAAGACGCCGCGCAGGTTAACCGCCATGATCGCATCCCAGTCCTCCTCGGTCGTCTCGAGCAGCGGCTTGGAGTGCCGGCCCGAAATGCCTGCGTTGCAGACCATCACGTCGAGCCGCCCGTAGCGCTGGGTCGCGGTCGAGACGAGCCGGTCGACGTCCGCGGAGCGCGACACGTCGGCGTCGACGTGAACGCCGCGTCCGCCGAGCAGCGCCTCGGTCGTCTCGCCGCCCTCGCGCGGCTCGCGGACGACGTCCCCGACCACGACGCGGGCGCCCTCATCGGCGAAGCGGAGCGCGATCGCCCGCCCGATTCCCGAGCTTCCGCCGGTGACGACCGCGACTCTGTCCTGGAGTCGCATCGCCCTAGTATCGTCGCCGCGTGCGCATCGGAGTGATCGGGATGGGGTGGATCGCCGAGCAGCATCTCGCGACCTTGCGCCGCCTGGACGACGCCGAGCTCGCGGCCGTCTGCGACCTCGACGGCGCGCGTGCCCGCGAGCTCGCCGCCGGCGTCCCTGCCTACACCGACTGGCGCGAGCTGATCGCCCTCGAGCAGCCCGATGCCGTCTTCGTCTGTACGCCGCCGCTCCTGCACCGCGAGATGGCCGTCGAGGCGCTCGAGCAGGGCATTCACGTCTACCTCGAGAAGCCGATCGCCCGTGGGCTCGACGACGCTCGAGCGATCGTCGACGCCGCCGCCCGGAGCGACGCCGTCTGCGCGGTCGGCTACCAGTGGCGCGGCATCGAAGTGCTCGACGACCTGCGGGAGGCCATCGACGGTCAGGAGCTGGGCCTTCTGATAGGGATCGGGACGGGCCCGACGAAGAGCCGCCCGTGGTTCCTGAGCCGCTCCGAAGGCGGCGGCAACCTGCTCGAGCGCGCAAGCCACTCGATCGATCTCATGCGCGCGATCGGCGGCGAAGCGGTCGCAGTGCAGGTGGCAGCGAGCACGATCCCGCTCGCGCAGAGCGCGGGCGAGCGCGGAGACATCGAGGACGCCGCCGCGATCGCGCTGCGGTTCGCGAGCGGCGCTGTCGGCTCCACCTCGATCGCGTGGACGCGAGGCGGCCTTCCCGGCAGATACTCCGTCGACGTGCTTGGGAGCGAGTCGTCGCTGCACCTCGAGCTCGACCCGGACTTCACACTCAGCGGCGTCTCGCGAGGCCGCGAGATCAACGCGGCGACCAGACAACATCCGATCGAACGGAGCGTGCGGCGCTTCGTCGAGGCGGTCGGTGAAGGGGACCGCTCGGGCGTCTTCTGCACGCCGGCAGACGCCGCCGGAACCCTGGCGGTCGTGATCGCCTGCGAGGAAGCCGTCGCGAGCGGCGGCACGGTCTCTGTGCCGGGCGTCTAGCGCTGGATGCGCTACACGCGAGAGCACACTCGCCCACCAGGACGTCGCCCACTGCGTAGCACCGGCGACGCCTCAGGGGACCTTCCCGAGCCTGGCCCAGCCTTGGCTGCTGCCGCTGGCCTCTCCACAAGTGCCGGCGTCGCCGTTCCCGCATTCTGCGACACGCCGCGCGTTGCCTTCTCGGGCGTTGGTAAGCAGAGAGCGCGGCCGGGTTAGGGACGCGACTCCCAAGGCGCCGCCCCGCTCAGCGGAGCACTTGTCCCCTGATCTCGCCGCCCGGGAAGTCGCCCGGCCCGGTGTCGACGCCGTCGACGCCGTCGTTCGTGTGGACGTTGACGTAGGCGCCGCCGTTCTCCAGCGGTGCGACTAAGTCTGAAAGCGGGTGGCCGGTCAAGGGCCCGACGAGGTTGGCCGCCGTGATCGTCCCCGCCGCGAGCACGCCGTTGGTGCGCCCGCCGCCGGCCGGACCGGGCACAGGCGCCGTGTTCGGGTAAAGCCAGACGACGATCGGCCCATTGACCCCCACCGGCGCCATGTGGATGTGCGCCATGAAGACGTTTTCGATGTTCGAGGCGATCAGCTTGTAGTCGAGCGACTGGCCGTCGTCGCTGAGCTTGAAGATCGCCTGGCCCTGCGCGTGCGTGGTGCGGGCCGGCACCTCGAACCGCCCCTTCAAGTGGGTGCCGAAGGTGCCGTTCAGCCCGGCCGCGGCGACTGCCACGACGGCCAGCACCGCCACGAGCAGAAGCCCCCAAAGCAGCTTTCGCATCGCCTACCTCCTTTCCCCTCCCGTTGGCAGGTACGGCGGAACGCAGCTACCGGATTTCCCGACACCGACCACCTTCAACCGAAGCCTCTGGCGCCGATGACGGAGCGTCCCGCGAGGTGATCGGCTTGGTTTTTCCCAAAGTGTGGCCGCGCGACATGCTGTGGGACTGCCCGGCCGTCAAGTGACGGCTGTGCTTCAGCACCAACGCCGCAGACCGATGGACGAGAAGCAGTCCCTCAGAGCCCTTCCTCCTTCAATGCGGTAGGGAATGGCTATGCGGCCTGAGGGCGTGAATCGGGCAGATGCCTCTCGATTAACGCGTGCGAGCGCTCCTGCTGGAGCCAAACGATCTCGAGGCGGTTGCGCTCGAGCTCAGCCCAGCTCGCGCTGCTGTCGCGGAGCGCCTGACGGTCTGCAACCAGACGACGAAGCGTGTCCGTAAGCTGCTCAACCTTCATCGGAGGAGCTTCGCTCCTCGGACGCGGATCCGCCATCCGGCCACCCTGGATCCGGGGCTGCTGTTAGCCCTAATCTAGCCGTGACCGGAGACCTGCAGCCGAACGTGAAGGAACGGGCTCTACAGAAATCTGACGCAAGGCCGGTGCGGCTCGGGATCGTGGGCTGTGGAGGCATCTCGCACCGACACGCCCCCTCGGCTGCCGCGTCAGCCGAGGTCGCCATCGTTGCGTGCTGCGACACCCGCGCCGACGTGGCCGAGGACTGGGCTGCGACGTACGGGTGTGAACTCGTCTACGGCGACTACCGGGAGATGGTCGACGACCTCGACCTCGACGGGGTGCTACTTGCGACCTGGCCGGTGCAGCACTGTGAGCAGATACTCGGTTGCCTGGAGGCAGGCGTCCGCTTCATTCTTTGTGAGAAGTCACTGACGACCAGCCGCGCCGAGGCTCTCGAAGTCTTCCGCGCCGCCGATGCAGTGTCGGCGACGGTCGTCGAGGCGCTCATGTATCGCCATCACCCCGCGGTCCGACGGGTGGAGCAGCTGCTCGCCGAAGGCACCATAGGGGCGATCGACAGCGTCCGGGCGTGCTTCAGCGTGTTCGACCCGGAGGAGGCCTCGGCTGACGATCCGCTCCGTGACTGGCGCCAGCAAGCGGAGCGCGGCGGGGGAGTTCCGTACGACCTGGCCTGCTACTGCGTCGACGCCTGCAACCACTTCGTCGATGCGCTACCTCGACGCGCGCTCGCCGTCGGCGCGCGCAGCGAGCGGTACGGAACGATCAACCGCCTCTACGGACTGATCGAGTACGCCGACACGCCTGTCGGCATCGTCACGAGCAGCACCAGGAGCGACTTCGATCACGAGCTGAGAATCAGCGGCACGACCGGCCACGTCGTCCTTCCGGTGGCGTGGAGGATCGAGGACCGCATCGTCGTCAAGGTCAGCCGAAGCGTCGGTTGGGGGAAATTCCAGGAAGAGCGCTTCGAGATCGACGCCGCAGATCCCTACCGGCTCCAGCTCGAGCGATTCGCCGCAGTCATCCGAGGAGAGGCAGAGCCGACTCCCACCCTCGCCGAATCGGTGGTCACGGCGCTGAGCCTCGACGCACTGGTTCGAAGCACAGTCGAGGGCGCCTCGGTGAAAATCGACATCCCCGCCGATGTCTCCGCGAGGCGCGAGCGAAGCAGTGAGCGATGATGCGGCCCGCAGTGGAAGCGGACCAGAGTCTCAAGCTGATCATGGACGTCGACACCGGCGTCGACGATTGCATCGCGCTGCTCTACGCGCTCGGCGCACCGGAGGTCGAGCTCCTCGCCGTGACCTGCTGCGCCGGAAATGTCCCGCAGGCGCAGGTGGAAGCGAACACACGCTCCGTCCTGGAGCTGTGCGGCGCCGGCGGCGTCGAAGTGGGGCCGGGAAGCCTCGGACCGCTCGTCGTCCCTCTGAGAACGGCCACCGGCCACGGCCCGCAAGGCCTTGGCTATGCCACGCTCCCGCAGGCCGCAGCCTCCCGGGCGGGCCGCTTCGCGCCGGACCTGCTCGTCGAAGAGGCGCGACGTCGGCCGGGCGAGATCGTGCTCGTCGCCACCGGGCCGCTCACCAACGTCGCGCTCGCGGTCCGGCGCGACCCCGAGCTGCCGCAGATCCTCCGCCGTCTGGTCGTCATGGGCGGCGCGTTCGAGTACTCGGGCAACACGACGCCGACCGCGGAGTTCAACATCCTCGTCGACCCCGAGGCCGCCAAGGTGGTCTTCGACGCGTTCGCGTCTGCCGACTGCAAGCCGCTGATCTGCGGGCTCAACGTCACGGAGCGGACCGAGCTTCGCCCGGAACACCTCGAGCGCCTCGCCGAGCTCGCGGGCGGCGCTTCGACACAGGCTTCGAACCCCATCGTTCGCCTGGTCTTCGACGCCCTCCGCTTCTCGATGGAGGCGCACGAGGCGCTGGGCCAGGGTTATGTCGCCTTCATGCACGACCCGCTCGCCGTGGCAGGTGCGCTCGACGAGTCGCTGGGCGAAAGACGGTCGGGAACCGTCGACGTGGAGCTCTCCGGCTCGCTCACACGGGGCATGACCGTCGTCGACTGGCATGGTCTCTGGGGACAGCCATACAACGCCGAGGTCATGGTCGGCATCGACCCGGAGCCGTTCATCGCGCTTCTGGTCGAGCGCCTGGCCGCGCTGGCCCGCGCCGGCTAGGCGGGCCGGTCGAGGCTGACGACGATCTGGTCGCCGTCGAGCTCCACGGGATACGTGCGGACCCGGAGGCGCTCGTCGACCAGGCACCGGCCGGTGGAGATCTCGTACTCCCATTTGTGCCAGGGGCAGCGCACGATGCTCCGGGGCTTCCCCACGGTGAGCGCTCCATCGCGGGCCTCGACCGGGGTCGCGACCCTACCCGAGCAGAGCGGCGCCCCCCGGTGTGGGCAGCGGTCGGCGAGCGCGTACAGCGTGTCGTCGACACGGTAGAGGCCGATCCGGTGGCCGCCGACGTCGAGCATGCGCACGCTGCCCTCTGCAGGCGCCTGGTCCAGCGGCAGGCGCGCCTCGCGGACGGTCGAACTCATACGAGCGCGGGGGCGGGCAGGCGGAAGAAGCTGTGCGCGTTCCGCCAGCGGACGTTGTCGCGCCAATCGGATGGGAGCTGCCGGAGCGTCTGCTCGGGCTCGTCGAAGTCCCAGTGGGGGAAGTCGCTCGCGTACATGAGCGTGTCCCAAGGGCGCAGGAACTCGACCGCGGCGAGAAGCTGCTCCGGGTTGTCCGGCGACTCGAGCGGCTGCGTACCGAACCGGACGTGATCCCACACGTACTCGGACGGTCGCTGCTTGCACCAGGGGATCTCGGCCCGGCACGCCTTCCAGTCCATGTCGAGGCGCCAGAGAAAGCCGACGAAGGGAACGAGCCCGCCCTCGACCATGGCAACCCGCGTCTCCGGAAAGCGCTCGAAGATGCCGTGACAGAGGATCGAGACGAAGTGCCCGTACATGCCCGATCCGCACAGGGTGTGGTACTCGACGTAGTGGTCGGGCATTCCGGCGGCCGTGACCGGGCCCGCGATCCCGACGCTCTCGTAGTGCGTGTGCACGGCGACCGGCAGGGCGAACTCGTTTGCTGCCTTCCAGATCGGGTCGTACATTGGATTGCCGTACGGGACGCGTGCGCCGCCCGGCAGGAAGACACCGACGAACTCGTCGCGCCCGCCGACGCGGCGTATCTCCCGCTCCGCCGCCTCGGGATACTGCGCCGGCACGACGATCATCCCGCGCAGGCGCGGCTCCTCCTGCAGGAATCGCTCGAGGAGCCAGTCGTTGTAGGCGGAGCACAGGCGCGCAGCAAGCTGCGCGTTCGGGAGGACCGAGAACACCGCGGCCTCGTCCGGCTCCACGATCCCGAGATCGACGTCGTAGGCGTCGAGGTGCCGCTCGCGCAGTGTGTCGAGCGAGATGAAGACGAAGTCCGACGAGGGCACGTCTCCGCGCTGGTAGACGTCGTGCCGGTCCCACCCGGACGGGTGATTCCAGGGATACGTCGGCATCGCCAGGCCGTTCGTCCCCGAGCCCCTCACCAACTCTTGCGTGGGCGCGTCCAGGTAGGGAATCAGGTCGGCGAGCGTCTCGTAGCCGAGGTGGATATCGCAATCGATCAGCACCCCGCGAGTGTACTCCGGCGCCCGAAAAAGCAAAGACGGCGTTCGGGCCCGGCGAGGTTAGAAGGCGAGCAGCACCTTGCCGAACTTGCCGGGCTGCGCCATGTAGTCGAACGCCTCGACCGCTTGCTCCGCGGGGAAGACACGGTCGACGATGCCTCGAGCCCGCCCATCGGCGAGGAACGGCAGGACGTCGTGCCCGAACGCCTTGACCGCGGCGGCCTTCTCCTCCAGCGGCCGGGCGCGCAGCATCGTGCCGTAGATGCGCGCGCGGCGGCCCATCAAGGCCCGCAGCGAGAGCGGCGTCTCGTCGCCGGCGCCGGTCCCGACGATCACGACGCGGCCCTTCATCGCGAGTGCCTCGAGATCGCCTGCCAGGTTGGGCGCGCCGACGAGCTCGAGCACGACGTCGGCGCCCCCGGCGGCCTGGACGCGCTCGACCGCGTCGCTCGGACCGACGACCTCGGCGCCGTATTCGGCGATCCGAAGTGCCGCCTCCTGGGAGCGAACGTTCGCGAACACGCGGGCACCCCCGAGGACGCCGAGCTGTACCGCGGCGGTGCCGACGCCGCCGCTCGCTCCGTTCACGAGCAACACGTCGCCGGCGCCGAGGCCTGCCTGGCTGACGAGGGCGTCGTGCGCGGTCACGAACGCCTCGGGCACGGCCGCGGCCTCCTGCTCGTCGAGGCGCTCGGGCTTTGCGACCACGTGGCGCTCGTGCACGACGACCCGGTCGGCCAGCCCGCCGCCGCCGACGAGGCCGAAAACGCGGTCGCCGACCTGCCAGTCCCTCACCTGCTCGCCCCGGGCGACCACGCGACCCGCGACCTCGAGGCCGGGAATGTCCTGGGGAGCGCCGGGCGGAGCCGGATAGCGGCCGGCGCGCTGCGCGAGGTCGGCGGGGTTGATCCCGGTGTGCGCGGCGGCGACGACCACCTCGCCGCTTCCCGGCACCGGGTCGGGCAGCTCCTCGAGCCGCAGCTCGTCGCCTCGGATCGCGATCGCCCTCACCGCGCAACCGTAACCGCGCCGTGCGTCCTCGCGCGACGTAGGCTGCGCGGCGTGCGGATCGCCCTCGCCCAACTCGACTCGCGGCTCGGCGATCTCGACGCGAACACGCGGCGAGCCCAGGAGACGGTGGCGGAGGCGCGCACCGCCGGCGCCGACCTCGTCGTCTTCCCGGAGCTCCAGCTCAGCGGCTACAGGCTCGGCGCCGTCGACCACGACACTTCCCGCACCGCCGCCGTCGCCACGGCCGCAATCACGGACGGCGTCGCCGCGCTCGTCAGCTTTCACGAGCGGGACGGCGGGCGGCGCTACAACAGCGCGGCCTACGTCGAGGACGGCGCAACTCTTCACGTACACCGCAAGCTGCACCTGGTGGATTACGCGCCGTTCGAGGAGAGCGCCCACTTTGCTCCCGGCGAGTCGATCCGCGCGTTCGACACTGCGTTCGGGCGCGCCGCCGTCCTGATCTGCAACGACGCCTGGCAGCCGTTTCTGCCCTCGCTCGCCGTGCAGGACGGCGCCGAGCTCCTGCTCATTCCCGCGGCGAGCTCGACCGCCGTGCCGGAGGCCGAGGCGTACTGGCGGGAGGCGACCCGCTTCTACGCGCGCGTGCTGCAGTGCTATGTCGTATTCGTGAATCGCGTCGGGGTCGAGGCTGGGTTCACGTTCTGGGGTGGTTCCCACGCCGTCGATCCGCTCGGCGAGATCGTGGCCGAGGCGCCGCGGTTCGAGGAGTCGCTGCTTCTCGCCGACGTCCACCTCGACCGCGTCGCGGCCCGTCGCCGCGAGCTGCCGCTCGCCGGCGAGCGGCGCCCGGACCTGTTGCGCGCCGAGCTCGAACGGCTAACCACGAGGAGGATGTGATGACGACCCCTGCCAAGCTGTCGCTGCTCGACCGGCTCGACCAACGCCCGGTGATCTGCGCCGAGGGCTACCTGTTCGAATGCGAACGTCGTGGCTACCTCCAGGCCGGCGCCTTCGTCCCCGAGGTCGTGCTCGACCACCCCGAGGTCGTCACGGAGCTCCATCGCGAGTTCGTCCATGCAGGCTCGGACGTCGTCGAGGCGTTTACCTACTACGCACATCGCGAGAAGCTGAGGGTGCTGGGCAAGGAGCACCTGCTCGAGGAGCTGAACCGCCGCGCGCTCGACCTCGCGCGTGAGGTGGCCGACGAGACCGGAGCGCTATTCGCGGGTGACCTCTCGAACACGAACGTCTTCGTGGCCGAAGACGCCTCGCGCAAGACGGTGCGCGCGATCTTCGAGGAGCAGCTCGGCTGGGCGGTCGAGGCCGGCGTCGACTTCGTCATCGGCGAGACGTTCTCGTGGGGCGAAGAGGCGCTGATCGCGCTGAACGCGATGCGCGAGACCGGTCTCCCCGCAGTCGTCACGCTCGCGATCCATCAGGATCCGGCCACACGCGAGGGCTGGCCACCCGACGAGGCGTGCAAGCGGCTCGAGGACGCGGGCGCCGACGTCGTCGGCCTCAACTGCATACGCGGGCCGAGAACGATGCTGCCGCTTCTTCGCGCCGTGCGCGCGGCCGTGGGCTGCCACGTCGCCGCGCTGCCGGTCCCCTACCGCACCCATGCGGCGCAACCGAGCATGCAATCGCTGCGCGACCCCGAACGCGAGGGCCGGCCGTTCCCGACGGCGCTCGACCCCTTCACCTGCACGCGAGACGAGATCGCTGCTTTCGGCCGCGAAGCGCTCGAGCTCGGAGTCCGCTACCTCGGCGTCTGCTGCGGTGCGGGGCCCCACCACATCCGGAGCCTCGCCGAGGCTGTCGGACGCACGGCGCCCGGCAGCCGCTACAGCGCGGACATGTCGAAGCACTCGTTTCTCGGCACCGACCCGTCGCTCCGGCCCGAGTACCAGGCGTACGCCGAGAAGCTGT
>WNGB01012010.1_pt1 | contig 11812 bp, 7 predicted proteins | sample 5400681 | NCBI WGS metagenome assembly WNGB01 (sample SAMN13153367, study PRJNA577476) | soil metagenome | isolation source: 115 cm soil or saprolite under grassland replicate 2 | place: USA:California | collected 2016-06-15 | reverse complement strand
CGGCACCCACAACCTCGTCTACGCCAACGCCGACCTGTCCAAGGCCACCCAGGCCCGCGAGGTGCTCGCCTTCTGCGACCACTGGAAGGCCGTCTCCGGCGCCGACCCGCGCCTGCTGGTGATGGACCAGAAACTCACCACTCAGCAGGTCCTCGGCGAACTGGACGCCCGTGGCGTCAGGTTCCTCACCCTGCGCATGCGCTCACCCGCCCTGGTCAAGCAGATCAACGCCCTCACCAGCCACGACTTCAAGACCGTGACCCTGGACCGGCCCGGCAAGCACAGCCGGCCAGGCGTGCACGAAGCGACCGTGACGCTGACCAGCTACCCCGGCACCGTCCGCCAGCTCATCGTCACCGGCCTGGGCCGCGACACCCCCACCGTCATCATCATCAACGACCACCAGGCCAGCCTCAAGGCCCTGATCGAGCGCTACGCCCGCCGCATGACCATCGAACAGCGTCTCGCCGAGATCATCCGCGCCTTTCACGCCGACGCCCTGTCCAGCGCCGTCAACCTCAACGTCGACCTTGACGTCGTGCTCGCCGTCTTGGCCCAGGCCTTGCTGGCCGCCCTCCGCGCGCGGCTGCCCGGCTACGCCACTGCCACCCCCGACACCCTCCAGCGCCGCTTCCTCGAAACCCCGGGCCAGATCATCACCGACGGCGACACCGTCACCGTCCGCCTCCAGCGGCGTGCCTACGCACCCGTGCTGCGCCAAGCCGACCTGCCTGGCGCTACCACCGTCCCCTGGTGGGGCAACCGGACCCTGCGCTACGAGTTCGCCTGAACCTTGCGCCGAACCAGTTGCGTGGAAATCCGCGTTAGCGAATGTCTGGCATGCCACCTCCCATCAGGCGCTGGCATCGGTCGGCCCTGCCCATCGATGCAAGGGAGGAGTTCGTGCAGCTACGGCTGGGGATCGACATTGCCTGCCGGGCAGCCCACCAGGCCAGCCTGGCCGATGACCGCGGCGAGTTCATCTGGACGGGCCGGCGGTTCCACACCAGCCCCGAGGAGCTGGAACGGCTCTGGGCGATGCTGCCCGACCAGACCGAGCCGGCCGCGGTGACGGTGATCATGGAGCCCACCCGCAACGCGTGGGTGCCACTGGCGGCCTGGTTTCGCCGCCACGGCGCCACGGTGGTGCTGGTCCCACCCGAGCAGGCCGCCGACCTGCGTGCCTACTACCACAAGCACACCAAGACCGACCGGCTCGACTCGCGCTTGCTGGCCCGGCTGCCGCTGCTGCACCCCGACGGTCTGCACCCAGAGCACGGCCTTGGCCCTGGCGATGTGCTGCGGCGGACCACCAAGCTGCGCGCCACCCTGGTCAAACGGCGCACCACCACCCTCAGCCGCCTGGACGCGCTGCTGGAGCTGCTCGGGCCGGGCTGGCTGGCGGCGTTCCGCGGCGACCTTGCCAACAAGACCCCGCTGCGGTTCTTGGCGGCCGGCTACGCCTGCCCCTACACCCTCAAGCGGCTGGGCGTCGCACGGGTCGGCCGCTTCCTCTACCGGCATTCGCGCGGGGTCTGGGGCGAGGAGAAGGCGGTCGAGCTGCTGGCCGCCGCCGAGCAGACCCTGGCGCTGTGGGCCGGTGAGCTGGACTACGGCGAGCTGGCCGACGACATCGCCGTCGAAGCCCGTGTCGCGCTGCAGCTGACCGGGGAGGTCCACGAGCTCGACGAGCGCATCAAGCTGGTCCTGGACCGGCGCGACCCCGCAGGGATCATGACCTCAGCGCCGGGCGTGGGGCAGATCCTCGGCGCGCAGATCCTCGGTCGGCTCGGCGACCCCGGCCGGTTCCGCTCCCTGGCCGGGGTGCGCTCCTTCAGCGGCCTGGTCCCCAGCCAGGACGCCTCCGGGGTCACCGGCAAGCACGGCGGTCCCACCAAGGCCGGCGACGCGGTGCTGCGCGAGGCGCTGTTTCTGGCCGCTGACCACGCCCGCCGCCTGGACCCGACCCTGGCCGCCCGCTACCAGCGGCTCATGGTCCAGGCCGGCAAGCACCACAACAGCGCCCTGTGCCATATCGCCACCGCGTTGCTGACCCGCATGGTTGCCTGCTGGCGGCGCGGCGAGCCCTACGTCATCTGCGACACCGACGGCCGACCCATCACCCCCGAGGAAGGGCGCCGCATCATCGCCGAGCGCTACCAGGTCCCCAGCGAGCTTCGCGACAAGCTACGCACCACCAGCCCCGCTCGCGGTCCCCACAACGGACGAGCCGGTGAAGCAAGGAGTCGCAGAGCGCTCCGTCACCGGCCGTCCATCACCACCCTACCGGCCGCAGCCGAGCTTGACAGCGATTAGGAACTCAACGGCCCGCAGATGACCTCGGGCTCGACCCGGGAGTTCATGGCGTTGTGCGCGATCCACCAGCACTTCGGCCGGCCCGGCACCCCCACCGACCAGGCCTGGATCGAGTCGCTGTTCGGCCACGTCAAGGCCGAATGGCCCCACCTGCTGCGCATCGACGACCCCGCGACCCTGCGCGCCGAACTCGCGCTGGTCCGCCAGCGCTACAACACCGTGCGGCTGCACGCCGGGATCGGCTACGTCACCCCCGACGACGAGCACGAAGGCCGCGGGGAAGCCATCCGCAAGGCCCGCCAAGCCGGACTCGAGCAGGCCCGGCTGCGGCGGATCGCCTACCATCGCGCCAACCCCACCCTCGACCCTACCGTCCACCCCGAGCACGACCTGTCCGAGGAGCCCGGCGATGTTGGCTAATCGATCCGGGATCTGTATCGCGAACTCAGAAACCGGTCACCCGGGGAGGGTGGCTAACCCACCCTCCCCGCAGCGCCGGCTCCCGACGAGTCGGCGCTGCGGCGTCTACGGCATCCCACCACACTCCGCCGAACCATCCCATAGCAATCACGCCAAACCATCACCAAACAGCGCCGTCGGCAACAGTCGTGCGGCCCATCTCTGGTTCAGGGAGACCTGACGGAATACGCGGCACTCGAATACGAGTCTCTACCAGTAGCTTGGTGGGGCGGGGGGCACGATCGCGATCCAACAGACGAGGTGGACGTCGTCGTGTTCGATTTCCGGCAGCGGCTTCGGCGGCTGGTTCGGCTGGAGGCCAAGGTCCCTCGTGGTCTGGGCCACGGTGAGGACCTGCTGCTGCGGGTCCTCTGACGAGGCGATCGCCTGCCGGATGGCCCGAAGGGTGCGCTCCGGGTAGGGTGCCTCCAGGACGTCGATGAGACGATCCGCCTCCTCGAGCGTCATGGAAGCGGGCCGGTGGCGACGTACGAGTTCGGCGGCCCGCTGCATCGCCGGCGGTACTGGCGGCGCGAGGTTGGCCGGGTCACTGGACCTGTTCCAGGCAGCGACGATGGCGTCCCGGGCATGGGGCCAGGCATCGAACGCACCCTGGTAGGTTGCCTCCTTGAGCACGCGTGGAGTGTCCAGTTCGTCTGGGGGCCTGGCATGGGCCAGGCAGGCCAAGGTGTCCTCGACCACTGCCGGCGCGAGCGGGTCGGTCATGTCGACGTAGCGGAATTGCACCTGGGGATGGTCGGCGACCCGCGCGCAAAACACATACCCCGGTGACGCTCCAGGCCGGGCCATGCCGCTGCCGGAGCCCCAGGGCAGGCCTTGGATGCGCTCCAGCAGATCCGGGTTCTCAAACGCCAGCCGCAGCTCCTGGCGGTACTCCTCGCCGCTGAGCGCCCCCGTCTTCGCGCCGCCCTCCTCGAACAGGGTGGCGTCGCCGGCGCGGAGCCGCTCGATCTCCTCCCGGGTCTCGGTGAAGGTGACGTCCTCGACCCGGCTGCCGGGCAGCACCTCGCCGCCGACCCCGACGCTGGCGGCCGCCTGCTTGATCTTCCACTCAAGCCGCGTCTCAAGGCCGAGCAGATCGTCCAGTTGCCGGTCCGGGAAGATGCAGCGCAGGACCACCTCGGTGTGCGGGGATCCGATGCGGTCGATGCGACCGTGCCGCTGCACCAGGCGCATCGGGTTCCAGGGCAGGTCGTAGTTGAGGATGTGCCGCGCCTGTTGGAGATTGACACCCTCGGCGAGCACGTCGGTGGTGACCACGATGTCGAAGCGGTCCTGGTCGCGTCCTGGTGGGGCATCGGTCGTGCGCGGGGCGAAGCCCCACAGCACGTCGTCCTTGCGTCCGTGGGTGCCAGAGATGGCGACTACCCGTCCTCGGTAGGGGACCAGCCGCGGATCGGTCTGGGTGATCGCGTCGAGGTGCTCGACCACCCAGTCGACAGTGTCGGCGAAGTAGCTGAAGATCAGCACCTTGCGACGGTCGCGCGTGTCGGTCTCGCCGATCCCCTCCTGCGCGGCCTCCTCGGCGATCGCCACCAGCTCATCCACGACGGTGGCGAGCTTGGGGTCGTCCTCGCGCCGGACCTTCTTGGCTTCCGCGGGCAAAGGCGAGCAGCAGGTCGCGGTCGTTGGTCACATCGGCGGTCAGGGTGTCGACGTCGAACTGGTCGGCGTGCTCCAGCTCGGCGTCGAAGCGCTCCAGGTAGTTGGCCACCTCCAGCTCGTCGGAGTCTGTGGCCATCCACTCCGCGAAGGCGGTGCCGATGGCCACCTTGCCTTCCTCGAGCAGGGCCAGGAACGCGTCGTGACTTGCCGCCATCTTCTCGCAGGTGCATGCGAAGGCGTGCGCGGAGGACTCGAAGCGCTTGAGCAGCCCGGAGCGGAGCAGGCCCGCGAGCTGGACCTCGTAGGCGTCGACTTGGCCGCTCAGGCGGTACCGCGACGGCGCGTAGCGGGCGAGGGTGAGCACGTTCGGGTCGCTGAGGGAGCCGCCCACCGTGGGCCCGTCCAGCGCCCGGGCAAAGCGGTCGAAGAACCCCGGGAGGACCTCGTCGAGGTCGTAGGTGACCCGACGTACCCGGGGGTGGGGAAGGTGATAGGGACCTCTTGGCCGTCGATGACGACCCGGTCGTTGGGGTAGTAGCGCTTCACGAAGGGGCGGGTTCGCCGGACCGCGACGGCGTCCAGCACGTCGAACAGGTGCTCCGGTGACAGGTCGTCGGGGTTGAGCGCCATCGCCTTGGCGAAGTGGTCGCGAAGCGACCGGATCCCTGCATCGGCGAACGCGGCGTCGTTGCTGATGAAGTAGTACAGCAGCGAGTAGAGGTCCCAGAGGCTGTTGTTGACCGGGGTCGCGGTAAGCAGCACGAGATCCTTCGGGGGCGTGCCGCCGAGGAGTGCCCGCAGCGCCTCGGCGCGCTGGGTGCTTGGGTTTCGCAGGTTGTGCGCCTCGTCGATGACCACCATGGCGTACTCGGCCGCGGTGTAGTCGAGCTTGCCGTCGGCGAGGTCGTCGAAGGAGCGGCACTCCACCCCGAGCTGGAAGCGGCTGAAGAACTTGCGCCAAGGCCCGTCCCGCAGTGTCGCGGGCGCGATGACGAGCACGCGCTGGCGGCGTTCCTGGACCGCCTCACGGATCAGCTCCCCGGCGATGAACGTCTTGCCAAGGCCGACCTCGTCGGCGACCAGCACACCGTGCCGCGCGCCCAGTATCCGGCGGGCCCGCCACAGCCCGTCCCGCTGGAAGGACGTCAGGTGAATCTGCGGGACGCCCTCGGCCTCGGCCTCCTCGCGAAGCTCCTCGCCGTAGCGCTCGTAGAGCATCCGCAGGTAGATGACGTAGGGCAGGTGCGGCTCGAAGCGCGCCTCGTACAGGGAAGCGAGGTCGAAGTGGTTCGCCCGCTCCCACAGCTCGTCGAACCACTCCAGCACCTGCCGCACGACCGACGGCTGGTAGTGGCCGAGGTTGAGTTCCAGGTTGGTTGCCAAGCCGGCGTAGGTGAAGTTGGAGCTGCCGGCGATGACGCCCTCGTCGTGGGTGGTGACGATGAACGCCTTGCCGTGCAGGAAGCCGTCCTCGAGCCGGCGGACCTCGACCCGGCCAGAGTTGAGCCAGGCGACGAGGCGGCGTCCTGCCCTGTCGGCGTCGATGCTGAAGCCCAGCAGGTCGCGGTCCTCCTCCAGGGTCCCGGCGTGGCCCTCCAGTGACTTCCTTAACTTGATCCGGGGCGCTCGCGTGGGGTTCGGCGAGTCGCCAAGGGCTCGGACCCGACGCTCAGGTACCTGCGGTTCTGCTCCAAGCAGCAGCCGTACACCGATCACGTGGTCGAGCTCGTCGGCGAGCAGGTTGTAGCCACCCGCATTGAAGTAGGCGGTCGCGATGGCTAGCTCAGGAGGGATTCGCTGGGTCGACCGCAGGAAGGCGAGGTGGGCGTTCAGGGCGTCGGCGACCTGTTCGCCGGCGCGGTTGGTGGCGAACTCTGGCTTCGGTGGCACGGTCATGTGGTCGCCCGCCTGCGGGATCTGAGCCTCACGTTCAGTGGCTGAGGTCCGGTGCTGGTTGATGGCGGAAACGGCGCGTGGGCCTTGTTGGCTTTGGCGTGGGCCCGTGGCTGGTTGCCGCCCACGACTACTGGGGTCTGCCTATGCAACGCGTGTGCCCTCCTGCAGTCGCCTGTGGTGGGCCAGCACGGCGCGCAGGCGCGCGGTCGGGTCCCAGCCGACCTGGAAGGTCTCGAAGATATGGCCGACGTCTGCTTCGTCCAGGCCGTAGAGCACGGCCACGCCAGCATCCAGTTCGGCCAGGAGATCGGGCTTCTCCTCAGCGGTGACGGATCCCACGGGGACCCCCACCGCCTCGGCCCAATCCTGGTAGCGCTGGTCGACGGCGGCCAGCCGACCAGCGATCGTCTCCACGCGCCGTCGGAGCGGGTCGTCGCGATCCGCCCGCGGAACCGGGAAACCGTTGAAAAGATGGAAGTTCAGGTTGATCTCGACGAAGCGACGTGCGTACCAGTCGAGCGGAATAGAGCAGAGCACGGCAAGCAGATACGCCTCGTCTCGTTCGTCGCCCTTCGGCCAGAGCAGGTACGGTGCCTTGTTCGTCAGGACCACCCTGCCTGGGACCAGGGCGGCAATGACCGTGCGGGAATCCGTCGCCCTGGCGATGTCCCGGAAGGCGATGCGCGGATTCCAGCACGGCAGCGTGTCAGGGTCACGGGCCCACTCCCGGTCGAACTCGCCGAACGGCGAGCGGGCACGCCCTTGCTGGCGGATCCGCTTGGTCTGGAGGACCTTAGTGATGTACGTGGGGTCGGCCCACCCGTAGTAGGTGCCGGTGTCTGGCTGCCAGAGGTTGAACGACGCACCCTTGCAGACAGGCCACAGGTTGGCCACGTCGCGCGGGTTCAACTTGAAGTGCTGTTTGTCGTTCGTGGCGTGGAACTCCGTCATCGGTCTCGCACGCCAGCTGCCAGCTTTCGCGTCCAGACGAGGATGGGCGCGCAACTTAAGGAAGATGTCCACTGACCGCGCGGAAGGGAGCAGCGGCAAGGCGGCCCCCTGTGACCAGGAGCGAAGCTCTCCGGCGTCGAATTCCGCTGGTCTTCGCCGTGCGCCGGCGGCGAAGGCCTGCCAGCTAGCGAACGGACCCTTCATTCGGAGAGTGCCCACGAACTGCTGGCCTTTGCGGAGGCTTACGAGCCCGACCGTGTACTGCGGATGGACGTCTTCGAAGATCCACTGCGTGTTGTTAAGCAGCATCGTCACGTCGGCGAAGGATCCGCCGTCGAGCACGGCCTCCCGCCATGGGGCGCTGCCAGCGGCGGCAAGCGCTGAGCGCGGGAGCACGACGCCGATCGAGCCGCCGTCGCGCACCAGCTGCCAGAAGCGCCAGCAGAACGCCTTGTACAGGTCCGGGTCACCAGTGCCCATGCCCGGGTACGGGCCCGCGAGCAGGACGCGGCGAAGGGCCTCCGCGTCCCCGACCGCTCGCTCGTACTCCCCGACGAGGTCGGGGCGGGCGTTGCGGAGCCGCTGTACCTCTCGACGCTGCTCGGCCTGGCGCATGCTCTTGAGGCCGGGGTAGCGAAGCGCCCAGAAGCCGAGTTCCTCGACGGTTGCCTCCTCCCAGGGCGGGTTGCCGAGGACGACGTCGAAGCCGGGACGTTGGCGAAGGAAAACCTCCGGGAAGACGACAGGGAAGTGCAGCGCCTGCACGGTGGTGGCCACCTCTTCTGCTGCCTGGGCTCGCCCCCGCTGGCGGGCCATAGCGGCTTCGGTGACCTCCACCGGTGGTGCGCCAACACCGAGACGAGCGGCCACAAGCAGGTTGAATAGCTGCCTGGCGGGTTCGACGGCGTCAAGCGCCTCGGCGTGCGCGGCGCGTGCCGCCGCGACGTCACCCGTGGTTGTCTCACTGATGCGGGCCAAGCGGCGCAAGGCGTGCTCGGCACGACCCAGGAAGCTCAGGATCTGCTCGCGGAAGATCGAGACGGTGTTGTCCGGGCCGGCCGGGTCCAGCACCTGCAGGGCCTCCTCCAGGCTGCCGATGCCGGTCAGGCTGTTACCGGGCACAAGGTTGTGGTCCAGAAAGCTCAACGGCAGGCCAGGCACGAAGGTGTGGATCCAGATCGCCAAGCGGGCGAGCTCGACCGCTATCCCGTTGAGGTCCACCCCATAGACGCAGCGCCGGGCGACCTGGCGGCGTAGCAAGCTCGTCTGTTCAATCTCGACCCCGTCGGCGAGGTCGCCCAGCGCATTCAACGCTGCCGTACGTAAACGCTCAAGCTCGGCGGTCACCGCAGCGATCGGGTGCAGGGCGAGGAACCCTGACAGTCGTGCCTCGATACGGTCGACGGCTGCGACCAGGAAGTGCCCGGAGCCCATGGCCAGGTCCACGCACCGAAAGTCGAAGAACGCGTCCGCAGCGCCGCCGTCGTCGCCCGCCTCAAGCAGCGCAGCTAGCCGCCGGAGGTGCTCGTCGAGTGCCGGCTCGAGCGCGTGGTCGAGGAGATGCTCCACGGCAAACGGCTTGGTGAAGTAGCTACCGGTCGACTTCCGAGCGCCCGAGCGGTCGTGGAAGTAGATCTCGCCCGCTCGGACCTCGACCGGGTCACGGCCGCTTGCCGCCGGCAGGTAGGTTCCTGCCCGGTCGACCGTGAGATCGGCGAGGGCAACCGACAGGCCACCCTCGAGCAGACCCTCGTAGATCGTGCCGAACTCCCGCACCGAAAGGCTCCGGAAGTCGACCGGCCCAAGCACCTCGTCCTCGCCCTCGTCGACGAGGAGCGCAAGGAGCGCCGGGCCGAACTCGGCGTTCGTCAACTCGATGCCGCCCAGGGCTGCCCCAGGCGGGCTGACCGAGGGATCCGCGCTGAACAGGCCACCGTCGTAGGCAGGCACGCCCCAATCGGCGTTGCCCTTTTCCACCGCCCGCCAGATCGCACGCACACTGCCCCACAGGTCGGTCGCCACCTGGTCGAATACGACCGACCCCTCCCGGCGGCGGTCGGCAAGTTCACGCGCCAGGCTCTTGAGCGCATGGTGGGCATAGACGCTGTTGGTCCGGTAGGGCACGAGGTCCTTATCCTCGGCGTAGGCGACAAACAGCAGGCGGAACAGGATGACCAGCGTCTGCTCGTAGGCGGCGGTGAGGTCGGCCTCCGACGGGGTCCGTCCGCCGGTCACGCGGGCGGCGACCGCCTTCGCTAGCGAGGGGACGACGTCGAAGTAGACCCGCTCCCGCAGCCGCTTGCCGAGGTCGGCGGCAAAGTCGGCCGAGCGGGCAAGGATGTCTTCGAACGTGCCGCCGGCAGCAAGCGCTTCGGGTCCAAACAACAACGTGAGGTAGCCGGCCGCCCGCTCAGGCAGCAGGGCAAGGTTGAGCTCGACGAAGGTCTCCGCGCGGCCCTTACGTCCCACCCCAAGGTCCGGTCGAGCGGAATACAGCCGAATCTGGCGGCCGCGGGTAAGGACGACCCAGGGCAGGTTCTCGCGGTCGGCCACGGCAAGCCCGTGGGAGACGGGGCTGGCGCCGCTGAAGCGAGCACCAGCCTCCTCGAAGGCCTCGGAATCGTCGAGAAAGACCGCTACCGCCCGCTTCGCTCCGCTTGCCGTCAACACCGACGCGGTAGTGGTCACCGCCTCGACCTCAAAGCCCAACCCCTCGACCAACTGGCGGCCGCCACGCCGAAGCAGCCCAGCGCTCGCGGTGCACGCGTCCTTCCAGTCGGAGCGCTCGGGCACCCCGGTCCGGAGCTCCTGGGTCGCGAGCATGCCGACATTCCGAATCCCCGGGAGCAGCTCCGAGCCCAATCCCTCGAGGGCCGACACGAGGAACCGCACCGCGATGTGCCGGGTCGGCTCGGCAAGGGCAGCAGCACACAAGCGCTCGACCTGCGCCAGCTCCAGGCCGGCAACAACCGGCGGGTTGTCTCCAACCGGGCCACAAACCGTCGCCCGGTCAAGGGCGCCGTCGTCGTACGCAGCGACCACCAGCAGCGGGTTGGGCCGCCCGCCATGGCGCTCCCTCCAAAGACGCCGCACCTCCTCGGCTCTCGGCCGTCGTGTCGCCTCGGCCAAGCCGACTTCCAAGGCGTAGTCACCATGGCCGAAGAACACCGAGAAGGGGCGAACTACCGACCCCGCGGCACCTTCTCGGCCGTCCAGCTCCGGACGTTCTCATGGTCAGCCAGGAACCACTCCAGCTGAACAGGCATGTGAAGACCTCACCGTCGGTCAACAAGGCACGGCGCAGTGGTGAGGAGTCTGGCCGATGCGACCTGAGCGAGACAACCGCTCGGGATGTACCACCCGGGTCCTCCCTCTGCCCTGACGTCCTGGCCGATTCCCCACAAACAAGGACCCGTCTGGCGTTTAGCCGCGGTACCAAAATCGATACCCAGCCAGCGCTTCGCGCTGGCCCTCTACCTCCCCAACGGCACGCTCCTCCCGACTCGGGCGCTTTGGGCTGTGCGAGGATGGCGCGGTGGACTACGACCCGACGCGGCTTGGCGAGCGCGAGTTCGAGCACCTGTCGCAGGCGTTGGCGCTCGCGGTGCTCGGCGCCGGCGTCAGCGTCTTCGGCGACGGGCCCGACGGCGGCCGCGAGGCCAGCTTCGAGGCCGGCTGCGCTTCCCCGAGCCGGGCGAGCCGTGGGACGGCTACGGCATCGTCCAGTTTACCGACCGCGACTGGCCGAATAAGCACCCTGACCTGTGGCGATGCCGAGCATACATGTTCGCGACGGAAGATCGAATCATGATGTCTCGGACCGGTTGGCCGGGTGGTTCGTGCGCAGCTCAGGCTGTCGCCAATAGGAGCGGAAGGAACGGGCGAGCGAAATCCAGCTCAGGGTGGTGGGATGGCAGCAAGCGGCCGCCGGGGACTGACCACCTACGCCTCCGAAGTCAGATGACGCGCCCGCCAAGACTGAGACGTCGACCAGCGCTCACGCCGCCGGTCGCGCATCCGTCGCAAGCAGGCTGACCCATCGAACGGTGCAGAAGCATCCCTTGCGATCACCTGCAGGCGCCCGCACTCGTCTTCGGCACACTGTGCTGTCCATCCAGCCACACCCAGCACCAGGACGAGCTGGCAGGACTCGTCGAGCAGCTGCATGGGGGTATTCAGACAGTTGGATACCCGACTCCGCCAGAGAAGCAGACCGACACGACGGCGGATGCCGAGCTGTGCGCATGGCGCCGACGCCGCGACCGGCACTCACGCTGACCCACCAGGCGACAGCTAACATGCACCGATGACGTCGGAGATGGCAGGAGAGGTTCCGCAGTATCAGCCTCTGCATCTGTTCTTGCGTCCCGCGCGCGTCGCCGTCCTGGTCCGAGACGGCGAGGACTGGATGCCTGGTGTGCTGCGGACCATCGAGGGCTTCAGCCGTATCTGGGGCGGGGTTGCCGACATCGTTATCCCGGTGCTGCCCGGGGGGATGCTCCCGGAGTGCTTCTGGCCGGTTCTCGCCCGGTTCGATCCTGATCACCTAGGCTGCCACCAGCCC
>WNGB01015935.1_pt1 | contig 11813 bp, 11 predicted proteins | sample 5400681 | NCBI WGS metagenome assembly WNGB01 (sample SAMN13153367, study PRJNA577476) | soil metagenome | isolation source: 115 cm soil or saprolite under grassland replicate 2 | place: USA:California | collected 2016-06-15 | reverse complement strand
CGACGGAGATCTTCTGAAACACCTCAGAGCTCTCCCGCGCTAATCGCGACAGGTCATCGTTTTCTAGCAGCGCGAGCAGCAGGTGTCCCGAGCGTACCCGACTGGCCCCGAACTCGATCGAGGCGATGGTCCAGGCTTCGCTAATCAGGCGGGGGATTCGCGGCGAGAGGACCGGTGTGCGCGCATTGCCGGTCTTCAGGCGGTCGAGGGCGCGGGTGAGGTCGCGCGACAGGCGCGCCTGATCGATCTCGTAGTGCCGCAGGAGATGCTGGAAGTCGGTGTCCTGTGCCTCACAGAGCTTGAGAAACAGGTGCTCGATATCCACATCATAGTGCGTCCGCGTCAGGCATAGGCCGGCGGCTGCCTCCAGCGCACCACGACAGGTATCGTTCAGCTTCCCCATCAGTGAATTCAGGCTGACGCTCATATTCCCCCCTCTCTTTTCGCCAGGGCTCATCCCCTGGCAGCCTGTGTGAACCTCAGCTGGCCAGCCAAGACCGCCTCTTCAGCATCGCGGCAGAGCGCCTTCGACTTGAGCCAGGTGGACCAGCCCAGCCGCGGGGCCTGCTCGCCCGTCTCTCCCAGACGGCAGGCGGGCACCTCGGCTGCCTTGAGGATAAGCTGCACGTCAAAGTCCCATTCCTGGCCGGCATAAAAGCGGGTGAGGCCAACGAGCCGCTCAAAGGCCGCGCCCGACGGCAGGAACCGGCAAAACTCGCCATAGGTCAATGGCCCCAACCGCAGCCTGAATTTGGCCTGCTGGTCCCAGACGCGGCTGCCAGCGACCGCGTTTACACCCAGAACGTTGTTCCCCTCACGCAGACCGAGACGGGAGCGGTTTGCCTCCGAGAGCGAGAGCCACTGTCCGACAAACTGGGTCACTGCCACTGGTATGCCGAAATAGTCCTGCAGCAGCCCTGCGAGAGCACTGGCCGAGTGGGGATGCTGGGCGAGAAGCCCGGCGTAAAACAGCAGCGCCTCGTCCTCCACCTCCAGCCTGCCTCGCAGCCCTTTGGTGCCCAGGCCGATCAGGTCAAACAGGTGCAGCGAGAAGCGGTCATAGCCCTCCTGTTTCGATACGGCCCGCTCGTAAGCCATGGGCAGACGATACTTCTCCCACGCCCGGTAAAAGAGCGAGATCAGGCGGTGGTTAAAGAGATCAAGAAAATCACGCAGGGTCTGGTCTTTGTGGCGCATGCGCTCAAGCAGGAGCTCAGTGTAGTGGCGGGGAAGGACGCCAAGGAGACCAGTCAGCCCCATGAAGGCCACGGTCATCTGCGCCGGTCCGCTCCCGTCCTGCAGCCGCTCGATCTCGTGGATCGCGCTGGGCGGAAAGCTTAAGGACAGGTGCGGGCGGAAGCGCACCACCTCCCGGGAAGGGGTTGCATCGCGGCCAACCGGCTGGCGGTCCGGGTAGAGGCGCTCGAGCACACGCACGGCCTGAAAGAAGTCAAACCGATACCCTTCCTCGAAGAGGACATGCTCTAAAGGAGGATCTGCTCTCCCGCTCTGGGTGGCCATTGTTTTAAGGGCTCCTCGCGTTGTTGCGTGGTGGCGATCAGTTGGCTGAACGCATTGAGCGAGACGTACAGGCCAAGAAACTTTTCCAGGACTGAGGCGAACAGGAAAACGCCGCTGCCTACATATTTCTCCTCGTCGAACTCGATCGTCACCTCTACGCCCCGGCAAAACCCGTTCCAGGGCATAGACACAGGTCGCCCGACCACCTGCCGACTGGTCACATTGGTGATGCCAGCGATCTGTTGCTGCATCACTGCAGAGTCGGAAAAGTCGTAGAGCTTCAAAATCTCCTGCAGCGCCTCCCGACCTCCCTCACGGAGGGACAGGTAGTTCAGCGAGAGGTGGGAGATCAAGCGCCACTGGGCCCCGCGTTGTAGCGGCGGACGCACGGTCTCCGTCGGCTTCTTCAGGCAGCGAATCCGGGAAAGGGGAGCCGCCCCCTCCAGCTCAAAATCCCCCAACTCCCCCCCAAATGGCAGCTTGCCCGGTAGGTCTCGATTGGTACAAGTTGTAGAGATGGTCAGGGTTTCGACCGCGGGCAGGGTGGGTTGAAAGTTGAGATCGACCAGGGAGAGATAGACCTCCGTACCCGTATCCCCCTTTTTCTGCGATGGCCTGCGGGTGGTATGCCAGAAGGCCCGCTGCCGCTCATGGTCGGAGGCATGCTTGACGGAGTAAAAGGGCTGGAAGTGGAGCGCTTCTTCAAGGTGCGGGGAGGTGCTGATGACCGCGTTGATCGCATAGACCTCGGTAGCGTTCTGGCGGCGCACATCAGGCATGACCCGATACTCGCTCTGCGCATGATTCAAGCGGATCGGTTCGGCGATCTGCTCGAATAAGTTGATGGCCGGGGTGCACCCTAGACGGAAAGTGCCCGCGTTCACCGGCTGCTCCAGCCGGGGTACCCGGTCGAGGAAAAACAGGATCTCCACCCCATCCCTAAAGCCAGCGCTGGCGGCACGCTCCAGCTCACATACATCAAGGAAAAGAAACTTCTCCGGAAAGGCAAAATACTCCTGCAGGAGGCGGTAGCCCAGAAACGAGCGAGGGGTATAGGGGAGGATGCCCTCGTCAGGGCCAAAGCCCACGGCCCGCAGGCTGCGGGGTGAGAGGACGATCGGCTTTACACCACCTTGCTTCTCTATAGGGCGGAGCTGCACTGCACACGTGTTGTTCAAGAGCAGCTCGTAGAGGGCATAGACCAGCGGACTCTCACCATGCAGGAAAAAGCGCAGCTGGGCGAGCTCCAGCTCGGGCAATTTCGTGCCGCCCAGGCAGCGCAGTTCCAGCCGGATCACCGCTGCCGCTGACCTTGGGGGGGAGCCTACCCGGTCCAGAGAGTCCAGGCGCGCCGACGCCACTTCGATGGGCCACAGCGTTACAGGATAACAGGTGCGAAACCGGCACGGCGTGCCATTGACCGGTTGAGAGTAGAGAGGAGCGCCCTGCTCAATACGGTGCCCACTGGTCAGCTTGCCCTGCTCTGGATCGAGGACAAACTGGACGATGGACATCGAGGGGAGGGGCGCCAGGTAGTGCGGATAGAGGACGCCCAGTAGGGCATCGGTGATCTCTGGAAACTCATCATCGATCTTGTGATGGATACGCCCAGCGAGAAAGGCAAAGGCCTGGATCAAGCGCTCAACGTGGGGATCCTCGCACTTGTCTGCTTCGAGCAGCAGACGGCTGGCGATCTTGGGATACTTTACGGCAAACTCTGCCCCGATCTGCCGCAAGAAGGTCAGCTCACGCTCATAATATGTCAGGAGGTCATCAGGCATTAGTCTTGGCCTTGCACTACATATTCTTGGGTGTTTAGCCGTAAAACGGCATCAAATGTGACCGGCTCTGGAGCCGGCTCTAGCCGCAGCAGCGCCTCAATGCGAAAGCGTAAAGTGCGGTCTTGCTCGCGCGGGGGGTCCAGGTTCACGCGCACCCGCTCAAACCGGGGCTCAAACGTCGCGATGGCCTGCTCCAGGGCGCGCCGGATCCGATTGCGATCGTTGATGTTGAGCAGGCTAAACGAGCTAAAATCGGGGAGACCATAGGTGACGAGGGAACGGCTCACCTCGGTGAACTCAGATGGCACCTCCTCAAGGAGCTCCTGCCGGGTGTTGAGGAGAGCCTCAAGGTCTCGCGCCACCGCTCTTTTGAGCTGGAACACATTCTGGTAGCGGTTGGGGAGCGCCTCTCGCGATACCTCCGGCTCATCATCCAGGAGTCGGTCCAGGATCGACGGAACGATATGCAGCTCATGGTCACTTTTGGGCATACAAAATTCTCCAGCGGAAGTGGGGCAGGAGCCCCCTTCCGCCTCGCATCATGATGCAGGTGAGGCTGGGAAAGCGCCTTTAGGCTGATTTCCCACTCCTGCGGTCGAATTCGGCCGCAATTTGTCCCAGCGCTTTTCCCGTCGAGTCTGAATCGGTGTAAGTGGCTTTAATCTTGCCGTAGGCGAGGCCGACCCTTTCCTCCGGCAGCCCATCTCCATCAGTATCGCCAGTTGGCTCATAGGAGGTAACGACGACATCTTCAAATTCGTACTTCAGATACGCAATTGGCTTATCTCCGGACTGGCGGCAGAGCGTCACCTCGACCTTTGGGATGTGCGCTCCATTGGAGGCGTACTGCATTATTTTAGGCGTGGCCTTGTCTTGCTCTTTGACAAGCACGAATGGGTGATGCTCAGACTGGGAGACGGTCAGGGCACCTCGCCCACTGGCGCTTACCCCGGCGGGCTGGTAGATCTTGTGCTCAAAGCCGACTAGCTCGATTTGCTTCTCAAACCCGTCCTGCTTGCTGTCCCCCTCGATGCCGTCGATTTTAACATATCCCGCGAATGACATGATCCACCTCCTGTTGACCTTGCGTTCAGGATTAATTGCCTTGTGCCCGCTCTATGCGACTGGCCCCCTGCTGCGCGCTATTTGGCGACTGGCGCGGGCAATTCCGCCACCAGGCGCAGTGACACTGTGAGTTCATCCAATTGAAAGTGGGGCTTGAGAAAAGCTACGGCTTTGTAAGCCCCGGGCTTACCCCGTACCTCGCTGACGTCGATGCGGGCCTCCCGTAGCGGGTACTGCGCTTTCGCTGTCTGGCTGGCATTATCGTCAAGGAGCACGTAGTTCGTGATCCAGCGGTTGAGATAGTCCTGGCAGTTTTGCCGCGTCATGAAGCTCCCGATCTTGTCTCGCATGATTGCCTTGAGGTAATGGGCGAAGCGCGAGGTGGCCAGGATATATTGCAACTGGGTTGAGAGACGGGCGTTGGCATTGGCCGCGTCCGTATCGTATTTTTTTCCCTTCTGACAAGATTGAGCCCCGAAGAACGCGGCGTAATCGGTCCCCTTGCAGTGCACGAGCGGGATGAAACCCAGGTCTGCAAGCTCCTTTTCCCGCCGGTCCGTAATGGCGATCTCCGTGGGGCATTTGAGCGCCACCTCCCCTGCATCCGTCATAAAGGTGTGCGTTGGCAGACCCTCGACCAGCCCGCCCCCTTCAACGCCGCGGATGGCCGCACACCAGCTATATTTGGCAAAGGCATCGGTCAAACGGGTGGCAAAACCATAGGCGGCGTTGCCCCATAAATACTTGCCGTGGTCCTTTCCGTCCACATCCTCTGTGAAATTAAATGCCTCCACCGGCACCGTCTCCGGACCATAGGGCAGCCGGAGCAGGATGTGCGGCAGAGTCAGCCCCACATAGCGGGAGTCTTCCGATTCCCGGAACGACTTCCACTTGACATACTCCACGGTGTCAAAGATTTTGGCCAGGTCGCGCGGCCCCCCTAGCTCGGTAAAGCTCTCCAGGTTATAGAGTCGAGGACTAGCGGCCGCAATGAAGGGGGCATGGGCGGCGGCGGCCACATGGGAGATTTGATCAAGCAGCGCCATGTCCTGGGGATGGCGCCCGAACTCATAGTCGCCGATGAGGGCGCCAAACGGCGCGCCGCCAAACATGCCAAACTCTTCTTCATAGACCTTCTTAAAGAGCGCGCTCTGGTCGAATTCGCTGGCGCGCTCCAGATCTTTGAGGAGATCATTTTTTGACACGTTGAATACCCGAATCTTGAGCATCGTGCTGGTCTCGCTCTGGTGCACCACATAGTGCAACCCCCGCCACGACGCCTCGAGCTGCTGCAATTCCGGGGCATGCATAATCTCATTGAGCTGCCGGGAGAGCAGCTCATCGATATCGGCGATCCTGGCGTTGATCGTCGCCTCGATATCTTTGGAGACGCGGACTGTCCCCTGCATGACCTCTTCGACGAGAGTGGTGATCTGTTTGCGCGACTGTTCGCGTTGCTCCTCATCTCGACCGATGCGCCCCTCGTTGATGATCCTGTCTAGCAGGCTCTCTTCCTGTTGCAACATTGCAGTCGCTTCAGTTTGTGCCTGTTCCGTCTCATTACTCATGCGGACTCCTCCTTTGCGCCTTCGCCATCTGGAGCCTCAAGTCCCTCTTCTTTGCCCAGCTGTTGCAGCAATTCCGTGTTGCTGATGATCTCCTGCAAGCGCTCGCTGAGACGATCGTTGCCGTCTGTCTTGGCGAGCAACGATGCGAGCTGTCTCCGAGTCTCGAGCAACTTTCTGAGCGGCTCGACCTGATTCACCACCGCTTCGGGTTCAAAGTCGTCCATGCTGTTAAAACGCAGCTCTACGGCGAGCCTGGTGTCGTCGTTGGTGAGCTTGTTGTCAACCCTGAAGGCCAGGCGCGGTTTTATCCCTTTGAGGACCGCGTTAAAATTATCCCGATCGATCTCGACAAACGTGCGGTCCTTCACGCGTGGCAGGGGCGCATCGGGCTTGCCGGAGAGGTCGGCCAGGACGCCAACCACAAAGGGGAGCTCCTTCATCTCGATCGCATCGCCGATCTCCACATCGTAGGTGATGTGGACTCGCGGTGGACGTACGCGATCGAGTTTATGTTGGGTGCTTTCTCGTGCCATAGGACATCCTCCTTATCTGCTGTGCGCAATTTCCACGCTTCTTACGTGCTGCTGCCAGTGTCTGAATGCTTCAGACCCAGCGTTTCATGCACCCGAGCCAGTACGTCTTCGTTCGGGATTACATCCCGCAACCACTCTTCCAAAGGCATCTCGCCCCACCGCACAGCGCGCTGGACCAAATAGGCCACCGGACTATGCGGTTCGGTCCTGCGAAAGTAGTCCGCTACAGCAGCCAATCGGCGCAGGGCATCAGCGCGATTTTGTGGCTCAAGGGGTACCGCCCCCTGGGGCACAGAGATGGCAGGCCAGGAGCGGAGTTGCGGTGACGGGGCAGGCTCGGGTTCACCCTCGGCCACCGCAGCCGGTGTGGGCTCAGGCTCCAGCCATCCCTGCTTGTGCGCAGTCTCTCCGATCAGCATGCGGCAACCGGCAATCGCCTCTTTAAGCTCCAAAAGGCTTGGTGCCTCCCGGCCAAACTTTTCCTCCACCACCCGGTCCAGCCGTTCGTACTCCTCCCACGTCTGGTTCAGGTCTTCAAAGAGCGTTTGGTAAAATGCTGGGGACGTGGCCTCGACAGCCTTGCCAAACTGCTCACCCGTGATCTTGCCGTCGGCCAACGCTGCCGCCAGGGCTCCCTGGTCCCGACGTCCCTGGTCGTCCACTGCCCGGGATTCCTCCCAGCGCCACCAGGGATAGTTCTGCCCATCTCTTGATTGCGTTAGAGGGACGTCTCTGATCGAAGGCGAGAGTCTCTCGTTCAACCATGCCAGCGGCGCGACGCGCGGTTCCAGATCCTCATCTTCAATCGCTGGATAGAGCGATGGCCAGAATCGTTCCTGCAGCTCTCGAAGCAATCGGAGGCCGTCCCGAAGCCCCGCGAAGCCATGCTGCGTGACCAGCGCTTCGACCAGCCAGACAGTGACCTGCAAATCCTTGCTCTTGGTAGTGAGGGCTTCCGTAGCCATCTCTATCACGGCAGGCCAATCAGCGACTTTGAGCTGGTACACCCAATCGCCTTGCGCCAAAGAGTCATCGGCTCGGCGGGCCTCCTTAATCGCATCGTGGGTCCCATCATACCGCACGCTCTGTCCTGCTGGATTCTCCCCGGGAATGGGAGCGAGGAACTCGGCAATATCGAGAGTCGGGGGTGAAGGCATAGACCTCTTTCCTCACTACGGCGTTACATTCTACTATGCTTCCATTATGTTTCCATGGCGAATTCGATCTCTCGCATTTCCAGCATGCCCCGGTCTTGGCCATCAACAAAAAAGAGGTGCTGGCCAGCCCCGAGGGTCACTCCCTCCCCCCTATCTTGCCAATCCGTCATTCTGCCCAACTTGACCCTATCATCCGCGTGCCGGTGCGACTCAGGATAGAGCACCGGCAGAAACACCTCCCCCACTGGGCCAGAGTGCGCTTCGAGAGTCGCAGGGACCCAGAGCAAATCGCGCAACCGCTTTGGCGGCGTGATGTGTAAACGCTTGATCTGCTCAAATGGCAGCCAGATGTACTTATTGTGGACAATGACCTCGAGAAACGGCGCCAGCAGATCGTCACCATCGCGCCACTCAGTGAAGGGCTGTCCCTCGAGGCTCCCTCGAAGGGGGGGCTGGGAACGCTGCGATTGCTCCAGGAGTGCCACAGCCTCTGCCGGCGGCTGGTTGCAGAGCCGATGCAGAGCCTCAAGATGTAGGGATACGTAGGATGGCGGCGGAAAGAGGAAGTCGGGCTGCAGGCCCTCCGAGAAGAGCCGATGACGCGTCTGCTCTGCAGTGAGGATGTGGCGATACACTTGCACCCCTATCTCAACCGTGGCACTTTGCTGGCCCAGCACATCCAACTGCCGTTCCGCTCGCTGATAATCTCCAGCAAAACAGAGCAATTCAAAGAGAAATGTACGCCGCTGGCTATCCGTTGGTCGGGACCTCACCTCGTGATTCAGCTGCTCAAGGGCTGCCGAGAGGTGTCCAGCATGGAGAAGCTCTTCAGCCGTCATAGGACCTCCCCTATCATCCCCTTGACTCGAAGCGTTTTTAGCCACCTGTATCGCCTAGCCCTGTAGTTAGGAGATCTAGGAACATATTCTGCACAACGCTAAAGTGGCACCTTATGTGGCAACGGCAGCACACCAGAGGCAACGTCTTATTTCTCTCGCTATACAGTACACGCAACGACTGCAGAAGGCAATCGCTTTTCAATGCTGCTGCTTGGCGCTTGCCTTGCACCAGAGGCAGTCTTCACGTAGCAACCGTAGCCAGCAGCAGCTTTTAAAGCCTTCCCTCATTTAGGAAACAAAAATATGCAAGCTTTTTCACGCAGGTTCTGTGACCTATAACACAGAAATCCTGTGAGTCCGCTCACATGGTAAAAGTTTATTTAGAAGAATAATGAGCAAATCTTCAGATACAACAGAAAGTCCATGTCTATTGCTCCTTTTGGAGCCCTCCTGTCTTAGATATACCGTGGTGAGATATACCTCATTACAAAGATAATGTGGGGCGCAATTAAGATGGAATGCTGTGTAACCCTCTCGCCTAGTATACGGTATTGCTATCTATATAATGTTGCTACTTTTATGAATTTGTAATGTCAGATGCAGTATTTGATGGCACCACTGTGGTTTCCTAATTTCTTGGAGAACGATAAGGTCTCATGGACCAGACGGGAGACACGCTGCCGTAACGTGTCGTTGAAGCACTCAACGTGATGGGTCTTGCGGGCTGTGATGGCTTTGGATTGCGCAGTCGGAATCACGCTACCCACCGGTGCACCGCATACGGAGTTGTGGCTCGCGCCAGCGCTGGGTGTCAGCGCCCGCCAGGGCCCCAGGGCCAAGACAGTGGAGGCACCGCGATGCTACTGCAGGGCGCACTGGACCAGCTCCCCAGCCCGGGGTATGCTAGGCCCAACCAGGAGAACGGACTCGGGGAAATGTTTGGCGCACGCTGAGGGAAGAATTGTCCGTATCATTGCTGCCTATCCCGAGTTCCATTGCTGTATGTAGCAGGCGACGTAGCGCGATGGTAGGCGGCTGCAGTGGCTGGGAGACCAGCGTGTCCGCTCCATGCAGATGTCATCGCGCGCCATGCGGCGCCACAAGACTACGCTGCACTGCCCATGGAGGACCAGTATGACGACGCTCATCACGGGTGGGATGGGATTCATCGGATTGCACACGGCTCGGGCGTTTCTGGATGCGGGTGAAGACGTGGTGATGACCTACTTCCAGACCTGGCGAGAGCCCAGCTTCATGAAGGACGAATATCATAAGCGTGTGCAGATTGAGCAGGTCGACGTCACCGACCGGCAAGGGCTGCTGGCGCTCGGGAAAAAGCACAAGATCGACCGCATGGCGAGCTCCGTCGCGGTCTACGCTGGCCTGCCTGCGGGCCCCTTTGTGGAAGACGCCAGGCTCCCTATAGACTCGGGGAACCCGACCGAGACTTTTAAGAAGGCCTGGGAGATCCTGGGGCTGCACTTCGCCTCGCGCACCGGCCTGGAGGTTATCGCCATGCGCATCGGCGGCATCTGGGGGCCGCTGTATCACTCCATGGCGAACCTGCCCAGCCGTCTGACTCACGCCGCGGTCAAGGGGACGGACCCGCACTTGGCGGCCGGACGGGGCGGGGTGCCTTTCGCGGCAGACGGCAGCGATATGTGCTACGTGAAGGACTGTGCCCAGGGCATCCAGCTCCTCACCCTCACAGAGCAACTGCGCCACAAAATCTATAATATTGGCCAGGGCCGAGCCACCACCAACGGGGAGCTGCTGGCTGCCGTCAAGCAGGCGGTGCCGGCATGCGCCCTGGAACTCCAGGAGGGCCGCAGCCCCCGGTGGCGCCAGGACGTCTACATGGATATTACCCGGATCAAGGCGGACACGGGCTACGCACCCAAATACACGGTAGAGACAGGGATGCAGGACTACGTGGCGTGGCTCCGGGCCGGCAATGCCCAGTAGCCGTGCACCTTGGGCAGCTCCATTCTATTGAAACGGACCATGCTCTATGGGAGAATAGCCATCGCTTCGTGCCATTATGGAGGTGATGCTTATTCTGTGCGAGACCGTGGGAAAGGTGCCGACATGACGCAAGCCACGCTCAACAAAGACCCCAGGCTACTCAACGCTCTCCAGTGGCGGTGCATTGGTCCGCCACGTGGGGGGCGCGTGGTAACCTACTGGCACAATATCTCCGACGGCTACTTCAAGACTGCCGCGGTAGGCGCCATTGCCGTCTCTGAGTCGGATCCCAACGTCATCTATGCGGGGATGGGTGAGTCCTGCGTCCGTCTCGATGTGTCCTACGGTGATGGCGTGTACAAGTCGACCGACGGCGGCCAGACCTGGACACACCTGGGGCTGGCGGACACGCGCCACATTGCTCGTATTCGCATCCACCCGCACAATCCTGACATTGTGTATGTCGCGGCCCTGGGTCACCTGTTTGGACCCAACCAGCAGCGTGGTGTGTTCCGCTCGACCGACGGCGGTAAGACCTGGGAACACGTGCTCTACAAGAGTGCAGACGCCGGAGCGGCCGACCTGTCTTTGGACCCTAACAACCCGCGCCTCCTGTACGCCGCCATCTGGCAGGTACGGCGCGACTTCTGGAGTCTCACGAGCGGTGGACCCGACAGTGGTTTGTACAAGTCGACCGACGGCGGCGATACCTGGACGGAAATGACCAACAACCCTGGTCTCCCCAAATCCTCAACTACCAGAGCTGGAAATCGATCGACGGCGGGAGAACGTTCTTCCAGGTTACCACACCGCACGGCGACAACCACGACTTGTGGATCGATCCGCGCAATCCCCAACGCATGATCGAGGGGAACGACGGCGGTGCCTGCGTCACGTTCAACGGTGGGGACTCCTGGTCGACCATCTATAACCAGCTCACCGCGCAGTTCTACCATGTCGCCACTGACAACCAGTTCCCGTATCGGGTGTACGGTACGCAGCAAGACAATACCGCCATCAGCGTGCCGTCTCGCACCAATAAGGGCACAATTCCCTGGAGTGACTGCTATACCGTGGGCACCTCGGAAAGCGGGTACATCGCGGTGCATCCCGCCAACCCGCATATCGTTTTCTCTGGCGCCGTCGGCAGCTCACCGGGAGGCGGGGGAAACCTGCTGCGCTACGACCACAGCACCGGCCAGATCAGGATCGTCACCGTCTGGCCAGAGATCAATACGGGCTACGGCGCTAAGGACATGAAGTATCGTTTCCAGTGGACCTATCCTATCCTCTTCTCTCCGCACGATGCCAATGTGCTCTATGTGGCCGGCAACATCATCTTTCGCTCGACGGATCAAGGCAGCAGCTGGGAACCCCTCAGTCC
>WNGB01012006.1_pt1 | contig 11814 bp, 8 predicted proteins | sample 5400681 | NCBI WGS metagenome assembly WNGB01 (sample SAMN13153367, study PRJNA577476) | soil metagenome | isolation source: 115 cm soil or saprolite under grassland replicate 2 | place: USA:California | collected 2016-06-15 | reverse complement strand
TCGGCAAATCCGGATGCCGCCCGGATCGCGTTCCGTCACGTTTCGTAGTCACGAGTCGTTGACGACCCGTCGTCTCGTTTACGCCAACCGCTCACGCCTACTCACGGATGCCGATCATCGCTCTGTACGTCGGGCGTGCCTGACTCTGTGCTGGAACCTGTACGCCGAGACAAGGGGATGACGTTGGCCGGGGGCATCGTCAGCGCTTCGCGCAGTTCGGCGTTCTCGGCGGTGATCTGGTTGATGACGCGGACTAGCGCGGGGACGTCGGAGCGTAGCCGGGTCAGTTCCTCGTCCTTGTTCGCGACGGTCTTCTTGAGCTTGGCGATCTGCGCTCGCAGCCGGATCTCGACGTCGGGTGTTGCTCCGCGTTCCTGCACCCGTTGGTAGAACTCGTTGCGGAGGTCTGTGTGCCGCTGTGTGAGGGCGTTGCGGGGCACGCCGGCTTCCTGTGCCAGGGCGACGATCGTCAGGGCGCCGGTGGATCTGCGCGCGGTTCCGTCGAAGATGCGTTGCATGGCTTCGTGGATGTGGGCTCGTTCATCGGGCGTGGTGCTCATCCTGTGGGCTCCTGCAGGGTGATGCGGGTGCGGTCGTGGTGGTCGGCGAAGGCTCGGAGTTTGGCGGCGTTGCCGCGAAGACGGTCGCCGACCGGGCCGGGCGCGTGGGCGCCTTGGAGCTCCAGGAAGTCTGCGCGTTCGCGCAGTTGGCTAGCGTGGCGGTCGGTGCGTGCTACGTTCCCGCACTGGGGGCGGCACCGGTCCAGCCGTGGCGCGTCGCTGATGCCGTCGCGTTGGCAGAGGGCCTGCTCGCGTCGGAAGCGGCAGAGCAGGAACGCGTTCGGGTTCTCGTAGAGCATGACGTCCTCGTTCGCGGCCAGCCGCTGTGCGGTGGTGGCGTTGATGACCGCGCCGGCGAAGGGCGGTCCGGTTACTGCGGTCTTGATGACGTGACGGGCCGCGGGACCCGACACCCCGCCGCCGGTCGCCAGGTCCTCGCCCAGATCGGCGACCGTGTCGGCAACGGCGCGGACGGTTTCCAGGTCCAGCAGGTCGTGGATGCCGCCGCGGCCTCGGGAGGCGTACGAGCCCGAGATGGCGGTGCGCATGTGCCCGTATTGGACGGCCAACGCGATCAACCCGCCGGGCCGGCGGGCGATGTGCCAGGCCAGCGTGCGGCGGAAACGCATGGTGCCGATGGCGCCGTGACGGTCGGGCGGGATGACCTCATGATCGAGCCCGTGCGCTGCGGCGCACTCGTTTGCCCAGGCCACGAACACGTCGATCCGGTCGCGAAGCGTCGAGTCCGTGATCGCTCCCGTCGCCGGTGACCGCTGCGCGGACATGTTGTGAGCGGCGGCGTCGAACAGCAGAGCCCCGTCCGGGACCATGCGCTCCAGGACGCGGATCGCGTTGACCGCCGGTGTGATCGCGATCCAGGGAACGCCCCGCTCCATCCCGGTCGAGAGGTGGTTGCCGTCCTCGTCCAGGGCGGTCTTGTATTCGTTGCCGCGGATCAGGTGGTGTCCCGAGCCGCCGTTCCGATCCGGATCTGGGCAGCAGCCGGTCCGCAGCCCGAGCACTACTGGTGGAGAGTACTTATTCGGACCGTGCGGTATTTCCCATCGTTGCGAGGTTTTCGGGAAGGCTGAGGAGGTCCTCGTCGCCCGCGAAGGAGTCGCTGCTGGATACGAAGGTTAGAAGTCTGACGGGGTGGGCGTTGCGGGCAGCTGCGGCGGTCTTGTGGTGGCCGTCGAGGAGGAAATGGAACAGGCCGGCGTGCCGTTCGCGGCGGAACCACGGTCCCTCGATGTCGAGCAGTCCGAGCGCGACGGCGGTCGGGGCGCCCGGCGCGGCGGTGTGCTGGGCGACGGTTGCCGGTTCGAGGTGTTCAGGGTTGGTCAGGGGAACAGCGAACTGGAACAGCTCGTCGCGTTCGTTTACTCGGCCGTGACCGAGCCGGTAGTAGGCGATGTTGGTCGGGTCGATGGTGTACTCGAACTCCTCGTTCTGCCAGGCGGCGGGCCCTTCGGCAGCGAAGTAGTCATCCGCCGAGCCGGGCGCGACCAAGCGCGGCTGGACATCGAGCAGCATGACCAGATAGTCCCCGCGTGGTAGGTGCGCGGAGAACGCCTCGATGACCTCCGGGTCGAGATGGTGAAGCCCGGCGGTGAGTCTGGTGCGTACTTCGTCGACCGGCAGTCGGCCCGTCGGTGCGCCGGGCTGGCGGCGAAGGACGAGCCCGCAGGTGCCGCAGGAGTAGCCGATCTGGTAGGCCGGCACGTCGTCGATGGTCAGGTAGCGGCTGGGCCGCCGCTGCCAGTCAACCCGCAGGCGTGGGGTTGACGTGCCCAAGGTCATGACTTCGTGGGCGATGACGTTGGTCATGGCGGAAGTCTGCCCGAGTGTCGGTGCTGACATCGGAGAGTTTCACGGCTCGGCAGTGGGGCGATGCACCACGCCTGCGGGGTGTCGGCTTGACATGTGTGCTGATCTCGTCGTTCGGCCTGGCGGGTGTGTTGATCATTGCCGGCGGGCGCGGATGATGCCGTCTGCATCCGGTAGCACTCCTTCGAGCGCGCCGGGTTGGTCGTGTGCGCTGGCGGGGTAGATCCCGCAACGGCTCGCGCTGCGCGATGCGGGTAGCCAGAGGGAGAGGTCTTCTTCGTCGAGGAGGTAGTCGAATCGCAGCCGACCGGTGTCGGCCTCCTCGATCAGACCGTTCACCCCCGCCACCGCCGAGTCGCTGTTGAGTAGCTGTCGAGCACGCTCGGCGATTTGGACACCGGTGGTGTCGGTGATCGGCAGTGGCGGCTCGGGGTAGATGGTGAGCAACGCGCGTGGCTTCAGCGCCTGTCGTAGCTGTTCGAGTCGGGCTCCCGGGACCACCAGATGCCACCGCCACGCGTTGCCCGCCCACATTTCCAGGAGGGGAAGCTCGCTGTGGGCCTTGGCGGCCAGCAGTTCGACCCTCGCCCAGAATGCATCGTCGGCCGGCGGGTAGGTTTGCGGCTCCTGCAGTTCCGGGTCGTAGGGGGATGTCTGGTGTTCGACGAACAGGCCGAGTCGGCGTACCTGGTCGGCGGCCTGTTCGCAGGGCTGGTTGCTGCCGATGTAGAGGTAGTAGTCCCAACCGACGTGGGCAAAGAATCGGCCGTCAGCCTCCAGCCGACACCACACGCCGGTCTCACGCAGCATCGCCCGCACCAACTTCACGCCGACGGTGAGCGGCACTTGGAGTCCGTCGTAGACGTCGTGCAGCGACAGCGGGAACAGTTCAAGCGCCGCGTATGTCGCTGCGGATGAGGCCACCCGAAGATCGATGCCGGGCGGTAGCGAGGGATCCCGCACGATGAGTTGGTCGACGCCGGAGGCGTGGGCGAACAGTTCGACTGCCTGTAAGTAGGCGTTCTCGACCTGGTCGTAGCGCTGCTGGGTGAGGACGCGTCCGTTGAACGATTCGCCGACCTCGGTCACAGAGGTCCAGTCGTGACCGGTGAACGCCCCGGTGCGATCGCGCAACCCGGGGTCGTACTTGGTCACCCGGAACTGGTACTCAAGCACGCTGTGTCCCTCCGGCGGAGCGTCATCGTCCTGTCAGATCGGATGAGGGCTATTGTTCCTCGGGCCTGTGTGCGCCCTGGTCGGCGGCACGGGCGGCGAGGTAGTCGGCCCAGTCGCGTCGGGCATAGGTGACCCACCGGACCGCGGTGTTGACGTGCATGCCGAGCAGGTCGGCGAGGATAGCGGCGGGCAGGTCTGCGGCGAGGGCGGCGAGTGCTCCGTTGCGGGCCGGGCGGACGCTGATGCCGTGGCGGCCCAGCCGGGTGGTCAGGGCGTGGTTGGCGATCGGTTGTCCGGGAACTCGCCCGGGAAACAGCATGCGGGGTCCCCGCCGGTCGTGGGAGATCATCAGTCGTTCCCGCGGTTGGGTGGCCAGACGCTGCAGAAGCGGGGCGAGGCGGGGCGGCAGCAGAACGGGGTGCCGGCCGGCGGTGAGGTAGGTGTGCTGGTCTGTCTGCACGATCTGGTCGGCGGTGAGGTTGCGGATGCGTTCGCTGGGCAAGCCGAACAGCAGAGTCAGCGCGCCGGCCACCCGGACATCGACAGGCAAGGTGTCGTCAGTCAGGCAGCGCTGGAGGAGTTGCCAGCGTTCGTCGTCGCCAAGGAGATCGGCGGGTTCCTGACGGGGGATGATGGACAGGGTGAGCTTGCCGGTCAGGCCACGTTCGGAGGTCCACTTCAGGAAGTAGCGCGCGAGGTTGCGCCGTTGCGAGCCGCCCGCCTCCAGCCACCGGTCGATGTCGTCTTGGCGCAGATCGGCCAGTGTCAGTGCCTGCTCGTCGAGCCAGCTCAGCAGGTCCAAGGCGACCAGGACCCGGCGGCGTAGGTCGCGGCCAGCCGAGGCAGGGAACCGGCGGACCGCGGCGCGGCTGCGGGCTCGCCGAAGCAGGAACCAGCGCAGGAACGGGCGGACGAGGTTGGCATGATGGGCGGGCTTGTCAGCCAGGTGGTGATCGAGCCACGACGGAAGCCGTTCCAGGTCTTCATGCCGTTCGGGCAGCACGCCGGTCTGCACCATGATCTGTCGGAGGTAATGCAGAGTGCGGCTGGGCGGGTGTTCGTCGAGGAGCCCGTGACTGATCGGCCGGTCCTCGGCGGCGAGACGGGCAAGTAGCCGAGCGGTGCGACTATGTGCGACCCATTGGATCGTCTTGAACGGCGTCTCGGTCTGGCAGATAGCCTCGGCCAGCGGCAGCAGTTGCGGCGCCGCCACGCCGTCAGCCCCGGCCAGCAGATCGCGGACCCTGTCGGCGAGCACGCAGTGCGCGCATCGCCCGCGGCTGTAGGGATTCCCGCCCTGGCCGCACTGGCGACAGGTGTAGTCGACGTCGATTCCCTGACATGGGCCACAGACGCCGGCGCCGTTGTCGTCTCGGCCGACGAGCGGTTGGGAGGTATGACAGCGAACGCATTCGGCCGGGGAGCGCAGGATCGCGGTGTAGCAGGTCTGGCAGACCGCTCCGATCGGCCATCGGGCGAGGACCGGGAGGAGCCGCTGGCAACGGCAGCAGGTCTCTCCTGGGCGTTGGCGGCAGGAGCAGGTTTGGCAGATCGGGCCGCCCTGCTTCACGCGCTGACAGGGCCGAGTCTGGCCGCAGACCGAGCAGATCGCCTGCGGTCCCCGATAACAGCTGTCGCACAGGTCGGGCTGATCCCCGTTGGCGTTGCGGGCGATCCGCCCCAGCCTGCCGCACCGCCCACAGGGCCGACGGGGTCGCCGTTGCTGGTTGTAGCACAGGTGGCATAGCGCCCCGTCGGCGTCGACGAGCGCGGCCGCCGCGACCTTCCCGCATGACACACAGGTGTGCTCGGGACGCTTCCAGCATTGGTAACAGCGCACGGTTCCGTCGTCGAGCCGGACGACGGGCCGGCCGAGTTGCCCGCAGCCACCGCACTGTTTGAAGGTTTCGGGATCCTGGTGGTAGCAGCGGTAGCAGACCTTCCCGTCCGGTTTCCGGGCGGCGATGCGTACGCCTTCTTGCCCGCAGCGCCCGCATGTCGACCGGCGGGAGCGCCCGTCGCAGGTCCCGCAGATGCGACCCTCGGGCCGGACCTGCCCTAGATCGATGACGGTCTTGCCGCAGTGCGCGCAGCCCGGGCGGACCACCGGGTGCCCGGCGTTGTGCAGCAGGTGCGCCAGGCGCAGCAGCACCGGCGGGCAGTGGGAGTCTTCAGAGCTCAGCGCGTCGGGGTGGGCGGCCATGTACCCGGCCAGGTCCTCCAGAATCCGCGCCGCGCCCTTGACCGGGATGGGCACCGCCGCCTGCACCGCCGTCGTGGCGTCGCCGGTGCTCAACGCCGGCAGGGCTGCGGCCAGCTGGGTGACCGCGGCGCGGAGCGCAGCCTCCAGGCGTGCCGCCTGGCGGGCGAGGCGGGCCGCCGTCGACGGCGCGGTCATAGCCCCTCGGGTCTGCGGATCGAGGTGCGGCGCACCGTTGGAGCCGGGCCGCCGGTGTCCCCGGCAGCCTTGCGGACCTCGGTGTTGACGACGTCGATCTCGATGAGGTCGTTCGGGGTGCAGTTCAAGATGTCGCACAAGGCGGCGAGGGTGTCCATCGACAGCCGCTGCGGTGGCTGGGTGACCAGCCGGAACACCTGCTCGCGGGACAGGTTGATGCCGCGTTCGGCCAGTAGCGGCACCAGGTCGGAGGTCTGGAACATGTCCTGGGCGGCCATCAGCTTGCGTAGGTTCCAGCGATAGCCCATCTTCTTGATCACGACTGGTCGTCCTCCCACAGCCCGGCGTGGCGTTCGGTCAGCTCGCGCTGCAGCAGCCGGTTGCGGTACTCGTCCGACACCCCGGTGTAGATCGCGGTCGTAGCCGCACCGCATGCCCTGCTTGATCTTGGACGAATCTCTCCGGGTAGTCGAACTCTACGAGGTGCGTGATCATGCTGTGCCGCAAGCTGTGCAGATCGAGTTCGGACGGCAGCCCGGCGGCGTCCCGGGCGGTCTCGAACGCCTCGTTCGCGCTGCGCTTGGACAGCCGGCCACACCGCTCGCTCACCCACAGCGCCGGGTGATTGCCGACCTCGAAACGAGGCCGGACCTCGGCGAGGTAGCGGTCGAGCACCTCGACGATCCAGTCCATCTCCGGAACGGTGAACACGGTGCGCCGCTTGGGCGGGCTGCCGTTGGAGGACTTCCCCCAGCGCACGAACAACGCCCCGTACCGGCCGTAGCCCGGCGCCTTCGGGTTACGGCGCAGGTCAGCCAGGTCCAGGCCGCACATCTCCCGCCGGCGCAGCCCGTAGGCGTAGAACGCCTTGAGCAACGCCGAGTCCCGCATCGCCGTCAGCGCACCCTTGCGGCCGCGGGCCCGGATCTGCTCCACCCGCCCGTCAGCGGCGTCGAACAGCGCCTGTACCTCCTCGTAGGTCAGCGGTCGCCGTCCCGGCTGCCCCTCGAACTCACTGACATGGGTGATCGAGTTCCCGTCATGCAGGATCTGCGCCGGCGCCTGCCCGAACCGTTCCCGACAGGTGGCCAGCCAGCCGTAGCGGGCGTCGGTGATGAAGTCGCAGAACATCCGCAAGGCGTTCTGGTACTGCCGCCCGGTCGACACCGTGAAGTTCGGGTTCCTCGCCCGGATGTGGTCGAAGAACGCCTCCACCTCGGCCGGCTCCCACTGCCACGGGTACTGGTTGGTGAACGTCGCGAACCGACGCACCAGAGCCAGCCTGGGCTTGATCGTGGCGTCCCACCTCAGGAAGCGGGTCCGCTGCTGCCGCGTCCACCCCTCCAGCATCGCCTCGAACACCGCCGATGCCGGGTCCAAGTGCACGACCCCGTCCACCAGAACCAGGTGCGCCGCACCCGCCAGATCCGCCGCTCGACCCACCCCAACCCCCGTTACATTAGATGCAACATTGTTGAGATCAAATCGCCCGGACGCAAGACCCTCTGGTAGATCCACTGATCAAGCCGGATAGCTGTGATCGATCACCTCTCCCGACCTGCGGATTTGCTCAAGACCTCCGCAGACCGAATGTTGCATCAAACGCAATTCCGCCCGTTTCTCCCCAGGGCGCATCCCGGTCAGGTACGACAGCACGATGAACGCAGCAGTGCCGAGGTGCCGTAGGAGCGTAGCGGCTTCGTCGAAGTCGATGGCCTGCCGCCACGGTCTGTCGGAGATCGTGCCCTTGATCGGAGCGTTCAGTGGACAAGATCCAGACAGGTTCAGTGTGAACGGTCCCCGCTTGGGCCTGCGCATGGTCTTTCCTCGCTGCCGTTTCTGCAGCAGCGTCTCCAGGACCTGGTCGACCTGGCGGACGTTTGCGCCGACGCTGTCGGCGAGGTAGTGCCTGGCGACCCTCATTGTGCCGGCGTTGGCGATGGCGGGTAGCGGCAGCCCGGCCTCGATGCGCGGGACGAGGAAGTCCCGCACCGCTTGCAGCCCTTGCAGCGTGGCGGGGGTGTTGGCCCCAATGTCCATCAGGCGCCGGTATTCCGCCCAGGCGGCGAGGATGTCCTCGGCGAAGTCGTCGACCATGCGCATCGCCCAGACCAGCAGCAGTCCCATCGTGGCCTCGCCCAGGGGCTCGGTGGAGTTCTCGCCGCCGCTTGGCGTGGCCGCCGATAGGTAGTCATCGATCCCTAGGTCTTCCCAACGTGGCCGGCCGATCCCGCACGGCCGGGCGCTGAGCTGGTCGAATGCCCACAAGCGTGTCAACGCCGCCGTGGCCTTTTCGACTTTGGCCCGGCTGGCGCCGGATTCGGCAAGGTGCCGGGCGTAGGCGTCCAGCATGTCCGGGCCGCAGGCGGCGAGCGTGCTGATGCCTTGCGCGGCCAGCCACGACGCTAGATCCATCCAGGTCAGAACGGTGACGTAGAGGTGGCTGACACTTATCCGTTGCCGCATGGCCCGTTTCTTCTTCTGTTTGATGAAGCTCGGCCGCAGCTGCCCGTTGATCAGGTTCCAGACCGCCAGCCGCAGCTCGGCCTCGAACGCCGCCGGACAGTTGCTCCAGACGATGGACGTGCGCCTTCCGCTCGGGTTGCCCGACAGCAGGTCCAGCGGCCAGCGCGGGTCGCTGTAGCGGGCGTTGCCGCGGTTGCTCGCGCCGACGATCAGATCACCGCAGATGACCGGGGTGCCCGGGCCGGGCAGCGGGAGCAGGTAGGGGTCATGTTCGGCGACGGCGCTCACGCGTCCAGGTCTCCCGTCAGTAGCAGGCCGACAGTGTCCCGGTCGGCGTCGGTGAGGCGAGTCAGGGCGGTATTCCAGACCGCGGCCCCGACCCTGCCTTTGAGGTCTTCCAGGCGAGCGTGAGTATCGGCCCAGTCGGCGTCCCAGACAGCCCTCGGCAACGCCGAGCGAAGTCCGCCCAGCGCCTCGTGCAGATAGGCAAGGCGGGGATGGTGGCCGGGGTGGATGTGGGCGTTCTGGCAACCCAGACACATCAGGAAGGACGCGGCGCAGCCGCCGCCGGGTGCCGGGAACGGGCTGGCCGTCAGGTCCTCGCAGTCCGCGATCGCGGTCGGCACGTCCCCAGGAAGCGGCCCGGCGACCAGCCGTGCCTGCAGGACCGCCCTGCGGGCATGTTCGACGGCTCCGTGCGCCCCGTCGGCGATGACTGGGCCCGCATCGGCCTGGACTCGCTTGTCGACCAGCGCGTAGCTGCGGTCGTGGGTGTCCTGGCTGTGCTGTGCCGGTGCACGCCGGTCGACGACCAACACGGTGCGGCGACCGCGCTGGAACGGCGACCCGCCCAGCCCGAAGTCGCGGCCCCACTTCGTGCCCGTCAGGCTGTCAATACCGAACCGGAACTTCCCGACCGGCGGATGCCGGTCCAGCTCACGCCTGGGCTGCCCGCGCTTGGCTTGGCGCCAGACCACCAGAAGATCCGTGCCCGGGGCCAGCTCCTCGACCACCGCGCGGGCGAAGCGCGTGGCCTCCAGTGCCTCGGTGATCAGCCTTCCCTTGGATGCTGCGCCGTCGTCGGCAACGTTGCGTGTTTCGAAGTGCAGCCGCGGTCCCCGCCGGAACTTCTCCACCGGGATCCGATAGACCGGATGCCCGTCCGCGCCCTGATCCGGTAGCGCCCGAGGGACTTCGGCCGTGTCGATCACCGAAAGGTTCCAGCCGAAGTTCGCCATCAGCAGCACCCCCAACGACACCGCTTCCTGCGACGACAGGAACAGACGCTTCCACGTCACCTCGTAGCCGCAGCCGCCCAGGGCGTTGCGGTAGCGGCCGAGGATCGTCCCGTCCTTGACGGGATTAGCATGCCGGGGCAGGTCACCGGTCCTTGCCAGGAAGTCCAGCGCCTCCCCGACCACGTACTCGCGGCTGTCGACAGCGAACGCCCCGGCCTGCCACTGCCGCAGGTACGCGGCGTTGCGGCGGATCCGCAGCAGCGCCCCACGAAAGTCCCGCTGCGCGACCAGTTTCACCTGGTCGAAGTCCGCCTGCGTGTAGGACTGGACCTTGGAGGCTGGCAAGGCCATCTTCCTGCCCAGCTCATCGGCTGCGGGCCCGGACCGCAGGCGCGGGTCCTCTCGCAGCAGCTGGGCGACCGCCCGGTACGCCGCCGCACTTCCAGCGCCGAGCCGCCACCGCTTGATGTGCGCGGCGGTCAACTCGTCCAGGTCAGCCGGCGGCTGCTCCACCGTCGCCACGAGCTCGGCGAACGCCTTGACCCAATACCAATGGCCCTGCGAACTGGAGTGCACCGCCCAGCGGTGCGGAACACAGCGGGCCGCGAACAGCGCCGCCAGCGACCGCTGCATCGGCTGGGCGATCGGCAACGTCGAGAAGTCATACGTTTTGAGCATGCCGCGCCGGTTGTAGTGGTGGACCACCAGCCCGTTCTCCGACACCACCTCCGGCGCTGCGTGATCAGCCGCAGGCATCGACGCCTTGCTCCCGCGGACGCTCACTCCCCATCCCCCGCCGGTACGATCTCGTCGCCGAGGTCCTGAATACCCTCGGACTCGCGGGCGATCCGCGCGAACGTGTCATCCAGCTCGGACATCGGAGCCCGCGTCGGGCCGTCAATCGCATCCAACATTGATCGCAACTGCAGGTCGGCAACCGGGGCCAGATAGTGCCGTACCGTTGTGTCCCGCGAGGCGTGCCCCAACAAGGTCTGGACCAGGAACCACGGATCGCCGTACAACAGCCGGAAGTCCCGACGTTCCTCCGGGCTCAGCCCATAGCGCAGATCCGCCAGCCGCTCCAGGACGACCAGCATGTACAGCGCGAACGAGTGCCGAGCCGAGTGCGGCGTGGCATAAGGTGCGAACACCTGGTGCGGGTCCATGCCCAGCCGCGCCGGCGGCGTCAGCACCCACGCGCAGCGCTGGTTCGCCTCCCGGAAAACCCCATCCCAGGAATGGATCCCCAATGGCAGCCCCTGCTCGTTCAACCACAACCACAGCGGCTCCGGGCCTCGCGGACCCTCGGTGAACAACAACGCCCGCTCAGCGGCCGTCAGCAGATTCAGCTCCCGCTCGCCTTCGACGCCCTTCCGATCGCGCCAGCGCACCTTCGGCTTCAACCCCCGCGTCACCTCGTCGACCAGCCACATCCCCGCCAGACGCTCGTAGCGGCCGAAGCGCTGGGCCTGCCGGACCGCCAGCGCCCGCGACGATTCGACATAAACCTCGACGTCGCCGATCGCGTCCGAGGCGACATAGAACGTGCGCATCTTCTTGCCCCGCGTCACCTGCGCGGCGACCTGGCCTCGGTAGTAGCGGCCGCCCTCCAGCCGCCGGGCCGGGACCTCGAAGGTCAGCAGTGAACCGCCTTCTGCCCGCCGCAGACCCGACGAGACCAGCAGGCGTACGAACGCGACGTTGCGGTCCTCGGTGCGGCCCACCCACCCCGACTCGACGACCCCGGCCTTGGTGTGGCCGCGCAGCCCGACGTCGATCCAGCGGCGCCAGGTCCGTGGCGTCAGCCAGTGCACGTTCGCCGACCGCGCGTCCTTCGACCGCGTCGGCGTCGTCACCTGAACGCCGTGGTAGTCGTGACTCTGCACCGTCGACACCGGAATGCTGCCGACGTGCCCGTTGTCCTTCGCCCACCTGTAGAGCGAGTAGAACGCCGCCTGCTCTCGATCCCATTTCGACCCGCCGATCCGTTTCGGGTTCGCCTCAGCGAATCGCCGCCAGTCCTCGAAGTCGTTCAGGTCACGCGATCGCGCCTCGGTCCACCCCCGCCCGCGGCGCCACAAGAAGGTCAGCAGCAGCGCGATGTCCGTGGCGTAGTTCCGCTTGGTCTCCGCCGTGTACCTGCGGAACG
>WNGB01012004.1_pt1 | contig 11814 bp, 12 predicted proteins | sample 5400681 | NCBI WGS metagenome assembly WNGB01 (sample SAMN13153367, study PRJNA577476) | soil metagenome | isolation source: 115 cm soil or saprolite under grassland replicate 2 | place: USA:California | collected 2016-06-15 | reverse complement strand
GGACGTCCGCATACAGAAGTGCCGCGACCTGCTGGCCAGCCACCCGGAACCGGATGGTGGCCAGCAGGACGAGGGTGAGCCCGCGTTACTCGGCGGCGATCGCCCGCAACACCGGTAGCCGGGCCGCCCGGCGCGCCGGGCGGATGGCCGCGATCACCCCCGCGGCGCCGCCCAGGATCGCGATGGCCATCAGCTGCGCAGCCGGGAAGCTGGCCGTGGTCAGGCCGGAGGACCGCGCCCCGGCCTCGGCGAGAGCCCAGCCGAGGAACCCGCCGAGGAGCAGGCCCCCCGCCGTGCCGAACGCCGAGACCAGCACCGACTCCAGCCGCACCATCGACCGCAGCTGCGGCCGGGTCTGCCCGACCGCGCGCAGCAGGCCGATCTCCCTGGTCCGCTCGTAGACCGACAGGGACAGGGTGTTCGCGATCCCGGATACCGCGATCACGATGGCCAGCACCAGCAGCGCGTACACGATGCCCAGCACGGTGCTGACCCCCTGGCCCGCGCTGGCCACGAAGGCGTCGTGGCTGTCCACCGCCGGGCGGCCCGAGCTGGCCACGGCCTGCGTGATGGCCCGCTGCGCGCCCGCCTCCGCAGTGCCCGGCGCGAGCTTGACGAAGATCGCCGATGCGGTCAGCTGCGCCGTATGCGGCGCCCACAGGCTGAGCGGCAGCACATAGTCCCCGACCAGGTTCCTCGACGTGTAAATCTCCGCAACGAAAACCGTCCGCCGCGAACCATCCGGCAGCACCAGGGGAACGGCGCTGCCGATGTGCCAGTGACGTGCCGCGGCCTGGATCGAGGAGACCCCGATCTGGTCGCTGCGCAGCGCAGCGGCCGAGCCCGCGGTGGAGTGCAGGTCCAGCACCTGGCCGATCGTGGCTGGTGGCACGGCCGTGACGGCCGCGGGCTGCCCGCCGACCTCGGCCTGCCCGCTGGCCAGGCCGCTCACCGTGGCTACCCCGGGCACCCGCGACACCGCGGCGGCCAGGTTCAGCGGCAACCCGCTGCCGCCAGCCCCGCCCCCGGAACCGAACCCGCCGGGGCTGATCGCGATATCGCCGGTGAACGAGTCCCGGACCCCGTTCACGGCGCCGGCCTGCAGCGAGGCCGCGTACACGGTGAAGAAGGTGACGACGGCCACGCCGATCATCAGCGCGGTCGCCGCGGCCGCGGTCCGGCGCGGCTGGCCGGAGGCGTTCCGGCCGGCGAGGGTACCGGCCACGCCCCGCCAGGCCGCCAGCGGCCGGGCGCCCAGCCTGGTCGCCGGGCCCGCTGCGGCCGGTCCCAGCGCGACCACGCCGAAGGCGACCGCGAGCGCCCCCAGCCCGACGACCGCCGGGACCCGGCTGCCGGTCCCGGCCAGCCCGGCCAGCACCACGGCCAGGCCGGCGGCCAGCAGCACCAGCCCCACCGCCGTGCGCCGCCGCGAGGTGCGGCCCGGTTCCGCGGCCGACTCGCGCAGCGCCTGCATCGCCGCCACCTGGGACGCGCGCACCGCGGGAACCAGGCTGACCGCGACCGTGACCGCGATCCCGGTCACCATGGCCACCGCGAGGGAACCGCCGCTGATCGCCAGCCCGCCCGCGGGCAGGGCGAACCCGGCCTGGTCGAACACGCCCTTGAGCAGTTCCGCCAGACCGAGGCCGGCCGCCGTCCCCACGGCGGACCCGGCCACCCCCACGGCCAGCGCCTCGGCCAGCACCCCGCGCAGCACCTGGCCCCGGGTGGCCCCGAGCGCCCGCAGCAGGGCCGACTCCCGGGTGCGCTGCGCGACCAGGATGCCGAACGTGCTCGCGATCGAGAACGCGGCGACCAGCAGCGCGATCCCGGCGAAGATGACCAGGATGAGCTTGAGGCCGGACAGGAACGCCGAGTTCAGGCTGCTCAGGTTCTGGGAGGTCAGCTGCGCGCCGCTGAGCGCCTCGGCGCCGCGGGGCAGGACCCGGTCCAGCCGGCCCACCAGGACCTGCGGGCTGACCCCGTGCGCCGCCCTGACCTGGATGGCTGATATCTGGCCGCCCCCGTGCTGGCTGGCGCTGTCCTGCCTGGCGCTGTCCTGGCTGGCGCCGTTCACGCCGCCCTGGATCAGGTATCGCTGAGCTGCCGGGTAGCTGAACGCGACGTACGTGGCGCCGCCGAATCCGGGTGCCTGGCCGAACGTGGCCAGCCCCACCACCCGGACCCGGACCGGGGCCGGCACCAGCACGGTGGTGGCCGAGCCGATCCGCAGGTGCCCCGCGCGGGCCGCCCCCTCGTTGATGACGACCTCGTGCAGGCCCTGTGGTGCGCGGCCGGCGGCGAGCCGGTACGGGGTGAGTGCCGGGTCGGAAATCCAGTTCCCGCCGGACCGGGGTGGCCCGAGCCCGCCGACCGCCTTGCCGTCGGCGCCGAGCAGTGTGGCCGACCCGGTGACGGACGGCTGCGCGTCCGCGACGCCCGGCACCGAGCGGACGGTGGGCAGCAACGACGCGGGGATGGGCGGCCGGGCGGCGTTGACGCCGCTGTCGACCGTGGTGGCGCTGCGCACCACGGCGCTGGTGCCGGAGGTGGCCGTGGCGAATAGCGTGTCGAAGTTGGCGCTGAGAGTGTTGCCGAAGGTGAGGGCCCCGGACAGGAAGGCCACGCCGAGCGCGACGGCGATCACCACGCCGGCCAGCCGGCGTTTGCGGGACCACAGGTCCCTGATCCGCAGCGCCAGCATCACGCGGTCCCCCCGCCCAGGGAAGCCAGCCGGTCCAGGATGGCCGGCCGGCTCGGTGCGTCCAGGTGGCCGGCGATCCGCCCGTCGGCCAGGAACAGCACCTCGTCCGAGGCGGCCGCGGCGCCGGGGTCATGCGTCACCATCACGATGGTCTGGCCCAGCTCGCCGACCGCCGTGCGCAGGTAGCCGAGGAGCTGGGCGGAGGACCGTGAGTCCAGGTTGCCGGTCGGCTCGTCGGCGAAGATGATCTCCGGCTGGCTGGCCAGGGCCCGCGCCACGGCGACGCGCTGCTGCTGCCCGCCGGACAGCTCAGCCGGGCGGTGGGCCAGCCGGTCCCCCAGGCCGACCAGGCTGACCACGTCGTCCAGCCAGGACTGAGCCGGCTTGCGCCCGGCCAGCAGCGACGGCAGCGCGATGTTCTCGGCCACGGTCAGCGCGGGCAGCAGGTTGAAGGACTGGAAGATGAACCCGGCCCGGTCCCGGCGCAGCCGGGTGAGCTGCGTGTCGGACAGCGAGCCGAGGTCCGCGCCGCCCAGGAAGACCTGCCCGGAGGTGGGTGTCCAGCCCGGCCAGGCAGTGCAGCAGGGTGGACTTGCCGGACCCGGACGGTCCCATGATCGCGGTGAATCGCTCGTCGGCGAACTCGGCGGTGACCGAGTCCAGGGCGCGGACCTCGGCCGCCCCGGTCCCGTACACCTTGGTGAGCGCGACGGCCGCCGCGGCGGCCGTGACAGTAAGAGCAGTCATGCCCGCCAGCATGGTTCCGCGCAGTCCCGCAGTCGTCAGCCAGCCGGACACTCCCCGCTACACCCAGCGACGACTGAGCTAGTCCCGGGGGGCGACCCTCCTGGGCCCCCGCCATCCCCGGCCTCGGCCCGGAACCCGCCTGCGGCGGGCCCGGCCTCGGGCCGCAGATAAGCGGTGGCGGAGGTTCACGATCCCCCGGACTACGGAGCCTCATCCCCGACTAGCAGGGTCCCCCCGGACTACGGAGCCTCATCCCCGACTAGCAGGGTCCCCCCGGCTACGGAGCCTCATCCCCCGGACCAGGATGGCCGGACCAGGGCGGCCTCGTAGGCCAGGACGACCAGCTGGGCGCGGTCGCGCGCACCGAGCTTGGCCATAGCCCGGGTCGCGTGGGTCTTGGCGGTGGAGACGCTCATGTACAGGCGGCCCGCGATCTCGTCGTTGGACAGCCCGCGGGCCACCAGCGTCACCACCTCACGCTCCCGCGGGGTGAGCTCGCCGATCCCGGGTACCTTCCGCGCGTCCCGGGTCCGGGCCGCGTATTCGGCGATGAGACGCCGGGTCACGGTGGGCGAGAGCAGCGCGTCACCCGCGGCCGCGACCCGGACTCCCCGGATCAGCTCGGCCGCGTCGGTGTCCTTGACCAGGAAGCCGGCCGCGCCCGCCCGCAGGCCCTCGAACACGTACTCATCGAGGTCGAACGTGGTCAGGATGACCACGTGCACCCCGGACAGGGCAGGCTGGGCGGCGATCCGCCGGGTCGCCTCGATCCCGTCCAGCCCGGGCATCCGGATGTCCATCAGCACCACGTCCGGCCGCAGCTGTGCGGCCAGCCGCACCGCGTCCTGGCCGTCGGCGGCCTCGCCGGCCACCTCGATGTCGCCGGTGGCATCGAGCAGGGCCGCGAAGCCGGCCCGGACCAGCGCCTGATCGTCGGCGAGCAGGACCCGGATCATGACGCCCGGCCGTCCAGCGGCAGCCAGGCGCGTACCCGGAATCCGCCGCCGGGGCCCGGCCCGGCCCGGAGCGTCCCGCCCAGGGCCCGGGCCCGCTCGGTCATGCCGGCGATCCCGTTCCCCCCGGCCTGCCCTGCGCTCCTGGTCCCCGCGGCGTAGCCGGGGCTTTCCGGGCCCGCCGCGCCGTCGTCGTCCACCTGGATGACCACGCCCGCCGGCTGGTAGGCGACCCGGACGGCGACCCTGGCGCCCGGCGCGTGCCGGGCGCTGTTGGTCAGCGCCTCCTGCAGGATCCGGTAGCCGGCCAGGTCGACGTTGGCCGGCAGCTGGCCGCTGGCCCCTTCCTCGCTGACTCCGACGCTGATCCCGGCGGCCGCGGCCCGGGCGATCAGCTCGCTCATCCGGGCGAGGCTCGGTGCGGGCGAGCGGGGCAGCTCCTCGTCCACCTGCCGCAGGACACCGAGCACCGACCGCAGTTCCACCAGGGCCTGCCTGCTCACGTCGTTGATCACCGTGAGCGTGGAGCGGGCCCGCTGCGGCTGCTGGTCTATCAGGTGCAGCGCCGTGTTGGCCTGGACGTTGATGACGGCCAGGCTGTGGGCCACCACATCATGCAGCTCGCGGGCGATACGCAGCCGTTCCTCGGTGGCCTGGCGGAGCGCCTCCTCCTCCCGGCCGTGCGCGACCGCCTGGGCCCGCTGGCGGCGGCTCCGGTACCACTCCGCGCCGCTGAGCAGCGTCAGGTGCCAGGCGGCCACGGCGAAGGCGGCCCCCGCCGACGGGAAGTGCCCGGTGCCGGTCAGGCCGGGCAGCCACAGGAAGCCCGCGTAGCTGACGGCCAGGCCGGCGATCGCCGCCCACCGCCTCCCGGCCAGGACCGCGTTCACGAACGCCGCGATCAGCGCGAAGTACGGCAGCCCGCGGGCTGATTCCAGCCCTGCGAACCCGACCGCCGCGGCGACCGTCACCGCCAGCACGGTGGCCGGGAAGCGGCGGCGGCCCAGCAGCGCGGCCGGGCCGGCGGCCAGCAGGGCGTAGCCGATGGGGCTGATGACCTGTCCGTGCCGCGACGAGATCGCGGCGGACCCGCCTGCCTGCACGGCGGCGAGGATCACCGCGGCGAACACGTCACCGGGCGTGGCCACCGCCGCCAATCGCCGCGCCCGCCAGGCCGCCCCTGTCATCCCGGTCATCGTCATTCCGAGCCTACGACGCCGGCGGGCGCCGGGCATCCTCCCCAGGACTACCCCGGGATACGACACCAGGACGACCAGCCCCGGGCACGGCGGGCCGGGCTGGTCAGGCCGGGCTGGTCAGGCTGGGCTGTCAGGCCAGGGCTGGCCTGGTCAGGGCTGGCCTGGTCAGGCGGGTTCCTGGCGGGCCAGCAGCTGGCGCCAGCCCTCCGGGGTCAGCGCGTAGTTGCGCACGCTGTCGGCGACGAACCAGCGCCAGCTGGCGGGCCGGACCAGGGTCGCCACGCCGGCCAGGGCCAGCGGGGTGACGGCCCGCAGGTCGCCGCGGAGCGGGGTCAGCTCCTCGGTACTGTCCCGGTACGCCCCGCGGTGGCGGGCCGCGGCCAGCAGTTCCGCGAGGACCGCCCCCCGCCGTCCGGTCTGCTGGGCCGCGCCGAGGACGGCGATCAGGAGCTGATGAGTGGCCACGCCCGCGCGGCCGGGCCGCTGGACCGGCGGAGTGCCCCCCGCCGCCAGTTCGAGCATCGGCGTGACCAGGTCGACGCCGGCCTTGCGCGCGTTGCCCGGCTCGACCAGGCGCGGGTTGATGTCGATGTAGCGCGGTCCGTCCCCGGTGAGGATCGCGTCAGCCGACAGTGCCCCGTGCCACGCCAGCCGCCGGCCGAGCCGCTCCAGGTGCTCACGGACCGCCGGCAGGTCCACGCTGCGCTTGCGGCTGGCGCCGCCGCCCGCCCCTTCCGCCACCCGCAGGCAGGTGTGCGAGGCGACGAGTTCCCCGTCCGCGAACACGGCCTGCGCCATCACCAGCGGCCCGTCCGCCGGCAGCTGGGCCAGGACGCCACCGTCGCCGAACGCGCCGGCCGCCCCGGCCTCGGCCGCGAACCCGGGCAGCTGCTGGCGCCCGGTGAGCCGCCGCACCCCGGTGGACGCGGTCGCGACCGGCAGCTTCATGAAGACGGGGAACCTGTCCCAGCCGGTGACCTCTTCCGGTGTGGCCAGGACGGCCCCTTGCGGCCGCGGGAGCCCGGTGGCCGCGAGCGTTTCGTTTGCGGAGATCTTGTCCTGAACCCGGGCCAGCGCGGTGAACGGCGGGACCGCGGTGCGCACCCCGGCGCTGCGGAGCGGGCCGGGGCAGGCGGACAGGACCGCCACCTGCTCCTGGGTGGGGAACAGCAGGTCCATCGCAGCATCCTGGTAGACCCGCAGCGCGGCCTGAAGCCAGCGCAGGGGATCGGCGCCGTAGGCGGGCACCCGCCAGACGCGGTGCACCCGGCGGGTGAAACGGGCCAGGCAGAGGGGATCGGGTGAGAGCACGTCGACGCGGTGGCCGGCGTCGGCCAGCTGGGCCGCGGTCTGCCTGGCGGTCAGCCCGGATCCGTCGCTGAGGAGGACCCGCACCCCGGCACCCTACTGCGCGCCGGTCCCTCCCGGTGAGCCCGGCAAGGGGCGGATCGGGCCGGTATGCGCGGCGTCGGCCCGGGCGCCGGTACGGTGCTGGGGTGGCCCTGCCCCAGGCGGTCGAGCGACCGGCGCGCACCCCGTCCAGCCTGCCGTCAGCGGTCCGGATCATGGCGGTCTTCGCGCTCGGCCTGCTGGCGGGCGCGAGCACCTCCATCCTGCAGAAGTCCCGCTGGGCCTTCGGCCTGCCTCCCGCGACCCGCGCCGTCGAAGGCTGACGCCGCCGGCCGTTTCATGATCACGGTCAAGAGGGGGCGCTATGTGGCAGAAAATGACCGGCGTCATGGACCTAGGCTGCTGGCCATGATCCAGGAGGCGTTCGGCGCCGAGTCGGGGAGGCTGTCGGAGGTGGCCGCCGGGCTCGATGACGCCGCTTTCGCCCGTCCCACCCGGTGTGATCCGTGGACGGTGGCAGAGCTGCTGTTCCACGTGGGGATGACGATGCGCCGGCTGCCCGGCATGCTCGCCGCGCCCCGGCCGTCCGGGGCCGCCCTGGTCTCCGCAGCGGAGTATTACCGGCCGGATCAGCGGTTCTCGGCCGCCACGAACGCCGACCGGATCGAGTCCGCCCGGCGCGGCGCGGCGGGCCTGGCCGGCGCGGCCGCACGGGCGCGCGACGTCAGCGAGGCCCGGCAGCAGGCCTGGGCGGCGCTGCGGGATGCTCCGCCGGGCCGGGTGGTGCAGACCCGCCACGGGGACCTGATGCTGCTGGCCGAGTTCCTGCGGACCCGGGTCCTGGAGCTCGCCGTGCACGGCCTGGACCTGGCCGCGGCGCTGGACCGCGATCCCTGGATGACCACCCCCGCGGCAGACGTCACCGAGGATCTTCTGATGCCGTCCGCGGCGGCCGCCGGGCTGCGCGCGGAAACGGGCTGGGATCAGGTCACCCTGATTGCCGCGCTCACCGGCCGTCAGCCCGTGACGTCAGCGGAAGCCCGGCTCATCCAGTCCGCCGGTGCCGGGCGGCTCGCCCTTGGCTGACCTACGGGGAGGGGCGGAGATGGGAACGCTGCCCGTCGTGGTCGAAGATGCAGAGGACCTCGGCGGGGCCGCCGCGGGCGCCGAACGCGTGGGGAATCATCGTGGAGAACTCCGCGGCCTGGCCCGCCTCGACCACGATGGTCCGCTCCCCCAGCACCAGGACGATGGTCCCGGACAGGACGGTGAACCAGTCCTTGCCGGGATGGACACGCAGCTCCCCGGTCCCGCACCCGGGCTCCGGCCTGGTGACCCGCATCTTGGTCACGGTGACGCCGTGCGGCCCGGGTTCCCGGCTCAGCATCCAGGTCGTCATCCCGCGCACCACATCGCGCTGCGGCCTGATCACCACATCCTCATCCTCGGCGGACTCCACCAGCTGGTCCAGGGTGGTGCCCAGGGCCCGCGCGATCGGGACCAGCTGGTCGAGGGCGATCCGCCGGTGACCCGTCTCGATCCGGCTCAGGGTGGACGGGCTCAGGTAGCAGCGGGCGGCCAGGTCATCCAGGGACCAGCCGCGTGCCGCGCGCAGCCCCCGGATCCGCTGGCGGATCAGGCCGTCGAGATCGGCGTCTTGCGTCATAGGCAAGATCCTATGTCAATCGCGCAAACTGCCCCTACGGTGGAGCCATGACCACTCATCACCACCATGACCATCACCCGGGCCAGCACCACCCCGGCGGCGGGAACGGCGAGGAGGACATGGCCGAGCTCCTGGACCTCGACGCCGAGGTGCTGCACGCCTACCTGTCCGACGTGATCGACTGGGTCGGCGGGCTGGCGGCCGGCCAGCCCCGCCGGATCGCCGACCTGGGGGCCGGGACCGGGACCGGCACCCTCGCCCTGCTCCGGCACTTCGGGAAGGCGAAGGCCGTCGCCGTGGACGTGTCCGCGGCCATGCTGGACCGCCTCCAGGTCAAGGCCCGCGAGCTGGGCGTGGCCGACCGGATCCGGACCGTCCAGGCCGACCTGGACGCGGGGTGGCCGGACATCGGGCCGGTGGACCTGGCCTGGGCGTGCAGCTCGGTGCACCACCTGGCCGACCCTGACCGTGTCCTGGCCCAGGTCTTCGCCGCGCTCCAGCCCGGCGGCCTGCTGGCCGTGGCCGAGATGGACTCCTTCCCCGCTTCCTGCCCGACGACGTGGGCCTCGGCCGCCCCGGACTGGAGGAGCGCTGCCAGGCCGCCCGCGCCGAGAAACACGCCAGCGAGATGCCCCATCTCGGCGCCGACTGGGGGCCCCACCTGACCGCGGCCGGCTTCACGATCGAGGCTGAGCGGACCTTCGCCATCGACCTGGTGCCCCCGCTGCCCGCCGCGGCCCGGCGCTACGCCCAGGCGTCGCTGCGGCGCCTGCGGTCCGGCCTGGAGAGCCAGCTCAGCGCCGGGGACCTGGCCACGCTCGACACGCTGACCGACGGCGACGGGTCCGGCAGCGTGCTGCGGCGCGGCGACCTCACCGTCCGCACCACGCGGACCGTCTGGGCGGCCCGGCGCCCCCAGGACCGGGGGTCAGTTTCCTAAGAGCCAGCCGTTCGCGCTGGCCAGGCGGACGGCCTCGGCGCGGGTGCGGGCGCCGGTCTTGCCGATGGCGGCCGACAGGTGGTTGCGCACCGTCCCCTCGGACAGGTGCAGCGCGGCGGCGATGTCCGCCACGGTGCCGCCGTCCCGGGCGGTGCGCAGCACGTCGGTCTCCCTCGGGGTGAGCGGGCTGTCGCCTGCGGCGAGTGTCTCCGCGGCCAGGCTGGGATCGACCACCCGGAGCCCGGAGGCGACCCGGCGGACCGCGTCGGCCAGCTGCCGGGCCGGGGTGTCCTTGACCACGAACCCGCTGGCGCCGGCGGCCATCGCGCGGCGCAGGTAGCCGGGCCTGCCGAACGTGGTCACGACCAGGACCCGGCACGCCGGCAGCGCCTTGCGGAGCTCCTGGGTGGCGCTGATGCCATCCAGGCCGGGCATCTCGACGTCCAGCAGGGCCACATCCGGGCGGACGCGGCGGGCCTCGGGGACCACCTCGTCGCCGCGGCCGACCTCGGCCACCACTTCCAGGTCAGGCTCCAGGGCGAGCAGCGCCGCCAGCGCGCCCCGGACGAGGGCCTGGTCGTCAGCGAGCAGGAGGCGGATGGACGTGTTCACGTCGCGATCATGGCACGCGGACACGCAGCGCGAAGCCGCCTGCGGCGGAGCGGCCCACGCTGACCGTGGCCCCGGCGGAGGCAGCGCGTTCCCGCAGCCCGGCCAGGCCGTGCCCGCCGGCCGGGCCGCACCCGCCGGCCAGGGCCTCCAGGTGGTCCGCTGGCCAGCCGTCGCAGGCGCCTGCCCCGTTCACCGTGCCGTCGGCCGGCGCGGGCGGCCCGCAGCCGTCGTCGCCGATCTCGATCTGGCTGGCGGTGACCCTGACCCGGCAGCGCGTGGCGCCGCTGTGCCGCACCACGTTGGTGACGCCTTCGCGCACCGCCCATCCGAACAGCTCCTGCCGTGGCCGGGGGATGCCGGAGATGCCCTCGCCCGGGAGGTCCGCCTCGATCCCGGCGGCGGCCAGCGCCGTCCGGGCGCTGGCCAGTTCCCCGGCCAGGGTCACCTCGCGGTACCCGGCCGCGGCGGCCCGGACGTCCGCCAGCGCCTGCCGGGCGATCCGCTCCACGTCCGCGATCTCGGTCTCGGCCCGCTGCGGATCCAGGCTCGTGAGCCGCCCGGCCAGCTCCGCCTTGACCGCCACCACCGTCAGCGAGTGGCCGAGGATGTCATGCAGGTCGCGGGCGAACTTATTGCGCTGCTCGGCCAGGGCCAGCCGGGTGATCTCGTTCCGGGCCTCGACCAGCTGGGCGTTGCGCTGGATGACGCGGCTCACACCCCACGCGGCCAGGGCGGAAACGAAGATCTGGAAGGCCATGGTCCCGTCGACCGTCCAGCCGTGCGCCCACGGGACGATCAGCGAGACCGCGACGAACACGCCCACCACGGCCCAGCCCGCGCGGGTGGGCAGCAGGAACACCGCCATCACGCCCACGTAGATGAACAGGCTGCCGGCTGACGGGCCGAGCGCCGCATACGCCAGGCCCACCAGCACGGTCTCGGCGGCCAGCGCCGCCACGCCGATCCGGCGGGACACCCGCCGGTTCCGGAAGTCCCGCAGGAACCGGGCGGCGGCGAACGTCACGATGAACACGGCCGCGAACGCGATCAGGTCGGCCAGTCCCAGGTACCGGCGGGCCAGGCTCGGGTCTGACCAGAGCTTCCCGACCGGCTGGGCCAGGTAGACCAGCCAGATGGCCGCGAACAGCCAGCCCACCCGGCTCCACCGGCCGCGCGGGGCCATGATTTCCGCCGGGACGGGCGGCTGCCCGGTCTCCGCGGTGGGGCCATCCGGGCCCGGGGCAGTCCCGGCGGCACTGGCTCCCGTGGCACTGGTCCCGGCGGCACTGGCCGGGCCGGGGGTGACGGGACCGGGACGGTCGCTCTGCCGGGCTGGTGCTCCGGTCACGAGGCTGACCGGCCCGGCCCGGGCCACGCGGTGGCCTTCGGTCTGGTTATCCGGTCCGGCCGGAACGGGGGGAACCGCATACCCCGAGTCTGCTGGATGATCGGGCCGGGGGCCACTCGCCCGGTCCAGCACCGGGGTCAGCGCCGGGCTGGGTGCCGCCGGGCTCACCGGCGGGCCGGGATCGGCCCATGCGTCCGCCATGGCCTGATCATGCCGCCCGGGCCGCGGGCCGCCGGCTGCCGCGCGTCATGGCCGGGCCATGACATCTGTCATGGCCCGGGGCGGCGCCCGGTCA
>WNGB01025476.1_pt1 | contig 11817 bp, 10 predicted proteins | sample 5400681 | NCBI WGS metagenome assembly WNGB01 (sample SAMN13153367, study PRJNA577476) | soil metagenome | isolation source: 115 cm soil or saprolite under grassland replicate 2 | place: USA:California | collected 2016-06-15 | reverse complement strand
TGATCTTCGTGCCCTTCGTGGTTTAAAAAGCTAACTCTTGCAGGCTCGACCTTTTCGAGGAATTCAAGGAAGCTCGCATGCTGGCCGACATCGCCCAGTTCGTCGTCGATCTCGCCGCGCTGATCCGCTCGGCCCTGTGGCTGAGCCCGGATCTGGCGCGTGTGATCGCGCCCGACCCACGCTACACCGCGCTGACCTACGCGGTCGCCGTCCTGGCGGGCGTCTCGCTACTGGTCGGACAGAGCGTGGCGCTGTTCGTCAATCGCGTCACGCCCGGCCGCTTCGTCCTCAGCCTGCTGCTGAACGGCATCCTGTACATCCTGACGCTGGTGATCTGGGCGCTGGCGATCTGGCTGTGCGCGGCGCTGCTCTACGGGGTGCAGCAGCCGGAGCGCTACGTCATACGGATGGTCTGCCTGGGCAGCGCACCGCTGGTGCTCGGCTTTCTGATTCTGATCCCGTACCTGGGCGTGGGCATCAGGTGGATCCTGTACTGCTGGAGCCTGCTGATCATCCTGGTGCTGCTGCGCGTCGCGCTCCAGCTCGGCCTCACGCAGGCGCTGGTATGCACCGGCGCCGGCTGGCTGCTGGTCGAACTGGTGGAGCACACGGTCGGCCAGCCGTTCATCGCGCTGCGGAACTGGGTCTGGCGGGCCGTCACGCGAACCCCGTTCGACACCAACACGCAGGAGCTGGTCGACGCGGTGACGATCGAGCTGAACCGGCGGATCGCGGCGCGCGGCTAAATGAATGGAGCACAACATATGCCCAACTCAACCGCCGAGATCGTGATCTGCGGCGCCGGGATCGCCGGGGTCGCCGCCGCGTACCACCTGGCCGTCGAGCGTGGACTCGCCGGCGTGGTGCTGGTCGAGCAGGGCGACCCGCTGTCGCTGACCAGCGACAAGTCGACCGAGTGCTACCGCAACTGGTGGCCCGGCCCCGGCGACGCGATGGTGCGCCTGATGAACCGCAGCATCGACCTGCTGGAGGAGATCGCGCGCGCGAGCGACAACCGCATCCAGCTGAACCGCCGCGGCTATCTCTACGCCACCGCCGTCCCCGCGCGCATCCCCGCGCTGCGCCAGGCCGCCGAGGAGGCCGCCGCGCTGGGCGCCGGCCCGCTGCGCATCCACGGCGGAGCTAACCACCAAGACACCAAGCCACCAAGATTACATTCAGAGACACGTCTACTCAAAACTCAAAACCATGGCCTGAGCCAGGTCGAAGGCTCAAAACTCAAAACTCAGCCGTACGAGCCCGCGCCGGCGCACGGCTTCGAGGGCCAGCCCGACGGCGCCGACCTGATCGTCGACCAGGCGCTCATCCGCGAGCACTTCCCGTACCTGTCGGAGCAGATCGTGGCCGTGCTGCACCCGCGGCGCTGCGGCTGGTTCAGCGCCCAGCAGCTGGGCATGTACCTGCTGGAGCGCGCGCGCGAGCGCGGCGCCCGGCTGGTGCGCGGCCAGGTCGCCGGCATCGACACGGCCGGCGGGCGCGTGCGCGGCGTGCGCGTGGCGACCGAGACCGGCGAGCTGGCGATCGCCACGCCGCGCTTTGTCGACGCCGCCGGGCCGCTGGTCGGGACCGTCGCGCGAATGCTAGGCGTCGAGCTGCCGGTCTTCTGCGAGCGCCATATCAAGATCGCCTTCAGCGACCACCTGGGCGTGGTGCCGCGCGACGCGCCGATGCTGATCTGGACCGACGACGTCGCGCTGTCCTGGAGCGCCGAGGAGCGCGCGGCGCTGGCCGAGGACGACGAGACGCGCTGGCTGCTCGGCACGTTTCCACCCGGCGTCCACTGCCGGCCCGAGGGGCACGGCGCCAGCACGGCGCTGCTGATCCTGTGGAACTACCACCTCGAGCCGGTCGAGCCAACCTTCCCGATCGCGGTCGAGCAGCACTACCCCGAGCTGGCGCTGCGCGGGATGGCGACGATGATCCCCGGCCTGGCGCAGTACTTCGACCGCGCGCCGAGGCCGTATATCGACGGTGGCTACTACACCAAGACCCGCGAGAACCGCCCGCTGATCGGCCCGCTGCCGGTCGAGGGCGCCCACGTCGTCGGCGCGCTCTCGGGCTACGGGCTGATGGCCGCCTGCGCTGCCGGCGAGCTGCTGGCCGCCCACGTCACCGGCGCGCCGCTGCCTGGCTACGCCCCAGCATTCGCGCTCGCGCGCTACGACGACCCGGAGTACCGGCAGCTGCTGGAGCCCTGGGGCGACGAAGGGCAGCTATGAGCAGAAGCGACCGCTTCGTCCACCGGCTGCTCATGGAGTATTTCGCAGCTTCTTTGTTTGGCCAACAACAACCGCCGGTAACTCGACCGGCGGTTGTTGCGCTGGCACTTACGCGGTGGCTGCCTCTGCCTGGCTAGTCCTCCACGAGTGCATTGTTAAAGGTCATGCGTATGGTGGCGAAGTCGCCCCCTTTTTTGACGTGGCTAGAAAAGCCACTTTGCTATCTTCCAACCCACCTTAAAGCCCTCTTTGAGATAATCTTTCGTGGCATTATCGATCCCAGCAAACCATTCCTCACAATCCGTTCCCCATCTCAGATTAATTCCAACCGGTCGCGAACAGTACACCACCATGTCCTTCTCGACCGCGTTATACAACGCGAGCGGTACTCCCGCCTGAACAGCGGTATCAGGCTTTTCACCGAGTATTTCCCACTCATACTTGGGGTCGCTCGAGAAGTCGAGATTGATCCCCCAGGTTCGAGACTTGTAGTACAACCAGTTGCCGCCCTTCACATGCAGTGCAACTGTTTCCCCATACTTTATCGGTGCACTCGAACCTGACGAACGCCGAAAACTAATCGCCGCCTGTGGCTTGTCTGACCAATTCAGATTAACACCATAGTCTCGTACGCCGTACACAAGACGCTTATCCTGGTTTCTGCTCGTCTTGAGGCTATACTCGTGGCCTGGTACAATTGGACCCGAGCCCTCAAGCGTCCATTCCCGTGCCTTCACGTCCATAGTAGCCATGGTAATTCTCCTTGTGTGATCGTGTTGCGTCAACATGTCGTGACGCTTTCAACTTCGCCTGGAACTACGCAACCTGACGTCGGCCTAGTGCACTGCTACCTTGTTACCCGTGACGGTAAACGTGGTAGCCGCCCTGGCGGTTGTGTCGCTCATTGATACCTTCCTTTCGTTGATCTTGTTCGGCCACCAGCATGTGACGCTCTTCGAGCTTAGCACACGCCGTGTCCCGCTGTCATGGGAGTTGGTCCCGATCGCGATCCTCTTTCATTAGGACATGGGCTGGGACATCAACGCACGTCTCATTGCACATCACATTGAAAGTGGGCGGGAGGGCCTGGGGAGGGCCGGCGGCCCTCCCCACAACCTCATCCAACTTGCTGGATGGGCCACTAAGAAAAGCGCCAACTCGTTCGTTTACTATAGTGGGTGTAGGAGAGCGCCTTCTGATTCGATGATGCACACTGACTCAAGATGCCAGCAGCCGATAGCGAACGCAGCGCCGCACCCCGGCGGCGCGAGGAACCCTGATGAACCGGCCAGATCGCGCCCAACTCGTGGTGCTTCTCTTGGCGATAGCGGTCCTATCGCTAACTGTGGTCGCGGTCTGGTCGTATATCACCGGCCCAGCCTACAGCCTGCGCCCAGACCGAGGTGAGCCACGCTGGCTGCCTAATGGTGTCCTGGCCAAGCCACCCGTTCAGGAAGATGTTGACGGATTACGCTATGGCGACCTGGTGCTCGCCATTGAGGGGCGCAGTGTCGCATTCTGGGTGCAGGCGCTCTTCCGGCCCGACCTCCCGCATCCCCGGTTCCAGGTCGGCCAGATGATGACCTTCACGATTGTGCGCGCTGGGCAGCGCCTGGAGCTGTCGGTCAAGCTCACCCCCTATCCGCTCCAGCTCGTCCTGGCACGGAACTGGGCCAACCTGCTGGCAGTCCTGGCGTTCCAACTGATCGCGACGTTCGTCTTGCTCCACCGCCGCGCTGATCGGGCGGCACAGCTGCTGTTCCTCGCGGCGACCTGTATCTTCGGAAGTGGAATGTGCTGGATGCTGGGACTGCGCCTGACCGATCTTGTGAGCGGAAGCGGGTTCTGGCACTACTGGATCATGGTGCATGGCATCTATCTATTGCACTGGGCTGCGCTGCTGCACTTTGTGCTAATCTTCCCCACGCGGCACCGGCTGATCGTTGACCGCCCCTGGCTGATCGGGCTGATCTATGGGGCGATCTACACACTCTACGCCACGAGTGCGATTGTCCTCCAACCTCGACCCACGATTACGCCGGATTGGATCGAGCAATGGGACGATAGCCGGGAAGCGATTACGCTGCTTTGCCAGGCACTGATTGTCGGCGCCGTGATTTCGGCCTACAACCAGGCCAAGCGTGATGCCGTCACCCGCCAGCAAATACGCTGGGTGATCTTCGCATTCGCAGTGACGGGCGGACTGAACATCTTTCTGTACCTGCTGCCCATTCTTGTGCTGGGAGAGACTGTAAACAGGGATTGGATCGGGTTAGTGCGCTTGCCACTGCCGATCGCGCTGGCAGTCGCCATTTTGCGCTACCGCCTCTTCGATATCGACGTCATCATCAACCGGACACTGGTCTACGGCGCGCTCACTGCCAGCGTGGTCGGTATCTACGTGCTGGTGGTCGGCTACCTCGGCACCCTGTTCCAGACCGGCGGCAATCTCGTCATCTCGCTCGCCGCCACCGGCCTGGTCGCCGTGCTGTTCCAGCCGCTGCGTGGCCGTTTCCAGCGCGGTGTCAATCGTTTGATGTATGGCGAACGCGACGAGCCCTACGCTGTACTCGCGCGCCTGGGCCAGCGCCTGGAAGCGACGCTTGCCCCCACCGCCGTGCTGCCGACCATCGTTGAGACGGTCACCCAGGCGCTCAAGCTACCCTACGCTGCACTCGTGCTCAACGGGCAGGCGGGGCCTATGGCTGTCGCCGCACACGGGACGCCGACTGCCACGCTGCTCCATCTGCCACTGTGCTACCAAAACGAGTCGGTTGGCGAATTGCGCCTCGCTCCGCGTGCTCCCGGCGAAGGGTTCAGCTCCGCTGACCGACGCCTGTTAGCGGATCTGGCCCGCCAAGTGGGAGTCGCTGCCCATGCCGTGCAGCTCGCGGCGGATCTGCAGCGGGTGAACACCGATCTGCAGCACTCGCGTGCGCGCCTCGTCACGGCCCAGGAAGAGGAGCGCCGCCGGCTGCGCCGCGATCTCCACGACGGCCTCGGTCCGGCCCTTGCCGCGCAGACCCTCAAGGTCGGCACCGCTCGCTACCTCGTCACCCGCGACCCGGCAGCTGCCGAGGCCGTGCTCGCCGAGCTTGAGGCCGATATGAGCACAGCGTTCGTGGAAATCCGGCGGGTGGTCTACAATCTGCGCCCCCCTGCGCTCGACGAATGGGGATTGGTGGGGGCCATCCGTGCGACGGCAGCGCAGTATCACCCGCCGGGCTCCGACGGCGGCCGCGCGGAGGCCGCGCGCCGGTTACGGGTGGTGGTGGACGCTCCGGAACACCTCGTGCTCTTGCCCGCCGCGGTCGAGGTCGCCGCCTATCGCATTGTGCATGAAGCGCTCACCAACGCGGTGCGCCACGCACAGGCGCAGACCTGTCACATTCAAATCACCCTCGTGGAAGAAGGTCCACAGACACTGCTCCGCCTCGACATTACGGATGACGGGTGTGGCCTGCCGGAGAAGCGCCGTCAGGGTGTGGGGCTCGTCGCGATGCGGGAGCGAGCCGCCGAGCTTGGAGGGACATGTGTGGTCGCGGCCAGCCGAATGGGTGGCACAACCGTGCGGGCGCGCTTGCCCCTGGCGCCGACGACCGAGCGCCTGAGCCCTGTAGTGGAGTAATCGGTCGTGTACGCGCGCCGCACGAGGAGGATGTATGGAGAAAATCCGCGTTCTGATTGCCGATGATCATGTGCTCTTCCGCGATGGGCTCCGGGGACTGTTGCGCGCTGCCCCGGAGACCGACCTTGTCGGCGAGGCGACGACGGGCCAGGAGACGATTGCGCTGGCGGCCACCCTCCAGCCGGAAGTGATCCTCATGGATCTCCAGATGCCGGAGATTGGCGGGGTTGAGGCCACACGCCGGATTGTACAGACGAGCCCGCACATCGCGGTACTGGTCGTCACCATGTTCGCAGACGATCCCTCCGTCTTCGCTGCAATGCGCGCCGGTGCCCGGGGCTATGTGCTCAAAGGTACCACCCATGGGGAGTTGCTGCGCGCGATCCAGGTGGTCAGCTGCGGGGAGGCAATCTTTAGCTCTTCGATCGCCCAGCGATTGATGGAATATTTTTCCGGCATGCGGCTGACGCCGCCGCCACCACTCTTCCCGGAGCTAAGCGATCGCGAGCGCGAAATCTTACACCTGATCGCGCAGGGATCGACGAATGCAGATATCGCGGCCCGGCTGGTGCTGAGCCCCAAGACGGTGCGGAACCACATCACCAACATTCTGAGCAAGTTGCAGGTCGCTGACCGCGCTGAGGCGATTCTGCTGGCGCGCGACGCAGGCCTCGGTTAAAGCGCAGGATGTACAACCGTCTGCGCCGCGTTGGAACAGCGGCTTGCGGCCGCCGGGACGGACGTTGTGGATGATAGGTCCAGCGCTGGCGTCCAGATGGGCGGTTGCATGCGGCACCTCCGAATGTGTGAACATGGCGATGCCGCAATGCTACAACCGTGCAAGCCGAATACTCTATCGGCGTTCTATAGCAATGAGCAGAAGTATCGAGCCAGCATTCATCGCGAGGGCCCTCTGTGGCTGGCGTTCGACGGGTTCAATCTTTCTGCTCGTCGCTGTAGGGTCGCTCGCCGCGGGCCAGGGCGCGCGCGATCGCGTTGTGGCGGGCGATCAGCGGCGGCAGGTCGACGTCGAGCAGCCGGCCGTCCTGAACTCTGACGCACCCGTCGATCACGCTCAGATCGACGTTCGGCGGCTGGCAGAACACCAGCGCCGCCAGCGAGTCGTGCACCGCGCCGCCGGCAAAGCCCAGCGTGTCGAGCCGGTAGCCGATCAGGTCGGCCGCCATGCCCGGCGCGAGGGAGCCTATGTCGTCGCGCCCCAGCACCTCCGCGCCGCCACGCGTGGCCATCCGCAGCACATCGTCGGCCCGCAGTAGGGGCGAAGCAGCGAGCTGCGGGCTGCTTTCGTCCACTGCGGCGGCGCTGCTTCGCCCGTACGCCGCCGGGCCGATCGCATCGGCCAGCCGGTGCAGCAGCAGCGCCTGGCGCGCCTCGGCCAGCGATCCCCGAGGCCAGCCGCATATTCGAGCTGGGGCAGTGCGCCACGCCCGTGCGCGTGCGCCCGAGTCGCGCCACCTCGCCGGCCGACGGATGGACCACGTGTGCGTGCCAGACGTCCGCGCCGACCCAGCCGAGATCCTCGGCCAGCTCCACCGGCGTGCGGCCGAAGGTCGCCCGGCAGTAGTCGGCCTCGTGGCGCGTCTCGGCAAGGTGCGTGTGCGAGTGGACGCCGTAGGCGCGCGCCAGCTCGACGCTCTGGCGCATCAGGTCGGGCGAGACCGAGAACGGCGAGCAGGGCGCCAGCACGACCCGCAGCATCGCGTAGCGGCCTGTGTCGTGGTACTGCTCGATCAGCCGCCGCGAGTCGCGCAGGATGGCATCCTCGTCCTCGACCACGCCGTCGGGCGGCAGGCCGCCGCGCGATTCGCCGACCGACATCGAGCCGCGGGCGGCGTGGAAGCGGAAGCCCAGCTCTTGCGCGGCCCGGATCTGGTCGTCGAGGCGCGCGCCGTTGGGCCAGATATAGGTGTGATCGCTCGACGTGGTGCAGCCTGAGAGCATCAGCTCGGCGATCGCGATCTTACTGCTGACGTAGATCGCCTCGGGCGTCAGGTTGGCCCAGATCGGGTAGAGCGTGCGCAGCCAGTTGAACAGGTCGGCGTCCTGGGCGGCCGGCAGGTTGCGCGTCAGCGTCTGGTAAAAGTGGTGGTGCGTGTTGACCATGCCCGGCAGGACAATCATCTCGCGCGCGTCGATCACCCGGTCGGCCACCGCCGGAAGCTGCTCGCTCGTCCCGATCTGCTGAATGACGTTGTCGACGATATAGACGCCGCCGTCGGCGTAGCGCCGGTCGGCGTCGTCCATCGTAACCAGCAGGGTTGCATGTTTGATCAGAAGTGTCGCCACGGCTCATCGCTCCTTAAAAGATCCGTGGTGGGGTAGGGGTGTGGGGGCGGGACACCCAGCGGGTACCCGGCCCCGCCCCTACACCCCTACCCCACCAGTATCATCCCTCGAACAGCGGCACAATCTGGAACTTGGCGACGTCAACAAGCCCCTGGTCGGTCAGTTTGAGCGCGGGGATGACCGGCAGGGCCAGGAACGAGAGCGCCATGAATGGCGAGCGCAGCGGGCAGCCGAGGCTGCGGGCGGCGGCGCTCAGCTGGTCCATCTGCGCGCGTACGACGTCGATCGGCTGGTCGCTCATCAGGCCGGCGATCGGGAGCGGGAGGGCCGCGAGAACCTGGCCGCCGGCCACCGCCACCTGGCCGCCGCGCAGCTCGACCACGGCGCGCGCCGCAGCCAGCATGTCGGCGTCGTTCGTGCCGACCACGATGATGTTGTGCGAGTCGTGCGCCACCGACGAGGCCAGCGCGCCGCGCCGCAGCCCGAATCCGCGCACGAAGCCCAGCCCGACGTTCCCGGTCGCGTGGTGGCGCTCCACCACCGCCAGCTTGAGGATATCCCGCTCCACGTCGGCGACGGCCGCGCCGTCGACCACGGCGACCTGCTCGACCAGCGCGAGCGTCACGAGCTGGTCGGGCACCAGGCCGATCACCCGCGCGCGCCCGGCGCCGGCGTCTATGCCAAAATCGTCCAGCGCGAGCGCGTGCGTCCTGATCGAGTCGGGCAAGGCGCCGGCGAGCGGTGGCATCGCCGCGAGCAGCTGCCCGTCGGCGGCGACCAGCTCGCCATTGCGGTAGACCTGCTGAACCTGGAAGTCGGCGGACAGGCTGTCGAGCACCACCAGGTCGGCCGCGTAGCCGGGCGCGATCGCGCCGCGGCGGCGCAGCCCGAAGTACTCGGCGACGTTCAGCGTGGCCATCTGAATCGCCGTGACCGGGTCGAGCCCCAGCCGGATGGCCTTGCGGATCAAAAAGTTTACGTGCCCCTCGTCCAGCAGGTCGGCGGGCGTGCGGTCGTCGGTCACCAGCAGGCAGCGCCGGCTGTTGGCGACATTCACGAGCGGCAGCAAGGTTTCCAGATTGCGCGCGTTGGAGGCCTCGCGGATCATCACATACATCCCTAGCCGCAGCCGCTGCTCGGCCTCCTCCAGCGTCGTACACTCGTGGTCGGAGCCGACGCCGGCGGCGATATAGGCGTTCAGCTCGGGGCCGCGCACGCCGGGCGCGTGGCCGTCCACCCGCTTGGCGCCGGCCATGACCGCCCGGTTCAGCGCCTCGGCGTCGCCGGCGATCACGCCGGGGTAGTTCATCATCTCGCCGATGCCAAGCACCCGCTCTTCGCGCAGGAACGGGTACAGGTCGTAGGCACGCAGCGCAGCCCCGGACGTCTCCATCGTCGAGGCCGGCACCGCCGAGGGCAGCATCACGAAGACGCTCAGCGGCATCGACTCGCTCGCGTCCAGCATATAGCGGATGCCCGCCGCGCCGAACACGTTCGCGATCTCGTGCGGATCGACCACGACCGCCGTCGTCCCCTGCGGCACCACGGCGCGCGCGAACTCGGGCGGCGGCACCATCGAGCTCTCGACGTGCATGTGCCCGTCCATAAATCCCGGCGCCAGGTAGCGCCCGCCGAGATCGACGACGGTCGCGCCCTGGTAGTCGCGCCCAAGCCCGGCGACGAGGCCACCGGCGATCGCGACGTCGTTCAGCTCGACGTCGCCGGCGAAGAGGTTGATCACTCGCGCGTTGCGCAGCACCAGGTCGGCCGGTCGATCGCCGCGCGCCGTGCGGATCAGCTGATCAAGTTGCATGTTTACCTTCGTTCGCTAAGACATGCTTTCAGAAAGACAGTCTTGGCTTCCCAGTCGGGTCTGTGGGGATGGGGGTGTGAGGGCGGGGCTGCGCCCCGCCCTCACACCCCCATCCCCACAAGATTGTGTGATATCCTGCGCGCCCTGCCGATTGTGTCGGGCGCCAGTCACAGCTGCTCGAACAGGATATCCTGCGCGCCCTGCCGATTGTGTCGGGCGCCAGTCACAGCTGCTCGAACAGGATATCCTGCGCGCCCTGCCAGAGGCATAGCCGCCCCAGCTCGGCCAGGCGCTCGCCCCCGTCCACCACGGTCAGGAAATGGTTGCCGGCCAGCTGGCCGACCTTGCTGGCAAAGCGTGCGCTGCCGTACGGGAACAGGATCTCGGTCTCGCTGAAGCCGCCGGGGTAGAACAGGATGTCGCCGCGCGAAGGGTGGCTGGTGTGGTTCTCGAAGCCGACGCCGAGCTGAAAATCGCCCAGCGGGATCCAGCAGGCCTCGCCGCTCCAGCGCGCGTGGATGATCTTCTGGCGGTACGGCAGCAGCCCGCGGACCGCCGCGCAGGTCTGCGGAGCGTCGGACTCCTCCATGCGCGCGGTGAACGCGAGCGGCCCGGCCGTAATACGAATCATCGTCATGTAGCGATCCTTTCTTGCGAAACGCGACATTATCTAGTAAGGTATACGTGCATAGTAGGAGTGGCGCAGCGTGCAACGTCTCGACGCTCTCGATCGTCTCTTATTCCGGCAGTGCACGCTGGCCCGATGGCGTCTTGACGCGCGGCAATCGGCGTTGTCGACGTTTTTGAGTGGAAAGGGGCAGCAGCTATGCAACCGAATCGTCCTCAAGCTCGCGATGCGCGGCGCCTGCCGGGCGTGCGCCGCCGCTACAAGCGCACGCACGCATGGTGGCGCGCCGCGCTGCACAGCGACGGACTCCAGGTGGCCGGGCAGGGTCTGCATGGCCAACCATTGCGATTTCGCTACGCAGTCTACGATCATCTGACCGCCCGGATGGACTATGCCAGCGAGTCCAGCTGTATCGCCTACGCGCGTGCGCTGGTCGCGCGACGGCGGCTCGCGCGGGCGATCGGCGTCGTCAGCCTGAAAATGCGCACAGTGTCGGTCTAGCACAGCTACTTGCCCTGGCATGCTGACGCCTGGTAGCTAGGTGATCGTCTGTTCTTTTGCAATCGCCGCCAGCACGCGCTCGGGCGTCATCGGCTGTTGATTCATCCAGACGCCCGTGGCGTCGTGGATCGCCGCAGCGATCGCGGGCGCCAGCGGCACCATCGCCATCTCCGACATCCCGCGCGCCCCGTACGGCCCGTTCGGGTCGGCCAGCTCCAGGATCACCGGCACGACCTCGGCCGGCATGTCCAGCACCGTCGGCACCAGGTAGGTGCTGAGATACGGCGTCAGGATCTTCCCGTCGCGCACCTGGAAATGTTCGAGCAGCGCGTAGCCGAGCGCCTGCGCCAGGCAGCCCTCGATCTGGCCCTCGACCTGCTGCTTGTTGATCGCCCTGCCGACGTCGTGGACGCTGATGATCTTCAGCACGCGCACCTGGCCGGTCAGCGTGTTCACCTCCAGCTCGACCGCCTGCGCGACGTAGCCGTAGCAGTAGTTCGGCCGCCCCGCGCCGGTGGTCGGGTCGAGCGCGCTGGTAGCAGGCGGGCGGTACTGCACGGTGGCGACCGTCGGCCGATCTTCGTCCTCGTCCCATTTGCGCAGTGCGGCCAGCGCCGCATCGTGAACCGCGCGCCCGCCCATCAGGGTCATGCGCGAGGCTGAGGCGCTGCCGGCGTTGGGCGCCTCACTTGAGTCGTCG
>WNGB01011997.1_pt1 | contig 11817 bp, 8 predicted proteins | sample 5400681 | NCBI WGS metagenome assembly WNGB01 (sample SAMN13153367, study PRJNA577476) | soil metagenome | isolation source: 115 cm soil or saprolite under grassland replicate 2 | place: USA:California | collected 2016-06-15 | reverse complement strand
TCGGCGTTACCTTCCCGAAGCTCGATCCCGACGTCAGGGAGCATGCTGGTGGTAGTCATGAGGACCTCCGTGGGTAGGGGGACTTGGGCACTCAGCGAACCGACCCGAACGCGCCGCGTAGTTCCTCGGAGAAGAGCTCCGGCTCCTCCCAGGCGGCGAAGTGCCCGCCCTTGTCGACCTCGTTGAAGTAGACGACGTTCGAATACGACTTCTCGACCCAGCTGCGAGGCGTCCGCCAGATCTCGCCGGGGAACGTCGTGAAAGCGACCGGGATCCGGACGTCTGACGGCAGCGCCTGGCCGGCCCCTGGGGCGTCCGGTCCGTAGGCCTCCCAATACGACCGGTCGGCCGACGCGCCCGTGCCGGTCAGCCAGTACAACGTGATGTTGTCGAGGATGTTGTCGCGGGTGAGGTTGCCCGACGGCCGGCCGCCGTCGAAGGTGCCTGAGATCTTGTAGTAGGCGTCGGTGTCGTGGTCGATCATCCACGCCGCCAGGGAGACGGGTGAGTCCAGCAGCGCGTAGCCGATGGTCTGGGGCCTGGTGGCCTGCTCCACGAAGTAGCCGTTGCCGCTCGTCTGGAACGTCTTGATCGCGGCAAGCGCCGCCCGTTCCTGCTCGCTGTCCGCCGGCAGGGCCGCGGGGTCGTTCAGCGCAGGCACCAGCAGATTGGTGTGGATGCCGATCAGCCCCTCCGGCCCGAGGCGGGCCATCGCGTCGGTGACGCCCGCACCGACGTCGCCGCCCTGGGCGACGTAGCGGGTGTAGCCGAGGCGCTTCATCAGCTCGGCCCAGGCCCGCGCGACCCGGCCGAGATTCCAGCCGAGCTCGGCGGGCTGGCTGGAGAAGCAGTAGCCGGGCAGGGAAGGGAGCACGAGATGGAACGCGTCCTCCGCGGAGCCGCCGTGCGCGGTCGGATCCGCCAGCGGACCCACGGTGTCGATCTGCTCGATCACCGAGCCGGGCCAGCCGTGGGTCATGATCAGCGGCAGCGCGTCCTCGTGGGACGAGCGGACGTGGATGAAGTGGACGTCGACGCCGTCGATCTCGGTGACGAACTGCGGCAGCGCATTCAGGCGTGCCTCGACGCGCCCGAAGTCGTACTCGTCCAGCCAGTAGCGCGCGAGTTCCTGCATGGCGGCGAGCTGGACGCCTTGCGAGCGGTCGGCGACAAGCTCCTTGCTGGGCCAGCGTGTCGCAGCGATGCGCCGGCGCAAATCGTCGATACGCTCCTCCGGAACCTCGACGTGGAACGGCCCGATCGCAGTTGCGGTCTCGACGGTGGTGCTCATGACGACCTCCGTTCTCGAGAGACGCCGCGACCGACCCTACGCTTTCCGGTCCGGCCAGGCAATCGCCGACACCGAATCGTCACCAGAGCAGCACGGCGGGCACGAAGAACCGCGCGGACGAGTCGTCGACCGCGGCACCTGACGCGTTAGAGTCGCCGTCGAGTCCTGCGGGCCTTCGGGTTTTGTGCGACTCAACGCTCTTTGCGGAGCGAGTAAGGCGACCCCCTCTTTAGCAAGAGGGAGGTCGCATCGACACGACCCTTACCATGGAAGTTCGCAGGCAACTGGTGGCAGCCGGGGGGCAACGGATTTGGCTTGTTTTCGCGGCTTCCGGCGCCGACGCATTTGCCAGCGGTTGCCACTGGTTGCGACCGCTGGGCTTCATAAAGATGAAATGTGGTGGGACCCCCTCGGCACAGGCCTGTTAGAGCACGCGGGTCGTTCAAGACCTGGAGCTCGAGGAGGTCCCGATGCGGATCGTATGTGCGTTGGATGTGCATCGTCGGCAGATCACGTACGCGATCGTCGACGTTCGAAGCGGTGGGTTGTCACGAGGGCGAATCACTCCCGCGACCCGGGAATCGGTGCGCGAGTGGTTGGCGCGCTTCGACTCTCTGCACGATGTTCATTTTGCGCTCGAGGGGACGACGGGCTGGCGGTTCGTGGCCGAGGAAGTCGCGCGCGCCGGTCATCGCGCGCACCTCGCTGACCCGGCGGAGACGGCCGTCAAGCGCGGGCGCAAGCGGCGCGCGAAGACCGACCGGGCCGACTGCGACCTGTTGCTGAGGCTGCTCTCGGCGCGCGAGCTGCCGGAGTCGTGGATCCCGCCGGTTCAGATCCTGGAGCTGCGTACGCGCGTGCGGCTGCGCAAGACGCTGGTCGACGAGCGCACCGCTTGGCAGCAACGGTTGCAGGCGCAGCTGTTTCACCAGGGCGTGCCGCCGGGGCTGCGGCCGCGTACCCGTGCCGGTCGTGAGGCGCTCGCGAAGGTCGAGCTGTCCCCGGCCGGACGTGAGCTGGTGTCGCTGGCGCTGCGGATGATCGATCGGATCGAGCGCGAGCTGGAGCCACTCGACCGCGCGCTGTCGCTCTACGCGCGCCGTCAGCCGGGCTGCCGGGAGCTGATCGCGAGGCTGTACGGGGTCGGGCCGGTGACCGCAACCGCGATCGTCGCCGAACTGGGCGATGCGCGTCGCTTCGGCTGCTCCGACGATGCCGTCCGCCACTGCGGCCTCGATGTGACCGTGCATCAGTCGGACCGCAAGCGCGCCCCCGGTCACCTCTCGCACGAAGGGCCGGAGCTGTTGCGCTGGGCGCTGTTCGAGGCGGCGCAGCAGGCGTGTCGCTCCGCCTCACCGGATTACGAGTACTACCGGCAGGTGGCGCAACGGATCGACCACAACCGCGCCTGCCTATCCGTCGCGCGCAAGCTTTGCCGACGCGCCTACCACATCCTCCGCGAACTCGGCGACGAGGCGCTCGCTCCGATCGAGACGCCCGATCGCGAGGAGGTGATCGCCGCCGCAGCCTAACCCCGCCAATCTCGCGCGCCTGCCCGTCGTCACGACGATGGTTTGCGGTCGGCTCCCGAATGGAGCCTGCCGCCAGCGCTGCTGCTGGACGGCCCCTAAAGACCGAGCGACCGCGAAGCCAATCACGGGAACAGCACCCGATCAATCATCTTGTCGCCGGACTGCCCGTCCGCGCACCTAGGTAAGGCTGGGCGCCCGCGCGCAACGCAACGTCGTCAGCTCGAACACACGAAGGAGACACTCCGACGTCCCATTAGCGCGACCGAACCTTGACCGCCAGGCCTGACCACAGGTAAGGCTCCATCCGTCGTTGCCTGCTCTGACTACCGAACGTGTGCTCGCGTCGCTAGGTGTCTTAGGCCCTTGAGCGAGGCGATCGCCTTCTTACTTATGTCGGCCTTCTGCAGCGACCCGTTGATCACCTGCGACGAGCCGACGCTGTTCTTCGGAAGCAGCTTCGTAACCGCAGCGTACAAGGTTCCGCCCAAGGCGACGAAAAGCGCAATGACGGAAACGACTATGGCCGGCGAGGGCCGACGGTTGGCGATGCGATGCACGGGAACCCCTTCCTCGAGAGGCCGGCTGCCTGGTCAGCCGGCCGGATACAACACAATCGTCGCGCGTACGCCGACAAAGGTCAAACGATCGGCGCGCCGCCGTGGCTCAGCTCGAACCCGTTCAGGAGCGCGAGGCGGAGGCCCGTGTGTGCAAGGCCGCCGGACTCGACGGCGTGCGGATCCGCGACTACTGAGCGCACGCCGCCTGCCCGGAGTTCTTCTCGCAGGGGCGTGGCCGAAGCGAGCGCGCGACCGACGCCTCGCATCCACGGAGGGGCTCGCGCCGCAGTAACGCCGGCAACATGCCCCGTTCCAGGGCCACCAACCTTTCGTCACCTGTTGTTACTCGGCGCCGAGCATACGGTGGGTAATCCCGAGGGTCAAGAGATCGCCCGGCTACCGGGTGCGGCGCCCGGAACGTTTCCGACGCGGATGGAGGCAGAGATGACTCAAGGCCTGCTCGCATCCGCGGGATCGCCGCGTGGGTAACAGCAGCTGACGCCGGCGGCGCCTACCCGTTCGACCTCTCGGGTGGAGCGCAAGTGTTCATCAACGAGAGCGATCTTCAGGCGGCCTCGCAGGTTCTGGCCGGTGGAGCTGACCAGGTCTAGCGCCTCCACCCGGATCCCTCTTTCCCACGGTCTGCCCAGAGAGCCGAGTCCCGCGAACCCGAGTAACAGGACCGTTCAGCGGGGATCGTTAGTTCTCGCCGGACAGACCTAATCGACGGCATCCGGGATCTCCGGATCGCGACTGAAGTCGTAACGCTCGATTAGTGCCCATCCCTCCTCGCCTCCTCGCATCAAGACACCGCGCGCTCGAAGGTCAATCAGAAGGCGGCGGCACTCCTCATTAGTCGTGCCTGTGACGAGACTCAGACGGCGGAGCGAGCGGATAGGAGGTTCTGGCTCGCTGAGCATCCTCATGAGTAGATCTTTCCGCGGTCCGTAGTGGAGTTCTTCATGGCGCCTCTCACGCCATTCCTCGAGTCTTCGCGGACCCCAGTAGGACGTGACGAGCGTGCCGAACACCCCGAGCGAGCCGCCGATGAAACCTCCGATGAGTGCGGACTGAAGCTCCGACACAACGCCCGTCTATTCTCGGGCTCCCCATTGATCGCGTCAACCGTCGTCGGGGCCGCGCGCAGGGCACTGCCACGGAAGCACGCGGTCGGATGACCAGCTCGGCGGGAGGCGCGGCCGAGCGCCTAATCAACGCCTAAACGGTCGTGTCGGGCCTCAACGAGCGATGCCGACCGCCCCTCACGCGTGCGCCTTCTACCGGCATGGTTGCGAGCGATCGAGCCCGATCGTCGCCGCTCTTCATCGCTTCTGGCACGGCTTTGCAAGTCGGAGGTCACGGGTTCGATCCCCGTACGCTCCATTTCGAAAAAGCAGCAAACTCGCGCCGATCGCGGTCAATGCTTCGGGATTGCCGGCGAATGTGTCCGAACGGTGTCCCGTGGCGGCCCACGGTTGACATCGCACCGAGCCGGCGCCGAATGCTCCTGATTAGATCGCCGGTGGTCGTCCGTTCCGCGCCGTTGCAGTTAGGGCCGCCGCCGCTCAGTTCTGCTCCGTCTCGTACCGGCCTCTCACAGCTAGCCTCTCGATCGGCACCGATCGCATGATGGAGCCAGCCGACGAACAAACCGATTACGAGCCCGGCTTCGGGCGCGAGCGGAACATCGGTCGTGAGGCTGACAAGGATGCCGAGCGCCAGCCCGATCGCCGCGCCGACAACCAGAAACAACCACGGTCCCCGACCGCCTTTCGTGATTCCGACGCCCATTGCGGCCATCCTCGTGGCCGCAGGCGCACGTGCTCAAGGGCCGTCGAAGGGGGTCGGCAGGCGTTCGCGCCCGGCTGAGCCCGTAAACGGGGGCGCGACGAGTGACCGCGCGGAATCTTTGCCGGCTAGACGGTGCCCGGTTGCGCCTCGGCCTCTAAAGCCACGGCGGCGGGATTCAACCCCGCCAGGCAAGATTGGGGAAGCGCGGCGCAGCCCAGCCATGCGACTTGCGGTCGAACCGCGACGACGACGATCGCCCCGACAACCACCGCGACGCCGTCGACGAAAACGGCACCGCCGGGGCCGATCAGCGCGGTCAGCCCGGCGGTCAAGAGCGCTCCGAACGGGAGCATGCCGACGAACGCCGCCGCCCAGATCGCGAGCGCCCGCGCCCGGATCTCGTCGCTGCTCATCGCCTGCACGACCACGGTCGACAACCCGACAAAGACGACACCGGCAAAGCCGCCCACGAAGGCCAATGCAAGCGACAGCCACGCGTTCGTCGAAGCGCCGATGCCGGCGAGGCCGCGCCGCTGACGACGAAGCCCACGAGCAACGGCTCGCCCTTGTTCGGACGGTTGGAGAGGCGTAACAGCGCGACCGAGCCGAGCAGCGAGCCCAAACCGATTGCTGCCATGATCGCTCCCAACGGGCTCGCGGCATTGACACCGAACACCCAGGTCGGCCGGCCGCGGCAAGCAAAAAACCCGCGATCGCAGGCCCGACGAAGCGCGCGACCTGCAGCGACAGGCTATTGATCGCCACCGCGCTCTCGAGATCCCCCCTCGGCACGGTCGCCGCGAGCATCGCCTGAAAAGGGGCGAAGCTGAGCGTCCCGAGGATCCCGCCGAGAACAGCGAGCACGGCGAGGACACCGAGCAGGCCGATCGTCAACGTCCCGGTCGCCCAGGTGACGGCGAGCGCCGCCGCGAGCGCCATGTTCAACGGCTGGAAGATCAGCACAAATTGCGGCGGTCGTAGCGGTCCGCCAGTGCTGTGGATCGCACTGCCCACCGGCCGCAGCCGGCCGCTGACCGCGATCGGCGAACTCTTCCCGCAAGGCTGGAACCTGGCTTGGCTGGTGCTCGGCGACCCACCTGATGGCACGTTCTACTTCAGAAACGAACCGAACCTGCTTGACCAGTTCTGCAAATACCGCTCTTTGTTGTTATGCGACAAAGCCTTCAGAACGGCGCGCGTGCCGTCGTCTTCTGCCCCGCCGCCGCCCGTATGTGCTTCGGCACGTAGCTGAACAAGCCGCCGCCTGGATGGTCGTCTTGAGGATGATCGCTCCCGCTCGGCAGATGATGCGGCGAGCATCAAAACCAACACGAACGCGCTCGCAACCCTCCCCATGCGCGGACCATCGCGCGTCGGAATCCGGTGGGCAAGCGCGCTACCAGTACCAGATCGCGGCGATCCCGACGGTGTCGGCGACGGTCGGGGTGGTCTGCCAGTTCGGCGGCACGGTCAGCATCGTCCACGGCGCGTCTCCACGATACGGCCGGCCGGCGAGGAAGAAGCCGGTCACCTTGGCCCCCTTCAGGCAGGCGTAGTCGATCGGCTGCGAGCCGAACGATGGCTTCGCGCCCGTCGTCGGCTCGCAGATCGTGCGGCCGTTCGTCTCGATGCGCCGCGCGGGGCCTGCCAGCGGATCGGCCTTCTGGCGATGGATGGCCGGCAGGGGTTTCAGCAGGAAGAGCTTGACGACCTTGACTGGCCTCTCGGTCGCAGGTGGGTCGGACGGACAAACGACGATGTTCTGGATCCCCGAGAAGCAGGGGTCCCACGTGCGCTGCGCCGTGTCGGTACAGATCCATGCATCGGCTCGCGAGGTGGCTGACGAGGCACGGCTGCACGTGCCTTTCGTGGTGCGCGACACCTTGAGGCCCTGCGCGAGCTGCCCGTTCTCCATCGCAACGAACCCCTGGTGCACCTCGGTCTTGCTGCCGGTCGCGTGCCCGACGGTCGGGAATGCGAGGTCGCCGAGCCGGGCGTACTGCGGCAGCCCGCCGAAGGCCCCGTCGTAGGCCTTGGCGTAGATATTGCTCTGGAGGAGCGACGTGGCCAAGTAGCGTCGTAGCGCAACGGCTAGCCCGGCATCGGCGCGTGTCGCGAGTTGGACGACCGTCTTGCCCAAGGCAAGAAAGGGAACGGCCGCCACGCCGGCCGCGTCACCGAGCCTCAGCTTGCGACCCGCCGTGGTCACGTCAGCGGGATCGGCGGTGACGAAGACGTCCGCGCTTCCCTTCGCGAGGTCCGCGGCAGCCCCTGAAGTCGAAGTCGTTTGTCTCTTCACGGCCACGCCCCACGCGTTCGCCAGCGACGAGAGCAGATCGAGAGTAAACCGCGCAACCAGCGGATCGCCGAACGCATCACGGTCCAGGTCGACCAGGAGGGCGTCGCGCGCGACGATCGCCTTCAACGCGTCGGAGTCGTCCGAATCGGGCTTCGTCAGCCCCGGCTTCGGCAGTTGAACCGCGAGCTTGTCGAGCTTTGTCTTCTCGGCCGGCGCGAGGGCGATCGTCGTCGGCTGCGCGGCGGCCTCGCCGCTCGGCACCCGCGTCTGCATCCCGCTGCCCACCACCACCGGGTCGGCCTGCCCGTTGTTCCCGCTGACCTCGACGGCGCCGAGTAAGACCTTCACGATGGTCCGCCGTCTCGTGACAGAGACGTTGAAGACGGGGTCGCCGACGGTGAGCGTCGCCTTCCCGGCTTTGAGCTTCTTCGTGAAACCGGAGGCGGTGGAGCAGCTCGCCCTGCCGGCGTTGAGACTGAGGAGGGTGCCGTCGCTCGGCAAGACCTTCAGCCGCGTGCCCGGGATCGCCGAGCAAAGCGTCTCCTTCTCCGCAAGGCAGATCTTGAACGAACCGTTGTTCGCCGTGCGGATCCGGTCCCGCGCGTGGAGCGAAACGGTTTTCTTGCTGTGCTTCGGATGCCCGTTGAGCCACAGTTTCGGGAGCTTGAGGGGCGTGAGGCTACCGACGGCGTCGCCATCGGTCGGACAGGAGCTCGAAACGCTCACGCGCACCCGCGCGAAGTCGGCGCTCGAGTCACGAGCAGCAATGGCGACCCCGGCTGCCGCAAGGCCGGCGAGCGCGAGGCTCACCGCCTTCTGTGGCACGACCAGATCCTCCCGCTCTCAGAAGAGGCTGTCAACCATCTGGCGGAGCGTCGGATTCGCGTTGGCCAGAGCCAGGAGCGAGCAGACGACGAGGAGGCGATAGACGAAGATCTCGAGCCGGCGGGGAAGCGATAGCTCTCCCGCGCGGGTGCCCCGCCGGCCGACGAGCGCGATCGTGTCGAGGACGTCGACGATCACGCTCCGGCTTCCGCGTCCCACCGCGCGCAGGCTCCGCCGGAACCTCGTCCGCGCGTGTGCCTCGACGCCCGGGCGGGCGGCCGGAAGGCCGAGGCGCAGCAGCGCGAGGAGGACGACGAGGACGAGCAGCACGCCGATCGGCCGCAGCGGCCGCACGAAGTAGCCCGCGATTCCCCTGTAGAAGACGTAGTCGAGCGCCCGCCACGGCTCGTGGTAGTGCTTCGCGACGAGGAGCTCGGCCTGATAGTGCGCGTCGTTCGCGACACCGAGATCGCCGCGGTCCTTCGCGCTCGACTCGATCACGCCGAGCACGGCGCGCTGGTTGTCCTCGTTGTCGACCTGCGGCGCGACGTTGACGTCCAGCACGAGATCGGCGACGTGGAGGTGATCCATCGCCACCCCGTACCCCACCGGGAAATCCGCCTCTTGGAAGAACACCGAGCCCCTGCAAACGAGGTACGAGAAGATCGCGATGTCGGTGTCGGCGCGCTCGGCGGGTGGCACCTCGGGATCGACGGCGAACGGAACGAAGGTGAAATCGAGATCGCCGCCGGAGGTCGCGCCGTCGAAGGATGCCGCCGGGACGTCGGGCGTGCCCGTGAAGGTGCTGTTGAGGAACGTCGCGCCGGACGCGAACGACGCGGCATCGAAGACCGCGCCCTGCGAGAAGTCCGCCTGGGTGAATCGGGTCGCTTTGTCGAACGCGGCCGCGCGGAAGCTCACTCCACCGTCGAAGCAGGCCTTGCCGAAGTCGGCGTGGGCTCGGAACTGGCCGTTGTCGAAGACGGCCTTGGCTTCGAAGGTCGCGGTGTCGAAGCTCGCGAGATCGTCGAAGACGGCGAGCGAGAAGTCCGCGGTCTGCCTGAAGCCCGAGTCCTCACTGCATTGTTCCGTGGCCCCGAAGACCGCGGGGCCGTGGAACGTCGTGCCGCGGAAACTCGCCGGTCCGGCGATGCGGGCTCCCGCAAGGTCGACCGCCCGCTCGAACGTGACGCCGGACGCAGCGATCCCCTTTTCGAAGCGACAGCGCCTGCACCTGAACGGCACCCTCACTGTGTCAGTCCCGGTCAGCACGAGCCGCTCTTTCACCACGACGCGGCCGAGCAGGACGGGACGGCCGTGGCGCAAAGCCTCCTCGATCCGCCCGGCTGGCACGATTGCCGGCCGGCGCTGCGGTTGTCGCCGCGCAGCCTCGGCACCGGCCGGCCACGCGCCGGCCCCCGCGGCAGCGACCAGCGCCAAACCGAACAGCAGAATCCTCGGATGAACGGCGGCACCCATTGACTACCCTTTGCGGCCCTCGTCAGGGTAGAACCGTGGTGGGGAAAGCGGAAATAACGATTCTGGCGAAATGGCCTGCTGGTGCTCTCACTCGGTGGCCGCTCGACCAAATAGCTCGCGCGACGAAGCCACGACGAACCTGCCGGCCGACCGCTGGAAGCGCCCCGTCGTAGCGGTCGCCTAGCCCGGCGGGGGGATCGCCGGCCGGCCGAACTCGACGTAGCGCGCGACGGCGCGGCAGCCCCCGACGGCGCACGGTTGGCCGGCGGTGTTCTGCAGGACGTCGTACGTCTCGGCGGCGAAGTTGGGAGCTCCCCGGGATCGGCCGGACGGAGAAGTAGTCGCCGAACCGGCTGACCTGCGTCGCGTTGCTCGCGGTGACGGTGTAGACGACGAAGTCGTTCTTGTAGCCGACTGCGAACTGCGGATAGCCAATCGTGCCTCCGCCGACGGCGAGGCCGATGCCAACCTCGCTCCCCTGCGTGCCGAGCGACCGCCATCGCGAACGCGTTCGAGTTCCAGATGTCGTACTCGGCCGTCGGCAACAGAAACGGGATTCCGAGGACCGGGCACGAGACGGCCGCGTAGGCAGTGTCACGCGTGCCCCGTCTCATCGCTGACGGTCGTCTGGCTGGCGTAAGCGAGCGGCGCGCGCACGAGCGGGATTGTGACGTCGTCCTCAACCGGCGGCTCGAGCTCCTGTGCGCGGCAGCCGGTCGCGGCGAAGCAGCGGATGCGTAGCGCTCCGGCGGAGACGTCGAGCCGCAGGAAGTGCTTGAAGAGCGGCGGCTCGTCCCAGTCCGCGAATTCTGAGAGGTATTTGTGGAATGTCTTCCCGGAGGGCAACACGCCCACGAACGTTCCCTTGATCTTCGTGGCGAGCGTCGGCCGCACCGCGTCCTCGCGCGTCGGCGTCATCTTGCGGCGCGCCCCGATCAGAGCAGCGGCCTGTTCCGGCGCGATCTCGAGCAGGCGCGTGCCGAAGGCGAGCTTCCGCCCCGGGTGGTGCTCGTTGTTGACGTAGATCGGCTTTCCCGTGAGCAGGACTTTCGGCTTGGCGCCCGCCGAGACGCGGGTGAGCCAGTCGCCTTGGTCGCCGTCGAGGCCGCCCATGATTCCCGTGTCGATCGCGACGAAGCGGAGCTGCTCGGTCTCGATCAGCCAGTAAGGTCCGGGCACCTGCCCCTGCTGCGTCTCGGCCGGCCGCAAGTTCCGGCAGTCGTCGAGCGTCGTCGGGCCGAGGACGCTCGGCCTGCGCCAGAGTCGATCGCGGATGCGCTCCTTCAGTCCGCTTCCGTGCGGCCGCGGTGGCAACGGCTGCGCGCTCGCGAAGTGGCGCATGAAGCCGCCGAGGCCGTCGTACCAGTCGTGGTTTCCGGGCAGCGCGTAGATCGGGGCCTGGTAGCCGCCGTACGGCCGGAAGAACTTGTCGATGTAGTCGTTGACATCGCCGATCGGGTAGATCACGTCCGACATCGTGACAAGGAAGCTGGTTCCTTCGCCTGCCGTGAGCAAGCCAGGGACGACGGCGTACTGCGAGTGGTCGCCCTCGCCGGTGTCGCCGGCGACGAGGCAGGAGAAGCTGTCGCCGAGGTCGGTGCGGTCGATCCTGAAATCTGGATCGGCGCCGTTCGCGCGCTGCGTGTCGACCCACGCCGCGCGCACGTCGTCGGTTGGATCGCCGAACCAGCGCGCAAGCACGTCATTGCGCGACGCCCACAAGACGGACGGGCGCAGCCACGAGAACTTCGGTCGCGGTCCCGGAGGCTCGAGCTGCGTGAACGAGCCCTGCTCGGCGCATTGCCAGCCGGCGGCGGCGCGCGAGCGGCGCGAGGAGTGCGTGTGCGTCTGCGACGACGGGGGCGTGGCGAGGTCGGTCATGGCGTTCCTCCAGCAAGCTCGTAGGACCACTTGACGTTGGTACGTGCGGTCGCCCAGATGAAGCGGCCGTGGCGGAAAGGCGACGGGAAGGATCGATAGCCCGAACCGCTTCGCGCGGAGCCGCCGCCGCGTTTCGACCTCGCTCAGCCCGTCCGCGCGTGC
>WNGB01028490.1_pt1 | contig 11819 bp, 12 predicted proteins | sample 5400681 | NCBI WGS metagenome assembly WNGB01 (sample SAMN13153367, study PRJNA577476) | soil metagenome | isolation source: 115 cm soil or saprolite under grassland replicate 2 | place: USA:California | collected 2016-06-15 | reverse complement strand
CGGCGCGCATCACCGGGACCGCGGCCGGCTACCAGCGCCAGCTCTCCGATGCGATCAAGCGCGCGCGCTTCCTCGCGCTGCTGCCCTATACGGACCTGCACTGACCCACAGGATGCATCGGCCATGCAAGTGATCCTGATGGAGAAGGTGGCGAACCTCGGCGAGCTCGGCGACGTCGTCAAGGTGAAGGACGGCTACGCCCGCAATTTCCTCATCCCGCACGGCAAGGCGAAGCGCGCCACCGAGGCCAACCTCAAGGCGTTCGAATCGCGCCGCGCCGAGCTGGAGAAAGCGCAGGCCGAGGGCCTCGCCAAGGCCGAGGAGCGCCGCGCCAGGCTCGATAGCCTGACGATCCAGATCACCCAGAAGGCGGGCCCCGACGGCCGCCTGTTCGGCTCGGTGACCAACTACGACATCGTGGAGGCGCTGCAGAAACTCGGCCACGACGTCGAGCGCTCGCAGGTGCGCATGCCGCAGGGCCCGCTCAAGCAGGTGGGCGACTACCCGCTGCAGATCGCGCTGCACACCGATGTCACCGCGACCGTCACGGTGTCGGTGCTCGGCGAGAGTTAACAGTCAACTGACAGCTTAATCACAGCTAATTCACAAGGGGCCGCGCTTGCGGCCCTTTTGTTTTTTAAGCTGTTTGCGCCGCGCCGCGGCCCTGCTGTGAATAAAAAACCGGCGCCGCGACCTATTTTTTCCGCAGGTCTCCCCATCCCGATTTTTTATACGTATGATCGTTTGAAAGGAGGGCGTCAAGCAATGGCGAATGTTCCGGCACCGGCCGCGCCTCAGGGGCAGGGAGCTGCCCAGGAAAATGTCTACCAGATGCGCACGCCTCCGCATTCCATCGAGGCTGAGCAATCCCTCCTGGGCGGTCTTCTGCTGGACAACTCCGGATGGGACAGGATCGCCGACCTGGTTTCCGAGACCGAGTTCTACCGCGACGATCACCGGCGCATCTTCCGCCACATCGCCAAGCTGATCGACGCGGGCAAGCCCGCCGATGTGGTGACGGTCTGGGCGTCCATCGACGCGAGCGCGGATCGCGAGCAGTGCGGCGGCATGGCCTACATCGCGGCGCTGTCGCAAAACACCCCCAACGCGGTGAACATCAGGCGCTACGCGGAAGTGATCCGGGACCGCCATGTTCTGAGAACCCTGGCCAGCGTCGCGGATGACATCGCGCAGAATGCGCTGAGCCCGAGCGGCAGGGACGTGGGCCAGATCCTGGACGAGGCGGAATCGAGGGTGTTCCGCATCGCCGAGTCAGGCGCCCGCGGCAAGCAGGGCTTCGAGAGCATCCAGCCGGTGCTCGCCCGCGTCATCGAGCGGGTCGACTACCTGTATCACCAGGAGACGAAGTCCAATGTCATCGGCACGCCGACGGGATACAAGGACCTGGACGACATCACCGCAGGCCTCCAGCCCGGCGAGCTGATCGTCATCGCCGGCCGTCCCTCGATGGGGAAAACCGCGCTGGCGCTCAACATCGCAGAGCACGTCGCGGTGGAGAACGGCATCCCGGTCGCCATTTTCAGCATGGAGATGAGCGCCTCGCAGCTCGCCGCCCGGGTGCTGGGCTCGATCTCCCGCATCGACCAGCACAAGCTGCGCACCGGGCGCCTCGATGACCGGGAATGGTCGCAGCTGTCCGAGGGCATGGGCAAGCTCCACGAGGCGCCCATCTTCATCGATGAGAGCGGCGGGCTGAACGCGCTGGAGGTCAAGGCCAGGGCGCGGCGGCTCAAGCGCCAGTATGGCAAGCTCGGCCTGATCGTGATCGACTACCTGCAGCTGATGTCGGCCACCTCCAGCGGAGAGAACCGGGCGACGGAGATTTCCGAGATCTCGCGCTCGCTGAAGGCGCTCGCCAAGGAGATCGACGCTCCGATCGTGGCGCTTTCCCAGCTCAGCCGCGCGGTCGACCAGAGGCCCGACAAGCGCCCCATCATGTCCGACCTGCGCGATTCCGGAGCGATCGAGCAGGACGCCGACGTGGTGCTATTTCTCTACCGCGAAGTGGTGTACAAGCCCGATCTTCCGGATGACCAGCGAGGCATCGCGGAGCTGATCGTCGGCAAGCAGCGCAACGGGCCGACCGGGATCATCAAGATGACCTTCCTTGGGCGGTTCACGCGATTCGAGAACTACGCGGACCAAAGGGGGTACCAGTAGCCCCGACGCGCGCACGGCAGGAGCCATGGCCGAACCCCACATAGCGCAGAAATCGCCGTTCGCAGTCGAGCTGGCGCCGGGAGACTACTGGTGGTGCGCCTGCGGGCAGTCGAAGCGCCAGCCCTTCTGCGACGGCTCGCACAAGGGCTCGGAGTTCACGCCGACGAAGTTCGCCGTTACGGAGGCGCAGAAGGTCTGGCTGTGCGGCTGCAAGCACACCGGCTCCAAGCCCTTCTGCGACGGCTCGCACAAGAGATTCGCTACTTCTTAGCCGCGCTCCAGCGCCCTTCCTGGCCTTTCTCGTCGCGGAAGCTGCCTTCCATGCGGCTGCCGTTGACGCGCCCGGTGAGGTCGCGGCGCAGACCGGCTGCATCGACGTAGGCGAAGGCGATGTTGGCGCCGCGCAGCCTTGCCTCGCGCAGGCCACCCTGGGCGGGCCCGAGCGACACGCTGCCGGTGATCTTCTGGAAGGTTTGCTCGAGCGTCATTTCGATCCGTTGATGGTTCAATTCGAGGTTCCAGGTTCCCATCACGTTCGCCGGCACGACCCAGAAGTAGGCGCGCCGGCCGTCGAGCGACGAGATTTCGTCGGCTTCCCAGTCTTCCATGTTGAACGAGTGCGACGCCACGCGCGTGCCCGGGCGCATCGACAGGATCTGCGGGCGCAGCTTCATGTTGAGCGCCGGCAGCAGGTAGAGTGTGATCACGGTGGCCTGGCTGAAATCGGTGGCGAAGATATCGGCGCGCCGGAAGCTCGCCTTCTCCGCCACGCCCGCCCTCTGGGCGTTGTCCTGCGCGAGCTTCACCATGTCGGGGTTGTACTCGATGCCGAGCGACCTGGCGCCGAACTTGCGCGCCGCGGCGATGGCGATCTTGCCGTCGCCCGCGCCCAGATCCATCACGAAGTCGCCCGGCGTCACCTGCGCCATGGTGAGCATGCGCTCGACCACGTCGTCGGGGGTCGGCACCCAGATCACGTCCTTGCCCGCCTGGCCGACCTGGGGCTCGAATTTCTGCTGTTGCGCCGCCGCGCCGCATGCGATGAGCAGGGCCGCGAGCAGCGCGGCGAAACGCACAATGGACGTCATCAAATCTCCCGGATGATGAAAGGCAGCGAGCCTAACAGAAAAAAGGCTTTCTAAATCCTTACAGAATCTCCGCGGCGTGGTCGGCCAGCCGCGAGCGCTCGCCGCGCGCGAGCGTGACATGCCCGGCGTGCGTCCAGTCCTTCATGCGGTCGACCACGTAGGTGAGGCCCGAGCTGCCCTCGGTGAGATAGGGCGTGTCGATCTGCGATCAGCGTCTTCATCTGCTTCGGCGTCAGGTTCTGCGCCTCGTCGATGATCAGCCACTTGTTGACGAAGGTGCGGCCGCGCATGAAGTTGAGCGACTTGATGCGGATGCGGGAGCGCACCAGGTCGCGCGTCGCCGCGCGGCCCCACTCGCCGCCCGACTCGTCGGAGGCGTTCAGCACGTCGAGGTTGTCTTCCAGCGCGCCCATCCAGGGCTGCATCTTCTCCTCCTCGGTGCCGGGCAGGAAGCCGATGTCCTCGCCGAGCGGCACCGTGACCCGCGTCATGATGATCTCCGAGTAGCGCTTGTCGTCGAGCACCAGCGTCAGGCCCGCGGCGAGCGCGAGCAGCGTCTTGCCGGTGCCTGCCTGGCCGAGCAGCGTGACAAAATCGACCGCCGGGCTCATCAGCAGGTTGAGGGCAAAGTTCTGCTCGCGGTTGCGCGCGGTGATGCCCCACACCGAATTCTTCGCGTGCGTGTAGTCGCGCAGCGTCTCGAGCACCGCCATGCGCCCCGCGGCCTCTTTGACGAGCGCGTACAGCGGCCGGTCGCCCGACTCGTCGTAGACGAACTCGTTCACGTGCAGCTTCGGCACCAGCGGGCCGCGCACGCGGTAGTACGTATGGCCTTCCTTTTTCCACGACTCGACGTCGCGGCCGTGCGAGTCCCAGAAGTCCTTCGGCAGCCGCCGCACGCCGGTGTAGAGCAGGTCCGCGTCCTCGAGCACCTTGTCGTTGAAGTAGTCCTCCGCGGCGAGCCCGAGCGCGCGCGCCTTGATGCGCATGTTGATGTCCTTGGACACCAGCACCACCTGGCGCTGCGAATCCTTTTCCTGCAATGCACGCACCACGGCGAGGATCTGGTTGTCGGTGCGACCCGAGGCGAGCGTCGCCGGCAGCTCGCCGTTGATCGCCTCGGTCTGCAGGAACAGGCGCCCCTTCGACTGCTGCGCGTCCTTGATCTTGATCGGCAGCCCTTGTTTGATCGCCTCGAGGTCCCCGGAAACGATCTCGTCGAGGAAGCGGCTCGCTTGGCGCGCGTTGCGCGACACGTATAGGGCTTTAGCAAAGTTCGATACCTCCTGGGCGTAGCGGGAAGCTTGAAACTGCCAGTACACGGGTAGTCGCGCCGGTAGAGGGGACGCTGCGTTCAGGCACCGGCTTGCCGAGCATTTCCAGAGGTCTTAAGACCCTTCTTAGCAATGCGATGTAACGCCTTCATTGAACACGTTTTTGTTCCCGCCTGCAAGCGTTTCATAGAAGGCTGATCGTAAAGGAAAATATCGCCCGACATGCCCAACCTCTTCGTTATCGCGGGCCCCAACGGCGCCGGCAAGTCCACGTCCGCGCCGGAAATTTTGAGCGGAGTGCGACGCGTCGCCATTCGTCAATGCCGACGTAATCGCGAAGGAAGAGGGTGTTTCAGAGATCCAAGCCGGTCGCATAACCCTCAATCGATGAATAACACGGCACGGCCGGGTCGGCGAATAGCCTCGCGGGACATTGGCGACCCGCTGTCCGTAGCGGATAATGCCCTTTGGCAGCAATTGGTTGCTCGATACATGAAGCCACGCGTAGAACGCAGAAGCTATGGACTGCGGAAGATATTGTGGACGCCGTCAATCGCGCCGTCACCGGGGCGCTCAAGCGCCACAAAGAACTCGGTCAGTCGGTCGTCGTTTGGCGTGATGGCAAGGTGGTCTGGCTCAAGCCGGAACAGATCGACGTCTGAGCGGCAGGTGCGTGCGCGAAGTGTAAGCGATCGTTTACGCTTTCAGCGACCGTCGAGGAAGCGCCGCAGCTCGGCCATCAGCTCCAGCGGTTTTTCCTCCGGGATGAAGTGACCGCAGGCGAGGGCGCGGCCGCGCACATCGACCGCCACCTCGCGCCAGTCGGCGAGGCAGTCGAACAGCGCCTCGACCACGCCGTGCTTTCCCCAGATGGCCATCACGGGCATCTTCAGCTTTCTTCTCAAGTCCTGTTTGTCATGCGCCAGGTCGATGGTTGCGGCTGCGCGGTAGTCCTCGCAGGTGGCATGGATAGTGCGGGGATCGCGGAAGCAGCGCACGTACTCGCGCTGCGCCGCCCTGGAAAAGTGCTTCAAGCCGCTTCGGCCGCGTCCGATGCGGCCGAGGATGTATTTCACTCCCATCGAGGCCAGCATGGTTTCGGGCAGCGGCGCCGGCTGGATCAGGAAGAACCAGTGATAGTAGGCGCGCGCAAACTGCATGTTCGTGCTCTGGTACATCTTCAGCGTCGGTGAGATGTCGAGCACGGTGAGCGTGCGCACGCGCCGGCCGTGGTCGCGCGCTAGGCGGTGGCCGACGCGCCCGCCGCGGTCATGCCCGACGATGTGGAACTTGATATAGCCGAGCGACTCCATCGCTTCGACCATGTCGAGCGCCATCGCGCGCTTGGAATAGTTGGAGTGATCGGGCAGCCCTCTTGGTTTGGAAGAATCGCCGTAGCCCCGCAGATCGGGGCACACCACGGCGTAATCGCGGGCGAGCTGCGGCGCCACCTTGTGCCACATGGCGTGCGTCTCGGGATAGCCGTGCAGCAGCAGCACCGGTGGTCCCTCGCCGCCGATCACGAGGTTGATGGTCGCGCCGCTGGTGCGCACACGACGCCTCTCGAATCCCGGGAACAACCTCGTCATGGAGAGACCTCCTTCGCTTGCATCGCAACGCGGCCTGAGCGGCCTGGAACCTCGCCGTACACCACCTCGCTGCGCGGCAGCCGCGCGAGGTCGATGGAGCCGTAGAGGGAATTGAGGCTCACGATCTCGTAGCCTTGCGCCCGCCACCCGGAAAGCAGCGCGTCGAAGACCTTGAACCAGTCTCCGCCTTCGAGCTCGGCATGGGAGGTGAAGACGTGACTTTCGGCTCTTTCGGTCAAGGCCAGCACCCGCGAGGCGGCATTGCTTTCATCGATGCCGTCCAGGCCGATCAGCTCGTCGAGCGTCGGCAGGGTCGTCGGCAGCTGCGGGCAGCCGATCAGCACCCCGTCCCACAGCGGACGGAAAGGGCCGCTGCCCCGCGTATCGGCGGCATAGTCGAATGAGCGCTCCTCGAACCAGGCAGCGTGGCGATTGAATTGCCAGCCGGCTGCGCCGTGGACCTTGCATTTAACTTCAAATATTTCCGTAAAGCGTTCGGCAGCGAGCCGCATCTCGCGCTCGGTCCAGTCGGCGTCGGCTGCGGCGACCTTGTCCTGCCAGCGCACGTGGTCCCAGCAGTGGATACCGGCCTCGAAGCCCGCCGCCTGCACGCTGCGCATCACGCCGGCGCAGCGCCGCCCGATATCCGGCCCGGGAAGGAGGGTGCCGTAGAGCAACGTCTGCAGGCCGTAGTGACGGCGGACTGAAGTTCTTTTTACTTTTGAAAGGAAACCCGGGCGGAAAATCCGCCGCAATGCGCGTCCGGTGTGATCCGGCCCCAGGCTGTAGAGGAAGGTCGCTCCGGCGCCGTGGAGCTCGAGCAGCCGCGCGAGCCGCGGCACGCCGTCGCGCGTTCCCCGCCAGGTGTCGACGTCCACCTTGAGCGCAAGCTTCATTACTTCACTAGGTGGCGCGCCTCGGCGACGTGGGTGCGGTAGGCGTCGTAGATGCGGCGCAGGGCCTCGTGCATGCCGACGCGCGGGCGCCACGCCAGCTCGCGCCTGGTGTTGTCGATCTTCGGCACGCGGTTCTGCATGTCCTGGTAGCCGCGGCCGTAATAGCGGTCGGCGGTGGTTTTCACGATGCGCACCTTGCTCGCGGCCTTGCGGTACTCCGGGTACTCCAGGGCGAGCTTGACCATCGCTTCGGCGAGCTCGCGCACCGAGACATTGTTCCTCGGGTTGCCGATGTTGTAGATCTTGCCCGAGGCGATGCCGTTGCGGTTGGCGATGATCGCCATCAGGGCATCGATGCCGTCGTCGATGTAGGTGAAGGCGCGCTTCTGGCGGCCGCCGTCGACCAGCTGGATCTTCTCGCCGCGCAGGATATGGCCGAGGAATTGCGTCACCACGCGCGAGCTGCCTTCCTTCGGCGTGGCGAGCGAGTCGAGGCCGGCGCCGATCCAGTTGAAAGGGCGGAACAGCGTGAAGTCCAGCCCCGCCTGCTCGCCGTAGGCCCAGATCACGCGGTCCATGAGCTGCTTCGAGCAGGCGTAGATCCAGCGCTGGCGGTTGATCGGCCCGTAGACCAGCGGCGAGCTCTCGGCATCGAACTCGCGGTCGGGCGACATGCCGTAGACCTCGGAGGTGGAGGGGAACAGCAGGCGCTTCTTGTGCCGCACGCAGGCGCGCACGATCGGCAGATTGGCCTCGAAGTCGAGCTCGAACACCCGCAGCGGCTGCTTCACGTAGGTCGCGGGCGTGGCGATCGCGACCAGCGGCAGCACCGTGTCGCACTTGCGGATGTGGTACTCGATCCACTCCTTGTTGATGGTGATGTCGCCTTCGAAGAAATGGAAGCGACGCTCGCCGAGCAGGTCCTCAATGCGGTCGGTCTGCATGTCCATGCCATAGACCTCCCAGTCGGTGCCGGCGAGCACGCGCTTGGAGAGGTGGTGGCCGATGAAGCCGTTGACGCCCAGGATCAGGATCCGCTTCATAAGGTCAGGATGCGTTTCATTTATCCGCTTGGACCTCGAGGAGGCGCAGGACTTTACCATCGCCGCAGACGGCGAACCATTGACCGCCTTCGTTGTAGGGACCGAGCCTCGCAGGGCCCTTCTTTCCTTCCTCCATCCTGGTGCGGTGGATTTTCATTTTTCCTGAAAAAGCACCTGGGTAGGGGGGCGCCACGGCGCGCACCAGGTTGTGGATCTGGCGCGCGCTCTTCGACCAGTCGATGCGCCCGTCCTCGGGCCTGCGGCCGCCGAAGTAGCTGCCGCGCGACAGGTCTTGCGGGCGCAAGGTTGTTTTTCCTTCAAGTATCTTTTTTATGTTCCTCTGCAACACGATTTCGGCAGCGCCGGTCACCTTGCGGAACACCTCCACCGCGAGATCGTCCGGGCCGATCGGCACGCGCTGCTGGTCGACGATGCGGCCGGCGTCGGGCTTCGCCACCATCTCGTGCAGCGTCGCGCCGGTCTCGGTCTCGCCGTTGAGGACTGCCCAGTTGACCGGGGCGCGGCCACGGTATTTCGGCAGCAGCGAGCCGTGCATGTTGAACGCGCCGCGCTTCGCTATCTTGAGGAGTTCGGGAGCCAGCATGCGGCGGTAGTAGAACGAGAAGATGAAGTCCGATGTCGCCGCTTTGATCTTTCGCAGCAATTCATCCTGCTGAGGATCTTCGAGAACCTCGATGCCGCGGCCGCGCGCCAACTCGGCGACGCTCGCGAACCAGATGCGCTCGCCGGGATCGTCGCGGTGCGTGACGACGAGGGGCACGTCGACGCCCGACTCGAGCAGCACGCGCAGGCAGCGTACGCCTACGTCGTGGTAGCCGAAGACGACCGCTTTGCTTCCCAGGAAGAATCCTTTTCCAGCACTGCCTGAACCAGGTAGCGCGGGCGGTGGCGCACCTGCTGGTAGATGCGCCCGACGTATTCGCCGACCAGCCCGACGCCGAACAGCACGATGCCGATGAGGAAGAACTGCAGCAGGTCGCGATCCCAGAACGTGCGCAGCGCGTTGAGCGGCTCGCCGAGAAGGATGCGCTGGACCATGACCACCAGATAGACCAGCACCGCGCCAACCGACACCAGGATACCGAACAGCGAGAACAGCTGCAGCGGCACCAGCGAAAAGCCGGTGATGAGGTCGAAATTGAGGCGCACCAGGCGGTAGAACGGATACTTCGAGACGCCGGCTGCGCGCTCCTCGTGCGCGACGTCGACCTCGGCCGGATTCCTCGCGAAGGTATAGGCGAGCGCGGGGATGAAGGTGCTTACCTCCTGGCAGGCATTGATGGCCTCGACGATATCCCTGCTATAGGCGCGCAGCATGCATCCCTGGTCGGTCATGCGGATCCGGGTGATGCGCTCGCGCACCCGGTTCATGAGGCGCGAGAGCAGGCGGCGCAGCGCCGCGTCCCGGCGCTCGCGCCGCACGCCGCCGACGTAGTCGTGGCCCGCGTCCATCTTGCCGAGCAGCTTGCCGATCTCCTCGGGCGGGTTCTGCAGGTCGGCGTCGAGCGTCACGACGCGCTCGCCGCGGCAGCGCTCGAAGCCCGCCATGATCGCCATGTGCTGGCCGAAATTGCCGTTGAGCAGCACCACCCGGGTAACATCCGGGCGCTTGGCGAACTGCTCGCGCAGCAGCGCCGCGGAACGGTCGCGGCTGCCGTCGTTGACGAAGATCAGCTCGTAAGCGACGCCGAGCCCATCGAGCGCCGGGTACAGGCGGCCGAACAGCTGCGGCAGCCCGGCTGCCTCGTTGTACACCGGGATGACGACCGAGAGATTCATTTCAGGGCCTTGCGCGCGGCATCACAGACACGGTCCACATCTTGATCTTGCATCAGAGAAAACAAAGGAAGAGTAACGATCGAACGCCCTATGCGCTCGGCGTGCGGAAACTGGCCTGCGCGCCAGCCCAGGCGCCGGTACAGCGCGAACAGATGCATCGCCGGGTAGTGCACGCCGACACCGATGCCGGCGTCGCGCATGCGCCGGATGAAATCGGCGCGCAGGGAAGGCTCGCGCCCGCGCTCGGAGCGCTCCGGCAGCACCACCTGGAACATGTGCCAGTTCGAGTTCTCGAAGTCCTCGGGCGGCAGCTCGCACTCCAGCGACCGGTCCCAGCGCTCGAAATAGCGCCTCGCGAGGCTTCTGCGTTTTTGCGTGAAGGACTCCAAATGAGGCAGCTGCCCCAGCCCGATGCGCGCGGCGATGTCCGTGAGGTTCCACTTGCCGCCGAGCACATCGACCTCCATGCCGTCCTCGCCGGAGCGCGCCACGCCCTGCAGCCTGAGCTTTTCGCACAGGGCAGCCAGCTTCTCGTCCGGCAGGACCAGCGCGCCGCCTTCGCCCGTGGTCAGGTTCTTGTTGGCGTGGAAGCTGAAGGCGACGAGATCGCCGAAGCTTCCCAGCATGCGGCCGCGCCAGCGCGCGCCGAAGGATTGGGCGGCGTCCTCGATGACCCGAAGGTGCTTCCTGCCTGAAATCGCGTAGAGGCGGTCGCGGTCGACGGGCAGACCCGCCAGGTCGACCGGCAGGAGCGCGCGGGTGGCCGGCGTGATGACCTTCTCGACCTGGTCCAGATCGATGTTCCTGGTGCGGGCCTCGACGTCGACGAACACCGGGCGCGCGCCGACTTCGAGCACCACGTTGGCAGTCGCGACCCAGGAAAGAGGCGTGGTGATCACTTCGTCTCCCGGCCCGACGCCGGCGAGCCTCAAGGCGACTTCGAGCGCCGCGGTGCCGGAGGCGAAGCTGCGCACCGCGCGTCCCCCGGCGAGGCGCGAGAGCGCCGCCTCGAATGCGTTGACCTGGGGGCCCGAGGTGAGCCATCCCGAGCGCAGCACCTCGGCAACGCCGGCGACGGTCGCCTCGTCGATCTCGGGCCGGGCGAAGGGCAGAAACGCGCTCATGAACGGGCCACGATGAACACTCCGAGGACGATAATACCGATTCCGACCAGACGCATCGGCGTGACCGCCTCGCCGAGCAAGTACCAGGCGGCGAGCGCGTTGACCACGTAGCCGATCGAGAGCATCGGGTAGGCGATGCTCACCGGCACCCGCGAGAGCGCCACCACCCAGACCACGACGCTCACCACATAGCAGGCGAGGCCCGCCAGGATGTGGGGCTCGATGGCGAGCCGCAGCCCGAGCGGCATGGCATTGGTGCCCGCCTTGAGCAGCAGCTGGGCCCCGGCGTTGAGCAGCACGCCGACGAGGATGAACGAGAAGCTGGCAAGGGTCATGGCTTCCTCACGAAGACGTAGCGCGGGTCGCGCGCCATAGCCTGCATCGGCAGGCGCTGGCGCAGCCGCTCGAAATCGCCGATGCCGACGAAGGCGTAGGCCGCCGGCGCGGCCGACCAGGCGCGCTCGAATGCGGCGAGGTCCGGCACGAACTTCTGCGGCTCCCAGTCGACCGCCTGGCCGAGCTCGTCGCGGTAGGCAACCATGGTCACCGTGCGTCGGAGATACCAGGGAAGCGTGTGGTCGTAGATGTCGACCGCGAAGACCGGCGCCGTGGCGGCGGGCTTCGGCTCCACCGAGGCGATCAGGCCGGCGGCGCTGAAGCGCGGCGCGAGCGTGCCGTGGCCGACGAGCGCGAGCTGCGCGGGGGCGAAGCCGCCGCAGGCGAGCGCCGCTGCGGCGAGCGCGAAGCGCCCGCGCCAGGCGAAGGCCACGGCGGCGCAGCCGAGTGCGGCGGCCACGACGCTCGCGGCCACCAGCCACGGCACG
>WNGB01011993.1_pt1 | contig 11819 bp, 7 predicted proteins | sample 5400681 | NCBI WGS metagenome assembly WNGB01 (sample SAMN13153367, study PRJNA577476) | soil metagenome | isolation source: 115 cm soil or saprolite under grassland replicate 2 | place: USA:California | collected 2016-06-15 | reverse complement strand
GGAAGGGAGGTGCCCCGGGATCCAAAAGTGAGAAGACGATTCTTTTTAGATTTCGAAAGGAGATGGAAATGAAACGGCTACTCGTGATGGTGGCGATCCTCGCCGCCGTCGCCTTCCCGGTGATCGCGGGCGAGTGGCATGCGGGCACGACGAACCTCTGCACCGATTGCCACACCATGCACTTCTCGATGCAGCACAACTGGCAGGGCGGCGCGGTCTCCACGACCGGACAGCCCGGCGGAAACTGGCTGAGCACCAGCGGACCGAACGCCTTTCTGCTGAAGGCCCCGGCCAACCAGCTCTGCGAAGCCTGCCACGACGGGCAGACATTCGCGCCCGACGTGCTCGGCGCCAACATCAACGTGGCACCCACGCAGGGCCGCGGGGCCGGCGCGCTCAATGACGACGCCCTGGGCGCTCCGTACGACGCTTACAAGGGCCACACGCTGGGCTCCACAGCCACCCCGCCCGGATTCAACCCCACCGCGGCCGGCGTGCCGCTGACCCAGCAGTACAACGCTGCCAACGGTCTCGAGTGCATCTCCTGCCACCTGCAGCACGGCAGCGCCACGGTGTATCGCAACCTCGGACCGCGCACCGCGGCCTTCCAGCCCACCTACGTCCTCGGTACGACCAACGACGCGACCAAGGATGCCTGGATCAATATCCCCTCGCCTTACACACCCAACACGGGCAACGCGGCGACCTTCAACCCTCTGTATGACAATGCCAGCGTCTCTTTCAACAGGACCGACCCGGCCGCGCCGGCTGGCTCTACGTTGAAGAGCTCCAACAGGCTGGACACGTTCTGCTCCGCCTGCCACGGCGACTTCCATGGAGGACCGGCGGATGCCAACATCGGCGCGACAGCCGCGGCCCTCGACGGCTTCATCCGCCACCCGACCGCGCAAACGGTGATCGGCGCGTCGGGGGCTCAGGGCTACGGAGGACACTCATCTCTCACCCGTTACACGGGCGCGACGGCCAAGGTCAAGGTCTATGCCAGCGACCGCGTCGCTTACACGGACGCGGTTCCCGGCTGCGTGTCCTGCCACAAGTCCCATGGCAACCAGAACCCCTTCGGTCTTGTCTTCCTCTCTCGCACCGCGACTTCGGTCGGCGAGGAGGGCGGCTTCGGCTCGGCACAGACCCAGAGCCAGCAAGTGGGCTACCGCAACCTCTGCGGCCAGTGCCACGGCCAGGGCTCCGACGGAACTGCGAACTAGCGATCGGAACTTGGGGTCAATGATTTCGGGGCCGGTTTGTCCGGCCCCTTTTTCTTTTCTTTCCGGCCGTTCGTCCGCACGGAATGATTGATCGCCTGTAATGCAAACGGATCATGGGAGGCGCACCCGCCTCCGACATCCTGCAAGTGGCATGACCCCCGTCTCTCCTCATTTGCGGAACCCGGGACGGCTCTCCCCGCTCCCCCCATTCGCCGTCCTGGGTTCCCTCTTCTTTCTCTCCTCTCTCTCCGCTTCGGCAGCGCCCCGCATCGTCTCGAAGGAGTGCGTCGCCTGCCACGCACCGGTCCAGAAGCAGGCCGGCAAGAAATTCGTCCACGCGCCGTTCAAGGACGCGAAGAACTGCGAGTCCTGCCACAAGCGCCACGGAGTCGTGGGCGCGCTGGTGCTCAAGGAGGAAGAGCCGGGGCTCTGCCTCTCCTGCCACAAGGAGAAAGACCTGGACTTGAAGGCGGCCCACGTCCACGCGCCGCTGACCGGCGGAAAGTGCACGTCCTGCCATCTCCCCCACTCCTCCGACAACAAGGGCCTGCTCAAGGCGAGCGCAGGCGAGCTCTGCTTCCAGTGCCACAAGAAGGAGCCCTTTACGCGCGCGACGCTGCACAAGCCCTCCGCCGACAACTGCCTGAGCTGCCATTCTCCCCACACCAGCACCGCTCCGGCTCTCCTGACGAAGCCGCAGAAGGACCTTTGCGCAAGCTGCCATCGCCCGGGAGGACCCGCAAAGGCACCCGCGCATTCCGGCTTCCCCGTCGAGGGCAACTGCACCTCCTGCCACGATCCTCACTCCTCTGCGGGTAAGGAGATGCTCCGCGCGTTCCAACACGGCCCCGCCTCGGACTGCTCGACCTGTCACACGAAGCCGCAGGCAGGTCAGAAGCTCGAGCTCGCGAAGAAGGAACCGGAGTTGTGCTTCGACTGCCACTCGGATCAGCAGAGCGAGCTGAAGAAGAAGGTCGTCCACGCCGCCTTCAAGGACGGCTCCTGCACTTCTTGCCACAACCCTCACGCCTCGGACCAGAAGGGGCTCCTCGCGTCCAAGCAGAAGGAGGTCTGCCTCACCTGCCACGACGTGGTGGGGAAGGAGGTCGGCGCGAAGGCCGTCCACAAGCCGGCGGGCGAAGGCCAGTGCACCTCCTGCCACACGCCGCACGCCGGGACGATGCCGAAGCTCCTGAAGGCGTCCGGGATCGAGCTCTGCGCAGGCTGCCATACGAAGACCAAGGAGTGGCTCGCCCGCAAGAATGTCCACTCTCCGGCCAGGGACGGAGAATGCGGTTCCTGCCACCTTCCGCACGGCGGCCCGGAGCCCAGGCTCGCAACGGCCAAGGGAGCGGAGCTCTGTTTCGCGTGTCACGCGGACCGGAAGCAGGTCCTGTCGAAGGCCTTCGTGCACTCACCCGTGCGCGAGGGCTCCTGCGCGAAGTGCCACGACCCACACGGCAGCGCCAACGCGAAGCTTCTCGTCAAGGCCTCGGGCCAGCTCTGCTTCGATTGCCACGGCGAGATGAAGACGCGGCGGGAGGGGGGCGGCGCCAAGATGCACAGCCCCTTCGCCGACGGATCCTGCGACTCCTGCCACGATGCGCACGGGACCAACCGCAACCGGCTCCTGAAGGACCAGACAGGAAATCTCTGCCGGGCCTGTCACGACACCGTTCCGGCCGACCTGACGAAGGCGAAGTCCGTTCATCAGCCCGTCAAGGCCGGCTCCTGCGAGTCCTGCCATGACCCGCACGGTTCGAAGAATCCGGCGTTCCTGACCGCCGGCGCCCGGCAGCTCTGTTTCTCCTGCCACACCAGACTCGAAGCGAGGCTGAAAGTCCGAAATGCCGTGGTCCACAAGCCCGTCGTCGAGGGCAAATGCCTCGACTGCCACGGCGGCCATTACTCGGCCGAGCCCGCTCTGCTGGCCAAGCCCGTGGCCCAGCTCTGCGTCTCCTGCCACAAGCCGGAGGAAGACAAGTTCGTCAAGGCGCATAAGGGCTACGCCGTCGGCGGATCCAACTGCCTCTCCTGCCACGACCCGCACGTTTCAGCCAAGAAGGGACTCTTCAACGCCGTCGGCCACCCGCCCTTCGTGGACGGGGACTGCTCCTCCTGCCACAAGGCCGCGACCAAGGTCGCTGGCCCCGCCGTGGTCGAAGGCAAGGGATTCGATCTCTGCGCCGCCTGTCACGGCGACTTCCCGGAGCGGCTGCAGAAAGCGGCCTTCCCTCACGCGCCGGCCAAACAGGGACAGTGCACGACCTGTCATTCTCCGCACGCTTCAGTCGGGAAACACCTGGTCGTCAAGGAAGGCGCCGCGCTCTGCGCCGGCTGCCATCCGACGGTCAAGGCGGACCTGGCCAGGAAAGCCGTTCACACGCCGTTCGCGAGTGGGCAATGCACCGGCTGCCACGACCCGCACGCGGCGCAATACAAGGGCGGCCTCGTCAAGACGGGAGGCGACCTCTGCTTCTCCTGCCACGCGAAGGAAAAGGTTCTGGTCAAAGCGAAGACCGTCCATGCTCCCTTCGCCAAAGGCAACTGCCTGACCTGCCACGACGCGCATGCGTCGGCCAATCCGAATCAGCTCATCGCTGTCGGCGCGGGGCTCTGCGTCAAGTGCCACGACGTCCGCGCCCCGAAAGTCTCGCAGGCCCACAAGGGCTTCCCGATCGCGACCTCCGACTGTCGGTCCTGTCATAACCCGCACGCCTCCGAGCAGGCGGGGCTCATCCGATCCAAGCCGCACGAAGTCTTCTCGAACTGCTCGAAGTGCCACGCGCCGGGCACCGGGCCCCCCGCGGGGCTCGCCGCGAAGGCCGTGGAGTTGTGCGTGCGCTGCCATTCGGGCGTCAAGCTCGCTGCGGCCAGGCCCGGGGCGCACAAGGCGATGGCGAAGGGCTGCATCAACTGCCACACGCCGCACGCCGCGGACGAGCGCGGGTTGATCAAGGCGGCGGGAGAGCGGGAGCTGTGCCTTGGCTGTCACCAGGAGATGCGCAAGCTCTTCGCGACCGCGTACTCGAAGCATCCGCTCAAGGCCGACGGCGGCCGTTGCACGGCCTGCCACGCGCCGCACGAGTCGGACAAGAAGCCGCTGCTCAAGGCGGAGCGCGCGGATCTCTGCAAGAACTGCCACCAATCGCACAGCCAGTTCGCGCACCCGTACGGGCCGAACGTGCTGGATCCCCGGACGGGCCAGGCGATGACGTGCCTGTCCTGTCACAACCCTCACGCGACTTCTTTCGCCTCGATGCTGGTCGCCAACCCGAGCCGCGCGCTCTGCGTCCAGTGCCACAACGACACGCCGAAGATGGACAAACGCCGGCGAAAGACGGGCGTCGCGGATGCGGTCTCGGGAGGCTCTCCGTGAGAAGGGTCCTCTTCGTGGCCGTCGGGATCGCGCTGGGGACCGCCGCTCTGCGGGCCCAGGCGCCCGAGCGCCCCGCCCCCTTCTACATCCGGCCGGTCGCCCTCTTTGCCGAGCACCTGTACGAGGGGGCGTTCGAAGCGCCGATGGGAATCTGCTTCGATCCGCACGCCAACGAGGTCTGGGTCGCCGACGCGAAGAACAACCTCGTCGGGGCCTTCACGCCGGAAGGCGTCCCGCTCTTCGCTTTCCGCGGCGACGATCTTCGCGAGCCGTCGAAGGTCGCGGTGGACCCGAAAGGCCGCGTCTATGTCCTCGACAACGACCGCTCCCGGATCAAACTCTTCAGCTACCGCGGCGAGCCGCTCGGCGACGCTAACCTCTCCGGCGTCTCCGGCAAGGTCTCCTTCGGTGCGATCGCTTTCGACGCCGAAGGGAACCTGTACGCCGGGGAGAACGAGAGCTGCCAGGTGCGCGTCTTCGGGCCAGATGGAAAGGCGCGGGCGCGCTTCGGCGAGTGCGGGATCGATCCCGGCCAGTTCCAGGCGATCACCGGTATCGCGGTCACGAAGGACTCGATCGTCGTGACCGACGCGCAGGCCGTCTCGGTGCAGGTCTTCGACCGGCGCGGCAACTTCGTGCGCGGCTGGGGCAAGCACGACATGGGAATCCAGAACTTCTCGCTGCCGCAGTCGGTCGCGGTGGATTCTCTCGGACGCGTGATCGCGATCGACACGCTCCGGCACGAAATCAAGTTCTTCGATCGGGAGGGGAACTTCCTCGACCGGTTCGGAGGGCTCGGCTGGCGGCTGGGCCAGGTCGCTTATCCGACCGGCATCGCCATCGACTCCTCCGACCGGCTCTTCGTGGTCGAAAAAGGAAACGCGCGGGTTCAGGTCTTCGTCGAGGCCGTCGGTCGCCCCGGGGACACGAACGGCCCGAGCCGTTAACGAAAGTGTACGGGGGATGCCCACCGCGCCTCACGCCTTCACGATCCGGTTCGCGGCTTTCGTCGCCGCCGGCCTCCTGACCGTCGCCCGCGCGGCGTCCGGCCAGCAAATCGTGACCGGCCGCGCGATCTTCTCGTACCAGGTGTTCGGCACCGAGGACCTCTCCTCCCGGGGCTTTCACCAGATCTACGACGTCGACTACCAGCGCAATGTGACCGATCCCCTTCGGCTGCGTCTTTCTTTTCGGGGTGAGGGGAACGAAGGCAGCCAGGAGTTTTCCACGTTTCAGACAAGCAACTCCGTCTGGCAGCTTCGGCCGCTGGGCGAGCTGACCTACTCTCTGCCCAGGCTCAATCTGCTGGCGCGATACGAGTTGCTCGACACGAAGGCGAGCTTCGACGAAGCCGAGTCCCGGCGCAAGACGGAGCGGATCTACACGACGCTCGGCTGGACGCCCGACCAGATGCCGGCCCTTTCTCTGACGGCCGAGCAGCGCACGGACGTGGACAGACGCGCCGGGCTCGACCAGAAGGAGGGGATCCTCTTTCAAAGCACCCGATACGAATGGCACGGGGTAACGATCGGGCAGACTGCCCGCGTTTCTGATTTTCGCCTGGGAGCGACCGATTTCGATCGCAAGACCATCAACCTTCAGGGGCAGCTTCGCTACGACAACTCGCTTCGGGAGGGGCGGGTCTCGATTTCAGGCGGGGCGGTCGCGGGAACGTCCCGGATCGACGAGAGAGGCGGACCGGGCACCTCGGTGAGCGTCCCGACCCAGGTGCCGATCGTGGCGGCCCTCACGTCCCGGGACGACACGCCGCTCGATTCCCGGGACCAACCCCTGATTCCGTTTCCGCGGTTAACCGACGGGGATCTGAGGGCCAGCGCCGGGATCGTGATCGGCGGGCCGGAAGCCCTCGCGTACCAGAACATCGCTCTCGACCTCGGCCGGGTCGTGGGTCTCGACACGCTGCGAGTCTTCGTTCGCGATTCCACGGGAAACCTCGTTCCGATCCCCGGCCTTGTGCGCTGGGACCTGTACACGAGCGGGGAGGGCCTGGACTGGGCGCCGGTCAAGACGGGAGCGCGCACTCTCTTCATCGGCTCCCTTTCGGCGTACGAGGTGAGTTTCGTGAAGACCTCCGCCCGGTTCTTCAAAGTCGTGAGCTTCGGAACGAATCCGGTCGAGGCGCTCGTGACCGAGGTCCAGGCGTTCTTCCACACCGACTTCAGCCAGACACAGACGAGACGCACGGACGTCCGGTTCGTGAGCGCCGATCTGAACCTTTCCGCGAAGGCCACCAACTGGCTGACGCTTCACTACAGCGGCCTGCTCAACGACTACCGGACGGCGCAGCCGGACCGCGCGGACTTCAACACTCGGGACACCGACCACGTGGCATCCATCCAGGTCACGCCCTCTCGCCCGCTCGACATGACGTTGAGGTACGAACGGCGCAGCTTCGCGGCCCTGGGAATCCCCGATCAAACCCTCGAAGGCTACTGGGGCATCTTTCAGTACGCGGCCAACCGGAACTGGCACACGTCGCTCGAGGCCAGTCGGACGACGGAGCATGGTTCCCAGGAGCTTTCAGCCGACACTCTGCGCCTGCACGAGTACATCCGGCTCTACCGCGCGATCGAGCTCGCGTTAGATGGGGGCATCGCGCGAGACGAGTTCCCGCTCCAGAGTCTTTCGGACCGGCGCGTCTTCGCGAACGCCGTCAGCTACGTTCAGTTGACCGGGGCGATCCGGCTGACGGCGGCGGCGAACTTCCAGAGAACGCGGTTCTCGGGAGAGGGTTCCGCCATCCTGCCCTCCCTCGAGTCGCGCGACGGACGCTACTACGGCGAGATCTTCTTCCGTCCGAGCGGTCAGCTTCTTCTCTCCGGGCGGCTGGGGTATGTCACGAGCGAATTCTTCTCGGGAATGACCAAGACGTACCGGGTGGAGTGGTACCCCTTCGCTCGCGGCACGATCGGATTCGGAACGATTTACGACGAGGACATCGAGACCAACGGCACGTACAGGAGGTTCCGCCGCGTGCAGATCCTGCCGCACTGGGTGGTGAACCGTCACGTGACGGTCAACCTCAACTACAATTACCTGATTCTCTTCGAATCGGGGATCGGCTCGCCCGTCGAGACCAAGACGCGGCAGTTCTACGCGACCCTGACATGGATACTCTGAGTCGGAGGAGAAGCCTTGAGGACCACCATCAGACGGCGAGCCATCCCGGCAATTGCAGCCGGTCTTCTCCTCTGTCTGCTTTCTTGCCGGAGCACCCGCACCACGAAATACGTGCACCCGAACATGGACCTGGGGGCGCTCCGCCGCGTCGCGGTGCTTCCCTTCGAGAGCCTGGTCCAGGACCGCACGGCGGGCGAGAAGGTCCAGAGGATCTTCCTGACCGAGCTCCTCTCGCTCGAAGCCTTCGAGGTGGCGGAGCCGGGCCAGGTGACGAAGCTCCTGAAAGCCGAGCGGGTCGAGTCCACGGATTCGCTGGGACCGGCGGATTTCAAGCGCATCGGCGAGTCCCTGAAGGTCCAGGGCATATTCCTGGGAGCCGTCGTGGACTACGCCGAGAACCGCAGCGGGACGGCACCCGCGCCGGAGGTGACGATCCAGCTCCGGCTGGTCGAGACACAGTCGGGCGTTACGGTCTGGTCGGCGAGCCGGACGCGAAGCGGCACGACGGCTTCGGCGCGTCTCTTCGGGATCGGCGGACAATCGCTCACGGAAGTCTCCCGGCAGCTCCTTCGCGAGGAGCTTTCCACGCTGGTCAAATGAACCGCACCCATCTCGCCGCGGCCGCGTCTCTTCTTCTCTTCCTGTTGCCGGGTCCGCTCCGAGCGGCGGGCTCGACCGAGACGGTCGTACTGCTTCCGTTCGCCAACATCTCGGGGGCCGGACGAGCACAGGACGTGATCGAGCCGGCCCTGGTCGGACGGCTCGAGGAAAGGGGGTTTCGGGTGATCCGGGGCGAGGAGGTCCGGGCCTTTCTCGCGTCGGAGCGGCTCCGGTACATAGACTCTTTCTCGGCGAGCGAGAGGGAGAGGCTCTTCAAGCGCTTCGAGGCCCGCGCGGCAGTCCTCGGAACGATTCACAGCTTTTCGGAGGGGGAGAACCCGGTGGTCGGCCTCTCCTCCCGGATGGTGGAGCCCGACGGAAAGGTCCTCTGGTCGGCGGCCGTCGGTTTGACCGGCGGCGATACGGAGGGGGCACTCGGACTCAAACGAATAGCCTCGGTCGAGCGCCTGGCGCAGATGGCTGTTTCTCGCCTCGTCGGCGGATTTCCTTCTCCCGGGAAGGGCGCCGCCGCATCCTCCGGCCGGGCGCACCGGCTGGGCCTCAGGGCGCCGCGAACGTTTCGCTCGGCCGCTCTTGCGGGCGGCGCGCGCCATCGCGTTTGCCTGCTGCCGCTCGTCAACCGGACTTCCGACCGCGCCGGGTCACGGATCGTGGGCGAGCTGCTCTCGCGGCGCATGGCCGAGTCGCCGCTTTTCGAAGTCGTCGAGCCGGCCGACTTCCGGGCGGCGATGGTGAAAGCCCGGCTCGCGGGGTTGAAGAACGGCGATCCCGCGGAGTTGAAGAAGCTCGGCGACGCGCTCGGGACCAGTCTGTTTCTGACCGGGGCGATTGATCGCTACCGGGACACGTCGTCCCATGGCCGCATCACGCCCGAGCTCGAGCTGCAATTGACGTTGACCGACGTGGCGGGCGGCCGGATCCTCTGGACGTCGAGCGCCGCTCGCAAAGGGAGCGACTACTCGGGGCTCTTCGAGCTCGGCGCGATCTCGAACATGGTGACGCTCGCGGACCAGGTCGCGGCCGAGATGGTTCGCGCCGTCGAGACGGCGCATCCGAAGGAGTCGGGGCCCGCCGCCGGCCGGACGCGAACGGCGAGCCGGGCCCGGGTCCTCCGTGTCGGGGTCGTGAGTCACTTTCAGGAGATCGGATGAAACTGCGTATTGTCCTCATACTTGCGCTGGTTGCCGGGCTCGCCGGCGCCGGCTGCACGTCCTCCCAGTACCTGGCAAGGGTCAACGAGGAGACGATTACCGGCAAGGAGCTCCGCGACGAATTCACGAAGCGGCACGGCGGACACGGCAGCTTCCTGGCCGGCGAGGTCGAGACGAGGAAGTTCCTCGACCTCGTGATCGATCAGAGGCTGCTCATTCAGGAAGCGTATCGGCTCGACCTCGAGAAACAGTCCGATATCCAGAAGGCGGTTGCCAGCTTCGAGGAGCAGAAGGCCGCCGAACACCTCGTCAAGACCGAGATCGACGACAAGGCGAAACCCTCGGCGGACGAGCTGCGCCAGGCGTGGGAGCGTCATACGACGGCGCTCTACCAGGCCGGCCAGATCGTCCTGGACACGCGCGAGGAGGCGGAGTCGGTTTACCTCCAGCTCCTGGCGGGCGCCGATTTCGAGACCGCGGCCCGGAGCTGCTCAATCGCGGCCTCCCGGATCTACGGCGGCAATCTCCCCTTCCTCGGCTGGGGGGCGATGGATCCTCGCTGGGAAGAGGCCGTTTTCGCGATGACTCCGGGAGAGCTCTCGGCTCCTTTCCCGACGGCGGACGGATGGGAGATCGTCCGTCTCCGTTCGGTCGAGGGCACGCAGCGCCCGGAATTCGCGAAGGCGGCCAACCGGATCGACGGGATCCTGAAGAGGCGCCGCCTGGACGCCCGCAAGCGGGAGCTCTCGGATTTTCTCTGGGCGAAGTATCACGTCCGGCGCTCCGACGTGGATCTTGGCCCGCAGCCGCTTCACGACGCGATGAGGAAGACTCCCGACACGCCGATTGCCACATGGGAGGGAGGGTCAGTCTCGATCAAGGAGTTCGCCGCGCAGGTGGACTGGAGCCAGATCGCTGGTCATCTACCCGGCCGCTTCCGCGCGGAAATCGAGGAGCAGCTCCGGCGGATCGTCAACGAGCCGCTCTCGCGCCTGGAGGCAAGAGAGCGTCACTACGAGAAGGCTCTGGAGGTCGCCGAAGCGGTCCGCAGGTATCGCGAAGAGCTGATGGAAGGAGCGCTCTACGCCGACTACGTCTTGAAAAAGGTCACGGTGACGGACGAGGAGCTGAAGGCCTGGTACGAGGAGCACAAGGCCGACTTCGTCGAGCCGGAGAAACGGCGCATCGCCCACATCGTCGTCCCCGGTCGCGAGGAAGCCGAGGAGGTCCGCAAGAAGCTCGCGGAAGGCGAGCCCTTCGAGACGCTGGTCAGAACGAAATCCACGGACACCGCCTCCCAGAAGCAGATGGGCGACCTCGGCTGGGTCACGAAGAAAGAAGCGACCGGCGGTTTCGAGAAGGTCTTCGAGCTTGCCGAGGGGGCGATCTCGGAGCCGATTCAATCCAAGTTCGGATATCACGTGATGCGGGTGACGAAGATCGTCCCGGAGCGGCCCCTGGGCTTCGAGGAGGCCAGGGAAGGCATCCGCAAGAAGGTGTTCGATCGGAAACAGCGCGAGACGCGCGCTCTGTGGATCAAGAAATTGCGCGAAGCCGCGACAATCCGGGTGAGCGATGCCGGGATCCGGGCGTTCGTCAAGAGCAACGCGCCAAAGCCCTGAGAAAGGGGAAAACTTCGATGCGAATCCTCGTCACCATTGCAACAGCGGCCGTGCTCACGGCGGCCGTCTCGACCGCTTCGCCGGGTTCGAAGCCGGCGGCGGCGCCGAAAAGATCCGTTGCCACCGGAAAACCGGCACCCGCTCCCACCGATTCCTCGGTCACGGGCACGATCCTCGAGACCATGGACTCGGGCGGTTACACGTACATGAAGCTAAAGACATCGAGCGGTGACGTCTGGACGGCCGTGAATCAGACCAAGGTAAAGAAGGGCGCGGCGGCCACCGTCGTCAGTCCCGTCGAGATGGTCAACTTCGAGAGCAAGACTCTCCACCGCAAGTTCGACCGGATCCTCTTCGGAACTCTGGCCGCGCCTTCCTCGAAGGCGGGAGCCGGCGCTCCGTCCCAGGAGGAGATGAGGGCCGCTATGGTGGCCCAGCACTCCGCCGCCGCATCTGGCCCACAGGACGTCGGCCCCATCAAGGTTGACAAGGCTGTAGGCGGGAAGACCGTCGCCGAGATCTTCGCCGAAAGGGCCGCTTTGAAGGACAAGGAAGTCGCCGTCCGCGGCAAGGTGGTCAAGTACACGCCGGAAGTGATGGGCAAGAACTGGATTCACCTGCGCGACGGCTCCGGCTCGCGCGAGAAGAAGAACGACGACATCACGGTGACGACGATGGG
>WNGB01011992.1_pt1 | contig 11819 bp, 11 predicted proteins | sample 5400681 | NCBI WGS metagenome assembly WNGB01 (sample SAMN13153367, study PRJNA577476) | soil metagenome | isolation source: 115 cm soil or saprolite under grassland replicate 2 | place: USA:California | collected 2016-06-15 | reverse complement strand
GGGTCGAAAGAACCTTGAGCCAGCGACGCTCATCCGGCGTAAGACGTGTGCCACCGGCTCTCGTAGTCGAGACCATGGCACGGTAGCGTATCCGTCAGCGGGCAAAATGTCCAGCTTATTGTCCTGGGCCCGCTTAGACCCCTCCTAACTTCGGATGAGCTTCACACGTGCCATCCCGAGTTTGCCCACGAAGTCTCGGCGGAAGGCACGCACGAGCGCGTCCAGAGGCTCGTGCGCCTATGTCACCCTCCCCTCCTGCCGGGCTTGGACCGCTTCTACCTGGAGCAGCGCGTTAGGAACTTCATCGCCAACGGCCTCCAGCTCTACGGAGAGAGCAGCCGTTGGCGAGCGCCGTTCCTGGGCCGCGAATGGACGCGATTGGTATGGCAGCTGCCGAGGGCCTGGAAGCTGGGGTCTAAATGGCATCGCTTCGCGATATGGCGGAATGAGCCGCGATTGCTGAATTTTCCCGAGGAAGGGCTGGGGCACAACATGACGAAGAGTATCCCCTGGCTGTACTGGAGCGGTGTGCGCCGCCGCGTACCGATTGTCGGGTACGCGGACTACCGGGGCTGGTTCGCCCACGGGTGCCTGGCGGACTACTTGATGGACCGTGCTGAGCGTCTCGGCGCGATCATCGCCCCCGCGACGGTCCGGGCGATCGTCGCCCAGCAGAGGCGTCACGCCTCACGCACGCGAGTGCTGTCCTTCCTGCTCTCCCTAATTCACTGGATGGATAGGGTGGACGCCGCGACGAACCCCTCCCAAACGTAGTAAGGCCGGGCCGCCGTCAAGGATTACCCAGCGAAGGGTACGACCTTACCGGCTTCCGCGCGTGATCGAGGCCGTCGCGACGAGCTAATGCCCTCGGTAACACTCGAACGAGTAAGGGCTGGCCGATGTTTACGCTTCTCGGCGATAGAACGCGTGCTCGGCCGTGGCCAAGACGTCACCGGTCGCGACGTAGCGCGCGAGACGCACAGTCGTTGCCAGCGCGTTCCCGGCGCGGGCGCCGATGGACCCTTCCGCCCGGAGTCCCACTGGTGGACTGGCGACACGCACGCTGGCCGCCAAGCGCCGGAAGCGGCCCCGCGCCATGAGCGAGTCGAGGTGCTCGAGCGTGAAGTAGTTGAGGTGCTCCCATGGGTTCAACGTCATGTCGAGCGCGGCGCCACGGCGGTGCGCGTCGACCTGGCGGGCGAGAAGGCGACTTCGTAAGGCGGAACACTGGCGTACGCGATCGCGCCTGGGGCGGCCAGCTGGCCGAGGTGCTCGACGACGGCGACGGGCTCCGGCAAGTGCTCGAGGACGTTGTCGAGGACGACCATGGAGTAGGGGGCTTGCCGCGTGACCGCGTCCCAATCACCGGTCACATGCGCGTCGTTGGCGCCACTGTACCGCTGCCGCACCGCGCTCGGATCGAAGCCGACGGCGGGGACTCGGCAGGCGGCGAGCACGCGCAAGGTGACGCCGAGGCCGCTGCCGTAGTCGAGCGCCCGGCCAGGCGGGGCCAACTCGATCAGCTCGGCCACGTAGCGCAGGCGTCGCGCGTAGCTCTCCGTGTTCTCGGACCCCGTGACGCACTCCGCGTCAGAGATGACGCGGTCGTACAGCGTAACCAGGAACGCATCGTCGGGGCGTAGCGCGGCATGAACGAAGCGGCAGCGGGAGCACCGCCGGATGGCAAACGTCGCCCGTGCGGGCAGGCAGAGGATCGCCCGAAAGTCGCGCGCATAAGTCCAGTTCGTGCGGCAGAATTCATCAGCCTCCAGCTCGAGCACGGTTTCGCCGGCGGTCTCACCGCACATCGGGCAGGAGCGTGGCTGCATGGCGTGCGCTCTCTAATTGACGATCTCGTTAGGGCGATAGTGCAGCGACCGTCGCGTATACACGGGTGGAGCGTACCACGCCGTTATTGTGGCGCTGGTCGACGGGAGCGATCCGTGTAGGCCTCGACGGACGCCGTTCGGAGGCACAATCCATTGCCAAACGACGAGCCCGCTCGTGCCTTCGGCTGCTCTGCTAAACTCATGGCTTCCATGCCTCGAGGGTGCCCCAGCGGGCCCGGGTGACGCACCATCCAAAACGCGCACTGTGATACGCCCCTTGCTCGGTGTTGTCGTCAAGGACCTGCCGCGCTACGTACGCTCACTGGCTGACGGAAACACGGCCTATCTCCAGGTCCACAATCGCGCGGAGCGCATTACCCCGGCGCCCTCCGGCACGCCGGGTTACAGGTGTGAGTGGCCCTGGACGTCGGACCTGCATGCGCCCAAGGTTGTCCCCGCCCTTGGCCGGTGGTTGCTCCGCCGCGCGCTGGCCGACCGCCCCATCGAACTCGCCGATGCACCTGCCGAGACGACGCAGGCACCTGAGGTCACCTTCGTCATTGGGCACCGCGGCAGCGAGCGCGGCCCACTCCTCGAGCGCACCCTCATGTCGATCGCTGCGCAGCGTGGCGCCGCCGTGGAGGCAATCGTGGTCGAACAGGCGGCGGGGCGCAGTGAGGTGGCTCTTCGACCCTGGGTGCGGCACGTGGTGATCGCCACAGCCGACGGAGCCGCCTACAATCGTGCGTGGGCGTTCAACGTTGGCGTACGGCTGGCTAAAGGCGGCGTCATCGTCCTTCACGATGGCGACATGCTGGTTCCCCGGGAGTACGCGAGGTGCGTCCTCGACCACGTCCGCGCCGGGAACGACGTGATCAACCTCAAGCGCTTCATCTTCTATCTCTCGGAGGCTGACACCAGCAAGGTGTGCCGAGCCGGCGAGCTATCGGAGTTGCTTCCGCTCCGGATTGTCCAAAATCTTTTGGCCGGGGGAAGCGTCGCGATCACCAAGGATGCGTATGAGCGACTCGGCGGAATGGACGAGGGATTCGTGGGCTGGGGAGGCGAGGACAACGAATTCTGGGAGCGATGCGCTTTGCTCCCCCGATGGGACTATACATACCTGCCGATCATTCACCTTTGGCATCCCGATCAACCCCACAAGGAGCACATCGACAATCCGGCCGTCGGCCGCTATCAGAAGTTGTCGCGCCTCCCGCCCGCGGAGCGTGTGCGGCGGTTGGTCACTGCGCCCCGGGGAGGGCCGGCACCGCGGGTGGAGGATCCGTTCGTGGATGTCCTGACCGGCCGATGACCGCGAACCAGGCTGTGACGGCCGAGCCCGAAACCTCAACAAGCACAGTGCCCGTGCGCCAGGATGGGCAAAGCCAAGCGATCACCGTGGTCATCCCGACCTATCAGCGCGGCCGGATCCTCATGAGTACGATCGCGGGCCTCGGGTCGCTGGCCGCGCCCCCCAGAGAGATCCTCGTCGTGGACCAGACGGAGCGCCACGACGGCGAAACAGAGAGAGCGCTGGCCGGGGCCGCCGCGCGCGGCCTGTTTCGGTGGCTGCGCCTGAAGGCGCCGTCCATCCCGGGCGCGATGAACCGCGGGCTTCGGGAGGCCACGCAGCCGCTCGTGCTGTTCCTCGACGATGACGTCCAGCCCGGGGCGGCGCTCGTGGAGGCGCATGTCCGCGCCCATGCCGATGCGACACGCGCGATCGTGGCGGGACGGGTGATCCAGCCGTGGCACGCTGACGGGCGAACGCCGATGACGGACTTCGCGGCCACCGTCGGCGGTCTCCGAGACGAGTTCATAGGCTGCAACTTCTCCGTCCGGCGCGACTGGGCCCTCAAGCTGGGCGGGTTCGACGAGCGCTTCGTGCGCGTCGCCTATCGCTTCGAGGCTGAATTCGCGGCACGGACCCGCCAAGCGGGGGGAAGCATCTGGTTCGAGCCGTCCGCGGTCGTGCATCACCTCAAGGTGGAGACCGGCGGCACGCGGAGCTTCGGCGATCACCTGCGCACGGCCTCGCCCGCCCATGCCGTTGGTGAGTACTATTACCTGCTGCGGGCCCGGCCGCCGCGCTGGCGACGTCAACTCCTCGCGCGCCCGTGGCGGAGCATCGCGACCAGGCACCACCTGAGGCAGCCGTGGTGGATCGGCCCTACCCTCGTGGCGGAGACCCTGGGAATGGCCTGGGCGGTGAGCCTCTGGGCGCGCGGTCCGAAGCTCCTCGGCGGCGAGGCATGACCCGCTGACCGCCACCCGGCCGATGTCGAGCCCTGTTCCGAAGGTGCGGCTGACGGCGATCGCTCCTCACCCCATCCAGTACCACGCTCCGCTGTTCCGGGCGCTGGCGATGCGTCCGGAGCTGGACGTCGAAGTCGCGTTCCTGGAACTGCTCGATGCTCAGCAGCAGGGCCAGGGCTTCGGCGTCCCATTCCAGTGGGACGTCCCTGTACTCGAGGGATACCGCTCGCGCGTTCTTCCCACGATGCGATATGCAAGAGGCCAATGGGGCCGAACACTGCGCGCGCGCGCCTGTCTCCGCGAGCTTGATCCTGACATCCTCCTGCTGACGGGCTGGCATACTTTCCCCTTGATTCAGCTCTTGTCGGCGGCTCACCGCATGGGTATCCCCGTCCTGATGCGCGGCGAGTCCCATGCCTTGAAGCCGCGCCATCCCATCATGCATTGGCTCCACGGCTGGCTGTTCCGCCAAGTCGACGGGTTCCTCGTCATCGGACGGGCAAACCGTGGACTGTACGAGCGGCACGGCATCTCGCAAGATCGGCTCTTCGACGCGCCCTACTTCGTCGATAACGAGTGGTTCGCCAGTAAGGCCTCGATGTGGCGGGAGAGGCGGAGCGAGGTGAGATCAGCGCTTGGTATTCCCGAACGAGCGATCGCCTTCCTCTACGTCGGTAAGTTCGAGTCCAAGAAGCATCCGCACCACTTCACCATGGCGCTCGGCCGGCTGGCACGCAAGCGGCCAGACCTGCTAATACATGGTCTGTTGGTAGGCGACGGTGATTTAGCGAATGATCTTCGCGGGCGTTCATCTACAGAAAGCGTTCCACTGACTTTCACTGGGTTCGTAAATCAGAGTGAGATCCCGAAGTTTTACGTCGCCGCAGATGCTCTGGTATTACCGTCAGACTACGGCGAGACATGGGGACTCGTCGTCAATGAGGCGATGGCGTGCGGTCTGCCCGCCCTTGTCAGCGACCGCGTGGGTTGCGGGCCGGATCTGGTCGTAGGGGGGACGACGGGTGCGCGGTATCCATTTGGCGACATTGATTCCATGGTCGAAGTCCTGGAGAAATGGGCCCAAACGCCCGAGTTGATGCGCCAACTGGGGCGTGCGGCGGAAGCGCGCGTACGCAACCACTACACGGTCGCCCGATCAGTCGAGGCGGTGTTGCAGGCGGTGCACGCGACCACACAAGCAAACGGACGCGTGGGATCGATGCCGTAGCGTGCGCATCCTGCATGTCGTGCCCACCTACGCGCCGGCGTGGCGCTACGGCGGGCCCATCCATACCGTGCACGGCCTGTGTCGCGCGCTGGCGGAGGCCAATCACAAGGTAGAGGTCTACACGACCAACGTCGACGGCCCCGGAGACCTCGACGTGCCTCTCTGTCAGCCCGTACAGCGCGATGGCGTCACGGTCACCTATTTCCCATGCCGGCGGCTCCGGCGGCTGTACCGCGCCACCGAGCTTGGCCGTGCCCTCGACCGACACGCCCGTGACTTTGATATCGTCCACACGCACTCTGTCTTTCTCTGGCCAACGTGGGCAGCGGCCACCGCGGCCCAGGCTGCCGGCCGCCCTTACGTCCTGTCGCCCCGCGGCATGCTGGTCCCGGAGCTGATAGACGCCAAGAGCGCCTGGCTCAAGCGGCTCTGGATTCGGGCCATCGAGCGCGGAAACCTGGCGCGCGCAACCATGATCCACGTCACGAGCGCCGTCGAGGCCAAGCACCTCGCGCGGGCCGGCCTGGCCCTCTCGACCGTACGTGTTGTCCCCAACGGCGTGGATCTGCCCGCCATCTCCGACCGACCGAGACGGCCGCGCGCGATAGTCTATCTGGGGAGGCTCTCGTGGAAGAAGAACTTGGAGGCACTGATCGATGCCGTGCCGAGCCTTCCGGGTGCCACCCTCGTCGTTGCGGGGCCCGACGACGAAGGACTCGCACCCGCGCTCCGCGCGCGCGCCCACGGGCTCGGCCTGGATGAGCGGGTTTGGTTCCGAGGGCCGGTGGAGCGAGAAGAGAAGTCGTCCCTGTTGGCGGAGAGCGGGTGTCTGGTGCTGCCCTCGCTGAACGAGAACTTCGGCAATGTGGTTGTCGAGGCCATGGCTCACGCGTGTCCGGTCGTCGTCACTCCGGATGTCGGAGCGCGCGAGGTCGTCGAGGAGAGCGGGGCGGGATTGATCGCCTCAGATACCAGCGCACCTGCTCTCGTGGCCGCCATCGGGCGCATTTTCGACGAGCCCGCTGAGGCGCGTGCGGCCGGCGCGCGTGGCCGGGAGTACGTCGCCGCGCGGCTGACCTGGCCACGGGTGGCCTTACAGATGACGGCGGCGTACGAAGAGGCGCTCGAGATGGTAGCGGCAGCACGCCGTGCTCGATAAGATTACTCCGGTGGTGCTGACCCTGAACGAGGCACCCAACATCGCGCGTACCCTGGGAATGCTGCAATGGGCGAACGAGGTGGTCATCGTCGACAGCGGGAGCACGGACGGAACGCTCGAGGCCGCACGCGCCTTTCCAAACGTCCGGGTCTGGACGCGGCCGTTCGACAGCCACGCGCGTCAGTGGAACGCCGCTGTGGGTGACCCGCACATCAAGACGGAGTGGGTGCTAGCCCTCGACGCCGACTACATGGTGACCGCGCCCCTCATGGCGGAGCTCGCGGCGCTGCGTCCGGCGGAGGAGGTTTCCGGCTACCGCGCGCGTTTCGAGTTCGCGATAGGTGGCAGGGTGCTGCGGGGATCGCTGTACCCTGCGCACATCGTGCTGTTCCGGCAGGGCCGCGGCCATTACGTGCAGGACGGCCACACGCAGAGGTTGGTTCTTGACGGGCCGATCGAAGAGTTGACGGTCCCGATCATTCATGACGACAGAAAACCGATGAGCCGCTGGCTCGCCTCGCAGCGTGACTACGCGAGACAGGAAGCAAAGCGCCTCCGTTCCCTGGGGTGGTCGGAGGCGGGCACGCGGGACCGTGTGCGAAAGATGCTCATCGTCGCACCGTGGGCTGTGCCTGCGTATGCACTCTTCGGCCAGGGAGTCGCCCTGGACGGCTGGAGCGGATTGCGCTACGCGGCGCAGCGCGCGCTCGCGGAAGTCTTCATTGCCCGTGCGCTGGTACGTAGCCACGTCGGCCGCGGGAGCACCGGTTGATCGTTCTGGGACTGAACGCCTTCCATCCCGATTCGGCAGCGGCGCTCGTGATCGACGGCGAGGTTGTCGCGGCCGCCGAAGAGGAACGGTTTCGTCGCGTCAAACACTGGGCCGGGTTCCCGAGCGAGGCCATCCGCTTCTGTCTGGACTTCGCGGGTGTGCCCGTCGAGGCCCTCGACGTCGTCGCCGTAAACACCCATCCGCGCGCGGCGATGTTGCGGCGCGCAGCGCACGCGCTCCGGTATCCGCCGAGCCGTACGCTGGTCCTGGAGAAGCTGCGCAATCGGCGACGGCGCGGTTCGGCCCTGTCGCTGCTGAAGAACGCCTTCTCAAAGGCGCGATTAAGAGCCAGGCTCGTGCATGTGCCGCATCACACGGCGCACCTGGCGTCGGCCTTCTTCGTTTCTCCGTTCGAGCACGCCCAGGCCGTCTCCGTGGACGGGTTTGGCGACTTCGCCAGCGCCGCCTGGGGCGTGGGGCGTGGAACGACTCTCGAGATCCACGGACACGTCTACTTCCCTCACTCGCTCGGCGCCTTCTACCAGTCGATGACACAGTACCTGGGGTTTCCCGCCTACGGGGACGAATACAAGGTGATGGGGCTCGCCCCCTATGGCGAGCCCACGTTCCTGGAGCCGCTGCGCCGCGTCGTCCGCACACGGTCCGACGGGCGCTTCATGCTCGCGCTGGAGTATTTTCGGTTCCATCGTGAGCGGATCGCGTACGAGTGGGACAACGCCTCCCCGACCTTCGAGCCAATGTTCTCTGCTGCCCTCGAGGGTCTCCTCGGCCCCGCACGGGAACCGGGCGAAGAGATCACCCAGCGACACAAGGACATCGCGCACTCCGTCCAGGCCGTCTACGAGGAAGCCTTCCTTCATCTCTTGAGGACGCTCCAAGCAACGAGTGGAGAGACGGCCGTGGTCTTGGGCGGGGGGTGCGCCCAGAACTCGGTCGCCAACGGCAAGATCGCGACCAGCACTCCGTATCGAGACGTCTACGTGGCGGCAGCGGGGTACGACGCCGGCGGCGCTCTCGGCGCGGCCTTGACTGTCGACGTGGCGCACAGCGGTCGTCGCCCCGCGCCGATGAATCACGCTTTCCTTGGTCCCAAGGCCAGCGAAGGCAGCATCGCGGCACTGCTAAACGGCCTCTCGGGGGAGCTCGCCAGTTCTGAGTGTCAGGTGGAGCGACTCCCCGCGGAAATGGTGTGTGAGACGACCGCCTCAAGAATCGCGCGGGGCGAGGTGGTTGGCTGGTTCCAGGGCCGCATGGAGTGGGGGCCCCGCGCGCTGGGGGCGCGCTCGATCCTCTGCGATCCGCGCCGCGCGGACATGAAGGCCCTCCTCAACCGGAAGATCAAGCGCCGGGAGTCCTTCCGCCCGTTTGCTCCCAGTGTGTTGCGCGACCACGTTGCCGCCTGGTTCGAGCTCGATGCCGACGTGCCGTTCATGAGCCAGGTGTTCCCGATCCGCGCCGAAAAGCGCGCCCTGATCCCCGCGGTTACTCATGTGGACGGAAGCGGCCGACTACAGACGGTGACGCCGTTCGCGAGCCCGCGTTACCATGCCGTCATCTCGGCGTTCCACCGGATGACCGGCGTGCCGATGGTGCTCAACACGTCCTTCAACGAGAGCGAGCCCATCGTATGTCGCCCGGAAGAGGCGGTGGCCTGTTTCCTGCGCACAAACATGGACGTGCTGGTGATCGAGGATTGGATGCTCGCTCGAACCCCGAGGGAATGAGCCCCGGATCGAATGCTGTCGGCGCGGATCCGCGTTGAGCCCGCCGCGCCCGCCGGTCAGCGTCGTCGTCCCTAGCTTCAACCAGGGCCGCTTCATCCGGGAAACGCTCGAATCCTGCGTGGCTCAGGATCATCGTCCGCTGGAAGTGATCGTCGTCGACGGCGGGTCGACGGACGAGACGCTTTCGGTCCTACGCGGGATGAAGGCCCCGGAGCTGACGTGGTCGAGCGAACCGGACCGCGGAGTCGTGGACGCCGTCAACAAGGGGCTCGCTCGCGCGCGAGGTGACCTCATCGCCATCCAGAGCTCCGATGACGTCTTGGTGCCAGGCGCGATCTCGGCGGCGGTGGAGGCACTGCAGGCCGATTCCGCGGCCGCGTTCGCCTACGGCGACGTCGAGCACATCGACGCGACCTCCGCGGTGATCGGCGCGGACGTCCAAGGCGGTTTCGACCTCGCCGAGTATCTGGGCCGGCTCATGTATGTGCCGCAACCCGGCACCGTGTTCACCCGTGGTGCCCTGAACGCAGTGGGCGGGTGGAGGGAGGAGTTCAGCTACGCCGCCGATGCGGACTTCTGGCTCCGTCTCGCCGTCCGTTTCCCAGTCGTGAAGCTGCGGCGCACCGTGGCGCGGTACCGGTACCACGCGGATCAGCGCGACACGCAGCGGGCGAAGATCGGGCGCGACTGGGAAGGTGCCATCAGAGATCTCTTGGCGAGCGGAACACTGAGCGCCCGGGAACGGCATTACGCGCATATGGGGATTCACCTCGCGCGCTACCGGTATGCCCCGGATCACGCCTGGCGAGCGCGCACGCGCGCGCTTTACGCGGCCGTCCTGGCGAACCCGCGCGCCCTAGCTACTTTCCGGTGCAAAAGACCCCCGATAAGTCTCGCCTATAGAATCCCGGGCCTACGGCAAAGGAGGCGGATCGTGGAATTTTGGCTGGACAGAGCGGCTTTGGCGGGTGTAGACTCCTAATCGATGTTATCGATTAGGAGCATCCAGCGAGCCCAACAGCGGCTACAGCGCGAGATGGCCAGGTTGGCCGAGCAGGCGATCTTCGGGTCTCTCTCGGAGACCTATCGCACGTGCGGCCAGCCGGAATGCCGCTGCAAGCAGGGGGAGAAGCACGGGCCGCACCTCTACATCAGCTTCCGAGGCCAAGAGGGCAAGACCACGGGCTACTACGTGCCGCAGGCGCTTTCGGCGGCGGTACGTGAGGGCGTCGAGGCTTGGAAGCAGTTCCAAGCTCTCGCTCGTGAGCTGGCCGAGTTGAATCGGGAGCGGCTGTGGGTGTCCCAGGCTTCCCCTGCCCCGGCTTCGCGGGTGCGGAGGAGGAAGAATGGTCCGTCGCAAGCACGCCCAGCGAAGCGTGTTCGAAGTGCTGCTGCCGGACGGCGACAAGCTGTGGGATCCCGCCCTCCGTCGGATCGACGAGGTTCTCGAGGATGAAGAGCTCGTCGATCTGGTGGCCGACGCACTGGGGCGCCGACGGCCCGGTAGCCGAAGGAAAGGTCGTCCCGGCACGCCGGCCGAGGTGGTGCTGAGAATGCTGGTCCTGAAGCACCTCTACGACTGGAGCTTCGACGAGTGCGAGCGCGAGGTGCGGGGAAGTCTGGTGTATCGGGCCTTCTGCCGGATCGACTGCGAAAGAGTCCCGGACGGCAAGACGCTCATCCGCCTTTCGCACTTGTTGGGAGCCGACGTTCTGAAGAAGGTCTTGGCGCGACTGGTCAATCTGGCCCGTGAGCGCAAGGTGGTCCGCGGCTCGAAGCTGCGCGTGGATACGACGGTAGTGGAAACCAATGTTCACTACCCGACGGACAGCTCGCTGCTCTCCGACGGCGTGAGAGTGCTCACGCGCACGCTGAAGAAGCTTAAGGAGGAGATGGGCGAGGGAGTGGTGGAAGTTCGCGACCGGAGCCGCGCCCTGGGACAGCGGGTCTTCGAGCTCGCGCAGCGGAGCCGGAAGCTGGTCCAGGAGGCGGCCAAGGCGCGGTTGCAGCAGTTGTACAGCGAGGTTCTGTGCATCACGCGGGCGGTGGTACGCGAGGCCCAGACAGCGGTGGAGAGGGTCGAGGATCAGGTCACTGCCGTCGGCGCTGTATTGGTGCAGCAGATCCGCCAAACGGTGGACATCGTCAAGCGTGTGATCGGGCAGACACGCGCGCGAGTGTTCAAGGGAGACACCCACTACCCGGGCAAGGTGCTGAGCATCTTCGAGCCCCACACCGAATCGATCCGGAAGGGTAAAGCGGCCAAGCCCACGGAGTTCGGCAAGCTCGTGAAGATCCAAGAAGCCGAAGGCCAGTTCATCACTGACTATGAGGTCTGCGCGACGCGTGTCGCCGACCAGGATCTCTGGGTCCCCTCGCTGGAAAGGCACCGGCAGCTTTTCGGCCGAGCACCACGCTTGGCCGTGGCAGATGCGGGCTTTGCCTCGCGGAAGAATGAACTGGCGGCGACCGAGTTGGGCGTCAAGCACGTCGTCCTCCCCGGTGCATCGAAACACTCCAAGGAGAAGGCACGGAAGCGCTGGTTCCGTCGTGCGCTCCGGTGGCGAACGGGATGCGAGGGGAGGATCAGCGCGCTCAAGCGCCGTCACGGACTCAGGCGCTGCCGCGATCGGGGGACAGCGGGGATGGAGAGGTGGGTGGGGCTGGGGGTGATCGCGAACAACTTGCTGGTGCTCGGCCGGGCCCCGGCGTGAAGGGCGCGCGGCGGCTAGGCGACGGGAAAACAAAGCAGAGCAGCATCAAAGCGGGAAGCGTCTGGGCCCCTGACCTGGCGCTGGCCTCCTACTTTTGCACCGGAAAGTAGCTA
>WNGB01041529.1_pt1 | contig 11820 bp, 15 predicted proteins | sample 5400681 | NCBI WGS metagenome assembly WNGB01 (sample SAMN13153367, study PRJNA577476) | soil metagenome | isolation source: 115 cm soil or saprolite under grassland replicate 2 | place: USA:California | collected 2016-06-15 | reverse complement strand
TCGCCGGCTTTACGTCGCAGGCGCCGTTCCTGATCGGCTGCGGGATACTGGACGCGCTGACGGCGACGGGCGATCCGTCATCGATCGAGTACATCCGCGCCGCGGCGGCGGTGCAGAAGCTGCTGTCACCGGCGGAGATGGGCGAGCTGTTCAAAGTTCTCGCCCTTGCGCGCAGCAACGATATCGCGTGGCCGGGTTTCACCGTCTCCGATCGAAGTCATCGGCTGTAAGGGAGATCACGATGGATTCGCCGATCGCGATGCGAAGCCTCACGCTGGGCGGGCTCGTCGCGCGCCATGCGCGTTACCGTCCGCATCACACCGCCGTCATCGTCGCCGCGCGCAATGCCGGCGAACGTGAGATACGGCTCACATGGCGCGAGCTCGACGCGTACGTGAACCGCTGGGCGAACGCGCTCGCGACGCTCGGCGTGCGGCGCGGCGATCGTGTTGCAACCGTGCTCGCGAATTCGCTCGAGCTGCTCGCTACATACTGGTCGTGCGCGAAGCTCGGCGCGGCGATCGTTCCGCTGTCGCCATTGCTCACCGCCACGGGACTCGCGTCGCTCGTCGCCGACGCGCCGCCGAAAGTAATCGTCGCATCGAGCGATAACCGGCCCGCGCTCGACGCGCTGCGCTCGGCGTCCGAAATGCGCGACGTATGCGAACGCGCGGCATGGGTGCTGATCGACGCGGACGCCGACGACGACGCCGCCGGCTTTCGCGCGTTCGGCACGCTCGTCGGCGAGGCGAGCGACGCGGCGCCGCCGGACGTCGCCGAGAGCGGCGATCTGCTGACGCTCATGTACACCTCGGGAACGACCGGACTGCCGAAAGGCATCCAGCACACGCACTTCATCCGTGCGATGTACGCGACGACGATGGCGAACGCGTGGCGGATGGCGCCGGAATCGGTTGTGCTGCACTCCGGCGCGATCGTCTTCAACGGCGCGATGACGACGATGTTCCCGTCGTTCATGTGCGGTGCCACTTTCGTGCTTCACCGCGCGTTCGACGCCGAGGCATTCATCGCGACCGTCGAGCGCGAGCGCGTCACGCACACGATGCTCGTGCCGTCGCAGATCGTCGCGATCCTCAGCGCGGAAGGCTTCGATGCGTCGCGGCTCGTGTCGCTCGAGATGCTGCTCTCGCTCGGCGCGCCGCTGATGAAGGAGCACAAGGACCGGTTGAACCGGCTGCTGCCGCGGCGCTTCTACGAGCTGTACGGGCTCACGGAGGGCTTCATCACCGTGCTCGACCGCGACGACGCCGAGCGCAAGGCCGGAAGCGTCGGCGTGCCGCCGCCGTTCTACGAGATGAGGATCGTCGGCGACGACGGTCGCGATGTCGCGGCGGGAACGATCGGCGAAATCGCCGGACGCGGGCCGATCACGATGCCGGGTTATTACAACCGGGCGGAGCAGACGGCAGCGACGCTGCGCGATGGTTGGCTCTACACCGGCGATCTCGGCTACGTCGATGACGACGGCTATCTGTATCTCGTCGACCGCAAGAAGGACATGATCGACTCGGGCGGGGTGAAAGTCTATCCGAAGGACATCGAGGAGATCGCGTGCCGCCACCCCGCGATACGCGAGGTCGCCGTGTTCGGCATCCCGCACGAGCGTTGGGGCGAGACACCGGTTGCGGCGGTCGTGCTGCGCGAGCCGGGAGCGGCTGATGCCGAGGCGCTCAAGTCGTGGATCAATTCGCACGTGGCGGCCAAATTCCAGCGCGTCGAGCGCGTCATCGTCATGCAGGATTTTCCGCGCAATGCCGCCGGCAAGACGCTGAAGCGCGAGATGCGGGCGGCGTTCTGGGAAGGGCGCGAGCAAAAGATCTGACATGGACGACGACGAGCACGTCGTTCCCGAATCGAAGGAGCCGTCGCCGATCGAGCGAGCGTTGATCGCGATCGCGCTCGGGGCGACCGGGCTCTTTTGCCTCGCGGTCGGCTTTCATTGGGTGAGCGCGCAGCCCTCGCCCGGTGTCCCTCGCGGGATCGTCGCGCTGGTCGGCGTCGTCCTCACGCTCGGCTGCGTCGTCGTTCTGCTGCCGCGCAACTCGCAAGCGAGCGCGGTGCTCGCTGCGCTGATGATCTCGTGCTTCGCTGCCGTCGGAGGCTGGATCGCGTTGGGTCCGGGCGAGCGCACGTTCGGCATGAGCTGGTCGTTCGGCCTGTTCGGATCGGCGGGCGATGCGAGTGAATGGATCGGCCGCATGGCGTTCGGATTCGGCGCGCTGATGTGCGCGGCGTTCGCTTTCCTGATGTGGCGGCGTGCCTTGCGCCCGCCGCCGCCCGCGGAAGACACGGAGCCGCGCTAGAATCGGCGCGGGTCGAAGCAATCGAATACGAGCAGTCGCGCTTGCGCTCGCCGCGACGAGTGCTTCGGCGCAGCAGGTAACGCTCCGCTGGGGCGACGTCGTCGGCGGTACGCATCCCTCGGTTCAGATGATCGACCGCGTTGCGGCCGAGGTGAAGGAAAAGTCGGGCGGGCGCATCGCGATCCAGTCGTTCCCGGGCGGCCAGCTCGGCGGCTCGCGTGACATGATCGACGCGGTCGCGACCGGCGCGCAGCAGATCGTCACCGAAGGCGCCGCGAACTTCGGCGCGTGGGTGCCGTCGATCTCCGTGGTCGAAGCGCCGTACATCTGGCGCGACGCCGCGCATCTCGACAAGGCGATGAACGGCGCGATCGGCGAGCAGTTCAACGCCGAGCTCGTCCGCTCGCGCGGCATGCGCATCCTCGGCACGACGTACTACGGCACGCGCCACATCACAACGACGTCGAAGGAAGTGCGCACGCCCGCCGACATGGTGGGCTTGAAGCTCCGCGTGCCTGAAAACGACGTGTTCAAGGCGATGGCCGAGGCCTGGGGTGCAAAGCCGACGCCGATGAACTTCGGCGAGCTCTATCTGGCGCTGAAGCAGAACGTCGTCGACGGCCAGGAGAACCCGCTGCCGACGATCAAGTCGGCGAAGTTCGACGAAGTGCAGAAGTATCTGGTGCTGTCGGCGCACGTCATCACGCCGCGGCTCGTCGTCGTCAACGAAGCGTTCTGGCAAGGGCTCGCGGCGGCGGACCGCAAGATCATCGCGGACGCCGTGAAGAACGGGATCGCATGGCAGAACGCCGAGCTCGCGAAGCAGGAGTCGACGCTCGTCGACGCGCTGAAGGCGAGCGGCATGACGGTGATCACGCCCGACGTCAATGCGTTCCGCGCGCCGGTGCTCGCGCGCGTGCCGAAGCAGTTCGAGTCGAAATGGGGCGCCGGAACGTTCGAGAAGATCCAGGCGATCCGTTGATGCAATCGCAGGGTCGTCCCCGCGAAGGCGGGGACCCAGTGACGTTCGTCGCAAAGACACTGGATTCCCGCTTTCGCGGGAATGACAGGCGTCGATGACCGTGCTCGCCCGCCGCGGGGACGACCGCACCATGACCGCACTCGCACGCTTCGCCGCGCGCGCGGTCGACACGCTCGCGATCGCGACGTTCTCCGCAATGTTCGCCTGCGTGATTGCGCAGGTGGTGTTCCGGTATTTCCTCGGCAGCCCGCTCACGTGGAGCGACGAGCTCGCGCGCTACCTTTTCGTCTGGTGCGCGTTTCTCGGCTGGATCGTCGCCGCGCGCAGGCGCACCCATCTGGGCGTCGACATTTTCGTCACCCGCGTTCCGCCGCGCGGTGCCGCGGCGCTGCGCTTGGTGGGCGCGCTCGCCGCGATCGTGTTCGCCGGTGTGCTCGCGTTCTATGGCGTTCGCGTCGCCTCGCGCAATCTCGACGTGGATACGACAGCGCTCTTTTTCACGATCGGGGTCGTCTATGCGATCGTGCCGGTCGCAGCGATCGCAGTCGCGCTGCACGCGATTGCGGACGCGGGCCGTGCGCTTGCGGCGCTCGCCCGCAGGGCGCCGATTTGATCTCGCTTATCGTCGCGATTCTCGGCGCGTGGTTCGTCGCGCTGTTCGCGGGTCCTGCGATCTACGCGGCGATGGGACTCGCCGGATTCGCGTTCCTGTCCATCGCCGGCATTCCGGGCAACATCATCCCGCAGAAGATCGCGATGGCGGCCAATTCGTTTCCGTTGCTGGCGGCGCCGCTCTTCATCCTGATGGGCAACGTGATGAACTCGGCCGGCATCACGTACCGCATTTTCGATTTCGCGACCGCGCTCGTCGGCTGGATGCGCGGCGGTCTGTGCCAGGCGAACATCATCGGCTCGGTCATCTTCGCCGGCATGAGCGGCTCTGCGGTTGCCGACGCCGCGGGCCTCGGCAGCGTCGAGATCGAAGCGATGCGCAAGGAGGGTTACGACGCCGAGACCGCGGCTGCGATCACTGCGGCGTCGGCGACCATCGGCCCCATCATTCCGCCGTCGCTGCCGATGATCGTCTACGGGGTCGCTGCTGAGACGTCGATCGGCGCGCTCTTTCTGGCCGGCATCGTGCCCGGCTTGCTGATGGCCGCCGCGCTGATGCTGATGGTGCGCGAGCTCGCGACGCGGCGAAATCTTCCGCGCCATCCCTTTCCCGGCGGCGCGGTGCTGTGGCGGACGTTCAAGCGCGCATTCTGGGCGCTGATGGCGCCGGTGGTGCTGTTCGGCGGGCTGTTCTCGGGTGTGTTCACGCCAACCGAGGCCGCCGCGGTCGCGGTCGTCTACGCGCTCGTGCTCGGGCTTTTCGTGTATCGCGATTTCGACGTGCGCGATCTGCCACGGATCATTCTGGACACCGTCGAGACGACCGGCGTCGTCATGGCGCTCGTGATGACCGCCGCGTTGCTCGGCTATTGCATCTCGGTGTCGCGGCTGCCGCAGGAGTTCGGCGCGACGCTGACAGGCCTCACGAAGAATCCGCTCGTCTATCTTTTCATCGTGAATGTGCTGTTGCTCGTCGTCGGCTGCTTCATGGAAGCGCTCTCCGCGATGCTGGTGCTGATCCCGATCCTCGTGCCCACCGCGATTGCGCTCGGCATCGATCCCGTGCAGTTCGGCGTCGTGTTCGTGCTGAATCTGATGATCGGGACGATCACGCCGCCGGTCGGCGTCGTGCTGTATGTGACCGCGAAGGTCGCGAAGATTTCGTTCGACCGGATGGCGCACGCGGTGTTGCCGTACCTGATTCCGCTGTGCGTCGTGCTCGCGCTGATCACGCTGTGGCCGCCGCTCACGACGTTCGTGCCGAAGCTGCTGCTCGGACGATGAGCGAAGCGTCTGCGCCGCGAGCGGCACCGTCGTGGTCACTGGCCGCGCATCTGCACGGCCGCGACAACAACTTCAACCTGATCCGCTTCGTCGCCGCGACGTCGGTGATCCTGTTCCATTGTTACGCACTGCTCGGGCATCCGGAGGGCGATCTGTTCCGGCGATGGACCGGCGGCTTGGCCGACTTCGGCTATCTCGGCGTGTTCCTGTTCTTCGTCGTCAGCGGGTTTCTCGTGACGATGAGCTTCGTACGGCAACGCTCGTTGGTCGCGTTCATCGCCGCGCGCGTGCTGCGCATCTATCCCGGCCTCACGTTGGCGGCGCTGCTGACGGTCGCAATCGGCATGGCGTGCTCGACGCTGCCGTGGCAGTCGTTCCTCACCGACGCGCAGACGCTCGATTACCTCAGGCACACCGTCTCGGGCTGGGACGTGCGCGATCGGCTTCCCGGCGCGTTCACCGGCAACCCTTATCCGCATGCGGTCAACGGGTCGCTGTGGACGCTGCCGATCGAGCTCAAGTTCTACGTCGGTTGCCTCGCGGCCGGCGTTTGCGGGCTGTTCCGCCGTGCGTGGCGCTACAACGCCGCGTTCATTGCGGGGATCGCATTGTTCGCCTGGCACCCCGACTGGTTTCCCGTGCATCCGGAGCTCGCCGTTGTCCGTCATCTCGCGTTCGGCTTCGCGCTCGGCGCGTTCGCGTGGGTGAACCGCGATCGGCTGCCGCTGTCGCCATGGCTCGCCGCGCTTGCGCTCGTCGTGCTGTTCGCGAATCCGTTCGGATTGGGACGCGGCATGTACTTCCTCGTCCTCGTCGCCTACGTGCTGCTCGCGTTCGCATTGCATCCGGCGCTTCGCATCGCCGCGTTCAACCGGCTCGGCGATTATTCGTATGGGCTTTATGTATACGCGTTCCCGGTGCAGCAGATGCTGATCTATCGTTCGAACGATATTTCGCCGACGGTGCTTTTCTGGACGGCGTTCCCGCTGACGCTCGCGCTCGCGGTCGCGTCGTGGCATCTGGTCGAAAAGCCAATGCTGGAACTGAAGCGTTACACACGCAAGGGTTCCGATCCCGGTTACGCCGACCGCGCCAGCCTGCACGGATCGTGAATGGCCCGATATTCGCGAGGATCGAGTCGCGCTCTATTTCCCGTCATAACTGAAATCATCGAAGGCGGTGACGCTGTCCGCTTTGGTCCAGACGCCAACTGCACCGGCCCCATCGATGTGGTCGTCGTCGGCTTCGATGTAGCGTTTGCCGTCGAGCGCGACGTTGATCCTGCGTCCGGCAAACTCGACGCGCAGCGTGTGCCACTGGTTGCGTGCGACCGGCGCATCGACGTATTTGATCGTGATGCGCCGACCGTCGCGCGTGTATCCAGCGCCACACGACGCCGCCGGCCTGATCTTCGGCGCCCGAAATCGGCTTGAATCGGACCTCGACGTAGCCGTCGGCGACCGAAACGTCGCGCCGGACGCACCACGGGAAGTCGCCGCGTCCGCTCTGCTTCAGCACATTCGGCGGCGACGGCGCCTGCGCGTCGCGCTCGATCGTCCAGCGCGGGGAACCGCGGCCGGTCACCCCCGCGGTCCAGCCGGGTGGCGATGCCCCTGCTGCAACGTCGTCAAACGAAATCGTCGTCGCCATCGATGTCGGTGCCCCAAGGCTGAGCGCCAAGACAAGAACGCCCCCGACTGCGCGGGCGCGAATAATGGCGTCATCGGCGAACGAGTTTTCCATGGCGGCCCCTCCTGCTGCACAAAGATGCTTATGATGAACGCCTTGAACGCGTCCGCGAAGTTCGCCCCTGCCTGATGCCGGGAGCGGCTATTGTGCTGAAGAGGAGAAACGTCATGGCGATCCCAACCATGAATCGCACCGAGCTTGGATCGGACAACACTCGGGCGGCGAGCCGCAAGTTCGGCGTCAAAAGCATATCGCTCGTCGCCGACACGCTCGCATAGCGGCATCGTAACGCGTCGTCAACGATGCCGGCCAACGCGACGCCGCGGCGCTGTTTCACAAGGGACTACGAGCTCGGCCGCTTCGCCGCCGTCCGCGAGATCGAGCGCGCGGTCCTCGGTTGCGATTACGGCGCCACGAGCTGGACGACGCGTGACGAAGCGCGCATCGTTGCCGACCTGCTCGGACTTCGGACCCGCGTGTGCTTGCTTGATGTCGGCGCGGGCGCCGGCTGGCCAGGACTGTACCTGTCGCTGATCAGTGGATGCGACGTCGTCCTGACCGACATTCCGCATGTCGGCGTTCGTCTCGCACTCGAGCGCGCGGCGCGCGACGGGATTGCCGAACGATGCCGCGCGGTCGTGGCGGACGGCGCCGCGCTGCCGTTCGCTGACGGCTCGTTCGAAGCCATAAGCCATTCCGACGTGCTCTGCTGCATGCCGGCCAAGCTCTCGCTGTTGCAGGAATGCCGTCGCGTTGCGCGCGCCGGTGCGACCATGGTGTTCTCGGTGATCGCACCAGCGGACGCGCTGTCCGTGATCGAGCGCCGCATCGCGATCGAAAGCGGTCCCGAATTCGTCGACGTCGAGGGCGACTATCCGACACTGCTCGAGCAATCGGATTGGCGTGTGCTGCAGCACATCGACGTCACCGACCGGTTCGCGCAATCGATCCGGGCGTCGCTCCAGGCGATGCATGCGAATGCCGACGCGCTCGTGGCGGCGCTCGGCAACGAAGATTACTGCGAGCGCGTGAAGAGGCGTCAGGTGACACTGGTCGGCCTCGACCGGTGCGTGCTCAAGCGCGAGCTTTTCGCCGCGACGACGCGCGAAAGTCTCTAGCAGGCGCATGGCTGAGGCAATCGATTCTTCATCTTCGAGGGCCGCACCGACGTGCAGGTTCGCCGTTTTCGTAGCGGGCATGGCCGCTGCGGCATACTGACGGCATTCGATCGAGCGTGCGGGCGTCTCGCCCATGGACATGAAAATCGCCGAACCGCAAAGCTACCGCCTCAGCGTCGCGCCGATGATGGATCGGTAGGAGTGATGCAACGAATCAATCGCTTAGGACCTAGTGTGTGTAGCTCGTGTGCACACCCTCTCTGCGATTGACTTCGCGGCAGTACGCTGGCTCCTGCTTCCTGCACTGCCACTGGACGCGGCCGAACACACGGGCTGCGGATCAATCGGCTCCGGCCGACTCAGCGAACGCTTGAAACCTCGCTGGGATCCAACGCCTCGAGTTGGCGCCACATCCACGTAGCGGTCTCGACAACGAGTTCCTCGGTCAGCGTGCTGAAATGCGGCGCCAAGAGCAGCGCGTTGGCATACCCAGCTGACGCCACACCTAGAAAACGTATCCCCACCTGCGGCGTGAACGCTTGTGCGAACGACAGATTGCCGCTAGCACCATGGCGCTGTCGGAGCGTGTTGATGTTGTTGTGGGAGAACGAGCAAAGATAGGCGTAGACCGACCCGTACAGATCGAGCATGCCTGCCCGCTCGAACTTGCGCCGGATAGAGAATCTCGAGCGCTCGTCAGAATCGAGTCGCTCGAAAATCGCTTGCTCGATCTCAATTGCGCCATCAAGCATTTGCTTTGCGCCGTCATCAAACTGCGCCGCTTCGTCGTCGCGGAACCCCCTAAAAGGCCCCAAGGTGCTGCTTCGCGTTGTCATATTGCATCTGGCCGAGGTGATTGGAGTCATCGCAAAGAATCTTGAGATCGACCGCTGCCTCAAAGATCGACCGTAGCACGACGGGTAGGTAGGATTGCCCCTTCGATGAGAGCAAAGCGAGAATCGCGCGATAGCCTTCCGCGACGGACAGCGCAAGACAGGCTCTGGTGCGCAGCAGTTCATTCGACGAGTATTTGGCCATCAGAAGCAAACTCTCGAACCTTTCGGCGATACGCTCGCCAGCCGCAATGACGTCGCTCGTCGAGTACGACATTAGTCGATGAGCCCATTGCCGGACATGCCTTGGGAGCTACCCGCGATCACGAGCAACGTTGGACCCCAGCTTCGCGCTGGCCGCAAAAGCAGCTCGAACGATGGCGCTCATATTTACGGCAACGCTGTCCGACCAGCGGTCCAGGTCGGTCGGAATTCCACCGAGGTGATCAGGGTCCGCGAATCGGCGCAACCGGTCGAACATGAAGTGCGCAGCCTCAAGTGCCTTGTCATAGTGCGGGTACTTCGCTACGGTCGCGCCTAAATCGTGATGGGCAACCAGCTGATTACGATAATCGACAATCGAATCTCGATATTCCGCCCATTCCGCGTGCGTACAGCCCAGGCGCGCCAGAAGCGCTCCGCGCACGTCATCGTGCATATCCTTGGGGACTACCTGGGTCCAATGAGTTTGCTCATCCCACGATCCGAACACTTTGGCCCATTCGACAGCAGCACTGTCGGCGAGAAGGTTCACCGTCATGATCCAGAACGTCTGCTTCGGATCGAGCGCTACTCCTTCGATCATGCGTCGCACTTTCACTGTCTGAGCAAACACCATGAGGCGGTGCAATGGGGCGAGCACTGGATGTCGTGAATGCATGGCTTCAAACTCAGCGCGGCACGACGGCTTGTGTGATGGGAGGTGCCCGCAACCGCACCTCCGACCGCTATTTTGCAAGATGATCAATGAACTCCCGCGGCGTCACCACGTGCGACTTCGCGGGACGATGTTCCAACAGCAGCTTATCGCCGGTAACCAGTACGCAGTTCTTCCCGCTTTCGACAAGTGACCAGACGTGAGCGTCGCTCGCGTCTGGTGCACCGTCGCGATGGGCGGGTTCGCGAACGATCGCATTGGCTGCGAGCGCGGTCAGCAGTGAATCCACCTCGTGCTCGCTCAAGCCGTGGAGCGAACGGACCTTCTTGCGCAGAAGGACTTCCCGGTATTCGGTGAGAAGGGCGGTGGAAAGCAGAAACGGGAACTCGCCTCGGCACATGCCGTCGAGAATGCGTGCGGTTGGCGAGTTGACGTCTCCTGTCAGTAGAGCCGCGACAACGACGTTGGTATCGATGACCGCGGCGATCGACTTCACTTGCGCCGTGCTGCGCGGGTTTCGGCCGCAGCGAGGCGCAGGGCGTCGGCTTCGCCGAGTGACGCGCGCGCACGCGCTTTCGCCACGAGCTCCTCAGCGCTGCGTGTCGTCTTGATCCCGTAGAACTCGAGACTTTCCTCGATGAGCTGCCCGATCGTTTTCCGCCGCTTGGCTGCCGTTTCGCGCAGCGCGACATGCCGCTCATCGCTCAAGGTTATGGTTAGTCGAGCCATTTCAGGGATCCTGGTGATGGGGTGGTGTCTATACACCAACACATCATAGCACCAATGCCCTGGGGACCACAACAAGCGGTCGCAAATCCATGTGCGCTGCGTGTGCACCGGTAGAGCAAAATAGCCCGATAGCAGGGCAATCGTTTGCGTGGGATCGCCGGCCTCCGCGGAGAGCTTTTAAGCATCTGGTGAGCAAGATCTCAGTCGGTTCAACAATCTATTGGATCGACTGAGCAAAAGAAAGATCAGCGAAATGAATGACTTACGGTGGCGGTTTTGCACGGCCCCGATGATGGATCGCAACGATTCATTTTGAACATCAATTGGTTGCGATGCGGCGTGTGCAAATCGTGTGCACGCATGCATATAGCTGTGTTGCGCGCCAGTGCGCTGGAATGCGGGGAGCTGGCAAACGCGTGCACGATAATCGTCGCGTGAAAGCCTGACGCGACACGCACCCAGGCGTCGATATATCGACGTAGCACAAGTGTGCTACAATGCATTTTTTCAAATGGAGCTTCGCGATGTCCACCACCACCACCATTCGTCTACCGCAGGATCTCAAGGAGCGAATCGCTCGCGCAGCAGCACGGGCTGGAACCACCGCGCACAGTTTCATTCTGGAAGCGATAGCCGAGAAGGCTGAACAGGAAGAGCGCCGGGGGGAGTTCCAGAATACGGCCGAGCGGCGGTACGCTGAGATCGTCGCCTCTGGCAAGGCAGTGCCGTGGAATCAGATGCGTCGGTATCTTGAGCGTCGGCTCACCAGCAACAAGATTGCTCGACCGAAGCCGCGAACGCTTGCGCGCTAGTCATGTCGCGCATCGAGCTCGCACCAGAGGTCGGGGACGATCTCGATCGCATCTTGGAACATCTCTTTGCGCATCAGGGAGTCGACGCGCGGTCCCGTATCGAAGACATCATAAAGGCGATCGATGTGCTGGAACGCAATCCGCTGATCGGTCGGCCGGTCCGAGCGGACCTTAGAGAACTTGTGATCGGGCGCCGTACACGCGGTTATGTCGCGCTTTATCGATACGTTGCAGAACTTGATACGGTGTTCGTGCTCGCCATCCGCGGTCAGAAGGAGGCGGGTTACACAAGAACGTAGGCCACAGAGGAAAAGTGAGGACCGAGTCGATTGACGCTCATCGGCCAACTCCGGTCGTAGCGCCTCGTCTTCCAAAGCGGCCCGTCGTTAGGCGCGCGAATCAACCGCAGCCGGGCAACGCCAGCGGCGACGCCCGGCCACGCAATCCCATCGGCCCGGTCGAGTCAAGCAGTGATACGCTGCCTCGGACGCGCGTCGTGCGCTTGATTTCTATCCTCCGTGGCCATGTCGATCCTTGCGCTGGTGGTGATGGGCGTGCCA
>WNGB01028528.1_pt1 | contig 11822 bp, 10 predicted proteins | sample 5400681 | NCBI WGS metagenome assembly WNGB01 (sample SAMN13153367, study PRJNA577476) | soil metagenome | isolation source: 115 cm soil or saprolite under grassland replicate 2 | place: USA:California | collected 2016-06-15 | reverse complement strand
CATGGCCCGCGCGGTCGACGAACCACGCCTCCTTGGCGCCGTTCTCGCGCTCCGCTTGCTTCGCCAGCACATTGGGCAGCAGCGAGATCGACTTGATATCGACACGCTGCCAACGATTGTCGGGCACGGTGATAACGGCAATGCCGTCGGCGGCCATGCGCTCATTGCCCGCAACATCAATGCCGTGAGCGGTGACCACGACGCTCGGGCGGGTGCCCGGCGGCGGAAAGCCATGGTCGCGGCGCGCCACCCCGCGCGTGATCTGCAGGTAGATGAGGCCGTCGCGCACGCGGTTCCGCCGCATGCATTCGCGCATCACAATCGCGAGCGCGGCCTCCGACATCGGCATCTCGATGCGAAGCTCATGGAGCGAGCGCTGGAGGCGTGCCAAGTGGCGCCGCTGGTCGATGACGCAGCCGCCCCTCACCTCGCAGACTTCGTAGACGCCGTCCGAGAACTGGTAGCCACGATCCTCGACATGGACGGTGGCTGCCCGCTGCGGCAGATAACGACCGTTCACATAAGCGATGCGTGACATCAGAGATCGGGCGGCGAAGGATGAAGGACAGAAAATGGATGACGCATCGCTGCTCGCCTCGATCCTGCGTCGTCAGTCTATGCCGAGCGCCTTGAGCTTGCGGTGCAGAGCCGAGCGCTCCATGCCGACGAATTCGGCCGTGCGGGAAATGTTGCCGCCGAACCGGCTGATCTGGGCGACCAAATATTCGCGCTCGAACACCTCGCGGGCGTCGCGCAACGGCAACCCCATGAGATGCTCGCCGCCGTCGCTGCCAGGCATGGAGGGAACCATGGAGCCCACGTCCTGCGGCAACATGTCGGCGTTGATCACCGCCTCCGGGTCGCCGCCGGCGAGGATCATCAGCCGCTCCACGTTATTGCGCAGCTGGCGCACATTGCCCGGCCAGTCATGCGATTGCAGCACGGCCATGGCATCATCGCCGATCAGCCGCTTGGGCAGCCCGGTGGCCTGCGAGATCTGGTCCATGAAATATTCGATGAGGTTGGGAATGTCCTCGCGGCGCTCGGCCAGTGGCGGCACGCGGATCGGCACGACCGAAAGGCGGTGGTAGAGATCTTCGCGGAACTTGCCGGCGGCGATCTCAGCTTCGATGTTGCGGCCGGTCGACGAGATGATGCGCACGTCGACCTGGACCTTGTTGGTGCCGCCGACGCGCTGGAACGTTTGCTCGACCAGGACCCGCAAGATCTTGTTCTGGGTCTCCCGCGGCATGTCGGCGATCTCGTCGATGAACAGCGTGCCGCCATGCGCCTCTTCCAGCGCGCCGACCTTGCGCCCCCCGTTTGTCGGCTGTTCCACGCCGAACAGCTCGACCTCCATCCGGTCCGGCATCATCGCCGCCGCATTGATCACAATGAACGGACCATTGACCCGGGTCGAATGGCTGTGGATCGCGCGCGCCGTCAGTTCCTTGCCGGCGCCTGCGGGCCCAACAATCAAAATGCGGCTGTTGGTGGGAGAAATTTTTTCGACCGTTTGGCGCAGCTGGTTCATCGAGGACGACTTGCCGACCAGTGTCGAGGGCGCCAACTGCTTGAGCGCCTTCACCTCGCGCTTGAGTCGCGAGGTCTCGAGCGCGCGCTGCGTGACCAGCACCAGCCGGTCGGCCTTGAAGGGCTTCTCGATGAAGTCGTAGGCACCCTGCTTGATCGCGGCGACCGCGGTTTCGATGTTGCCGTGCCCCGAAATCATCACGATCGGCAGTTCGGGATGCTGTGCCTTCATCGCGTCGAGCAGCTGCAGGCCGTCGAGCCGGCTGCCTTGGAGCCAGATGTCGAGGAAGACCAGATTGGGCCTGCGGCTGGCAACATGGGCCAGCGCGTCGTCGCTGTCGCGCGCGGAGCGCGTGATAAAGCCTTCGTCCTGCAGGATGCCGGAAACCAGTTCCCGGATATCCGCTTCGTCGTCGACGATAAGGATGTCATCAGCCATGGCTTAAGCGTTCGTTGCAAGTTGAGGGGTCTGAGGTTGAGACGCGGGATGGGCCTCGCTCGAGCTCGCGGTTTCCGCAGCAAAGCGCAGCCGCATCCATGCACCGCGCTGGCCGGGGATCTTATCGGCGGCATCGCGGAGCTCGATGCGTCCGCCGTGCTCTTCGAGGATGCGGCCGACGATGGCCAGACCGAGCCCGGTGCCCTTCTCGCGGGTCGTGACATAGGGTTCGAGCAGCCGGCTGCGGTTCTCCTTGGGCAACCCGATCCCGTTGTCGATCACGTCGATAACGATATCGTTGCCCTCGCGAGCGGCCCAGACGCGGATAAGCCCGCGGCCGAGTTCCTCCGGCGGTACCGCGGCGATGGCTTCGGTGGCGTTCTTGATGATGTTGGTGAGCGCCTGCGAGATGAGCCGGCGGTCGAACCGCGCCGGCAGGGGGTCCTCCGCGATCTCGAGGTCGATGCCGATGTCGGGGTTGCCGACGCGCTGGAGGAACACCACCTGGCGCACGGTGTCGGCCACGTCTTCCGCTGTCATCACCGGCTTCGGCATGCGGGCAAAGCGTGAGAACTCATCCACCATACGTTTGATGTCGTCGACTTGGCGGACGATGGTGTCAGTGCATTGCTGGAAGATGCCACCGTCCTCCTTGATCACGCCGGCGTATTTCCGGCGCAAGCGCTCGGCGGAAAGCTGGATCGGGGTAAGTGGATTCTTGATCTCGTGTGCGATGCGGCGCGCGACGTCGGCCCAGGCGGAGGTGCGCTGTGCGGTGACGAGCTCGGTGATGTCGTCGAGCGTCACCACATAACCGCCCTCGGCCGCGCCCGACTGCTCGCTCGTCACTCGCACTGACAGGTTGCGCTCGCGGCCGTTGCGGTTGATCGTCACCTGACCCTGAACCAGGCGCTGCAGCCCGGAGCGCGCGGCCGCGAACACGTCGGCGAGCTCGGGGACGATTTCGGTCAGGGGCCGGCCGAGAGCGTCGGCCTCGGTACGTCCGATCAGTCTCTCCGCTGATCGATTCAGGATGCTGATACAGCTCTCGGCGTCGACCCCGATAACACCGGCGCTCGCTCCGGCCAACACGGCTTCGGTGAAACGACGGCGGCTATCGATCAGGTCACGCGCGCGCACGATGTCGTCGCGCTGGGTCCGCAGCTCCTGCGTCATCTTGTTGAAGGTCTCGCCCAGCTGGGCGAGGTCGCCCTCGGAGCGCCGGGTCGGCACTTGAACGTAGAGATTGCCGGTCGAGACAACCTGAGCCGCGCTGATCAGGCGGCGGATGGGCGCCACCAGGTAATTGGCGAAGTTCAGTCCGATCCAGACCGCCGACAACAGCACGATGAGCGCGATCACCGTGTACATCAATGCGAACGCGATCTGAATGCCGATGCGGCGCGCCGAGAGATCGGCGTACTGAGCGACGCTGGCCTGCGTCGCCCGCAGTTGCGCGAGCACGCGCGGATCGAGCAGGCGTGCAATGTACAGATAGAGGTCGTTGTAGCCGCGCAGCTTGATGATGGCGGCGACGTAATTGTCATCGAGGAACATCGCCACTTGCGGCTCGGTGTCGTTGATGGCGGCCAGCACTTCCGCCGATGGCTTGACGAAGGCCTCGTTGATCTGTCCGTCGACCTGGTCGACAACGTTGAGGTCCTTGTCGAGCAGCATGACGGCCGGCAATCCGCGGATCGAGGCTTGAACCGCGAGGAACTGATGGAACTGCTCGCGTGACTGCTCGAACAAGGGCTTGGCGCGCGCGAGTTCGATGGCAATGGCGATGCTGTCGGCGCGCACGAACTGGACGTGTTCGCGCACATAGGCGTCGGCCACGATGAGCGAATTCTCGATCAGCGCCTGCGTCTGCTGCGAGAACAGGCGGTCGAGGCCCCGGTCGAGCGTCACGCTTGCCACCACGGCGACCGCAATCGCGGGGACCGCAGCGATGATGGAGAACAAGGCGACGATGCGCACGTGCAGTCGCGCCGCCGCGCGCCCGCGACGCCTCGCCTGCACGACTCCCCACACCTCGCGCGCGATGACCAGAATCAGAAGAAAGACGGTGACTGCGTTTGCCAGCAGTAGCGTGACCACGACCTCGTGGGTGGGCGCGATCGGCGTGAGACCGGCGAGCACGACGAAGGTCAGGAGCGCCGACAGCAGGGCGAGCGCAACGGCGGCAAGACCAAGCGCTCGCGGGATCCATCCCGGCGTCGGCGCCGCGGCAGCAGTGACAAGTTCGGTGGTGGCGGCTTCGCCGACGTTCATCGACTCATCTCGTCCCAAACGGGAACCCGGCGGGGCGCGAAAATACGCCCGTTTAGGTGCCCCCCATTGATCGATGGTCGTGTGGCATTGATGCTTTTATACAACAATGTTGCCGAATTGCGACAATTCCGGGGCGTGCAAGGTCGCCCTGTGGCCAATCGGCACCATCAAAAGCAACGAGAGGGCGTCAGCCGCTGCTGCGGAAGACCTGGATATCGAGATCGCGGATTTTCTTGCGCAGCGTGTTGCGATTGACCCCGAGCAAATCCGCCGCGCGGATTTGGTTGCCGCGAGTGGCCGCAAGCGTCACCGACAGGAGCGGATGCTCGATCTCCCGTAGCACCCGGTGATAGAGGCCGGGCGGCGGCAATCCGTCGCCGAAGCTGGCAAAATAGGACGCCAGATGCCGCTCGACGGCGGCCGAAAGGCCCTCCTCCGAGCGCGGCTCGTCGCTGGCCGAAACCATGGCCGGCTGCGATAGTTCGGCGTCGATCACCGCCGCCGCGATCGTTTCCTGCGGATAGAGCGCGGCAAGCCGGCGCGCGAGATTTTCAAGCTCGCGCACGTTGCCAGGCCAGCGGTGATGCTTGAGTCGCTCAAGCGCGGCCGGCTCGAGCTGCTTGCCCGGCAATCCCTCGCGCTCGACTTGAGCGAAGAAGTGCCGGATCAGATCGGGCACGTCTTCGATGCGTTCACGCAGCGGCGGCAGGCGCAACGGCACGACATTGAGGCGGAAGAACAAATCCTCGCGGAATAGGCCCTGCTGGATGAGGATGCGCAGGTCCTTGTTGGTGGCTGCGATGATGCGCACATCGGTGGAAGAGCGTGCCGCCTTCGGCCTGTTCGAAACGGCCGGAGCTGCGGGTATTGGCGCCGGTGAACGCGCCCTTCTCGTGGCCGAACAATTCGGATTCGATGAGGTCGCGTGGGATCGCAGCCATGTTGATGGCTACGAACGGACCGCTGCGGCGCTTGCCGTAATCGTGCAGCGCGCGCGCGACCAGCTCTTTGCCGGTCCCGGACTCGCCCGAGATCATCACCGTGAGATCGGTCTGCATCAGCCGGGCCAGCACCCGGTAGATTTCCTGCATCGCGGGCGAGCGGCCGACCAGCGGAATGGACTCGAACTCGTCCGGCTTGGCGCTCGGGCGCGTGCGCTCCTTCGGCTCCGCCAGCGCCCGGCCGACGATCCCGATGAGTTCCTTGAGATCGAACGGCTTCGGGAGATATTCGTAGGCACCCCGCTCGGACGCGCGCACCGCGGTCATGAACGTGTTCTGCGCGCTCATGATGATCACGGGAAGCTCCGGCCGCAGCTTCTTGATGCGCGGCAAGAGGTCGAACGCATTCTCGTCCGGCATCACGACGTCGGTGATGACGAGATCGCCCTCCCCTTGACTGACCCAGCGCCAGAGCGTCGCGGCATTGCTGGTCGAGCGGACTTCGTAACCTGCGCGCGACAGCGCTTGGTTGAGCACGGTGCGGATCGCCGCATCGTCGTCGGCAACCAGAATGTTTCCAGCGGGCATTGGCATCCCTCTTTAGGCAGCGTCGCCCGGCTCGGCGTCGTCGCCCAAGAACATGGGCATGAGCACACGAAAAATCGTACGTCGCGGTTGCGACTCGCATTCGATGATCCCGCCGTGATCGCCGATGATCTTGGATACCAGCGCGAGGCCGAGGCCAGATCCGGTCGGTTTTGTCGTCACGAACGGGTCGAAGAGATGGGGCAACAGGTCCTCGGGAACGCCGGGGCCGTTGTCCTTGACGCAGAATTCGAGCGGCAGCGATACGCGCGTCTTACTGCCTGGCAGTGACAGGCGCACGCCTGGTCGAAACGCGGTCGAAAGCTGAATCTCGCCGTCGACGGCGTTCTCCCCGATCGCCTCGGCCGCGTTCTTCACGAGATTGAGGAAGACCTGGATGAGCTGATCGCGATTGCCGAGTACCGGAGGCAGCGACGGATCGTAGTCCTCGACGAACTTGATGTGCCGCGCAACGCCCGAATATGTGAGGTGCTTCACGTGCTCGAGCACCGCGTGGATATTGACGGATTCGCGCTCGATCGGCCGCTCGTCGGTGAACACTTCCATGCGGTCGACCAGCTTCACGATACGATCGGCTTCGTCGCAGATCAACCGCGTCAAGGTGCGATCATCATCGCCCACTGATTGCTCGAGCAGCTGCGCCGCCCCGCGGATGCCCGAGAGCGGATTCTTGATCTCGTGCGCGAGCATCGCCGCGAGCGCGATCACCGAACGCGCGGCACCGCGATGGGTGAGTTGGCGGTCCATCTTGTCGGCGATCGTGCGCTCCTGCAGCATGACGACCACGTGGTCAGGCCGCTCCGGCAACGGCGCCACGTACAGGTCGACCAGGCGTTCGCCGGGATTGCGCGGCGTGCCGAGATCGACCTTGTACTCGTTGACCGCCGCGCCGCGCACGCGCACCTGGTCGACGAGCGCGAGCAATGGACTTCCGAACGGCACCAGCTCGCCTAGCATGTGGCGGCGCAGCAGCAGCAACGACGCTTCAAAAAAGGACTCTGCCGCCGCATTGGCGTTTGCGATCCGGCCATCGGCCGCGACCATGATCACGGGATGCGGCAGCGCGTCGAGAACGGCATCCGAGGTGCCGGAGGGAAGCGTGGGCATCGGCTCGAACCGGCTCACGCGGCCTTCCTTTCGCTGCCGTATGGCGTTTGACGCGCTGTTTGCAGCCAAACGCAGCCCCCTTTGCCGGCCTGCGCCCCGGAGGCGAAATCGGCGAAGGCATCAGCCATGTGGCGGCGGACCGCGGTCGGATCGTCGGCCGTCAGCACCCGGCGGCGATGCGCTTTGAGCGCGGCGTCGGATGCACCCGCGGTCTCGGCCGCGGCGTCGAGCGCCCAGCCGAGATGCTTGCGCGCATGGCGGCGGCCGATGTCGCGGCCGTGGTGTAAGAGCAGCTCATCGTAAAGGCGATCAATGATCGCGAACTGGATGGCGAGCGGCGGTGCGCTTTCACGCCGGCCGACGGCAAGGTAACGGCCGATTTGTCCCGGCAGCCACGGACGGCCCTGGGCGGCACGCCCGATCATCACCGCATCAGCACCCGAGGCCGCAAGCGCAGCCACAGCGTCCGCGTACGTGCAGATGTCGCCGTTCACCGCGACTGGAATTGAAACGCTGTCCTTGACGGCGCGCACCGCCGCCCAATCGGCGCAGCCGTTGTAGAACTGGCAGCGCGTTCGCCCATGCACGGTGATCAGACGCACGCCCGCCTCTTGCGCGCGGCGGGCGAGCGCGGGCGCATTGATGGTGCGATCATCCCACCCGAGCCGCATTTTGAGCGTTACCGGCACGGACACCGCGCCGATGGTTGCCTCAATCAATGACAGGGCGTGGTCGAGATCGCGCATCAGCGCGGAGCCCGATTGCCCGCCGGTCACCTGCCGCGCCGGACAGCCCATATTGATGTCGATGACGGCAGCGCCGGAGGCCTCGGCGACGCGCGCGGCCTCGCCCATCCAGCGCGCCTCGCAGCCCGCCAACTGCACCACGTGCGCGCGCAGGCCCCGGCCCTCGGCGCGCAGCCGCGCGTCGGGGCAACCCTCGGCCAGCGCCGCACTCGCCGTCATTTCGGAGACGACCAAGCCTGCCCCGAGATCGGCTACCAGGCGCCGAAACGGAGCGTCGGTTACTCCCGACATCGGCGCCAAAATCACCGGGCTCGGCAGCGTCAAATTGCCGATGACTACCGGCCGGAGGCGGGAAAAAGGCACCACTGGAGGCACTTAGCGTCCTTGCACACCAAATAGGCGTTATTCCCCGGCTGCATAGAGTTTAGCCAATCTCGGCAAATGCGCAAGTGCTGCACTGCAAAAATCCCCACTTGATCAAGAGCTGCGCTCCGGCGGGACGAAATGCGAGTTTGCGGCTCGGCTGCGACGCGCTAAAGCCAAGACCCAACGCCATCATTCGGATCGAGCACATGGCAGTGAGGGTCGCCGCCGTGGTCGTGGCAGGGGGCCGCGGGCTGCGCGCGGGCGGGGATTTGCCCAAGCAATACCGGCATGTCCTGGGCGAGCCGGTCATCCGGCCGAGCCTTGCCGCTTTCGCTGGCCACGGCGGAATCTCCTTCGTGCAGCCCGTGATCCATCCCGATGATGCCGCCCTGTTCCGGGCAGCGAGCGCGGGCCTCGATCTGTTGCCGCCGGTGGACGGCGGGGCCTTGCGGCAAGCCTCCGTGCGCGCCGGCCTCGAGGCATTGCAACCGCACCGCCCCGACCTCGTGCTGGTGCACGATGCGGCCCGGCCGTTCGCGTCGCATGCCCTCATTACGCGGGCGATCGCTGCCGCACGCGCGAGCGGAGCGGCGGTCCCGGTCATCGCCGTGGCCGACACCGTCAAGACCGTCGATGCGACAGGCGGCGTGACCGGCACGATCGAGCGCGCGCATCTGCGCTTGGTGCAGACCCCGCAGGCTTTCGATTTTGCCGCCCTCATCGAGGCGCATCGCCGGGCGAAGGCGGCGGGCCGCGACGATTTCAGCGATGACGCCGCGCTCGCCGAATGGGCAGGTGTCAAGGTCAGCACGTTCGAGGGTGAAGCCGGAAATGTGAAACTCACCACCGACGACGATTTCGTGCGCGCCGAGGCGGCCGGTCTCGCAGCCTTGAGCGATGTGCGCACCGGTTTTGGCTTCGATGTCCACCAATTCGGCGACGGCGATCATGTCATGCTCGGCGGCGTGCGCATCTCCCATCGGCGTGGATTGTCCGGACATTCCGACGCCGACGTCGTTCTTCACGCGCTCGTCGACGCCATCCTCGGGGCACTCGCCGACGGCGATATCGGTGTTCATTTCCCTCCGACCGATCCGCAGTGGCGCGGCGCCGCCTCCGATCAGTTCTTGGCGTTCGCGGTCGAGCGCGTGCGCGCGCGCGGCGGGCGCATCGCCCACCTCGACGTCACCATCGTGTGCGAGGCGCCGCGCATCGGCCCTCATCGCGATGCGATGCGTGCCCGTATCGCCGAGATTGCCGGCATTGCAACCGAGCGTGTCGGTGTGAAGGCGACTACGAGCGAAAAAATGGGATTTACCGGCCGTGGCGAAGGCCTGGCGGCGTTCGCCAACGCGACCGTGCGACTGCCGTGGAGAGAGCGGCTCTAAATGGTGGGTCAGGAGCTGACGCAAGCGGCGCGCGCGCTGCTCGACCTCTGTCGAAGCAAGAGGCTCATCCTCGCCGCCGCGGAATCGTGCACCGGCGGGCTCCTGGCGGCGACGCTGACCGAAATCCCCGGCTCCTCCGACGTGTTCGAACGCGGCTTCATCACTTATAGCAACGAAGCAAAACGGGCGATGCTCGGCGTTACGCCGATAACGCTGGCAAAGCATGGCGCGGTGAGCCGCGAAACCGCCGAGGCCATGGCGACGGGCGTGCTCGCGCACGCGCCGGTCGACCTTGCGGTGTCGATCACCGGTATCGCCGGACCGGGCGGCGCGGTGCCCGGCAAACCGGTCGGGCTCGTTTATCTCGCTGCCGCCTCGCGCAGCGGCCGACTGATCCAGCACGAGCGCAAATATGGCGACATTGGGCGTGCGCAAGTGCGCCGCGCCTGCGTCATCGAGGCGCTAGCGATGCTGGACGAACTCGCCGCGAGCGAACAGGCTAAGCCGCCGATCTCGTCAGGCTGAAACGCGTTTGTGCCGCAGACATTCAGCGGCGAGCAGCGTCCGAACGTTTTGCACGGGACTTCACCGCCACTCACCGGGCATAGACCACGTCGGCCCGCCGCTCGAAGGCCGCGGCAAAGCGGCGGAAGGCGGCATCGAACATCGCGCCCATCAACAGGCTCAGCGTCCGGCTCTTGAACTCATACGAAATGAAAAATTCCACCTCGCAGGTTTGCTCGCCGGTCGGATGAAAGATCCAGCGGTTTTCGAGCCTGCTGAAGGGGCCTTGGAGATACTCGACCAGGATACGCAAATTGGGTCGGTCGAGCGTGACCCGGGTGGTGAAGGTCTCGCGGACGAACTTGTAGGCAACCGTCATGTCGGCGACGAGGACCTCGACGCCTTCCGGCTCGGGGATGCGCTTGCGGACCTTGAGCGACCGGCACAGCGGCACGAATTCCGGATAGCGCTCCACATCGGCCACGAGATCGAACATGTGAGCGGCGGAGTGCCGCACCCGGCGCGTGGTAGAGAATTCGGGCATCAGCCCCTTCCGAGCATTGCAAGGAATTCGTGGGCATCGCGATCGCTGCGAAGCCGGGCGATGCGCAGATGGCCGCCGAAACGTTCGATCGCATTCACGATTCGCGGCCGGTGCTTTTCCGGAAAATTCCAGACGTAGCGAAGGAACGGAAGGTCGAACCGTTCCGGGCACGATGCTGGCAAGTCCGGTCGCGTTCGGCCGTAGCCCGTCAGCGTGCGCAGCAGCACGCGCCGCACGCAGATCGACCGGGCATAATCGAGCCAGACGAGAGTATCGGCACGCGGCATTCGAACATCGTAAGTGTTGGAATAATTCCCGTCCATTATCCACTCGGGCGCTCCCGCAAGCGCGATGACCTGTTCCCGCCAATCTTTGCTATCGGGCAACTGCCAACCTGCGCGCCAAAAATGAAAATCGAGATGAATCAAGGGCAGCCGCAACCGTGCGGCGAGGCTCCGCGCCAACGTCGTCTTGCCCGCGCCGGCGCAGCCGACGACCACCACGCGGCGCATAGATCCGTCAGATGCGCGCGAGCTTTGCATCGCGCGCCGCCTTGAGCCGCGCGAAGTCCTCGCCCGCATGGTGCGAGGAGCGCGTAAGCGGCGACGAAGAGACCATCAAAAAACCCTTGGCGTAAGCGATGGTCTCGTAGGCCTTGAACTCGTCGGGCGGCACGAAACGCACGACCGGATGGTGCTTGCGCGTCGGCTGCAGGTATTGGCCGATAGTGAGGAAGTCGACGTCGGCCGCGCGCAGGTCGTCCATGACCTGGAGAATTTCGTTTCGCTCCTCGCCGAGTCCGACCATGATGCCTGACTTGCTGAACATCGCGGGGTCGAGCTCCTTGACCCGCTGCAGCAGGCGGATCGAGGCGAAGTAACGCGCGCCGGGTCGCACGGTGAGATACTTCGAAGGCACGGTCTCGAGGTTGTGGTTGAAGACGTCGGGCCTTGCCACGACCACCGCCTCGACCGCGCCGTCTTTGCGCAGAAAATCGGGCGTGAGCACTTCGATCGTCGTGGCCGGGCAGCGCGCGCGGATCGCACGAATGACGGCGGCAAAGTGGGCGGCGCCGCCGTCGTCGAGATCGTCACGGTCGACCGAGGTCACGACCACGTGCTTGAGGCCGAGCTTTGCCGTCGCCTCGGCGACCCGTCCGGGCTCGGCTGCATCGAGCGGGCCAGGCAGTCCAGTCTTGACGTTGCAGAACGCGCAGGCGCGCGTGCAGGTGTCGCCCATCAGCATGAACGTCGCGTGCTTCTTATCCCAGCACTCGCCGATATTGGGGCACCCCGCCTCCTCGCACACGGTATGCAAGCCGTTCGCCCGCACGATCGCGCGCGTCTCGCCATAACCCTTGGACACCGGCGCCTT
>WNGB01050382.1_pt1 | contig 11823 bp, 10 predicted proteins | sample 5400681 | NCBI WGS metagenome assembly WNGB01 (sample SAMN13153367, study PRJNA577476) | soil metagenome | isolation source: 115 cm soil or saprolite under grassland replicate 2 | place: USA:California | collected 2016-06-15 | reverse complement strand
AGGGACTCGTGGTCGTACTCGGCGTACTCGAACTCGGGGCTCCAGTGCAGCGCGTCGAACGGGCAGACCTCCACGCAGATGCCGCAGTACATGCACAGCGCGTAGTCGATGGCGAAGCGGTCCAGGATGTTGCGGGTGCGGGCGCGCCCGCCCTCCTTGGGGGCCACGGTCTCCTTGTGGGAGTCGATGTAGATGCACCAGTCGGGGCACTCGCGCGAGCAGAGCATGCACACGGTGCAGTTCTCCTCGATGAGCGCGATGACGCCCCTGCTGCGGGCCGGCAGGTCCGGCTTGACGTGCGGGTACTGCCGGGTGGCGGCCCGCCTGGACATGGTCTTGAAGGTGACGCCGAGCCCCTTGAGGAGCCCGACCCCCTTGAGCGCCGGCATCAGATCCCCACCTGAAAGAGCGCTGAAAACGCCCTCGCCACCGTCAGCCGGTGCCGACGGAGCGGCCCCTGAGCTGGCCCTTTCACTATCACCCGGTACCTCCGTTTGGCGTTTTCAGCGCTCTTTCAGTACACCTTGAGGAAGCCGACGACCAGGAGCAGCAGCAGCGACACCGGCACCAGCCGGAGCCACGCGAACGACTGGAGCTGGTCCTCCCGCAGCCGCGGGTAGGTCGCCCGGAACCAGATCACGCAGAACGACAGCGCCAGCACCTTGGCCGCCAGCCACCACGGCCCGTCGAGCACCGGCCCCTGCCAGCCGCCGAGGAACAGGGTGGCGGCGATGGCCGACTGCGACACGATGCCGGCGTACTCGGTCAGCAGGAAGAACGCGAAGCGCAGCCCGGTGTACTCGGTGAGATGGCCGAAGACCAGCTCGGAGTCGGCCACCGGCATGTCGAACGGCGGCCGGGTCAGCTCGGCCAGCGCGGCCGTGCCGTAGATGAGGAAGCCGACCGCCAGCGGCCCGACCACATACCCCCACCAGCCCTGCCGCTCCACGATCACCGCGAGGTCCGCCGAACCGGCCTGCATCGCCACCGCCGCGGCGGCCAGCACCAGCGGCAGCTCGTAGGCGATGAGCTGCGCGGCCGCCCGCACCCCGCCCATCAGCGAGTACTTGTTGGCACTCGACCAGGCCGCCATCAGCACGCCGATGACGCTGACGCTGGACAGCGCCAGGGTGACGAACAGGCCGACGTCGGAGCGGATGGGGACCAGGTCGCGCCCATAGGGGATGAAGCCGAAGACCAGGATCCCGGGGATGAGGGCGACGGCCGGCGCCAGCGCGAACACCCACCGGTCGGCGGCCCGCGGGATGATCGACTCCTTCTGGACGAACTTGATGCCGTCGGCCACGAGCTGCAGCACCCCGTGGAAGCGGCCGGCCTCCATCGGCCCGAGCCTGGCCTGCATGTGGGCCATGACCTTGTGCTCCATGTACCCGACCAGCAGCGGGAAGGTCAGGAACAGGACCAGGACGGCCAGGACCTTGACGGGGAGCAGCACCCAGTAGCTGTCGAACAGGTCGGTCACCGGTCGATGTCCCCCACGATGAAGAACATCGAGCCCATCACGGCGATCATGTCGGGCACCAGGGTTCCCTTGAGGAGGTACGGCAGCGAGGAGATGTTGTTGAACGAGGGCGTGCGCATCTTGAAGCGCCAGGGCGTCTTCTCGCCGTGGGAGACCATGTAGTAGGAGAGCTGGCCGAGCGGGTTCTCGCAGCGGACGTAGGCGTGGCCCTCCGGGGCGCGGACGACCTTGGGGAGCTTGACGGTCACCGGGCCGGGCGGGATGCGGTCGTGGACCTGCTCGATGATCTTGAGCGACTCCTCGATGCGGGCCAGCAGCATGGAGAAGCGGTCGTAGCAGTCGCCGTTGCGGCCGGTCGGCACGTCGAACTCGACCTGGTCGTAGAACAGGTACGGCTCGGTGCGGCGGGAGTCCTCCGGCACCCCGGCGGCCTGCAGCAGCGCCCCGCTGACCCCGTAGGAGCAGGCCACGTCGGCGGGGAGCACACCGATCCCCCTGGTCCGGGCCATGAAGATATCGTTGCCGAGGACCAGGTCCTCGTACTCCTTGAGCCGCTCTCGCATCCGCGGGACCAGGCCGCGCGACATCTGGATGGCGCCCCGCGGCAGGTCCTGCTTGAGCCCACCGACCCGGCAGTAGGTGAGGTGCAGGCGGCCGCCGGTGATCCACTCCATCAGCGCCTGGATCTCCTCGCGCTCGCGGAAGGCGTAGAACATCGGCGTGATCGCGCCCAGCTCGAGCGGGTAGGAGCCGACGAACATCAGGTGGTTGAGGACCCGCGTCCACTCGGCCATCAGCATCCTGATCCAGGTGGCCCGCTCGGGCACCTCCAGGCCCATCTGCTTCTCGACGACCAGCGCCACGCCCAGCTCGTTGCAGATCGACGAGACCCAGTCGTGGCGGTTGACCAGGGCGATGATCTGGCGGTAGTCGCGGTACTCGGCGAGCTTCTCGAAGGCGCGGTGCATGTAGCCGATCACCGGCTGGGCGTCCTCGATCATCTCGCCGTCGAGCGTCACCAGCACCCGCAGCACCCCGTGGGTCGCCGGGTGCTGCGGGCCGACGTTCAGCGTCATGTCCTGGGTGCGGAGCTCCCGGTCGGCCTTGTCCCGCAGGATGATGCCGACCCCGGTGCCGTCGGCGGCCTGGAAGGCGGCCCCGCCCCTGTCGAGCTCGCTGGCCACCGCGCTACTCCCCCGGTTCCTTGTCGCCCGGCCAGGGCTTGGCCTCCCTGGCCAGCAGGGCGAACTCCTTGCGGAGCGGGAAGCCCTCGAACTCCTCAGGCAGCAGCAGCTTGGCCAGGTTCGGGTGCCCGTCGAAGACGACCCCGAACAGCTCCCAGGTCTCGCGCTCGTGCCAGTTGGCGCCGGCCCACAGGTCGTGCACGGTGGGAAGCTGCCCGCCGTCCCTCGGCACCAGCGCCCGCACCTGCAGATGGTGGTGGTGGCTGGTCGAGTAGACGTGGAGGACGACGCCGATGCCGTCGGCCTCCTCGTCGACGCCGCACAGGAAGTCGAAGAAGTTGCAGGCGAGCTCCGGGTCGTGGCGGGCCAGCTCGGCGACGCGCCGCCAGTCGCCGGGCGCCACCGTCACCGTCAGCAGGCCGAAGGAGATCTCCGGCCGCACGGCGTCCCCCAGCTCCGCGACCAGATGGTCGCGCATGGCCTCGGCGTCCACTATGCCCCAGCCCCTACGACAATCGGCTCCAGCTCCCCACGGGCATAGCGCTGCTTCAGCGACTCCGAGCCGATGCGCTCCTGCAGCTTCATGATGCCGTGGAGCAGCGCCTCCGGCCGGGGCGGGCAGCCGGGCACGTAGACGTCGACCGGGATGATCTGGTCGACGCCCTTGGTGACGGAGTACGAGTCCCAGTAGGGGCCGCCGCAGTTGGAGCAGGAGCCGAACGAGATCACGTACTTCGGCTCCGGCATCTCCGCGTAGAGCCGCTGGATGGCCGGGGCCATCTTGTCGGTGAGCGTGCCGGAGACCACCAGCAGGTCGGCCTGCCTCGGGCCGTGGGCGAACGGGATCACCCCGAGGCGGATGAAGTCGTGGCGGGCCATGGAGGTGGCGATGAACTCGATGGCGCAGCAGGCCAGGCCGAAGTTGAACACCCACAGCGAGTACTTGCGGCCCCAGTTGAAGACGAACTTGATCGGCTGCGGCATCTCCACCGAGTCGACTAGGCCCACCGCAGGACCCCCTTCTTGAACGCGTACAGGAGACCGACCGCGAGCACCCCGATGAACACGACCATCTCCCAGAAGGCGGCCGCACCGAGGTCGGCGAAGACCACCGCCCACGGGAAGAGGAAGACGCTCTCGACGTCGAAGATCACGAACAGGAAGGCGAACACGTAGTAGCGGATCTGGGTCTGCGACCAGGCCGTGCCGACCGGGTCCATGCCGCTCTCGTAGGTGGTGAGCTTGGCGGCGCTCGGGCGGTTGGGACGCAGCAGCCGGTTGGCGCCGAAGGCGACCGCCACGAAGGCGATCGAGAGCGCCAGCAAGGCCGCGAACGTGCCGTAGGCTTGGAAATACGTGGTCATAGGTGGCGCCGATTCTAGTCCAGGGAGCGCGCGACCGGCCAACTCCAACGCGCAGGTAGACGGCCGTTTTCCGCACGAACGAACAAGCGCGGCGCTGCACCGCTCAACCGGCGGCCGGTCGCGCCGACGTTGAATGCATGACCTCCGCCATCGACCGGCCGCACGCGCCGCCTGGTGGCTGCTGGCGGCCGGGCAGGGGCTGTTCGCGCTCGGCGACGTGCTGTTCAGCGTCAACGACCTGATCCTCCACATCGAGCCGTTCCCGTCGCTGGCCGACGCCCTCTACCTGGCGGGCTACCCGGTGCTGGCGGGCGGGCTGGCGCTGCTGGTCCGGCGCCGCTCCACCACCCGGGACCGGCCGGCGCTGCTGGACGCGGCGATCATCGCGACCGGCTTCGGCCTCATCTCCTGGGTGCTGGTGATGGTCCCCTACTTCCGGGACCCCGAGCTGACGCTGCTCGAGCTGCTCGTGTCGCTCGCCTACCCGGTGGGGGACGCCCTGCTGCTGGCGCTCGCCGCCGCCCTCGCGGTCGCCGCCGGGCGGCGGGTGTTCGCCTACTGGCTGCTGGTCGGCAACCTGGTCGTCACCCTGGTCACCGACACCGGCTTCTCCGTCCTGGCGCTGCGCGGCGCGGACACCGGCCCCACCGACGTCGGCTACGTCGTCGGCTACGTCCTGCTCGGGGCGGCCGCGCTGCACCCGTCGATGGTCGGCCTCTCCGAGCCGGCGGCCGAGCGGCGCGCCCGCTTCGGCCGCGGCCGGCTGCTGGCGATGGGCGCCGCCGCGCTGGTCGCCCCGGCGCTCCTGGTCGTGGAGCACCTCCAGGGCAGCCCGATCGAGGCGGCCGCGGTCGCCGGCGGCTGGGCGGCGCTGTTCGTCCTGGTCGCCGTCCGCGTCGTCGGCCTGGTCCGCGACATCGAGCGGGCCGAGAAGGAACGCCGCAGCCTGTTCGACCGGACGCTGCAGGCCAGCGAGGAGGAGCGCATGCAGGTCGCCGCCGAGCTCCACGACGGGCCCATCCAGCGCCTGACCGCGCTCGCCTACGAGCTGGAGCACGCCAAGCAGCGGCTGCTGCGAGCCAGCCAGCAGGAGGGGGCCGCCCGGCTCGACCAGGCGCAGGCCGCGCTCTCGGCCGAGGTCCAGGGGCTGCGCCAGCTCATGGTGTCGCTGCGCCCGCCGGCCCTCGACGAGGTCGGCCTGGAGGCCGCCCTCCGCGACCAGCTCGGGGCGTTCGCCCGCCGCTCGGGGGTCGACTGCTCGCTGCGGGTGGCGCTGGACGGCCGCCTCGACGGGGAGCTGGAGACGGTGGTCTACCGGATCACCCAGGAGGCGCTGCACAACGTGGCCAGGCACGCCCAGGCCGGCCGCCTCTGGCTCGACCTGGAGGAGGCCGGCGACCAGGTGCGCCTGGAGATCCGCGACGACGGGGTCGGCTTCCGGCCGGTGACGAGCTCGGTCCTGGTGCGCGACGGCCGCTTCGGCCTCGCGGGCATGCGCGAGCGGGTGGAGATGGCCGGGGGGAGCTGGCAGGTCGACGCCCGCCCCGGCGCCGGCGTCACCCTCCGAGCCAGCTTCCACGCCCCCTCGGCGGCCTAATCACCGGCCAGCTCGCCGTCGCGGATGGTCAGCACGCGGTCGACCCGCGCCAGGAACTCCTGGCTGTGGGTGGCGACCAGGCAGCAGCTCCCGCGGCCGGCCAGCCAGCGCACGGCCTCGAACACGGCGCGGGCCCAGTCGGCGTCCTGGTGGCCGGTGGGCTCGTCGGCCAGCAGCAGCCGGGGCCCGGTGACCATCGCCCTGGCGAGCGCGACCCGCTGGCGCTCGCCGAGCGACACCTCGGCCGGGAGGCGCCCGGCGTGGCCGGCCAGGCCGAGCCGCTCCAGCAGGGCGGTGGCCTCGGCCTGGCCCGCTTCGAGCCGCCCGCTGAGCCACAGGGGCAGCTCGACGTTCTCGGCGACCGTGAGCTCGTTGATGAGCCCGAGGTCCTGCGGCACCACGGCCAGCTCGTCCCAGGTCCGGTCCCCCGCGCCGTTCGACCAGTCGAGCTGCCCGGCGTCGGCCCGCTCCCAGCCGCAGACCACGTTGAGCAGGGTGGTCTTCCCCGAGCCGGAGGGGCCGACCAGGGCGACGACCTCCCCGGCGCGCAGGGTGAGCGAGACGTCGCGAAGGGCCCGTACCTCCTCGGGACCGCGCCGGTACGACTTGCGCAACCCGACCGCCGCGACCACCACCTGCCCGTCCCGGGTCATGGCGGGCCGATCCAGACCCGGCCGCGCTCCACGCCGATCCTCGCCCGCCTGGCCGGGAACAGCTTGAGCGCCTCCGGCGGGAGCTGGACCCGCCCGGCGTCGTCGATCACCGAGAGGGCGTCCCGGCCGGTCGCCTCCGCCTCCATGGCGCCGTGCCGCAGGTAGAAGGTCCGCTCCGACAGGCCGACCACCGCCGGGTCGTGGGTCGCCAGCACCAGGGCGGTGCCGCGCCCGGCCAGCGCCAGCACGGCCTCCAGCAGCGCGGCGGCCGAGCCCCTGTCCAGCTCGGCCGTGGGCTCGTCGGCGACCACCAGCGGCGGGTCGCCGACCACGGCCCTGGCGAACGCCAGCCGCTGCTGCTCGCCGCCGGAGAGCTGCCTGGGCAGGTGCCGGCGCCGGTGAGCCAGCCCGAGCAGCTCGAGCAGGTCGCCGTCGTCGCTTGGACGGGTGCGGCGCAGGCGGGCGGCCAGCTCCAGGTGCTCGGCCACGGTCAGGTAGGGGACGAGGTTGTCCGCCGGCCGCTGGAAGACGTAGCCGAGCAGGCGGCGACGCAGCCGGCGCCGCCGCGCGACCGAGAGCCCGGAAAGCTGCAAGCCGGCGACGGTCACCTGCCCGGCCGTCGGCCGGTCCAGCCCGGCCAGGATCCGCAGCAGCGACGACTTGCCCGACCCGGAGGGCCCGACGACCGCGCTGACCGCCGCCGCCGGGAAGGCGGCGTCGACCCCCTTGAGCGCGTGCACCTCGCCGGTCGCCGTCCAGTAGATCTTGACCAGCCCGGCGCAGGTGGCGGCGGGGCCGGGAGGGGCGGCGGCCGGCAAGGCGCCGGCGGCGGGGCCGGGAGGGGCGGCGGGGCGGGGAGGGTCAGCCGGCAAGGCGCATCACCTCGGCGACGTTGGCCCGGTCGGCGCCGCGTTGCACCAGCAGGGCTCCGGCCAGGGCGGCAACGGCCACGCCGAGCAATGTCAGCCCGAGCACGGCCCCCGGCAGGCGCAGGTGCAGCCCGGGCGGGATCTCCGGCATGGGGTCCAGCCGCCGGTAGACCAGCGAGGAGGTGACCAGCGCGAGGGTGGTGCCGAGGGCGAACCCGAACAGCAGCATCGCGGCCAGCTCCAGGGCGACCGAGCGCAGGTGCGCCCCGCGGGACAACCCCATCCGCCTGGCCAGCGCGTAGGCGACCAGCCGGCCACGCTGACGCGCCTGGGCGTACAGCACCAGCCCGATCAGGGCGACCAGGCCGGCCAGCGCCCCGAGGGCCTGGAGCATGGCGAACGTCCACGAGACGGCCAGGAAGGCGGGCGTCCGCATGACCGTGCTGGCGGTGCGCGTGGCCTCGGGGACGGTCCCGGCCTCGCGCAGGACGGCCACGATGGCGGCCGGGTCCTCCCTGGTCCAGACCTCGTGCTCGGCGGCGAGCGGGGTCCTGGCGTTTCCCGCCCACACAGAGAGCCGCGCGGCGGAGACGACCAGCAGCGGGCGGTCGGCGCGGCTCATGCCGGGGAACGCCGAGGCGCTCCCCACGATCGCGATCGGGAGGTCGGCTCCGCCGACCTCGATCGCGTTGGAGGTCGGCACCGCCGGGCCGGCGAGCAGTGCGGGCACGCGGCCCACCACTGCCGGGTCGGCGTCCAGGCGGTCCAGCAGCACGCCGAGCGGCTCGCCGGCGTAGGTCGAGCTCCAGTGGACGGCGGCCGCGAACGTCGCCGGGTCGACGGCGAGCAGGTCGACCGGGACGCTGTCGGGCGCCAGGGTGGCGCCGCTGACCCGCTGCACCCTGGTCGCGGCCAGGCCGCTGCCGTCCAGGCCCTTGGCGGGCGCCCGGGTGGTCACGCTGGCGTCGCTGCCCACCAGGATGCGGGCCTTGTCGTGGGCGGCCGCCCGGGTGGAGGCGACCAGGATGCCCGCGTAGCCGAGGATGCCGATGGCCAGCGCCGAGCCGGTCACCAGCAGCAGCACCAGCCGGGGGGCGGCGGCCAGCCGGCGCACGGCCAGGAACACGGCCGGCCGCGGGCGGCCGCCGCCCCGGAGCGGCCGGGTCCCTCCGGCGAGCAGCCGGCCGGCGCCGCGGGCGGCCAGGCCGGCGAGCCCGGCGATCAGCAGCAGCGGGAACAGCACCAGGAAGCGGTCCACCCGCGCCGGCTGGCCGCCGGCCTGCACCGGCTGGCTGCCGCGGGTCTGCAGCTCGTAGAGGGCGGCCGCGGCCAGCACCAGCAGCAGCACCTCCCAGAGCGGCTTGGCCAGCAGCTCGCGGAGGCCGGCCCTGGACCGCTCGCGCTCCTCCGCCTGGACCGAGGCCCACGTCACCACTGGGTTGGCCGCCGCCAGCGCCTGCGGCTGTGGCTCGCCGGTGGGGGTGAGAACAGCGGCGAGGCCGACGGCCAGCATCCAGCCGAGCGCCCCGCCGGCCAGCAGCGGCAGCGCCGCCTCCACCACCGAGCGGGCGGCGAGCTGGGCGCCGCCGACGCCCTGGGCGGTGAGCAGCAGCACCTCGCCACGGCGGCGCTTGACCCCGTACAGGCCGGCGGCGGCCAGCAGCGCGAGCGCCAGGATGCGGCCGGTCACCGAGATCGTCTCGACCGGTCCGGTGAGGGCGACCTCGGTGGCGTGGGCGCTGGCGACCGCGTTCGCCAGCGGCGAGCTGGCGGTGGCCTGCCGGGCGGCGAGGACGCTCACGGGATCGGAGACGTCCAGCCGGACCCGGTCGATCTGCGGCACCAGGGTCTCGACCGTCGGCACGGTGAGCCGTCCGGGTGGGAGGTAGTAGTTCCACTCCAGCCGCGCGGAGGCGCCGAGCTGCCTGCCGAGCTCGGCCAGCAGCGCCGGCTCGGCCAGCAGCAGCGGTGGCGGCTCCTCACCGACCTTCCTGACGGCCAGGGCGCCGGACAGGGGTGACCAGAACGGGTCGAGCGGCCGGTCACCGCCGGTCAGGTCCTGGTAGATGCCGGCGACGCGGGTACGGGCCCGAGGTGCCGCGCCGACGGTGACGGCCTGGCCGGGGCGCAGCCGCAGGGCCGTCGCGACCGACTCCGGCAGCCACACGCCGTCCGCGGCCGCCGTCCCCGGCGCGGTGGCGAGCCGGCGGACGTGGCCGGCAAAGCCGTCCCTGGCCGCGAGCTGCACTGGCGCGACCCTTTCCACCGGGGCACCCCCCTGGGGTTCCCCGGACCCCTCTGCGGGGGCCACCTGGACCGGTGGGCCGAGCACGGTCCTGACGGGCTCGCCGAGCCGTGGGACCCGTCCCGCCACGACCCCCTCGACCTGCCTGGATAGAGCCGCCAGCTCGTTCGGCCCGATAGGCGAGAACATGACGACGGACAGCGCCGGGACGCCGCCGATCTGGCCCAGGTCCTGCTGCAGGGCGGCGTCCCCGGCGGCGGGGAGGAACAGCCGGGTCGAGACGGTGACAGCGGCGAGCACGAGGGCGGCGCCGGCGACCGCCAGCGCCACCCCCGGGAAATGGATCAGCCGGAACGGCGTCTTGAGCAGCATCCCACCAGTCGGTCGACTGTATCGGGATCAGACCTCGCGGTCGAGGACGCGGTCGGCGACCTCTTCGAGGGCGCCCCGGACCGGCCACGCCGGTAGGGCGGCGAGGGCGGCCTTGGCCGCGTCGACGTCGGCCTGGGCGGCGCGGCGGGCCTCGACCATGGCCGGCGAGGCGCGCAGCAGGTCGAGGGCCCCGGCGACCGACCGGTCGTCGTGGTCGCCGTCCAGGACCGCCGCCAGCCGCGCCGCGCCCGGCCCGCCGCGGCGGAGCAGGTACAGCACCGGCAGGGTCCGGACCCCAGCTCGCAGGTCGCCGCCTGGCGCCTTGCCCGCCACGGCGGTCTCGGCGGTGATGTCGAGCAGGTCGTCGCCGAGCTGGAAGGCGCGGCCGACCCGTTCGCCGTACTCGGTGAGCGCCTCGACCACGTCCGCCGGCGCGCCGGCCAGGCGCCCGCCGAGCCGGCAGGCGGCGGCGATGAGCGCGCCGGTCTTGTCGGCGAGCACGGCCAGGTAGTGCTCGACCGGGTCCTCGCCGGGGGCGGGGCCGCGCACCTCGCGGATCTGGCCCTGGACGAGCCGGGCGATGGCCCTGGCGAGCACGCGGGTCGCCTCGGCGCCGAGCCCGGCCGTCACCTCGGAGGCGCGGGCGAACAGGTAGTCGCCGGTGAGCACGGCCACCTTGTTGTCGTAGCGGGCGTTGGCCGAGCGGGCGCCGCGGCGCACCTCCGCCTCGTCCATGACGTCGTCGTGGTAGAGGCTCGACAGGTGCGTCAGCTCGATGGCGACCGAGGCGCCGACCAGCCGAGGGTCGCCAGGATCGCCGGTGTGGCCGGCCAGCAGCACCAGCGTGGGCCGAAGGCGCTTGCCGCCGGCGGCGACCAGGTAGCTGGCGGCCTCCTGCACGAACGGGTCGGCGGTGACCACCGCGTCCCGCAGGGCCTCCTCGACCTGGACGAGGCCCGCCCGGACCCGCGCCTGGATCTCGGCCAGGCCGGCGTCCGGCGTCGTGTCGGGGTCGGCGGCGCGCACTACCCGAGGATCCTCTCGGCGGTCCTGGCGGCGCTGACCAGCACCTCCGGGGCGAGGCCGATGGCGACGGTGAGCCCGCCGGCCAGCCCGAGGGCGAGGCCGAGGGCGGGCGCCCGGCCGGCCGGCGGCTCGGTCTCGCCGGCCGGCTCCTGCAGGTAGGCCACGACCAGCACCCGGAGGTAGAAGAACGCGGAGATCACCGAGCTGATCACCGCGACCACCACCAGCCACGCGAGCCCGGCCTCGATGCCCGCCAGGAACACGTAGTACTTGGCCCAGAAGCCGGACAGCGGCGGGATGCCGGTGAGAGCCAGCATGAACAGCGCCAGCAGCGCGCCCGCCCACGGGTGGTGGCGGGCGAACCCGCGGTAGTCGTCCAGGTTCGACCGCTCCCCCGGGGCGCCGCCTCCCAGCCGCGAGGCGTACTGCACCACCATGAACGCCCCCATGACCATGAAGGCGTAGGCGAGCAGGTAGAACATGGAGGCGGAGATGCCGGCGGGCACGGTGGCGGCCGCGGCCAGGCCGACCAGCAGGTAGCCGGCGTGCGAGATCGACGAGTAGGCGAGCATGCGCTTGAGGTCGCTCTGGACGACCGCCAGCGCCGCGCCGACCAGCATGGTGACCACCGCCACCGTGGCGATCACCGGCCGCCACGACACCACCATGCCGCCGAGGGCGCCGGCGAACACCCGCAGGAAGACCGCGAAGCCCGCCGCCTTGGTGCCCGCGGCCATGAACGCGGTCACCGGGGTGGGCGCCCCCTGGTAGACGTCCGGGGTCCACATGTGGAACGGGACCGCGGCCACCTTGAAGAGGAAGCCGACCGCGAGCAGGCCGATGCCGGCCAGCAGCAGGGTGCCGTCGCCGGTGGGGTCGACGCTCGCGCGGGCGATGCCGAGCAGGTTGGTGGTGCCGGTCGCCCCGTAGCACAGCGCGATGCCGTACAGCAGGAACGCCGAGGAGAACGCCCCGAGCAGGAAGTACTTCATCGCCGCCTCCTGGGCGGCCATGCGCCGGGTCGCTCCCG
>WNGB01011985.1_pt1 | contig 11823 bp, 10 predicted proteins | sample 5400681 | NCBI WGS metagenome assembly WNGB01 (sample SAMN13153367, study PRJNA577476) | soil metagenome | isolation source: 115 cm soil or saprolite under grassland replicate 2 | place: USA:California | collected 2016-06-15 | reverse complement strand
CGTATGTTGGGAAATGTTCCGATCCGATCGAAGCTCGTCGTCACCCTGATCGGCCCACTTCTCGTGCTAGGCGTCCTCGCCCTGGTCGGGATCCGCTCCAACCAGGCCGAGAGCGCCAGAGCCGCCCGCAGCAACGCCTTCGCCCGCCTGGCCGCCGGGCTCGCCCCACTGGTCCACGAGCTGCAGGGCGAGCGCAGCCTGTCGCTCGCCTACATCGACAGCCGCCGCCGGCGGTGGGAGCCGGAGCTGGCCGAGCAGCGCCAGACCGTCGACCGGGCCGCGGCCCAGTACCGCGCCGGCGCCGAGCGGCTCAAGGGCGACGACCAGCAGCTCGCCGAGAAGATCCAGTACGGCCTGAACGAGCTGGGCCGCCTCCGCGAGCAACGGCAGGCGATCGACAGCGAGAAGATCGCCCGCGGGGAGCTCGCCGTCGAGCCGCGCATCGAGCAGCCCGAGCAGGAAGGCGAGGAGAATGTCGGCGCGGCCACCGTGCAGGGGCACGGACCGCTGGACTCCCCACGCAAGGCCCTGGACCAGTACACCGACACCATCAACGACCTGCTCGACATCAACACCGAGATCGCTCCCGGCTCCGACGACGAGCGGCTGCTCAAGGCGGTGGCGGCCTCGGTCGCCCTCGCCAGGGCCAAGGACTTCGCCGACCTGCAGCGCGGCCTGCTGCAGAACGTCTTCGCCGCCGACCGTTTCGGCACCAACGAGTACGGCAAGCTGACGTCGCTGGTCGCCGCCGAGGCGATCTACGACGCCCAGTTCGACAATGCCGCCACCCCCGAGCAGCTCGAGCTGCTGGAGCGGACCGTGACCGGTGTCGAGGTCGAGCGGGCCAAGGGGATGGTCCAGACGGCCCTCGAGGGCGAGGACGAGCGCAAGCTCGACGTCGATGCGCCCGACTGGTTCGCGGCCACCACCGTCAAGCAGGACCGCCTGCGCGCGGTCGAGCAGCGGCTCAGCGCCGACGTCATCGGCATCAGCGCGGCGGTCAGGCAGGCCGCCGACCGGCGGGCGCTGCTCTCCAGCCTGCTGCTGGCCGGCACGCTGGTGCTCGCGCTGGCGCTGGCGCTGATCGCCGCGCGGTCGCTGATCCGTCCGCTCGGCCGGCTCGAGGCGGCCGCGGTCGGCACCGCCGGGCGGCTGCCCGGGGTCGTCCAGCGGCTGGAGGACGGCGAGCAGGTCGACCTGGCCGCCGAGTCGGCCCCGCCGATCGCGGTCCGCTCCAGGGACGAGATCGGCCGGCTGGCGCAGGCGTTCAACACCGTCCACCGGGTGGCGGTCCAGGAGGCCGGCCGCGAAGCGGCGCTGCGCCGCAGCGTCGGCGAGATGTTCCTCAACCTCGCCCGCCGCAGCCAGAGCCTGATCGAGCGGCAGCTCGAGGTCATCGACGAGGTCGAGCGCGGCGGCTCCCATGCCGACGTGCACGTCGGCATGGGCGAGCTGGACCACCTGGCCACCCGGATGCGCCGCAACGCCGAGAACCTCATCATCCTGTCGGGCTCCGAGCCGGCCCGCCGCTGGCGCGGCCCCATCGCCCTGACCGAGGTGGTCCACGCCGCCATCGGCGAGGTCAAGGAGCACACCCGCGTGGAGGTGCTGCCCCTCGACCAGGTGGAGCTCGCCGGTCACGCCGCCGCCGACGTCATGCACCTGCTCGCCGAGCTGATCGAGAACGCCGTGACCTTCTCGGCCCCCGGCACCCAGGCGCTCGTCGCCGGCCAGCCCCTTCCCGCCGGCTACCTGATCGAGATCGAGGACCAGGGTCTCGGCATGAGCGACGAGCAGCTCGTCAGGGTCAACGAGCGCCTGGCGAGCCCGCCCGACGCCGATTTCGCCCTGGCCAAGATGCTCGGCTTCTTCGTCGTCACCCAGCTCGCCGCCAAGCACGGCATCAGGGTCCAGCTCCGGCACTCCTGGTACGGCGGGATCACCGCGCTGGTGCTGCTGCCCGCTGCGGTGCTCCTGCGGCCCTCGCCCGAGATGGCCACCAGGCCGGGTGAGCCCCAGCGCGCCGGTCGGCGGCCGCCGGTGCCGGCCCTCGACGATCCCGGCCTGGCCTGGGTGGACAGCCGGGTGCCGATGGTCCACGTCCCCCTGCGCCGCCCACCGGACCACCCCTCGGGCGGCGACCCCGGCCAGCCGTCGTAACGAAGCGGTCACGGCGACCCGCTCCCGGAACCCCGCCGCCACCGGCAGAGTGTCACCAGTGGACCGCTGACCAAGCGCTGGGGGGCGCATGGCCGACCACGACTTCGACGACTTCTACGCCAGCAACTACGGCCGCTTCGTCGTCCAGCTCTACGCCGTCACCGGCAGCCTGCCGGACGCCGAGGACGCCGTGCAGGAGGCGTTCGCCCGCGCCTCGGTCCACTGGGGCCGCGTCCGCGCCTACGAGATGCCGGAGGCATGGGTGCGCCGGGTGGCGCTCAACGTGGCGTTCACGGGACTGCGCCGGGCGCGGCGGGTCGTGGAGGTGCTGACCCGCGCCGAGCCGCCGCCGGCGGCGCCGCTCCCCGGCGCCAGCGTGGAGCTGGTGGAGGCGCTCGGGAGGCTGCCGCTCCACTTCCGTCAGGTGCTGGTCCTGCACTACCTGGCCGACCTGCCGGTCGAGCGCGTCGCCGGCGAGCTCGGGATCGCGGTCGGGACCGCCAAGTCGCGACTGGCCCGGGCCAGGGACGCGCTCGCCAGGCAGCTCGTCGACGGCGGGGAGGAGGTGGGAAGTGCGCAGCGATGACCTGCGTCAGCGCTTCGAGGCGCTGGAGACCGAGGTGCTGCCGCTGACGGGCGCACCAGCCACCGAGGCGATCCGCCGGCGTGGACGGCGCCGCCAGCGCACCATCCGCGTCGCCGTGCTGCTGTCGGCGGTGCTGCTCGGCGCCATCGCCGCCCGCGGCGCCGCCCGGTGGACCGCCCAGCCCGACCTCCAGCCGGTGAGCCCGCCACCGACGACCCGGCCAGCGGTGGTCCCGTCGACCAACACGGCGCCGGCGACCTCCGCGACCGCGCCGGTCACCACCGGCTCGCCGACGACCAGTACCCCGCCACGCCCGACCGGCACCGTCGTGCTGCGGGCGGACGGGCTCGGCGTGGCGGCCTTCGGCACCGCCGAGGGGGATGCGCTGCGCGCCCTCCAGGACCGCCTCGGCCCGACGGAAGAGCGCGGCTCCTGGAGCGGGGCGACGCCGTTCGGCACCTGCCCCGGCCCCGTCAGGGCCGCTCGCTGGGGCCGGTTGTACGTGCTGTTCACCAGCGGCCCCACCCGCTACGACCCCGCCGGACGGTGGCACCTGTTCGCCTACCAGGTGGACGCCGTGCAGCGCACCAAGCTGGACCCCCAGTATTCGGGCCCGCCGCCGACGGCGCCGCCGCCGCTGCGTGGCTACAGCCCGAGGACCGCGGCCGGCATCGGCTTCGGCTCGACCGTCGCCGAGCTGCGCGGCGCCTACGGCGGCCGCGTGCGCATCTGGTCCGGCGCGCCCGAGAGCACCTACCAGTTCCGTGTCAGCCAGGGCGCCGCCGGCGAGCTGTCCGGCTCCCTCACCGGCGACACCCCCGGGGCGACCGTCACGTTCCTTGCCGCCGGCGCGGTCTGCGGGGAGTAGCCGGGGTCGGCGCGCCGGCCAGCAGCAGCAGGCCGGCGACCAGCAGCGCGGCGCCGGCGAGCCCGGCCGCCGTGAGCCGCTCGCCGAGCAGGGCGACGCCGAGGGCGGCCGCGGTCAGCGGCTCGGCCAGCGACATGGTCGCCGCCGTGGCCACCGTCACCCGCCGGAGCCCGGCCGCGAACAGCGCGTAGGCGGCGGCGGTGGCCAGCAGCCCGAGGTGCAGGGCGACCAGCGCCCCGCGGGGTGTCGCCAGCCAGCCCAGCGGCGCCAGCACCGCCACCGGGACCAGCAGCAGGGCGCCGCCGGCGAACAGCGCCGCCATGACCTCGACCTGACCGTGACCGGCGAGCAGGTCCTTGGCGGCCACGGCGACGACCGCGTAGGCCGCGCCGGCCCCGATCGCCAGCGCGACGCCGCCCGGTGAGAAGCGCACCGGCTGGCCGGCGACGGCGAGCAGGCCGCCGCCGGCCACGGCCAGCGCGGTCGCGCCGTACCAGCGGCGGCCCGGAGGCTCCGCCCTGGTGACCCAGGCGAGCAGGCCGGCCAGTGGCGGCGCGCTGCCGATCGCGACCATCGTGCCGACCGCCACGCCGGTCCGGGCGACCGCGGAGAAGAAGGCGAGCTGGTAGCCGGCGACCGCGACCGCGCCGGCCACGACCGTCCCCAGCGGCCAGGTGCCGCCTCGGCGCAGCTCGCCGCGCAGGCGGGCCACCACGACCAGGGCGGCGCCGCCGACCGCGATGCGCACCGCCCCCACCGACAGCGGCGAGGTCCCCGCCGGCGCGAGCGCTCGCGCCGTCCCGGTCGTCCCCCACAGCACCGCCGCCGCCAGCACCAGCCCGGCGCCGCCTCGGTCCGCGGTCGTGGCCATTCGCCGACGGTACCGGGCGAGCCGGCACAGCGACGCGAATTCGTGTGTTTAGCAAGCCGAGCATGTGGGTAGGTACCATCTGGACGCCGCCGCCCCGTCGGCCCCCCCGCGGGGCGTCGGCGTATCTCTTTCTCGGCCCTCGCGGGTCAGCGGCCCGCGGCTGGTCAGCGGGCCGGCCCCGGACCCTGGCCGCGAGCCAGCGCGGCCTCGATCCGGTCCAGGCGCCGCAGGACCTGCTCGGTGCGGTCGTGCTGCTCGACGGTGAGCGCGCCGTTGGCCTCCAGCACCACCACGTCGATGTCCTTCAGGTTGCGGGCGCCCTGCCGGCGGACCGGGCGGCAGGCTGGGTCAGGGGCGTCCCGCCGTGGTCGGGTCGGCCGACCGCCAGCCGGACGGGCCGAGCCCCGGCGTGACGGCACGCGCGATCTCGGCCTGGGTGACCACCCCGACCAGCTCACCGCCGACGACGACCACCGCGATCCCCGAGCCGCCCCGCAGCCGGCCCAGCAGGCCGGACACGGGCTCGTCCGGCCGGGTCACGGCCACCGCCCAGGCGGGCACGGCCACGTCCCCGGCGCGCACGAGGTGACGCTGGGAGGGCGGCACCGACTCCAGCGCGGCGATCGTCACCACCCCGGCCGGCTGCCCGTCGAAGCTCCGCAGCGGGAGCGCCGTCGGCGCACCGGTGGGGCGCCACGCCGCGGCCTGGTCGCGGAGCAGCGCGTCCACGGTGAACCAGGCGGGAGCCAGCACCGAGGTCGGGGTCATGACGTCGCCGACCCGCAGGCCCGCCAGGCCGTGGCGGACCACGGTCTGCTCGCGCTCCTGGCGGGCGGCGGCGACCAGGAACCAACCGACCAGCACGGTCCACAGCGTCCCGATCCCCCAGCCGGTGAGGACGCCGAGCAGGCCGTAGGCGATCAGGATCCCGCCGGCGACCTGGCCGGCCGTTGCGGCCGTCACCGCGGCGCGGGCGCGGTTGCCGTGGCGGCGCCACAGCAGCGCGCGCAGCACCCGCCCGCCGTCCAGCGGCGCGGCCGGGATCAGGTTGAACACGGCAAGGGCGACGTTGCCGACGGCGAGCCAGCCCAGCACCGCGACCGCCAGCGCCGGGGCACCCAGCAGCGCGAGCCCCGTGGCGGCCACGCCGAAGCCGACCGCCAGGGCGAGGCTGATCGCGGGGCCGACGATCGCGACCCGCAGGTCGTCGCCGGGACTGGCCGGCTCGTCCTCGAGCTGCGCGACGCCGCCGAGCAGCCACAGGGTGATGCCGCGGACGCGCAGGCCCGCCCGCCGGGCCACCAGGGCATGGCCGACCTCGTGGGCGAGCAGCGAGCCGAGGAACAGCCCGGTGGCGACCACGGCGGCGAGCCAGTAGGTGGACGGGGCCAGGCCGGGCACCAGGCCGGGCAGGATGCTGCCGGCCAGCGACCAGGCGAACAGCGCGGCGATCAGCAGCACGCTCCAGCTCGCACCGACCGGGATCCCGGCGATGCGACCGAGGCGCAGGCTCGCGGTCATGACGACTCCTCTTCCATCCCCTGCCGAGCCCTGCCGGGCCCGGCTGGCTGGGAAGGTCTCGTCCGCCCGCGGGGCGGGGTGAGCCTCCGGGCGGGCATCGGGCCCGCCGTCCTGACGGCTGCTCGCGGGGCCAGCGGCCCCGGGACTACTCCCCTTCGCCCTCCATGGTACCCATCCGGGGTAAGTGGGACGTAAGCTGGGCGCCGATGCCATCGCCTCCGAGGTCGAGCGCCGGCCCGGGCCCGCTGGCCGGCGTCGTCGTCGCCGACTTCAGCCGCGTGCTCGCCGGTCCCTACGCCACCATGCTGCTCGCCGACATGGGCGCGACCGTCGTGAAGGTCGAGCGGCCGGACGGCGGGGACGACACCCGGAGCTGGGGGCCGCCGTGGTCCGACGGCCTCAGCACCTACTTCCAGGCGGTCAACCGCAACAAGCGGTCGGTCGCCTGCGACCTGTCGGCACCCGGGGGCCGCCAGGCGGCGCTGGAGCTCTGCGGCCGCGCCGACGTGGTGGTGGAGAACTTCCGCGCCGGCACGATGGACAGGCTCGGCCTCGGCCCGGCGGAGGTGCTCCGGGCCAACCCGCGGGTCGTCTACTGCTCCATCACCGGCTTCGGGCCGGGAGCGGGCGCGGACCTGCCCGGCTACGACATCCTGCTGCAGGCGGTCGGTGGGCTGATGAGCATCACCGGCGAGGCCGGCGGCGACCCGACCAAGGTCGGCGTCGCCGTCGTCGACGTCATCGCCGGGCTGCACGCGCTCGCGGGGATCCTGGCCGCGCTGCGCCACCGCGACGCCACCGGCCAAGGCCAGCACCTCCAGGTGAACCTGCTGACCTCCCTGCTCAGCGGCCTGGTGAACCAGGTCTCCGCCTATCTCAACGCCGGCACGGTGCCTCGCGCGCTCGGCAACCGGCACCCCAGCATCGCCCCCTACGAGGTCGTCCGGGCCAAGGACCGGCCGCTGGTGCTGGCCGTCGGCAACGACCGCCAGTTCGCCGCGCTCTGTGACGAGCTGGGCGTCGGCCAGCTCGCCACCGACCCGCGGTTCGCGTCCAACGCCGGCCGCGTCGAGCACCGCGAGGAGCTGGTCGCGCTGCTGGACCAGGCGCTCGCCACCGCCGCCGCCGACCGGTGGGTGCCCAGGCTGGCGGCGCGCGGCGTGCCGTGCGGGACCGTCAACGGCATCGACGAGGCCGTCGAGCTGGCCACCCGGCTCGGGCTGGAGCCGGTCGTCGAGGTGCAGGACGACCGCGGGCGCGTCTCGCGACAGGCGCGCCACCCGGTCTGGTTCTCCGCGACCCCGGCGTCCTACCGGCTCGCCCCGCCTGTGTGGGACCAGGTGCTGCCCATCGAGGAGGTCGTGGCCCTGCTGCCGCCCCCGGACGGCTAGTCCCGTTCGTGACGCGCCTTGACCCGGCAGCCCGGAGGTCCCTGCCGTCGGGGTTCGGCGCCAGCTTCAGCCCGGGCGCCGGGTCCAGCTCCGCCGGCCACGGCGGCTCGTCGACCGGCAGCGCCACCGGCTCGGGCAGCTCATGCCGCCCTCCTGGGAGCCGCCCCGGCGCCGATCGTCCCAAGTGTGCCAGCTCAGGCGTCCCGGCGGGTCAGCACCAGCGCGGCCGCGACCACGAAGGCGACCAGGTAGACCGCCAGCAGCCCGATCGACTGCGCACCCGAGAGCACGGTGAGCACGCCCGGCGCGCCGCCCACCTCGGCCGCGCCCGCCGCCCCGAGGGCGCCGGCCAGCGACCCGGCCGCAGTCCCGGGAAGCAGGTCGGTGACCGCCTCCAGCGGACCGAGCAGGCTGGCCACGCCGCGCAGCAGGTTCTCCACGATCAGCACCCACACCAGTCCGAGCCCAACCGACAGCCCGGGGCTCCTGGCGACGATGCCGATCAGGGCGCCGCCCGCCGCCCACGTCCCGCCGATCAGCAGCGCGCCGCCCAGCCCCTCGGCGAGCGCGCCGAGCCCCGGCCAGGTCAGCGCCTGCCCCTCGACGGCCATCACGATGGAGCTGGCCGCCAGGTCGGTGAGCAGCGTGAGGACGGTGAAGACGACCAGCACCACCGCCAGCGCCAGCATCGTGCCGCCCAGCGCCGACAGCCGGCGGGGCCCTTGGGTGAACACCGTCCTCCAGGTGTTCCAGCCGTAGCCGCTGCCGGTGGCCAGCGCCGCCAGGATGAGCACCAGCGCACTGCCGAACATCGGCAGCCCGGTCACCATCGTGGACGGCACCTGCGACGGCGAGAGCTGGGCGAGCAGGGCATCGGCGAGCCGCTGGTCCCCGCCGCCGACGGCGTCGCGGTAGCTGAGGTAGTCCAACAAATAGCCGAAGAACACGTTCAGGGTCAGCCAGACACCGGTGATGACCCAGGTCACCGGCCATTTCCGCAGGCGCAGCAGCTCTGCGCGCAAGCTCGCGATCATCTCGCCATCTCCTCCCGCGGCGCGTGGTTGGTCATCTCGAAGAAGGCTTCCTCCAGGGTTCGTTCGAACGACCGGATCTCGTGCACCTCGACACCGGCGGCGACCAGCGCGCGGACGAGCTCCGGGTTGCGGTCGGGCTCGGCGAGGACCTCCAGCCCTCCGTCGGCGGTCCGCCGCACGTCGACGGCGCCGAGGGTGGCGGCGATCACCTGCTCGGCGCGCACCGCCGGCTCGGCGCGCAGCAGCAGCGAGCTCGCGCCGCGGAGCGCGGCGACGGTGCTCTCCGTCAGCAGCCGGCCGTCGGCGATCACGCCGACGCGGTCGCAGAGCTGCTGCACCTCGCCGAGCAGGTGGCTGGAGAGCAGCACGGTCCTGCCGCGGGCGGCGAGCCGGCGGATGAGGTCCCGCATGTCGGCCATGCCGTTGGGGTCCAGGCCGTTGGTCGGCTCGTCCAGGATCAGGAGATCCGGCTCGCCGAGCAGCGCGGCCGCCACCCCCAGGCGCTGCTTCATGCCCAGCGAGTAGGACTTGTAGGTGTCGCCACCGCGTGCGCGCAGGTCGACCTGGTCCAGGGCCTGCTCGACGTCGGCGTCGGTGAGGCGGTTGTACCTGGCGAGCACCCGAAGGTTGTCGCGACCGGAGAGGTAGGGGTAGAAGCCGGGACCCTCGATGAGGGCGCCGACCCGCCGCAGCACCGAGGCGTCGCCGGGGCGACCGCCGAGCACCCGCGCCGAGCCTCGGGTGGGGCGGACGAGCCCGACCAGCATCCGCAAGGTGGTGGTCTTGCCCGCCCCGTTGGGGCCGAGGAAGCCGTAGATCTCGCCTCGGCGCACCGTGAGGCTGACGGCGTCCACCACCGTGTGCCGTCCGTAGCGTTTGGTCAGCTCGTCGGAGACCACGATGGGTTCGTTCATTGGCGTGCTCCGTTCTGCCGAGATCAGCTCCACCCCACCCTGGCCCTGGCGGCGTACGCGCGTCATCGGGCCGGGGGCGACTCGTGGGGTACGTCCGCGGACGTACCCGACCTGCGTCCCGGAGCCGACTCGGCGACGGTCGGCCCCGGCTACCATCGGTCGCATGAGCGTGGTGCGGTCCCAAGTCGCGCGGGTCGTGGTGTTCGACGGCCTGGTCGTCGCGCTCGTTGGGGCCGTCGTCCTGGTGGGCTCCTGGCGAGCCGCGCCGTGGACCGGGGGCGCCCGCGCGCTCGACCTCTGGGCGTACGCCCTCATGGCGGCCGCCGTGGTCGCCCTGGCCGCACGGCGGGTGTGGCCGCTGGCGACCCTGGTGGTCACGGTGGCGCTGTCGGTCGCCTACCTCGCCGTGGGCTACCCGGTCGGCCCGTTCTTCCTGGCCCCGGCCGTCGCCGTGTACTCGCTCGCCGCGCGCTGGTCGGTGCGCGGGTCGCTGGTGGCCCTGGGCGTGGGCTTCGTGGCGCTGCTCGCCGGGCACACGCCGGGGCTGGTGGAGGCCGGCCGGGACGAGTTGCTCGCCCAGACGGCCGCCGGGGCGCCGTGGGCGGCCGGCTGGCTCGGGCTGCCCTGGGCGATCGGTACCCTGGTGCGGCTCGGCCGGGAGGGGGCGACGCGCGACCGTGAGGAGGAGGCGCGCCGCCGCGCCTACGAGGAGCGGCTGCGGGTCGCCCGTGACGTCCACGACGTGGTCGGCCACGGCCTGGCGGTCATCAACATGCAGGCCGGCGTCGCCCTGCACGTCCTCGGCAGGCGCCCCGACCAGGCGGAGGTGGCGCTGGAGGCGATCAAGACCGCCAGCAAGGACGCCCTCGACGAGCTCCGCGCCACCCTGGCGGTGTTCCGGCGACCCGACGAGGCTGACGCGCCGCGGCGGCCGACGCCAGGGCTCGACCAGCTCGAGTCGCTGACCGCCGACATGGCCGACAGCGGCCTGCCGGTCGAGCTGCTCGTCACCGGCGAGCGGACCTGCCTTCCCGGCGCGGTCGACCTGGCCGCCTACCGCATCGTCCAGGAGTCGCTCACCAACGTGCTGCGCCACGCCGGCGGGGCGACGGCGACGGTGCGGGTCACCCACGAGCCCGACACCCTGGACCTGGAGATCACCGACGACGGCCGCGGGCGGGCACCGCGCGGCGACGGGCGGGCCGGGCAGGGCCTCACCGGCATGCGGGAACGCGCCGCCGCGGTCGGCGGCACGCTGGAGGCGGGCCCACGCGGGGGCGGCGGGTTCCGCGTGCACGCCCGCCTGCCGTCCGGCGAGGACCACCGGTGATCCGCGTGCTGATCGCCGACGACCAGGCGCTGGTCCGGCTCGGCCTCAAGGTGCTGCTCGAGTCCGAGGACGACCTGGAGCTGGTCGGCGAGGCGGAGCACGGCAAGGCCGCCGTGGACCTGGCCCGGCGCGAACGGCCGGACGTGGTGCTGATGGATATCCGGATGCCGGTCATGGACGGCATCGAGGCGCTGCGGGCCATCGTCGGCGACCCCGGGCTGCGCGACACCCGCGTGATCATGCTGACCACCTTCGAGCTGGACGAGTACGTGTTCGAGTCGCTGCGGACCGGCGCCAGCGGCTTCATGATCAAGGACAGCGAGCCAGGCGAGCTGCTGCACGCCGTCCGGGTCGTCGCGCGCGGCGAGTCGCTGCTGTCCCCCACCGTCACCCGCCGCGTGATCGGCGCGTTCGCCACCCGGCCGTCGCAGGGGCTCGCGCCGCACCCGGGCATCCGCACCCTCACCGACCGGGAGCGGGAGGTCGTGGGACTGGTCGCCGAGGGGTTGACCAACGACGAGATCGCCGAGCGGCTCGTGGTCAGCCCCGCGACCGCCCGGACCCACGTGAGCCGGGCGATGGTGAAGCTCAACGCCCGCGACCGAGCCCAGCTCGTGGTGTTCGCCTACCAGTCCGGCCTCGGGCCCCCCGCGCAGCCGCCTATTGGGCGGTGAAGCCGCCGTCGATGGCCAACGCCGCACCGGTGATGAAGGCGGCTTCGTCGCTGAGCAGGAACGCGACGAACGCCGCGATCTCGTCTGGCCTGGCGACCCGGCCGGCCGGGTTCATGCCGGCGACCTCCAGCTCGCCGTCGGCGGGCGCACCCAGCAGGCCACGAAACAGCGGCGTGTCCACGTTGCCGGTGACCAGCGCGTTCACCCGCACGCCTTGGCCGGCGCACTCCAGCGCGGCGGCCCGCGTCAGGCCGACCACGCCGTGCTTGGCCGCCACGTACGCGGCCATGCCGGGCACCCCGACGACGCCCGCCAGCGCCGCGTTGTTGACGATCGCGCCGCCGCCGGACGCCAGCATCGCCGGCACCTGGTACTTGAGGCTGTAGAAGACGCTGGACAGGTTCTGGTCCAGGTCCGCGCGCCATTCCGCGTCGTCGATCTCCTGCACCACGCCGGAGGCGTGCACGCCGCCGG
>WNGB01011980.1_pt1 | contig 11825 bp, 14 predicted proteins | sample 5400681 | NCBI WGS metagenome assembly WNGB01 (sample SAMN13153367, study PRJNA577476) | soil metagenome | isolation source: 115 cm soil or saprolite under grassland replicate 2 | place: USA:California | collected 2016-06-15 | reverse complement strand
CGTTGGATCATTCGGGCGAGCCAGCGGGCGTAGTCGTGCGTTTTGAGCCTTGCCGCGTCCGCTTCTGGCTTCAGCTTGTCCAGCTGCTTTACGAGGCGCTGGAGTGTGATCGGTGTCATCGGACTCCCTCGGTAACCTGTCCCTGCTCGTCCCGGTGCTGCCGGTGCATGGCCGAGTCGCCTTCCTCCTGGCACCGGCGCCGGGCCGCCACGACTCCGCACTCCATCGCCGGATGGGGCTGTGTGACGGGACATTCGCGCGTGGCGATATGTATGACCATGCCATCCATACGTCTGCTGGGCTCCCTGCTCATCCGGTTACGGACGAGAAAGAAGGGCGGGCTCGGCCGCCCCCTTTCCTGAACAGATCGGTCGGCCGTGAAACGGACCGGAGCTACGAGCGGCCGCACCGACCGTACACCGTCTCGCCGATCAGTACATCCCGCCCATGCCACCGCCGCCGGGCATCGGGGGCATCTTCTCCTTCTCCTTCTTCTCCACCACCACGCACTCGGTGGTGAGGAGCAGTCCCGCGATGGACGCGGCGTTCTGCAGCGCCGTGCGGGTGACTTTGGTCGGGTCGATGACGCCGGCCGCGACCAGATCCTCGTACTCGTCGGTCTGGGCGTTGTAGCCGAAGTTGAGCTTGGTCGACTCCTTGACTTTCCCCACGACGATCGCGCCCTCGGCGCCCGCGTTCTGCACGATGATGCGGATCGGCTCCTCGAGCGCGCGACGGACGATCTCGATGCCCGTCTTCTCGTCATCATCGGCGCCCCTGACCTTGTCGAGCGCCTTCCGGCACCACAAGAGCGCGACACCACCGCCCGGCACGATGCCCTCCTCGACCGCCGCGCGGGTCGCGTGCAGCGCGTCTTCGACCCGGGCTTTCTTCTCCTTCATTTCGGTCTCGGTGGCCGCGCCCACGTTGATCACGGCGACGCCGCCCGCGAGCTTCGCGAGCCGCTCCTGCAGCTTTTCCTTGTCGTAGTCCGACGTGGACTTCTCGATCGCCGCGCGGATCTGGCCGATGCGGCCCTGGATGTCGGCCTGTTTGCCCTTGCCGCCGATCAGGGTGGTGTTGTCCTTATCCACCAAGATTCGTTTGACGTGGCCGAGATCGTCGAGCGCGGCGTTTTCGAGCTTGAAGCCAACCTCCTCGGAGATCACCTTGCCCGCCGTGAGCGTCGCGATGTCCGCGAGCAGCTCTTTGCGCCGGTCCCCGAAGCCCGGGGCCTTGACCGCGCACACCTTCAGCGTGCCACGCAGCTTGTTGACCACGAGCGTGGCCAGCGCCTCGCCCTCCACGTCCTCGGCGATGATGAGCAGCGGCTTGCCCGACTGCGCCACCTTCTCGAGGACGGGGAGCAGGTCCTTCATGGTGGCGATCTTCTTTTCGTGCACCAGGACGTAGGCGTCCTCGAGCACGGCCTCCATCTTCTCCGGATCGGTGATGAAATAGGGCGACAGGTAGCCACGGTCGAACTGCATCCCGTCCACCGTCTCGAGCGTGGTCTCGAGGCCCTTCGCCTCCTCCACCGTGATCACGCCGTCCTTGCCCACCTTCTCCATCGCGTCGGCGATCTTGTCGCCGATCTCCTTGTCCCCGTTGGCGGAGATGGTGCCGACCTGCGCGATCTCCTTGCGGCCCTTGGTGGGCGCGGCGATCCGCTTCAGCTCCTCCACCACCAACTCGACCGCCTTGTCGATGCCGCGCTTCAGCGACATCGGGTTGGCGCCTGCGGTGACCGACTTCAGGCCCTCGCGGAAGATCGCCTGCGCCAGCACCGTCGCGGTGGTCGTGCCGTCCCCGGCGATATCGGAGGTCTTGGTCGCCACTTCCTTCACCATCTGGGCGCCCATGTTCTCGATCGGATCCTCGAGCTCGATCTCCTTGGCGACGGTGACGCCGTCCTTGGTGATCGTCGGGTTCCCGAACTTCTTGTCGATGACGACGTTGCGGCCCTTGGGTCCGAGGGTGACCTTCACCGCCTCGGCCAGCTGGTCCACGCCCCGCTTGAGGCGTGAGCGGGCCTCTGTATTGAATTCGAGGTACTTGGCAGCCATCTCTTCCTCCCCCGCTCAGCTGAGCTTGGCGATGACGTCGGATTCCTTGATCAGGATGATCTCTTCCTCGTCCAGCTCGACCTGCGAGCCGGTGTACTTCCCATACACGACCCGGTCGCTGACCTTCAGCTCCATCGGGACCCGCTGGCCTTTTTCCATCCGGCCGGGCCCGACCGCGATCACCTCACCCTGGATCGGCTTCTCCTTGGCCGTGTCCGGGATATAGAGGCCACCTTTCATCTCCTCGGTCTCTTCCATCGGCCGGATCGCCACGCGATCGGCGAGTGGGAAGACCTTGAGCCGCGTCTTCGTCGCAGTAGCCATGATGCTCCTCGTGTGCGTGCTCCGTAAGCTTCTAGGCTCTCCGAACAGTAGGGAGAGCGGCCCATGCCGCCCTCCCCGGTCGTACTCCTCAGGTCAGGCGTTCAACAAGGCCTTCGCCGGCGTGACCTCCACCGTGATCAGGTGAGGCTTGGCCGTCTCCGCCTTCGGCAGCGTGATCGTCAGCACACCGAGGTCGCAGGTCGCCTTGATCTTGTTCGCATCGATCGAGGCCGACAGCCGGAACGTCCGCTCGAAGGCGCCGTAGGTGCGCTCATAGCGATGGACCTTCTCGGCCTTCTCCTCGGCCACCTGCTGCTTCGTGCCCTTGATCGTCAGCAGGTTGCTCTCCACCGAGATCTGCACGTCCGAGGGCCTCACCCCAGGCAGCTCCGCCACGAGGCGAATGGCATCGGGCTCCTCGAAGATGTCCACCAGCGGCAGCCAGGCGGTGGTCACGGCCTCGGGTACCGGCCATTCGGCCGCGCGGAACGGCTCGTTGAAGGTGCGGCCAATCCGGTGCTCCAAGTGATGCAGCAGATCCAGCATCGGGTCCCTCTGTATGGTGCCGAACATGTCACTGCTCCTTGCTCGTCGTCGGGCGATTACAGTTAACTAATGAGGTTCACATACTGCTATCGTACATGGAAGCAACGTAGCGATAGTGTACTGTACTTGTCAAGTACACCAGATAGTCGTAAATTGATGGTCTGGTGGGATCGGTCGTACCTGAAAGGTTAATCCAAGACTCGGCCTGAGGAGGCACCCCGTGGATGTACCGTTTGTGATCCGGCGCCGGTTAGCGGAATTGGGATTGGAGCAACAAGCACTCGCGCGCGCCGCCCACGTCACCGAGTCCTATATCTCGCAGTTACTGACCCGGAGAAAAGCGCCCCCCGCGCCGGACCGCACGGACATCTATGGCCGCATGGACAAGTTCTTGAAGCTGCCGAGCGGGGAATTGGCCAAGCTGGCGGATCTGCAGCGCAAGGAAGAATTGAAGCGGGAATTGGGGGACGAGCCCGCCCCCTTGTTTCACGAGGTCCGCGAGCTGATCCTGCGCAAGTGTAATCCCGAGCAGCAAGAACACGTCCGCGCCATTTTTGAAAAGCAGGCCTTCGGCGAGCTCGAACGCCTCGTCACCCAGACGCTGCTGGACGTGGTCAAACGCGTGGCGCAAGACGAACTCGAAAATGACTACTGGCTTCGTATGGTGGCTCGGCTCAGTCGCCGCAGCTATGAGGAGATGCGGGTCGTCGTGCTCGAGTTCCTCGATACGGACATCTTCCACGTGTCCGCTGAGAATTGCGTCGCGTTCCTGGATCCGCTGATTGAATCCTGGGACATCAACCTGGCGACGTTCGCTCTGGAGATTGTCCTGAACCACAGCGTCGTCCCCGGGCAGGCGAAGCGATTCGCGTTTGTCGAGCGGGAAGCCGAGCAGCCTGTCAGCGAAGAGCCCGGGCTCCAGGAATTCCTTCAGGATTCGTCGCTCAGCGGCAGCGCAACCGTCAAGGAAGTCGCGTTTCTCAAGCAACTGAGGTTCACGCACGCGCGGCCGACGCCCCTCTACTATTACCGGGAGTTGCAGAGCCTCCGGGACCCGCTGCATTTTCGCACCTCGCAGACGGAACAAGGAAAAGGGACATGATCATCGCGCCCAATGACTTTCAGAGTCGACTGCGCGCCCTCTTGGGACTGCAGGGCGCGGTGCTTACGGACGAGGAGCTGTCTCACACGGCGGAGCGTTACCCCCGGTGTCGGGGGAAGGAGCACTGGGACGTGCGCGAGTACGTGCGGCGCTTGGGGGTTGGCGCGCGCGAATACCGTGTGGTGCGGGGCAGCAGCATTGAAGATGTGTACCGCAGCGCCGAGCGGGTCCGCGCGGCCGCCGTAGGAACGGCGCTGAACGAGCTCGAGTCTCAGGAAAGGTCGGGGAGGCTGGGATGACCCGGAGGAAGCAGCCATGGGGACAGCAGCGCGGCTGGATCGTCCTGGCGGACGGCAGCCCTCCGCAGGAGCTGCCCCAGCAGATGGTCGGCCACAAGCTCATTTCCTGGCCCGGAACGATGCCCGAAAACGAGCCCGCGAAGTACTATCATCGCCACGTGCTGAACCCGGAGGGTGTGTCGGTCTACGTCCCCGAGGGTCGGGACGCGGAATCGCTGCCAGAGGCCATCAAGGACGAAATCCGGCGCCAGCTGAAGGGACAGTCGTAGGCGCTCTGGATCTGCCCTGGTCCCACAGCGAGATCTGGCGCGAGATGTGGTATCCTGGTTGATCTGGTTGACGATCTGGGCCGGGCCGTAGACCAGGCTCTGCTTGGGGAAGCGATACAGCACCAGCCGGCCGTAGTGCTCCCCGTCGTTTCGCGCCACCATCCACGAGGCCAGGTTGTCCGTCCCCCCCCCCCAAAAAATCCGAATTTCCCCCAATGCACCGGCAGCCGTCCACCTCATATTGACATTTGGGAAATCATCCCAATTTTCAGGCGGCGAGGTTTTCACCTCAAGCTGGACGCCTAGATCGGGATGGCGACGCCGGCCGGTGGGGGGGAGGTCTAGCGGACCATGACAACGCCTCGCATGCAGGACAAGCGATTTCGGCAGATGCTCGACGCCGCCCCCGATGCCATGGTCGTCGTCGACCAGCGGGGCAGCATCGTGGCGGTGAATCGGGAGGCCGAGCGGCTCTTCGGGTCGACCGACGCAGAGCTCCGGGGCGAGCCGTCCAGTCAGGTCTTCCCCCAGCGCTTCCAGCAGGTGTACGAGGCCCTCGGCGTGAGCGATGGCAAATCGCCGGAGATCCCGCCGAAACGTGCTCCGGTCAGGATCTTCGCCCGACGACGTGACGGCAGCGAGTTCCCAGTGGAAATCCACCGCAGCCCGCTCGGTCCCAGCGAGGACGCCCTATTCTTGGTGACGGTGCGCGATCTCACCGAGTGGCGGGACGTTCAGGAGAGCCTGTTCCGGCAGAAGGAGCACGCCATCGTCGCCCTGGCATCGATCGCGGACGCCGTCATCACGACCGACCTGGCGGGAAGGATCACGTTTCTGAACCCCACGGCGGAGCGGCTCACCGGTTGGCGCACCACTGAAGCGTTGGGGCAGCCAGCGGACACCGTCCTCACGCTCATCAGCGACGCGACGCGGCAGCCCATGGAGAGCATCCCAGCCCGCTGCCTCCGCGAAGCGCGCGCGGTTGACCTGGCCGACGGTGTGCTGCTGCTCCGCCGCGATGGGACGGAGGTGCCGATCGGGGACTCCGCGGCTCCGCTCCGGGACCGCCACGGGACGACGATCGGCGTGGTGCTGGTCTTTCACGACGTGACGGAGCGGCGCCGCGCCGCTCGCAAACTCTCGCACGAAGCCACGCACGATGCCCTGACGGGCCTCGTCGGCCGGAAGGAGTTCGAGGAGCGCCTGGCGCGCGTGCTGGCGGAGGCCGCGGCCGGCGTTGCGGAGCACGTCCTGTGCTACCTGGATCTGGATCGATTCAAGCTCGTGAACGACACGTGCGGCCACGAAGCCGGGGATGACCTGCTCCGCAAGATCGGCCGCCTGCTGAGCGGTCGCTTGCGCAGCCGGGACACGCTTGCGCGCCTCGGCGGCGATGAATTCGGTGTCCTGCTGGAATACTGTGCCTTGACCAAGGCGGCAGAGATCGCCGGGAAGCTCGAGCGGGCGATCGAAGAGTTCCGCTACGTCTGGGGGGAGCGGAGCTTCTCGCTGGGCGTCTCCATAGGCGTCGTCGCGATCACCGCCGCAAGCGGACGCACGGCTGACGTCCTGCGCGCTGCCGACGAAGCCTGCTACGCCGCCAAGGACGCCGGAGGCAACCGCGTCCATGTCGCGCAGCCGGAGACGGCCCCCGGGCTCCAGCAGCAGGTGGAGAGTCGACGGATCGTGCGGCTCACCCAAGCGGTGGACGAGGGCCGGTTCGAGCTGTACGCGCAAGCGATCGTACCCCTGGCGCCGGAGCACCCGGCACGTCCGCGGTGCGAGATTCTGCTGCGCCTGGCGGACGCGGGGGGGGGGGTGGAGACCGCCGATGCCTTCCTCCCGCAAGCGGAGCGCCATCGCCTGATGCCGGCGATTGACCGATGGGTCGTGCGCCAGACGGCTGCCGTATTGGGTCAGTGGCATCGCGACCACCCGGAGTTGGAGCTGCCCCTCTGCTCGATCAACCTCAGCGTTTCTTCACTGGACGATGCGGACCTGATCCCCGCCGTGCGAGAGTACTTGACGCAGCACCGGCTGCCGCCGGAGGCGCTGTGCTTCGAGATCGCCGAAGCCGCTGCGCTCGGGAACTTTGCGCAACTGGTGCGCCTCATTTCCGAGATCCGGGCGACGGGGTGCGGAGTCGGGCTGGACAACTTCGGCAACAGCCTGAACTCGTTCACCCACCTCAAGGCCCTGTCGATCGACTACGTCAAGATCGGCGGGCACTACGTCCGGGGCGTGGCCGACGACCCCGTGTACGGCACGCTCGTGAAGGCCGTCAACGAGATCGGTCGCATCATGGGCATCGTCACGATCGCTGAAGAGGTGGAGAACGAAACCATTCTGGAAAAGCTGCGGGGCCTGGGGGTAGGGTACGCGCAAGGGCATGCGGTGGCCCCGCCGGCGCCGCTCGTGGACAAGGACGGAGCAGTGACACTCCCGCATGTTCCATGGTCGGCTGAGGCCAAGAGATGAGGGGAAGGGCACCTATCGGCCGTTCCCCTCGTAGGTAACCAGCGACTCGACCCCCTCAGCGTACCCCGCCACTTCCAGCGGCTCGGTCACGGAGAAAGCCGCGTCGAGTCGCTCGATCTCGGCTTCCAGGCGGCGATCGATCGAGGGGTTGCGCTCGGGGGCGTCGCTCACGATCAGGATGTGCGTGGCATGCCGCTGCAGCACGAGCCTCCCCGCCCAGGTGCGCGCGCCGCCGCGCGCCGCCGGGCAACGGGCTCTAAGGGCGTGGGTGCACGCCCTTGAGCGCCCGGAGGGCGCGAATGGGCGGCCTGGCGAGATATCGAAGTGCGCGTGCACCAGCACGTGCACCGATATCTCGCCACTTGCTTGCACGCCCGAAAACGGCTGGTGCATCAGTGCAGTGTGGAAATCTCGCTCACGGTCTTGGGAAGTCCGGTTCACGGATGGTTCCAAACGGGGGTCCGCGTCTCTCGAGGGCCGCGGTCAGGACACAGGCTGGCACGGTGGGACCTTTGCAGGACTACTTATAGGTAGAGGGGGTCGTCCCGCTCCCTCTTCACCGTGGGAGGGCCATGGACCGCCAGACCGCAGAGAAGGTGGCTCGCTTCGACCCCGATCAAGGACGCCTGGCGCTTTCTGACCCTGAACACGGTACCGCCGTCCGCAACCAGCCGAGCCTGAAGACCCCCACCCCGCGGCCGCCGATCGCCTATCCACCCGAAGCGATTCTCACTCAAGAGCAGGTCGGCGCCTGGCTCGGCATTTCAACGCGGACGCTGCGCAAACTGCCCATCAGGCGCTGGGCGTCGAGCCGGCGCTTGGTTCGCTACCTCGGCCGGCACGTGTTACAGTACGTAGAGGAGCGAGCCACGTGACTCCGTTCCGCTCACACGGTAAGGGCACCTACGTTCTGAAGGGGACGTTCGGCGGCGTCCGGATCGAACGTGCAACCGGAACGCACGACGCAAAGCGCCTCGAGGATCTCCGCGCGATGTGCCGCACCCTCGCTGATGCCGGCCGGCTCGATGTCCTCGAACAGCTGCGCGACGGAACGCTCAGGCTCCTCGATTGCTGGCGTCACTACCGCGGCGGCGACTGGTCCCGGATCCCGACCCCTGAGCATGCGCGCCCCCTCGCCGAGGCGTTCGCAGCGTGGCGCCGGACGGTGCCCGGCGATCGCCACCGCCAGGACTTGGGTGTCGCAGAACGGCAGATTCTTGCCGCGGCCCGAACTGGCGCGACGGTCGCGGACTTGCCGGCCGCGGTGAGTGCGCTTCGGACCCGCTACGACGCAAAGGGCGCCGGCCGCCAATTCAACAAGCTGCGCGACGCGGCGAGCGCGTTCTTGAAGCAGACGCTCACGCGCCGCCATCCGCTCTACCAGGCCGTGCGGGCCGTCGAGCCACTCCCGGTCATTCGGCGATACGCCAAGCGTCCGCAGGCGCCGGCCAGCGCTCGAACCATCGCCGACGTCGTGGGCGGTGAAGCGGGGCGTATCTGGTGGCTTCTCTGTTGCACAGGGATGGGGCCTGACGAGTATTTCTCGCTCAAGTGGGCGGTCGAGGACGATTTGCTACACGTGAAAGGAACGAAACGTCGCGGTCGCGATCGTCTTGTGCCCCTGCTCGTGGAGATCGAACCACCGCTCCTCACAGTCTGGGGGTTCCGATCAGCACTCAAGCGCTCGGGGCTGGGCGTGAAGCCGTACGATGCGCGGCGCTCCTTTGCGAACTGGCTGGAGCAGGCGGGCATTTGGGAAACGCATCAGCAAGCCTACATGGGCCACGGGCCGAGGACGATCACCGACCTGTACCGGCGGCACGAGCTCGTGTTCGAACACCTCGAGCGCGACCGGGCCACGCTGCTGGCCTTCATCGCCGGTGGGATTTCTGGTGGGACCAGGGAGGGGGTATCTCGAGATGTTCCAGTGACCCGGCTGGGGATCGAACCCAGGACCTACGGATTAAAAGTCCGTTGCTCTACCAACTGAGCTACCGGGTCGAGCGCTCGAAACGTCGCCCAGGGACACCACTTAGACAAGCGCGTTACGCCGAACGCGGTCCGGCACTCTTTAGGACGTATGCCGCGCCCCGCCACCGCTCGACCTCGCCTCAGAAGCGCCACGACCACCGACCGAGCGCTGGTGGAGCGGATGAGTCGCGGAGACGAGGCGGCGTTCCGCGACCTGCTGGCACGTTACCGCAGCACCATGTACGCCACCGCTTACGCCGCGCTGGTCGATCCCGAGCAAGTCGACGCCACCGTGGCCGACGCGTTCGCCGCAGCCCGCCGCACGGCCGCCGAGTTCCTTGACTCGCGCGGGTCAGTGTCCGGCTGGCTCACCCACCTCACCCGGCTGTGCATCGCCGCCCGACTCCCAACGGGCCGACCAGCAGCTTAGCACCCGTAGCACCCCCGGCTTCCCGCGCTCCCCGTAGCCTCCTCATTCTCGAAGGTAGATTGGGGACTTGGTCACGAGGACGATGGTGAAGAACCTCGCCCGGCCCCGCCGACTCGTGCTCGCGCTGTATCTCGCGAGCGCGGCCCACGTGACGGTGCAGCAAGCCATTCTCGGCCACTCCAACACCCTCAGCATCTTTCGCTCGGCGCGGGTCGTGATGCAATGGGAGCTGCTCGCCACAACGCGCTCGACGCCGCAGGTCGATCCGGGTAGTTTTCCCCCGCCTCCGTCCAGGGCGGGAGCTTGAGCGACCCATCAGGCCAGATTCAGCACGTCTCCGACACCGCGCGGTGGGTGGCCTTGTACCGCGCGATGGAATCCGAGCGGCCGGACGCGCTGTTCCGCGATCCCTACGCCCGCAAGCTCGCGGGCGAGCGCGGGGAGCGGATTGTCGCGTCCATGCGGAGGGGCCGGGCGTGGGCCTGGCCCATGATCGTCCGCACGGCCGTGTTGGACGAGCTGATCCTGCGGACCATCCAGCGGGACGGCGTCGACACCGTGCTCAACCTCGCTGCCGGGCTCGACACGCGACCGTACCGCCTGCCGCTGCCACCCTCGCTTCGCTGGATCGAAGCGGACTTCCCCGACGTCATCGCGTACAAGCAGGAGCAGCTCAACGGTGAGCGCCCGGTGTGCGTGCTCGAGCGCGTGGGGATCGACCTCACCGACGTCGGGCGGCGGCGCGCCCTGTTCGCCCGGATCGGCGCCGCGGCACGCCAGGTCCTGGTGGTGAGCGAGGGGCTGCTGATCTACCTGACGCCGGAGCAGGTCGCGGCGCTCGCCTCGGACCTCGCCGCGCCGGCATCATTCCGCTGGTGGCTGATCGATCTCGCGTCACCCCGGCTGCTCAAGATGATGGAAAGGACCTGGGGGCGCGCCGTGGCCGCCGGGAACGCCCCATTCCAGTTCGCGCCCGCGGAGGGGTCGCAATTCTTCCAGACGCGGGGCTGGCAGGAAGCGGAATTCCGCTCGATGTGGGAAGAATCGCTCCGTCTCAAACGGACCATGCCCCTCGCGTGGTTGTGGAACCTGGTCGGACGACTGTATCCCAAAGCCAAGCGGGAGGAATTCCGGCGCATGTCCGGCATCGTCCTGCTCGAGCGACCCTGAAATCCGAAAGGACCTGCAATGAACACCCGCCTCTTGGCGCTCGCCAGCCTGGCCTGCGCCGTCGCGTGCAGCCGCCGGGCGCCCCCAGCCGCTGGCCCAAGCGTCGTCACGATCACCGCCACCGATTACGCCTTCGGGATGCCGGATACGATTCCTGTCGGGCTCACGACCTTTCGCCTCGTCAATCAAGGGAAGGAGCTCCATCACGCCAACCTCGTCCGGCTGGGCGACGGCAAGACCGCGGCGGACTTCCAGGCGGGGCTCGCGGCTGCGATGAAGAACCACACGCCGCCCCCGGCCTGGATGGGGTTCGCAGGGGGGCCCAACGCCGTGACCCTCGGCGACACAGGCGTAGCCACCGAGATGCTCGAGCCCGGGTCGTACGTGTTCGTGTGCTGGATCCCCAGCGTTGACGGCGTTCCGCATGTGATGAAGGGCATGATGCACCCGTTGGTGGTCACCGCGGGGGCAGCGCCCTCTCCCGCCGCCGCCGAGCCCGCGGGCGATGTGACGATCAAGCTTACGGATTACGATTTCCAACTGTCCCAGCCGCTGACCGCGGGCAAGCATGTCGTCCGGGTCGAGAACACCGGGGCGCAGGGCCACGAGATCGCGATCGCCGCCCTCTCGCCGGGGAAGACGCTGCAGGACTTCATCGCGTGGGAGCAGGGGGGCGAGAAGGGGCCGCTACCCACCGGCCGGTGGCTGGGCGGCGTGACGACCCTCGACGTGGGCGGGCACGCCCAGTTCACCACGACCTTCGCGCCCGGCAGCTACCTGTTGCTGTGCTTCTGGCCCGACGCGAAGGACGGCAAGCCGCACATCATGCACGGAATGGCGAAGGAGATCAGGGTAAGCTAGGTCGGTGGAGGACGGTGGAGGTTTTGGAGGTGCGTGGAGGTCACGCCCTCGAAAGCAACCTCCACCAACCTGCACCGTCCTTCACGAACCTCCACAACCTGCCGTTAGAACACCCACCTCACCCCCGCTTGCAGCTGGCGCGGGTCGCCAAGCCCCGAGCGGATCGTCCCGTCGAAGTTGAGGAAGGTCCCGGCGGCCGGGTCCTTGAAGTTGTCGGCGTTGGTCAGGTTGAAGAACTCGACCAAAATCTCGAGTTGACCGCGCCGGCCGGCCGGGAAGGGCCGCGACAGGCGCACGTCCCAGGAAAGA
>WNGB01013505.1_pt1 | contig 11826 bp, 11 predicted proteins | sample 5400681 | NCBI WGS metagenome assembly WNGB01 (sample SAMN13153367, study PRJNA577476) | soil metagenome | isolation source: 115 cm soil or saprolite under grassland replicate 2 | place: USA:California | collected 2016-06-15 | reverse complement strand
CGTCGTCCTCGAGGCGATGAAGATGGAACAGCCCCTGAACGCCCACAAGGCGGGTACTGTGACCGGCCTGAGCGCCGAGGTCGGCGTGACGGTGACCGCAGGAGCGGTCATCTGTGAGCTGAAGGACTGAGAGGAACCACCGGGGTGGCGAAGAAGAAGCCTTACCAGCGGGCTGAGCGGCAGCGGCAGGCACTGCGCGAGGCAGAGCAGGCGCACCGCCGGCAGCAGCGCACCGTCGTGATCGCCGCGGCCGTGTCCGTGCTGCTGGTGATCGGCGTCGTGGCCGCACTGTCGCTGGGCGGCGGCAAGAACGACGAGGCCGCCTCGCCGACGCCGAGTGCCTCGGCTTCGAGCGCCGCCACCCCGTCCGGCCCGGACACCCCGGCCACGATCCCGTCCGCGCTCGCCCCGGCGCCGACCAGGCCGACGCCGTTCGCCGACCAGGTCAGCTGCACCTACAAGAAGTCGGCGGAGAAGGCCTCGAAGAAGGTCGACCCGCCGAAGGACGGCAAGGTCTCCGCGAAGGGCACCTCGAAGGTCACCCTGGCCACGACGGCCGGCACGATCAACCTCAAGCTCGACAGCGCGCTCGCGCCGTGCACGGTGAACAGCTTCCTGAGCCTGGTCGGGCAGAAGTACTTCGACAACACCAGCTGCCACCGGATGACCACCGGCCAGGGCCTGCAGGTGCTGCAGTGCGGTGACCCGAGCGGCACCGGCAGCGGAGGTCCCGGCTACAGCTTCGCCGACGAGGTCTTCCCGACCCTGAAGTACGGCCGCGGCATGCTGGCGATGGCGAACTCCGGCCCGAACACGAACGGCAGCCAGTTCCTACACCGCCTTCGGCACCGTGGACGCGGCCTCGCTGGCCGTCATCGACAAGGTCGCCCGCAAGGGCGTCACCTCGTCCTCCCCCGGCGCCGGCGACGGCAAGCCCGTCACCCCCGTCACCATCACCAAGGCCACCACCAGCTGACCCCACCCGCGCGGGGCGTTCCAGCATCCCCGCGCCGTGGCGGATCGGGACGAGACTGTTGCCTCCGGACACGCGTCAACCCCGCAAACCGTGTCGGGAGGCGACAGTCTCGATGCGGGCTAGGAGGTGTAGACGACGGCGGTGGCGTTGGTGGCGGAGTACCAGTTGATGTAGCCGTGCTGGAAGCGCTGCTGGGCGCCGAAGGAGACGTTGTACTGGTACGAGGTGGGGAGGCCGAGGCGGCCGCCTTCGAGGCCGGCGTTGTAGTAGGCCGTGTAGATCCGGCCGTAGACCTCGCGGACCGCCGTGGCCGAGGAGTAGAACATCCGGCCGGCGCGGAACCGCTGGACCAGTGAGCCGCTCTTGGCACCGGTGAAGCGCGCGCTGATCGGCAGCCCGATCACGTGGTTCGGCCCGCCGATGTCTTGGTAGCGCGTCTCGAAGCCGGCGTAGATCTCCCAGGCGCCGTACGCCGTGGTCCGGTAGATGTGGCCGTGCGCGAAGGCCTGGCCGGAGCCGCCGCGGACCGCCCACTCGTACCCGATCGAGCCGCCCACCGGTGAGGACGAGCCGCCGATCGCGACCCAGCGCTTCATGATCTGCGACTGGTCGAAGCGCACCCACGTCGACCGCAGACCGAGCAGCAGCCGCAGCTGGTCGCCGGTGAAGTCCTTGGTCGCGGTGGTTCCCGTGACTCGGACGCTGGTCACCCGGCCGCCCCAGGTGCCGTACCCGTTCCGGGACAGCACGGTGATCAGCTTGATCGCGCCGACGCCGAGCTTGGCCTCAGCGGTGGCGCGGTTCACCGACACGGTCCAGGACGCGTAGGGGTTGCCGTTGTGCGGGTAGTCGTCGTACGGGTCGGACTTGGCGACCTGGTAGGGGACCGGACCGGGCGCGGTGTAGCCGCCGTTGGAGGCCGAGAACTCGGCCAGGATCGGTTTGTCCTCGAACGTCCTGACCTTGTAACTGGTCGCCACGACCGCGTCGTTGGTGGATTGCGCTTCGGCGGCGTAACCGCCGTACACCTGGCACTGCTGGGTGTCGCAGAGGTCGTAGGCGCGGCGGGCGGTCCGCTTGGACACCGCGTACGTGCGGGCGGCGACGGCTTGCGCCTCCAGGGCGGCCGGTTTCCAGGTGGTGAGCGCCTCCTTCGGCACCACACCGCGCAGGTAGTAGTCGAGCGACAACACGTTCACCGTGTCCAGATCGGCGCCGTCGCGATCCACCGCGCGCAGCACGCCCCGGTACGACGCCGTGCTGCCATCGGGCAGGACCAGTTCCGTCACCGCTGGACCCTCGAACTGCGCCATCCCGGTCAGCGTGCGCCACAGGGTCCAGGTGCCGCTGTGCGTGGAGTAGTAGTACAGCCGGGTCGCGCTGTCGCCGTACGGCCGGATCTCCCACTGGGTGACGGTTGTTGCCGTCGGCAACAGCCAGCTCGTGCCGGCCTTCAGGTCGTGGGCTTTCAGTCCCGTCGTCGCTTTCACCCTGACGCCCGGGGTGGTGTCCGCGGTCAGTAGGACCCGGATGGTGCCCGAGGTCGTCGCGGTCGACGTGCCCGGGTAGTAGAAGTCGAGGATGTAGGTCGACGACTTGCCGGCGATCGCCGCGCCCTGGGCGCCGTACTGGGACATCCCACGGCCGTGGCCGAAGCCGCGGCCGAAGACCGTGATGTCACCGGACGGCTCGACCCAGTAGGTCTCCGCCGATGCCGTGAGCGGGGTCAGGACGAGCAGTCCCGCCGAGAGAAGTGCGATGGCCGCGGCCGATGCGACCGGCCGCTTGAAGCCCCCCATTTTCGTGCCCTTCATTCCTGTCGGGCCGTGGGTAGCCGGCCGGACGAGATCATGATCTCGTCGCGGACCTGGCCGCACCAGGGTCCTGAGGCCTGTGACTGACGTTGTCACAGTTACGAACTGTAACCAAACTGTCACGGAATGGCTAGGGCCCTCCGGCGACCGGTCCGGAGGGCCCCAGCCCCTCAGTTGTAGGTGACCGTGGTCTGCCCGGTGGCCGCGTCCCAGGCGATCTTTCCGCCCTGGAAGTCCTGCTGCAGGCCGCCGGTGACGGCGTACTCGTCGGTGGTCGGCAGGCCGAGCTTGGTGTAGACGCCGGACTCGACGTACTTCGCGTTGATCGCGCCGATGATCGGGTGCGTGCCGGTGGCCGGGCCGTAGTAGATCCGGCCGTTCTGGAACACGTTCACCCGGCCGCCGGACACCGGGGTGCCGAGCTGACCGGTCTTGGGCAGGCCGAGCTTCGACAGCTCACCGTTCATCGCGTAGTACTTCGCGAAGATCGCGTCGAGCACCTCGTGCGCGCCGGTCCCGGAGCTCCAGTACACCGCCCGCCGGACGCCGGCCTTGCGGAACTCCTGCACCCGCGCCCCGCTGACGCGGGCGTTCTGCTCCTCGGTGCTCGGCAGGCCGAGTACGCCGTTGGCGTTGCCGAGACCGCGGTGCAGGGTGCGGATCGGGCCGTACACCGAGTGCGCGTGGGTGCCGGTGGACCAGTAGATGTCCCGCAGCCCGAACCAGGTGCCGCGCCCCTCGGCGACGGTGTGCTCGAGGTAGTACGGCTGGCCGACCACGGCGTACCCGCCGAGCTGGACCGCGTAGTCGTAGATCTCGGTGCTGACGGCCGAGCCCATCAGCGTCCAGACCCGCGACCGCAGCGTGGGCAGCCTCGTGTACACCTGCGTGCCCGGGCACTCGGTCGCCTTGGTGTCCCGGTGCCCGGCGATCACGTTGAACGTCGACCCGCCCAGCACCGCGGTGCCCTTCGGGTTGCGGTAGTTGCCGTCCAGCTTCCACGCGATCACCTTCGCGGCCGACTCCATGATCGCCGCCGACGGCTGCGCGGTGGTGAAGTCGCCCATCAGGGACACACCGAAGGAGTCGGTGTTGTACCCGCCGGTGTGCGCGCCGAGCACCGGGAACATCATGCCGCCGTACCGGCCCTCGAAGATCCGGCCGAACCGGTCGACCAGGAAGTTGTAGCCGATGTCGCACCAGCCGTGGCTCTTCACGTGGTACGCGTAGATGCCGCGCACGATCGCCGCCGACTGGTCCGAGGTGTACGTGTTGGACCCGGCGGTGTGGTGCACGAACGCGACCTTGATCGTGCTGCTGTACTTCGGCACGTTGCAGTCCGGGTTGTAGCTGCGCAGCGACTCGTCCGCGCCCCAGCCCGCCCGGTTGATGATCGGCGGACGCGAGTACGGCGCCGGCTTCGTCGTACTGGCTGTGGTGGTACCGGCTGTCGTCGTACCGGCTGTCGTCGTACTGGTGGCGGCGGCGTCGAGGGCGGTGGCGCTGTCCTGCGGCGCGGTGCCCGGGTCGATCAGCGAGAGCCGTACGTCGCGCACCGGCGCGCCGTCGGTGGTCGCGACCCTGGCCTGCACGCCGTCCGACGCGCCGACCCAGAGCGGATCCGTGCCCTCACGGCCACGGGCCTCGAGCGAGCCGGTGCGGTCGGGGGCGTCCAGGCGGTTGGCCGGCAGCGTCTGCCAGTCCGACCAGCTACCGCCGGTCCGGATCCGGATCTGAGCGAGAACACCGGCGCCGGAGCGCGGCTGCCAGGTGATGCCGACCAGGCCGAAGCTCGCGGTGTCGCGGGCGCCGAGCCGCGCGGGCCCGGTCCTGGTCGCGTCGCCGAGCCGCAGGTCGCTGACGACGGGTCCGATGGGGCGCGGGCGGGCCGCGGCCTGCGCGGCGGCGGCCGGGGAGGTCGCGGACTGTACGGCGGTGGTGGCGGCCGGTACGGCGATCGCGGCGGCGGCACCGACCGTGGCCAGCGCGATCAACTTGGTGGAAGTCTTACGGGCCGGGCGGGTCATGGGTAGGCCTTTCACGGTCCTGACGCGTGCGGCGGCACGGTCGCGGTCTCGGGGTTGTGGCACGACCCTAGCGGGCACGTACGCTCGGAGCATGGAGTGGATCCTGTTTCTCGCCGTCATCGTCATCGCCTTCTTCGCCTTCCGGTCGTACCAGCGCACCAAGCTCGAGACTCGTCAGCGCGACCAGATCAGCTCGGCCGAGCTGGAGTCGGTGAAGCGGACGGCCGACGAGGACATCACTAAGTTCGGCGAGGAACTGCAGGATCTTGACCTCGACATGGCCGGGAAGGACCTCGGCGAGGGCGCCCGGCAGGACTACCAGCGCGCGCTGGACTCGTACGAGTCCGCCAAGCAGGCGGTCGGCGCGGTCACCCAGGCCGACCAGATCAAGCACGTGATCGAGATCCTGGACGACGGCCGGTACGCGATGGCCTGCGTGCGTGCCCGGGTGAACGGCGAGCCGCTCCCGCAGCGCCGCCCGATGTGCTTCTTCAACCCGCAGCACGGCCCGTCCGTCGAGGACGTCCAGTGGGCGCCGCCGGGCGGAGCGCCGCGCGAGGTGCCGGCCTGTGCCGCGGACGCCGAGCGGGTGCGCGCCGGGGCCGACCCGGACGTGCGCAAGGTGATGGTCGGCCCGCAGCGGGTCCCGTACTGGCAGGCCGGCCCGGCCTACGCACCGTACGCCCAGGGCATGTTCGGCGGCCTCGGCGGCGTGATGACCGGCATGTTCGTCGGCACCATGCTCGGCGGCATGTTCTCCGGCGGCCACTACGGCGACTACGCCGGCGGGTACGACGCCGGCTTCGACGCCGGCCAGGACTCAGGCGGCGACGGCGGCGGGGACGGCGGCGACTTCGGCGGCGGGGACGGCGGCGACTTCGGTGGCGACTTCGGCGACTTCGGCGACTTCTGACCCGAGCCCAGGCGCCTAGTTCCGCAGGTGGAGGCGGCGGGCGGCTTCGGCTATGGAGCCGGAGACCGACGGGTAGACGGTGAAGGCGTGCGCGAGCTGGTCGACGTTGAGGCGCTCGCCGACGGCGATCGCGATCGGGTGGATCAGCTCACTGGCGCGCGGGGCGACGACGACGCCGCCGACGACGATGCCGGTCGCGGGCAGGCAGAACAGCTTGACGAAGCCGTCGTGGACGTTCTGCATCTTGGCGCGTGCGTTGTCGGCCAGAGGCACCTTCACCACCATCGCCGTACTGCCGCCGGCGTCCACCACCTTCTGCGACAACCCGACGGTGGCGATCTCCGGCGCGGTGAACACGTTCGACGACACCATCTGCAGGTCGAGCGGCTGCACCGCGTCGCCGAGCGCGTGTGACATCGCGATCCGGCCCTGCATCGCCGCGACCGAGGCGAGCATCAGCACCCCGGTGCAGTCGCCGGCCGCGTAAACGCCGCGGGCCGTCGTACGGGAGACGCGGTCGACGGTGATGAACCCGCCGTCGCCGAGCGACACGCCCGACTCCTCGAGGCCCATGTCCTCGGTGTTCGGCAGCGACCCGACCGCGAGCAGCGCGTGCGAGCCCTCGACGGTGCGGCCGTCCGTCAGCGTCACGACCACGCCGTCGCCGACCCGCCGTACCGACTCCGCTCGGGACTTGCCGAGCACGGTCATGCCGCGCCTGGTGAACACGTCCTCCAGCACCTCGGCGGCGTCCGCGTCCTCCCCCGGCAGCACCCGGTCGCGGCTGGACACCAGCACGACGTCGCTGCCCAGTGCGTCGTACGCGCTGGCGAACTCGGCGCCGGTGACACCCGAGCCGACCACGATCAGCCGCTCCGGCAGCGCGTCGAGGTCGTACACCTGCTCCCAGGTCAGGATCCGCTCGCCGTCCGGCTCGGACCCGGCCAGGATCCGCGGCCGCGCCCCGGTCGCGATCAGTACGACGTCCGCGCCGAGCCGTTCGTCGCCGACGACCACGGTCTCCGGTCCGTCCAGGCGAGCGCGGCCGGCGATCACCCGGACCTTGTCGCGGTCCAGCCGCCGGCTGATGCCCTCGGACTGCGCCTGGGCAAGGTGCTTGACCCGGGCGTTGACGACCGAGAGGTCGACGTTGACCGAGTTGCGCAGGTCGTCCTCGCCATCGTTGACCCGGACGCCGAGCTCACCGGCCTCCTCCACCTCGGTCATCACCTCGGCGGTGGCGATCAACGTCTTGCTCGGCACACAGTCCGTCAGCACCGCCGACCCGCCGATGCCGTCGGAGTCGACGACCGTCACCTCCGCCCCGAGCTGAGCGGCCGCATGCGCCGCCTCGTACCCGCCGGGACCGCCTCCGATGATCACAACTCGCGCCACGACAGGTGATTCTTCCGTATCGTGGTCCGGCGTGAACCTGTACGCCGCGTTCGCGTCGAATCTCGACCCCGACCAGATGGCCGTCCGGTGCCCGCACTCGCCGCTGCGCGGGACCGGGTGGATCACCGGCTGGCGGCTCACCTTCGGTGGTGAGGACCTCGGCTGGGAGGGTTCGATGGCGACCATCGTCGAGGATCCGACCAACCAGGTCTTCGCAGCCTTGTACGACGTCAGCGAGCAGGACGTCGAGCGGCTGGACGAGTGGGAGGGCGTCGACCAGGGCATCTACCGCAAGATCCACGTCCGGGTGCAGACGCTCGACGGCGAGCGGCTGGCCTGGGTCTACGCGCTGAACGCGTACGAGGGCGGGCTGCCGTCGGCGCGCTACCTCGGCATCCTCGCCGAGGCCGCCGAGGCCGCCGGCGCCCCCGACGACTACGTCGCCGCGCTGCGCGCCCGCCCCTGCCACTCCTCGGGGCACTGATGGCGAAGGCGTTCGCGTCGTCGGCCGACCTCGAGGAGAAGCAGGTCAGCATCGAACTGCTGGCCGACGGGGTCTACGCCCGTACGGCCGAGGGCGACCCGAACGTGGGCGCGATCGAGGGCGAGGACTTCCTGGTCTGCGTCGAGGCGATGGCCACACCGGTCGCGGCCCGCGAGTGGCTCACCGAGCTGCGCAAGCACACCGGCAAGCCGGTGCGGTACCTGGTGCTGACGCACTACCACGCGGTCCGCACGCTCGGCGCGAGCGCGTTCGACGCCGGCGAGATCGTTGCCCACGACAACACCGCGGCGCTGATCGAGGAACGCGGGCAGCAGGACTGGGACAGCGAGTACGGCCGGATGCCGCGGCTGTTCAAGGAGCCGGACTCGATCCCGGGACTCACCCGGCCGACCCGGACCTTCGCCGACACGTTCAGCATCGAGCTCGGCGGCGACCGGGGCACGGTGGAGCTGGCGTACTGCGGCCGCGGCCACACCGAGGGCGACATCGTGGTCTGGCTGCCGAAGCAGCGGATCATGTACGCCGGTGACCTGGTCGAGTCGCAGGCCGCGCTCTACACCGGCGACGCGTTCCACCGCGACTGGGTCGGCCCGACGCTGGACCGGGTCGCGTCGTACCGGGCCGAGCAGCTGGTCGGCGGCCGCGGCGTGATTGCCCGCGGCAACGACCAGGTGGACGCCGCCATCGCCCAGACCCGCCGGTTCCTGACCGTGCTGCTCGACGAGGTGTCAGCGGTCCGGCGGCGCGACGGGACGCTGAAGGACGCGTTCGAGGCGGCACACGCCGCGCTCGTCGGGGACTACGGCGGCTGGCCGATCTTCGAGCACTGCCTGCCGTTCGACGTGTCGCGGGCCTGGGACGAGCTGGCCGGGATCGAGCGCCCGGTGATCTGGACCGCCGAGCGCGACCGCGAGATCTGGGACCAGCTGCAGGGATGAGCGTCGCGATCGTCGGCGCCGGACCGGTCGGCCAGACCGCGGCACTGCTGCTCGCCCGCCACGGCGTCCCGGTGACGGTCCTCGACGCACGCACGCACCGGGACCTCGTCGGCTCCCGCTCGATCTGCCAGCAGCGCGAGGCGCTGGACGTGTGGTCCGCCATCGGACTGCCCGGCGGCACCGTCGGCGACCGGATCGCGGCCGAGGGCGTCACCTGGTCCCGGGCCCGGACGTTCCACCGCGACACCGAGCTGTTCTCCCTCGACCTGGGCGGTGGCGGCTGGTCGCCCTACCCGCCGTTCGTGAACATCTCGCAGTCGCGCACCGAGCAGATCCTGGACGAGGCGATCGCCGCCGAGCCGCTGGTCGAGGTGCGCTGGAACCACGAGGTGACCGCGGTCTCGCAGGACTCTCGCGGCGTGCTGCTGACCACGCCCGCCGGACCGCTGCGGGCGTCGTACGCGGTGCTCTGCGCGGGCGGCCGGGCGGACGCGCTGCGCGACCAGCTCGGGGTGAGCTTCGACGGGGAGTCGTTCGCGGAGCGGTTCCTGATCTGCGACATCCGCACCGATCTCGGCGACTGGGCCGAGGAGCGGCGGTTCTGGTTCGACCCGGAGTGGAACCCCGGACGGCAGGTGCTGATCCACCCCTGCCCGGACTCGACGTACCGGATCGACTGGCAGGTGCCGGCGGAGTTCGACCTGGCCGCCGAGGAGGCGAGCGGCGCGCTGGAGCGGCGGATCCGGGCGATCGTCGGCGACCGGGAGTACGAGGTGGTGTGGCGGTCGGTGTACCGGTTCTCGTCCCGGGTGGCGAGCCGCTTCCGGGTCGGGCGGGTGCTGCTCGCGGGAGACACCGCGCACGTGTACTCCCCGTTCGGCGCGCGCGGCCTGAACTCCGGCGTCGCCGACGCGGACAACCTGGCCTGGAAGCTCGCCTGGGTGCTGCGCGGCTGGGCACCGGACGAACTGCTGGAGTCGTACGACGTCGAGCGGCGGGCGGCCGCGCTGGAGAACCTCGACGTGACCTCGGCGACGATGCGCTTCCTGATCCCGCCGGACGAAGCCGCCGCCGGGTACCGCCGCGACGTGCTGGAACGGGCCGGGTCCGACCCCGCCGCACGCGCGCTGGTCGACTCGGGCCGGCTGTCGGAGGCGTACTGGTACGACACCTCGCCGCTCACCACGCCGTCCCCGGCACACCCGTGCACCGGCCGCCCGCCGCGCGGGCAGGTGCCGGCTCCCGCGCCGGGAGTACTCGTTCCCGACGCGCCGCTGCCCCGCGGTGGACGGCTGCGCGAGCTCGCCCGGGACGGACTGCTCGTGCTGTCGGCCGATCCCGACGCGGCCCGGACCGCTCTTGCCGGCGCCACCCCGGCGCCGGTCCGCGTGCTCCCGCTCGACGAGTTCGCCGAGACCTTGGGTGCGCGTCCTGGCGAGACCTGGCTCGTCCGTCCCGACGGCTACGTGGCCGCGGTCGTCCCCGGCGCGGGCCCCACCCTCGTCGACGCGCTGCGCCGGGCCACCGGCGGTTCCGCCTGAGCGGACACCCGCCTGAGTGGGCAGCAGGTAGTGTCGCCGACGTGACGACCGACGCCGGACAGTTGCGATCCGCGGCCGAGGCCTGGCTGGCCGAGGACCCCGACCCCGACACCCGCGCCGAGCTCCAGGCACTGCTCGACGCCGGTGACGACGCCGGGCTCGCGGACCGGTTCGGCGCGAAGCTCGAGTTCGGCACCGCGGGGTTGCGTGGTGCGGTCGGCGCCGGGCCGAACCGGATGAACCGCGTCGTGGTGATCCGCACCGCCGCCGGCCTGTGCGCCTACCTCACCTCGCGCGGCCTGACCGGCGGCCCGGTGGTGATCGGGTACGACGCCCGGCACAAGTCGGACGTGTTCGCCCGGGACACCGCCGCCGTGGTCCGTGGCGCCGGACTGGACGCCGTGCTGATCGACGAGCCGACGCCGACCCCGGTGGTGGCGTTCGCGATCCGGCACCTCGGCGCGGTCGGGGGCGTGGTGGTGACGGCGTCCCACAACCCGCCGCAGGACAACGGGTACAAGGTCTACCTCGGCGACGGTTCGCAGATCGTGCCGCCGGCCGACGCGGACATCGCCGCCGCCATCGACGCGGTCGGTCCGCTGGCCGGGGTGCCGCGCGGCGACGACTGGACCGTTGCCGGGGGCAACATCGTCGAGGCGTACCTGGACCGGATCGCGACGCTGGTGCCACCGGACGCGCCGCGCGAGCTGGACGTGGTCTACACCCCGCTGCACGGCGTCGGGCGGGACCTGGTGCTGGCGGCGGTCGAGCGGGCCGGTTTCGCGGCGCCGAAGGTCGTGCCGTCACAGGCCGAGCCGGACCCGGACTTCCCGACGGTGACGTTCCCGAATCCCGAGGAGCCCGGCGCGATCGACGCCGCCCTCGACCTGGCTCGCGCGACGCGGCCGGACCTGGTGGTGGCGAACGACCCGGACGCCGACCGGTGCGCCGTCGCGGTCGCCGACCCCGCGGCCGACGGCGGCTGGCGGATGCTGCGCGGCGACGAGCTCGGCGGGCTGCTCGGCGAGTTCCTGCTCTCCGGCAGCCCGGACGGCGTGGCCGCGTGCTCGATCGTGTCGTCGTCACTGCTCGGCAAGATCGCCGCGTCGCACGGCGTCGGCTACGTCGAGACGCTGACCGGCTTCAAGTGGATCGGCCGGGTGCCCGGACTGGTCTTCGGGTACGAGGAGGCGCTCGGCTACTGCGTCGATCCCGAGGCGGTCAAGGACAAGGACGGCGTCTCCACGCTGGTCCGGGTCCTGCAGCTCGCGGCCGCCGCGAAGGCCGGCGGGCGCACCCTGCTCGACCTGCTCGACGACCTCGCGCGCATGCACGGCCTGCACGCCACCGACCAGCTGTCGGTCCGGGTGGACGACCTCAGTCTGATCGCCGCCGCCATGGACCGGCTGCGCTCCACGCCCCCGACCTCGATCGGCCGCCACAAGGTCGAGCGGGTCGACGACCTCAGCGCCGGCTCCCCCGACCTACCGCCCACGGACGGCCTGCGGTACCACCTCGGCGACGGCGCGCGGGTCGTCATCCGCCCGTCCGGCACCGAGCCCAAGCTCAAGTGCTACCTCGAGGTCGTCGTACCGGCCCCCGACGACGTCACCGGCGCCCGCGCCACGGCGGCCGCTGAGCTCGCCGACATGAAGCACTCCCTGACGGCTGCACTCGGCATCGCCTGACGGCGCGTCATTGTCCGAACGGGTTGAGC
>WNGB01012234.1_pt1 | contig 11826 bp, 11 predicted proteins | sample 5400681 | NCBI WGS metagenome assembly WNGB01 (sample SAMN13153367, study PRJNA577476) | soil metagenome | isolation source: 115 cm soil or saprolite under grassland replicate 2 | place: USA:California | collected 2016-06-15 | reverse complement strand
CGGCAACGCCGATCGCGGGCGCCGCCTCTTTGCCGAAAAAAGCTGCGCGCGGTGCCACACCGTCTTCGGAAAGAGCGGAATCGGTCCTGATCTCGGTGAAGCGGAGCTTCGAGGCAGTGTCACCCAGCTTGCAGGTACGATGTGGAAAAGAAGAGATCGCCCAGCGGATGTGGAATCACGCTCCGGAAATGTCGATGCGCATGGACACGCGGCGCATGCCCTGGCCGCGGCTCTCCGCAGAGGAGCTCTCCTCGCTGATTCGGCTGTTGACAGAAGGCTGGCCGGAGCAGGCCACTGTGGCGCAGAAGGCGCACTGAACTCGGGAGAGCGGGCGTCACGCTCGGAGGCGATCGGTCGACGGGGAGGATGCCCGCCGACTACGGCCGGGACCGCCGCTCTCCTAAACGAGAGAAGCCGCCGGCCTGAACGTGGCTAGGATTTCATCGATCGTCGGCGGATTGCGATCGCCGCGCGCGCTACGCTCGATGTCCTTCATGTGATCGAGCAGTGTCGGCCGCGTGATGTCGTAGAGCACACCGACGGTCAAACTGTCCTTCTCATCGGTGAACCGGAGCGCCGCCTCGCGATTGGTCACCTCATGCTCCGCCGGAAGGACGCGCATCTTCGCGCGCAGCTCTTTGCTCTGATGTTCGCCGCGCCAGGTCACGCACGGCGAGATGATGTTGAGGAACGCGAAGCCATGATGGCGAATCGCTTTGGTCATCAGCTCCGTGGTTCCTTTCACGTCGCCGGAAAATGCGCGAGCGACCCACGAGGCGCCTAACGAAATGGCGAGCCCGCACGGATCGACGGCGGCATCTGGGTTTCCATAAGTGGTTGATTTAGTTTTGTCGCCGGATGGCGTTGTCGGCCCCGCCTGACCTTTTGTCAGGCCGTAGATTTCGTTGTCCATCATGAAGTACGCGATATCGACATTGCGCCGCGCGGCGTGCATGAAGTGATTTCCACCGATAGCGATGCCGTCGCCGTCTCCGCCGACAGCCACGACCGTCATCTTCGGCGCAGCGAGCTTGACACCGGTGGCAATCGGCAGAGCGCGCCCATGCAGCGAGTTGAAACCGTACGTCTCGACGTACCCGGGTAACCGCGACGAGCAGCCGATGCCGGAGACGATCACCGTATTCTGCGGCATACATTGCAGATCGGCGAGCGCGCGATAGGCGGAATTGAGAACCGCAAAGTCACCGCAGCCGGGACACCACACCGGCTTCAAATCGCTTTTGAAATCATTCGGAGAGAACGTCACTTCACAGCTCATGCGAGCACCTCCTGGAGTTCTCCGGCGCCTAACAACTGCCTCACCGAAGAAATCACTTCAGCAACGGCGAGCGACTTTCCACCCGATCGCGCGAGGATGTGCGTCTTCCCTCGGGGCAGATCGAGCTGCGATCGCAGGTAGTGATGGAACTGTTCCGAGTAGCTCAGCTCGATGATGAGGAGCTGGTCGCACGCATTGATGAACGCCTGCATTTCCGCTGCGGGCAGCGGCGCGAGAATTCGAGGAACGAACGCGCCGACGCGCAGGTCGCCCACATTCAACGCGTCCAGCGCCTCGCGCACCGGACCCGACGAGGAGCCCCAGCAGAGGATGCCCAGCTCCGGGTTCTCGCTTCCGAATTTCCGATAGAGCCGGTACTTCTGCGCGATCGCGTCGAGCTTGCGATAGCGTTTCGCATTCATCTTCTCGTGCACGACAAACATCGAGTTTGGCCGGCCGACTTCATCATGCTCGAGGCCATTGGTCTGATACATGCCGCCGGCGATTCCGGGAATGCTCATCGGCGAAACGCCGTCGCTCGTCTCGAGATAACGGCGATAGTCGCCGTCGCCCGAGGGAACGGCGATCCGGCGCTGCACGACGTCGTGCACGAGCGAAGAGGTCTCGATCGTCTCGCGCCGCTGCGCGATGAGCTGATCGGAAAGGACGATCACCGGCACTTGGAATTCTTCGCTGATGTTGAATGCGTCGACGGTCGTGTGAAACGCATCATCGACGTCGCAACAGCCAAGAACCACTCGCGGAGTGTCGCCGTGACTGGCGTACACGGCGTGCATCAGATCGGATTGCTCGCTCTTCGTCGGAATGCCGGTCGAAGGGCCGCCGCGCTGCACGTTGAAGATCACCGATGGAATCTCCGCGATCGATGAAAGGCCGAGCATTTCGGCCATCAGCGACAGACCTGGTCCGGATGTCGCGGTCATCGCCTTCGCTCCAGCGAACGAAGCGCCGACGACCGCACCGATCGCCGACAGCTCATCTTCGGTCTGCAGCGAAGTTCCGCCGATCTTCGGCAGCCATTCGCCGAGGAGGTGGAGGATTTCGGAGGAAGGCGTGATGGGATATCCGGCGAAGAACCTGCAGCCGGCGTGGATCGCACCGACGGCCGCCGCTTCGTTGCCGGACATCAGCAGCCGCGGCGCTCCCGATGCGTACTCCAGTCTCCGCAACGATGTGATCGCGACATCCGAGAGCAGTGCGATTCCCTGATCGAACGCCGCGAGATTTGCGTCGATGACCGCCGAGGTTTTTTTCGAAAAACGCTGCCGGATCGCCGCGCGAATCCCATCCAGCGGGAGAGCGAGAAGCGGAGCGATGAAGCCAAGGGCCAGGATGTTTTTCGATTTGGGGGCGAGCTTCGAGAAGGCCACAGGCACCAAGATGCCCGCAGCATTCTCCGGCGGCGCATCCTCCGCTTCGTAGAAGACGATGCCGTCGTTTGCCGGCGTGATCTCGCTCGCAAAACGCGCGAAATCGCTCCAACTGAAAACCACCAGCGCGTCGACCGCACCGGCTTGCGCAAAAATGGGATTGGCGCTGATGCGCACGGTGCAGGATGATTCGCCGCCGCGAATCTGGGGCCCGTACGCTTCCGTCTTGATGACGTGCAGCCCGGCGCCGGCACACGCGTTGGCAACGATGTCTCCCGCGGCAACTGCGCCGTCGCCGCCGGATCCGACGATGGAAAACGTGATCTCGTAACTCATGATGGTCAAGATGCGGCACGGACGAACTGCGCGTCATGCCGCCGGTCACCCGCTTGGGTGACGATCATCACGACGTCGGTTGACGCACGGTTCTAATCTTCACTGAGACTATGTCTCAATGCGCGCCGCTCCCGTCGCCAGCGTCTTCGACCACGCGGAAGCTGCTGCTCGTCGGACAGCCCAACGTCGGCAAATCACTGCTGTTCACCCGGCTGACGCATCGCTACGCCACCGTCTCCAACTATCCCGGAACGACAGTGGAGATCACCAGCGCGCTCGCCGATTTTGACGGCGAGCTGCGCGAAGTCGTCGATACTCCGGGAACGAATACGCTCGCTCCGCAATCGAATGAGGAGCGGGTCACGCGCGATCTGCTGCTCGCCGGCGGCGGCACGGATGTGGTGCAGGTCGGCGACATCGGCAATCTTCGCCGCACTCTGCTGCTTTCGCTGCAGCTCGGCGAGCATCAGGTGGAATTCACTCTCTGTCTGAACATGAGCGATGAGCCGCACGGGCAATCGGTCGACACCTCTCTGCTCGGCGAGCTTCTCGGGATTCCGGTGGTCGCCACTTCGGCTCTGCGCCGTTGGAACATCGAGAAGCTGAAACGGCACGCGGTCCGGCCGGCACGCCCACGGCTCGCGCTCAAATACTCCGCAGCGGTCGAGGAGACAATCGCAAAGCTGCAGATGTCGAGGGCCGATGCCCTCGCGGTGATCTGCGGCGGCGACGAACATTACGGCTCGCTCGCTGCCGAGATCGCAGGAGCGCGCCTCAAAGTGGTGGATGAGATCGTGGAAGCGTGTAGCAGCGGCCTTCAGGCCGCTGGGCGTGCTCGAGCCCGCGGCTACACGTTAGGCGTGCTCTGCATGCATCGCATCTGGGGCTGGCCGATCCTGGGACTGGTTCTCTATCTGGCATGGCTGTTCGTCGGCAAATTCGGCGCGGGCATCCTCGTCGACGTCTTCGAAAAGACAATCTTCGGCCGCTTCATCAATCCGTGGACGACGCGTTTGATCGACGCGATCATTCCGATTCGTTTCGTTCGCGATCTCTTCGTCGGCGAATACGGCGTGATCACGATGGCGCTCACCTACGCGATCGCCATCATTCTTCCGGTGGTGGTCACATTTTTCACTCTCTTCGGCATCCTGGAAGACTCCGGTTATCTGCCGCGGCTGGCGGTGATGCTGCATCGCACATTCCGCCGCATGGGTCTCAACGGCAAAGCGGTCCTCCCGATGGTCCTCGGCCTGGGCTGCGACACGATGGCCACGCTGACGACGCGCATCCTGGAGACGACGAAAGAGCGAGTCATCGTCACCATTCTTCTGGCGCTCGGCGTCCCCTGCTCCGCGCAGCTCGGCGTGATCATGGCGATGCTCGGTCGGCTGTCGCTCGCCGCGACGGTGATTTGGCTCGGCGTGACGGTGATGACGATCTTTCTCGTCGGTTATCTGGCGTCGAAGCTCGTTCGCGGCGACTCGAGCGATTTCGTCATCGAGCTTCCGCCGATGCGCGTGCCACGCCTTTCGAACATCGCCATCAAAGTGCTCGCTCGGACGGAGTGGTATCTCAAAGAAGCCGTTCCGCTCTTCATCGTCGGCACGCTGTTGCTTTACATCCTCGATGCGACGCATCTGCTGAAGGTCGTTCAGCGCGCGCTGTCGCCGCTCGTCGTCGGCGGACTCGGATTGCCCGCCGCGGCAGCGAACGCGTTCGTGATCGGATTCCTGCGACGCGATTACGGCGCCGCCGGCTTGTACACGATGCAGCGCGCCGGCGCGCTCACCCCGAATCAGACGGTGATCGCCTTGACGGTGATCACGCTCTTCATCCCGTGCGTCGCGAATTTCCTGGTGATGGTGCGCGAGCGCGGCACGCGCGCGTCGCTGGCCATCGCCGGATTCATCATCGTTTACTCCTTCGGCATCGGCGCGCTGATGCAGGCGGCGTTTCGGTATTTCTCGGTGACGCTCACATGAATCTTTTCGACTCCTCCCCTCATCCGGCCTTCGGCCACCTTCTCCCCGCAAGCGGGGAGAAGGGCATCGCGCGAAGTCCCTCGCCCCGCGCAGCGCGGAGAGGGTGCCGCGAAGCGGCAGGTGAAGGGTGTAGGGAAACAGAATGAACGACGCAGCCACGTACGAATGCCCGCTCTGCGGGACGGACTTCACCGGCGCGGAGTGTCACTCGTCGTGTCCGCTGTCGCACGGATGCACGATGGTGCGCTGCCCGGTTTGCACGTACGAGTTCGTCGAGAGCGGACGATTCGTGGACATGCTGCGGCGCTGGATTCGCCGCGCGCCGAAGTGCAGCGGCGGGCTTCAGCCCGCCGATCATTTCCCAATTACCGATCTGCCGATCGGCGCATCTGCGCCTGTGACATCAATCGCTCCGACTTCCGCGGCCCGTCTGAATCGTCTCGCCTCGTATGGAATCGTGCCCGGCAGCGAAGTGCGGCTGGTCTCGCGGCGTCCAGCGGTGGTCATCGAGTGCGGCTCGACCTCGGTTGCGCTGGAGGACGACATCGCGCGCGAGATTTACGTCGTGATGCGTCCGATCACCGAACCGGCTGCGTAAGCGAGTGCAGCGGCGATTCCGCCGATCGTCAGAGTCTCTAGACCCGCGCGCCACCAGGCAACCGCGAGCCAGCGGCTCTTCACTGAGCCGATCGCGAAGAAGACCGCCAGCGTCGCCGCAAGTGAGATGGCAAATGGATGCGGCGCACGAATGAGAAACGGAATGAGCGGCACGAATCCACAGACGAGAAATGCGCTGAACGTGCTCATGGCGGCAGCAAGAGCCGACCGAATCTGCGACGGCAGTCCGTACTCCTCCGATAGCATGAATCGGATCCAGCGTTCCTCGTCTTCAGTGATCACCTCGACCGCGCGTTCGAGCTCGCCGCCGGTGAAGCCTTTCGCCGCGAGGATTTGTCGCACTTCCTCCCGCTCTCCGTCCGGATTCCCGGCGATGTGCCGCTTCTCCTGAATGCGGAGCGTTTCGAGCTCCTGCCGCTCGGTGCGCGTGCCCGAGTAGTTGCTCGCCGCCATTGAGAAACCGTCGCCGAGGAGATTCGCGGCGCCGAGGATGAGAATGACGGCGGGAGAAAGATGAGCGCCCACCACACCGGTCACTACAGCGAACGTCGTTACAGAACCATCGATGCCGCCGTAAACCCAGTCGCGCAAGTAACTGAGTCGCGGGCCGGCCGCCAGCCGGTCGCGAATTGCGCTCGGAGTGTGCTCGTGTTCCACGAATTGAGCATCTCACCGGAGAGCACCGTACGCTGTGCAGCGGGTCACGAGAGCATGTGTCGCGTTACAGTCGCTCCACGAGAAATTTCGGTGGCCCGCCGCGCACCGCGACGACCCGTCACCGTAGCCGGCGTCGTACTTTCCATGGCAAGCGAATACACTGACGGCGATCACGAACAGCACAAATGCTTCGGAAGTGGTGACACTGGCAACCGCGCCGCACACCACCGCTCGATCCAACAGAATGCGCGCGTCACAGTTGTAATTCTAGCTTGGAGAGTGTCTCAGCGGCTGGGCGACAGCCACCATGCGCGAGAGCCAGGGTACCAGTTGTAAAGTCCGAAGCCTTTCGCGATGTGGACGTTATTCACGCGTTTATTGACTGCCCACTTCGTCGCCACTTGTACGGTCCACAAGTACGGTTGATCGCGCGCCAGAATCTGATGAAGGCGATGAAAGAGCTCTCTCCGCTGATTGAAGTTGAACTCCCGGCGCGTTTGCGCGATCAGCGCATCCACTTCTGGATTCGCGTAACGCACAACATTGAGCCCTGCTGGCGGTTTCTGTTTTGAATCGAAAAGCGGATAGAGATCGGGATCGGGATCGAGACTCCACGCCATGAACGCGGATTGGTACTTGCCGCTCATCACGTTTCGAAACATCGAAGCGCCATCCAATGGGCGGATGTTCATCCGCACGCCGATTTTCTGCAGCGCCTGCTGAAACACCTGTGTCTGTTCCATGGCCACCTGGCTGCCGGCGGGAAGGAGCATGTCGAATTCGAACTTCCGGCCCTGGCGATCGAGGACGCCATCGCCATCGGTGTCGCTCCATCCGGCATCCTTGAGCAGCGCTGCTGCTCGCGTGAGGTCGAAATGAATCGGCGGTACGGACGGGTCGTACGCCCACTGATCGGGAGCGGCAGGACCGGTGATCGCACGCGCTTGATCGCGGTAGAGATTGCGAATGATCGCGTCGCGGTCGTAAGCCATCGCCAACGCGTTCCGCACGCGAGCATCCTTCAACAGGGGATCGGCATTGTTCCATGCGATGCAGTTGTACGAGAGGAGATAGATATTGTAGAAGTTCACCTTCTGGCGCACGTCGGGGCGATCTTTTTCGGTCGCCCAACGATCGCTCTTGACGCGCATCTCATCGAGCTCGCCGCGCTTCACCGAAAGCCACGCGACGTTATCGTCCGACAGGACCTTGAACAGAATGGATTCGATGTGCGGCTTCTCGCGCCAGTAGTCGGCGCGGCGCTGAACAAGAACGCTCTTGCCGCGATCCCACGTCACCAGTTTGTATGGCCCGTCTCCGACGGCGGAGTCGTTGAAATCCTTTTTGAAGTCGCCCTTTCCGTAGACGTGCTCGGGCAAAATGGCGATGTTGAAGGCCATCAGTTGTGCAGGCCGTGCCTCACGAAACGCGACGCGAACCGTGCGATCGTCGACTACAGCCGATTTCGTCCTGTCGAAAAGATCGAACAGTGACGAGAACTCCGGCGACTGCTCGTCGATGATTTTTCGAAGCGTAAACAGAACATCGGAGGCACGAACCGGCTGCCCGTCACTGAAGGTCGCTCGCGGATCGAGGTGGAAGATGTAGGTGCGTCCGCCGTCGGCAATCTCCCACTTCGCCGCGGTTCCCGGGATCGGTTGCAGATTCTCATCGAGATCGATCAGAGGATCATGAATGTACGACAGAACAGATCTGTCGTAGTCCGTCGTCTGCAGCACTGCGTTGAGCGTTTGGATGTCGTTTTCCAGGCGCCGGACGAGGCGTCCTCCGTCGACCGGAGCGTTCGCCGGTGATGCAACTGCGTGGACAGGGCCGCTTTCATTGCGCCCGCACCCAGCGAGAACGAGGACCGTCAGCAGAACGGAGAGGCGATGACGCAAATGCGCGCTCCTGATTGTTAGGCTCGAAGCGCGCATTCTTGCACACGGTGGTGCAAGCGGCAAGACGAACGTTCACGCCGTCGCCACGCGCGAGCGCAGCTCCTCGGTCCGCGCAATCTCGATGCGCGCGCCGAGGCGGCGAAACAACCGGCCGGCCTCTTCCACTTGCTTCTGCACTTCCCCCCGCCACCGCTCAACACCGCTTGGCTGCCGGCCGGCAGCGCGTTCGTAAAGAAGCCCGAGCTCGAGCAACGCCAGCCCTCGCCGATATGGATCACCTCTGCGGTCGGCCAGATCGGCCGACTCGGCGAGATAGCGCTCGGCTTCTTCAAAGTTCTCGCAGCGCGCGTGTGCCACGCCGAGAGCGCGGCATGCGTCAACTTCCGAATCGACGAGCCGCGAGTCTCGAGCGAGCTGCCGCGCCTCGGTCGCGAGAAGAACACCACGTTCCGGACTACCCTGACTGCACTCGATGAGCGCGCGAAGCCACTGCGCCTGGATCACCTCACCGTCGGAAATGCTGTCACGGTAGAGGAGAAGCGAGTCGAGGTGGCGGCATGCATCGGTGACTTGGTCCTCGAGGAAGTCGAGATACGCGAGGGCCAGCTCGGCGTGCGCGATGTCGTATTCCTCACCGGTTTCCGAGGCGATGCGGAGACTCTCGTCGAGCTTCTGGCGCGCTTCGACGCGTTCTCCGCGAAGAGCGAGGAGCCAGCCGAGATTGAGCAGATTTGAGCTCAGGCCGGTGGTCCAGTCAATCGACTGCCGGATCTCCTCCGATTCGCGCAATGCGTCGGTCGCCTTGTCCCACTCGCCGTTTGTGAGAAAGAGGACTCCAAGGTTTGTTTTTGTGTTGGCCATGCCGCAGCGGTCGTTGGCTCGAGCGAAGAGCGTGATCGCACGCTCGACGTCGTCAATGGCCACGTCGAGGCGTCCTTCGTGCCAGGCAACTCTCGCGCGACCTCGAGCAGGCATCGAATGTCGATACCGCTGTTCTCGCCAGCGTCTACAACACACTCGGTGGCATCTCCTGGAATTTCGGAAAGCTGGAAGCGGCGACGTCATACGTGCGCAGCAGTCTCGCCCTCCATCACAAGCTCGGTTACCTGTTCGGAAAGCCAACGCCTATGCGAACCTGGGCGTTCTGTATCACGCGCAGGGCAGATGGAAGGAGGCGGCGGAGAGCTACGAACGCTCCGATTGGATCCGGCGGGAAATCGGTTATCTGATCGGACGAGCTTCGAATCTAAAAAATCTGGCATATCTACGCATCGCCATGGGCCATCACGAGCAGGCTCGGAAGGATTTGCAAATGAGCCTGAGCATCAGTCAGCGGCTGGGCGAAGATCTCGATGCCATTCATGCGCTCATGGGTCTGATCCATCTGGCCGTCATTGAGGAGCAGTTCGATGAGGCCGAACGGTTGCTCGGCGAGATCCGATCGCACGATCTGTCGTCGCTCGGATCGTCAGACCTCGCCCTCATCACTTCGAATGAAGCGATCGTCTCCAGCCACCGCCGCTCGCCAGCGGACGGCGTCCACCTCGCGCTCAACGCACTCAAAACCGCGCAGGCCAGCGGCGTTCCCGAGACGGAAGCCGATTGCCGCCTGGTTCTAGGCATGTTGCACGCGCGCGACGGCAACTTCGACGCAGCGGAAGAAGTGCTGCGACAGTCGCTGTCGCTTGTCGCGTCGATCGGCGATCCCTATCGCACCGGTTTGACGTTGCTCGAGCTCGGACGAGCCGCACAGGCGCCATCCGATCGACAGAGCTCGATCGAAGAGGCCATGCGGATCTTTACCCAGATCGGCGCGGCATACGACCAGGACCGCGCATTGGCGGCCCTGCAATCGCTGGAAAGCTCACGCCTGGTTACGGAGTCGCAGTAATGTTCACGACAAACGAATCGTTCCGAACCGCTCCGTTGCCGCAGGAGACTTCGAGCCGGAATGAACCGGACGCAATCCCAACCGGCAGCAGCGCGTCAAACGATGTCGAATTCGTCGTCCCCTGAACCGCCATCGGGCTTCCGCCAAGCATCACAGCCGGAAACTGGCAGAAGTTTCGACCTTCGACGTGCAAGAACGTGAGCGACGAATCGGTCTGTGCGCTCAGGATCGTCAGAAGCTTTGAGTTTTCGGAGGGACCATTCCCATTGCCGTTTCCCGGCGCCTCAGTGCTCTGTGCTGACGCTACCGAAGCGAGCGCGAGCATAATCAAAATCGCGAAGATACGAGAAGTTCTAAACATTTGAATTCCTTATAGTTGTAGTTTGATACAGCCTGTAGCAAAAAGGTTATTTGCAGTAAGAACAAGGGAGTAAGAACAAGGGACCCCAAGCAAACAATCCCACGCTGCCAAATAATGTGCTGCCGTGGGCTTATACGCACGGCGGATCTTCCCGTGGCTCAACGACAAGCTGACGACCGATCCGGAGCTGGAGAAAGTTCGTGTGGAGGCGCTCGCGCCGGCGCGCGGTCGGGTGATCGAGATCGGCTTTGGCAGCGGTCTGAATCTCGCTCACTATCCTGACCGCGTCGAATCGATCACCGGCGTCGAGCCAAATGAAGGAATGCGCGACCGTGCCGAACGGCGAATCGCAGGGGCACGGATTCCGGTCGAGATCGTCGGCGGTCGCGCCGAGAGCCTCCCTTCCCCAGACAGCAGTTTCGACACTGCGGTCAGTACATTGACGCTCTGTTCGGTTGCAGATCCTGGCCGTGTTTTAAGCGAGCTTTACCGCGTACTTCGCGAAGACGGAAGATTGCTCATCCTCGAGCACGGCCGGTCGGAGGAACCGAGGGTCGCGCGTTGGCAGAACCGGCTGAATCCAATTCAGAAAATCGTCGGCTGCGGTTGCAACCTCAATCGCCCGATCCAGAGCCTTGTCGAGAGCGCAGGATTTCACTTCCACTCACTCCGAAAGTTTTATGCGCCGAAGGGACCTCGCACGCACGGCTGGATCACCCTCGGTAGCGCGGTGAAGGCTCGCTAGCCCTTACCCCGTCCGGTCGCGTCGCCCCTGGAACGTGCGTTTATGACGTGATGGTGAAGCGGGCGGAGCCCTGGCCTTGTTCTGCGAATACGAGGACGTTGTACTCGCCTGGACGCAAAGCCTTCGCTGGAGTCTCCTCGCGATAGCCGGCAGGAATGTTTCCGTAGACTACCTCCGAGAGAGGCGGCTTACGCGGCCCTTCCGTCTGCAGCCTGTGATCTTCGCGTTCTTGAATTTGCGAGAGCATTGCGACCATTTCTGGAGGAGCTTCGTTGATCGGCCAACTCCGAAAGGAGCCGCTTTCGATGGGTGTTGGCTGGAATTCACTGGCCATAAATTCCCAGACGATATCTTCGTCGCGGCCAGCCACCACGAATTCCATCAGTGATAGTGGAGTCTCAAAGCGAAAGATGATTTGTTCGCCAACCGAAACTGAAATCGGAACGCTTCGAAAAACCATATGTCCGCCTAATGGATCTTTCGTTTGGCCGCGAGCGGCCTTTACGCGCGAGCGTTCCTAGGCTTCTGAGGAGAGCCAGAAGTGGCTCGAAAGGAGTATTCTCATCGGAGGTCGCGGACAAGACTTGCCTGAGCAACTTTTCGCGAGAGACCACAGCCTGAAAATATCATCTGTCGGGATTCTGTGACCGGCCGGCCTGGAA
>WNGB01011979.1_pt1 | contig 11826 bp, 6 predicted proteins | sample 5400681 | NCBI WGS metagenome assembly WNGB01 (sample SAMN13153367, study PRJNA577476) | soil metagenome | isolation source: 115 cm soil or saprolite under grassland replicate 2 | place: USA:California | collected 2016-06-15 | reverse complement strand
TGCGCCGGGCCGGGCCCGGCCAAGTGCCTCGGCTGCGCGGCCGAGCACTACGGGCCGGCCAAGGGCCTGCCGACGGCGCTGGGCAACTGGGCGCTCGGCGCCGCCGAGCGCGCGTCCGTCGACATGTTCCTGCCCGTCAGCCACGCGACCGCCGCCGGCAACGGCCTGCCGGGCAGCCGCCTGCCGTACCAGGTTATCCCGAACTTCGTGCCGGACGCGACCGGCGCCGAGGGCGACGACCTGCGACCCTACCTGGCGCAGCTGCCGGACGAGGGCTACCTGCTGTTCGTCGGCGACCTGCGGCCGCTCAAGGGGCTGGACGTGCTGCTGCGCGCGTACGCCGGGCTTGCCGGCGCCCCGCCGCTGGTGCTGATCGGGAAGGTCTGGGCCGAGACGCCAGCCGAGCTCCCGCCGAACGTGGTGGTGCTGCGCGACTGGCCGAACCACGCGGTCATGGCGGCGTGGCGGCGCAGCATCGCGGCGGTGGTGCCGTCGATCTGGCCCGAGCCGTTCGGCATCGTCGTGATCGAGGCCATGGCCAGCGGGCGGCCGGTGGTCGGGTCGCGGATCGGCGGCATTCCCGACCTGGTCGCCGACGGCGAGACCGGCCTGCTGGTGCCGCCCGGCAACCCGACCGCGCTCCGCGATGCGCTCGCGCGGCTGCTGGACGACCCGGAGCTGCGCGAGCGCATGGGCCAGGCCGCGCGCTGGCGCGCCGCCGAGTTTCGGGCCACCAGCGTCGTGCCGCGGATCGAGCGCGTCTACGCTGAGCTTTTAGCCAGCTCATCCGCCGCTGTCGTGGCACCTGCGATCCCTTCCCTCACCCCCGCCGCTGCGGCGGCACCCCCTCTCCCATGCCAGGGAGAGGGGGAAGGAAGGAGCTTTCACCCCCTCTCCCTGGCATGGGAGAAGGGGCCCGGGGGTGAGGGGACGCCGCTCGTCAGCGTCGTCGTCAACAACTACAACTACGGCCGGTTCCTTGGCGCGGCGATCGACAGCGCGCTGGGGCAGACCTACCTGGCGACCGAGGTAATCGTCGTGGACGACGGCTCGACCGACGACTCGCGCGCGGTGATCGCCGGCTACGGCGAGCGGGTTCAGGCCGTGCTCAAGCCGAACGGCGGGCAGGCCTCGGCGTTCAACGCCGGCTTCGCGCGCAGCCGCGGCGCGATCGTACTGTTCCTCGACGCCGACGACGTGCTCCTGCCGCAGACGGTCCAGCGGGTCGCGGCGGCCTTCCGCGCACACCCCGGCGCGGCCAAGGTTATGTATCGCATGGCGATCGTCGACGCGCGCGGCCGGCCGACCGGCGCCTTTAAGCCCGATCTGCGCCGGCGGCTGCCACACGGCGACCTGCGCCGGCAGGTGCTGGCGTTTCCGGACGACATCGCCTGGCAGCCGACCAGCGGCAACGCATTCGCGGCCGGCATGCTGCGCCGGATCTTGCCGATGCCCGAGGCGCCCTACTGGATCTGCGCGGACTACTACCTTTCGAACCTGCCGCCGCTGTTCGGGCCGGTCGTGGCGCTCGACGAGGTCGGCGCGCACTACCGCGTGCACGACGCGAACAATCACCACGCCGCCGCGATCGATCTCGACCAGATGCGCCAGCTGATCGTGCGCACGAGCCGGACGCACGAGCAGATCAAGCGCTGCGCCGCCACGCTGGGCCTGGCCGGCTTCCCGGCCGATCCCACCGCAGTGCGCTCGGTCACGTTTGTGGCGCACCGCATGGCCTCGCTGAAGCTGGACCCGGCGCGCCACCCGGTCGCGGGCGATTGGCGGTGGGGGCTGTTCGACCAGGGCGCGCGCGCGGCGCTTGGCCGCTTCGACCTGCCGCCGGCCGTGCGGCTGGCCTACGTGCTGTGGTTCGCTGCGATGCTGTTTGCGCCGCGGCCGCTGGCGCGCTGGCTGACGGCGCGGCTATTCTTTCCGAAGCGCCGAGATCCCTCACCCCCGCCGCTGCGCGGCACCCCCTCTCCCTGGCATGGGAGAGGAGGCCGGGGGATGAGGGCCGAAGGAGAAGGCTAACTCGAATGGCACACATAGACGTCCCGCCCACACAGTCGCTGGCTGACCCGCGGGACCCCGATCGATATTTGCGAACCGATCGCGTCAAGAAAGATCTCAGGGGCCACACCATCCGCGGCGGCTTCGTCACCGTGGGCGCCGAGGTCGTCAAGCAGGGGCTGTGGCTGGCCGCCACCGTCGTCCTGGCGCGCCTGCTGACGCCGCGCGACAACGGCCTGATCGCGATGGCGCTGGTCGTGGTCGGATTCATCGACCTGTTCAAGGACATGGGCTTGTCGGCAGCGGTCATCCAGCGCGAGCAGATCGATCAGCGCCAGGTCAGCGCGCTGTTCTGGATCAACCTGACGTTGAGCGTTGCCCTGGCGCTGCTCACGGCCGCGATCGCGCCGGCGATCGCCTGGTTCTACGGCGAGCCGCGGCTGACCTGGATCACCGTCGCGCTCTCGGCTGGCTTCATCCTGGGCGGGCTGACGATCCAGCACCGCGCGCTGCTGCGCCGCCAGATGCGCATGACCGCGCTGGCGTTGATAGACGTTATGTCCACCGCTTTCGAGACGGCGCTGGCGATCGCGGCCGCCGCAGCCGGCTACGGCTACTGGTCGCTGGTGATCATGCAGCTGGCCGGCGCGCCGCTCGAGCTTGTGGCAATCTGGCTGATCTGCCGCTGGCGGCCCAACCGGCCGGCCGGCGCGCGCGGGCTGCGCTCGATGCTGGTGTTCGGGGGCAATCTCACCGGCTACAAGCTGGTCAACTACCTGGTGCGCAACGTGGACAACTTGCTGATCGGGCTGTTCTATGGGCCGCAGCCGCTCGGCCTCTATAGCAAAGCGTACAACCTGCTGCTGCTGCCGATCCAGCGGATCAACGGCCCGATTTCGACCGTGGCAATCCCGGCCCTGAGCCGGCTAACCGACGCGCCCGAGCGCTACCGCCAGGCCTTCGCGAGCATCATCGCCAAGGTCTGCCTGCTCACGATGCCGCTGATCGCATTTATGCTCGGCACGTCGGACTGGCTGGTGCTGTTCGTGCTCGGCCCGCAGTGGAGCGAGGCCGGCCGGATCTTCGCCTGGCTCGGCATCTCCGGCCTGATCGAGCCGATCTCCTACGCGACGAACTGGCTGTTTCTGACCCAGGGGCGTACGCGCGAGCAGTTTCACTGGGGCCTGATCAGCTCGGCGCTCATGGTCGCCGCGATCGTCGCCGGCCTGCCGTGGGGGCCGGTCGGCGTGGCGGCATCCTACGGCATGGTCGGCCTGTGCATCCGTATGCCGCTCTCGTTCTGGTACGCCGGCCGCGCCGGCCCGGTGCGCACCGCCGACCTCTACCGCGCCCTGGCGCCGTTCGCCTGCGCCGTCGGCGCCACGCTGCTGGCGATCTTCGCCTTCCGGCGCTGGAGCGGGGTCGACGACCCGCTGACCGGCCTGGTCGCGGCCGGCGCGATCACCGCGGCGGTCTCGCTGATCACGCTGGCGATCCTGCCGTCGGGCCGGCCGGCCATCCACGACCTGCGCAGCATCCTGCGATTGCTGGTCCGGCCCAGGCTGGCGATGTAAAACGAGTCATCAGTTGTCAGTTGTCAGTACTGACAACTGACAACTGACAACTGCTCTCGATCTACTTGGAAGTCTGGGAAGGTGTTACAGCGATGAATCCGATTGAGGCCAAACCGACCACCCACGTGGCGATCTGCATCAGCACCTACCTGCGGCCGATCGGCCTGGAGCGGCTGCTGCACAGCCTCGAGCGGCTTGAGTTTCGAAAAAACGACGGCGTGTCGATCCAGGTGATCGTGGTCGACAACGACGCCGCCGGCTTGTCCAGGCCGATTGTGGAGCGGGCCGCCGCACGCCTGCCCTGGCCGGTCCGCTACGCGATCGAGCCGCAGCGCGGAGTCCCGTTCGCCCGCAACCGCGCGGTCGCGCTCGCGGCCGGCTGCACCTACGTCGCCTTTGTCGACGACGACGAGGCGGTGACGCCACCCTGGCTGGACGAGCTGCTGGACGCGCGGCGTCGCTTCGACGCCGACGTGGTGGGCGGGCCGGCCATCGCGATCTTCGAGGCCGACCCGCCGCGCTGGGTTGTCGACGGTGGGTTCTTTGCGTATGCGCGATACCCGAGCGGCACGCCGATCCCGCACACCTCGACCAACAACGTGCTGATGCGGCGGCAGGTTCTCGACCGCATCGCCGGGCCGTTCGACCCACGCTTCGGCATGAGCGGCGGCTCGGACTCGCACCTGACCACGCAGCTCGCGCAGTCCGGCGCGCGCCTGGTCTGGTGCGACGAGGCGATCGTCCACGAGTTCGTGCCGGCGAGCCGCGTGCGGACGAAGTGGATCCTGCAGCGGGCCTATCGCGTGGGCACGACCGCCGGCCTGCGCGCGATGGAGCTGAGCCCGACGGCCGGCCAATTGGCCGAGCGCGCGCTGCGCGGGGTCGTCTGCCTGGCGATCGGCGTCGGCGGGCTGCTGCCGGCACTCTTCTGGAGGCGCGCGATGCTCGTGCGCATGCTCACATATGTGGCGCGCGGCGTGGGGATCTTCTTCGGGCTGCTTGGCCGGCGCTTCGAAGAGTATCGCACGATCCACGGCACGTGATCGCCGCGTGCAGCGTGCTGTATGGCGTAAGACAAGGTTTTCGGTGACTAGACAATCTGGGCGGGGTGGGGGTGTGGGGGCGGGACACCCAGCGGGTACCCGGCCCCGCCCCCACACCCCCACCCCAGATCGACGGTAAAGCGAGGAATCATGTCCCAGCTACGCATCTTGATGCTGAGCGATTTTTACCCGCCGGACATCGGCGGCGCGCAGCGGCAGACCCAGCTGCTCGGCCGTGAGCTGGCGCGCCGCGGCCACGCGGTCGCGGTGGCGACGGTCTGGCAGGCCGGCCTGCCGGAGCTGCACGACGACGTCGGCGTGCCGGTGCATCGCCTGAAGAGTCTGTCGACGCGGCTGCCCTGGTTTTCGGCCGATCCGCGCCGCCGCCACCACCCGCCGTTCCCCGACCCGGCGATCGTCTACGGGCTGCGGCGGCTGATCGGCCACTTCCAGCCCGACGTGGTCCACTCGTACGGCTGGATCAGCTACTCCGCCGCGACGGCGCTGCTGGGCCAGCACGTGCCGCTGATCATCTCGGCACGCACCTACGCCTACACCTGCGCGCTGTCGAGCCTGCTGCGCCGCGGGGCCGTCTGCGATGGGCCGGCGCTGCTGAAGTGCCTGGAGTGCGCCGCGCACACCTACGGCGCGCCCAAGGGCGCCGTCGCCGTGGCGGGAGTCTTTGGCGGCCGGCTGCTGCTGCGGCGCAAGGTCGCCGGCGTCCACAGCATCAGCACCTTCGTCCGCGAGACGATCCGCCGCGACCTGCTTGGCGGGCGCGACATCCCCGACGCGATCATCCCGAGCTTCCGCGAGAGCGTCGAAGAGGCCGCGCCCGGGCCAGTGGCCGTGGCCGGGCTGCCGGACGAGCCATACATCCTGTTCGTCGGCGCGCTGACGCCGCACAAGGGGCTGGGGGTGCTGCTCGCGGCCTACGAGCGGCTCAGCTCGCCGCCGCCGCTGGTGCTGATCGGCACGGTGCGCGGCGATACGCCGCGGGCGTTTCCGCCCGGCGTCGTGGTCCGCTACGACGTCCCGCACCGTGAGGTGATGGCGGCCTGGGAGCGCTGCCTGTTCGGCGTCTCGCCCTCGCTGTGGCCCGAGCCGTTCGGCAGCGTCGTCCACGAGGCGATGAGCAGGGGTAAGGCGATGATCGGCACCACGCCCGGCGGCCACGCCGACATGATCGACGACGGCCGCTCCGGCCTGCTGGTGCCGTCGGGCGACGTCGACGCGCTGGCGCGCGCGATGCGGCGGCTGATCGACGACGCCGGGCTGCGCGAGCGGCTCGGCCGCGCGGCACGCGAGAGCGCAGGCCGCTACACCGCTGACGTCATGGTCCCGCGCTTCGAGGCATTCTATCGCCGCGCGGCGCGACTACAGGGCGCTGCACAAAGATCTAGCCTAGGTGGTATAGGAGAGGCGGCGCCTCACCCAAACCCCCACCACCGAGGTCTGGAGGAGCCGCAGGTCCCTCCAGACCTGCCCAGCATATTGGAAGTGCAAGAGAAGAACGCTCATGGGTGATTTCGAGACACCTGCCACGAGCCGCGAAGCGCCGCCGTTCGCGGTCGCGATCGTGAACTACAACACCTGCGCGCACCTGCGCGCCTGCCTGGCGACGATCGAGTCGCAGGGCGCGCGCGAGGTGCTGGTGGTCGACAACGCGTCGTCGGACGGCAGCGTCGAGATGGTGCGGGCCGAGTACCCCTGGGTCGCCCTGCACGCCAATCAGACCAACCCTGGCTACGGCGCCGCGCTGAACCAGGTGGTCGCGCGCAGCACGGCGCCCTACGTGCTGCTGCTCAACAGCGACACGCTGCTGGCGCCCGGGGCGCTGGGAGCGCTGCGGATCTATCTCGACCAGCGCCCGCGCGCCGCGGTGGTCGGGCCGCGCCTGGCGAACCCCGACGGCACACTCCAGCCCTCGTGCTACGCCTTCCCGACGCCGCTGCACCTGTTCCTGGAGGAGAGCACGCTCGGCCGGCTGATCCGCTACGTGCCGCTGCTGCGCGAGCGCCACCTGCGCACCTGGCCGCACACGCACGCGCGCGTGGTGCCCTGGGTGCTCGGGGCCGCGCTGGCGATTCGCCGCGCCGCGTTCGAGCAGGTCGGCGGCTTCGACGAGTCCTACGTGATGTACTTCGAGGAGGTCGACTTCTGCTACCGCGTGGCCGCAGCCGGCTGGCAGGTCCACTTCGCGCCGGTCACGACGGTCGTGCACGCCGGCGGCGCCAGCACGGCCCAGCGCCGCGTGGACATGGCCGCGCAGTTCTTCGCGAGCGCCACGCGGTTCTACCAGCGCCACTACTCCGCCGTCGCGCTGGCCGAGCTGCGCGCGCTCGTCCAGGCCATCGTCCTGGCGCGGCTGGTGCGCGACGCCCTCCGGCTGCGGCTGGCGCGCGAGGCGTGCGAGCGCGAGCGGATCGCCGAGAATGTGGCCGCCTGGCGGCGAGTGCTGCTGGAGCGGCGCGAGCTGGTGGCCCATGGTTGAGCGGATCGCGCCGGCCACCAGCCTGCGCCGCGCGGACTGGCGCTTCCTGCTGCCGCCGCCGCCCGACGGCGGGTTCGAGCACCTGGTCGTGCTCGGCGGACCGGCCGGCCTCGCCGATCGCCTGCGCGAGGTTGGCCTGGCACGCCGGGTGAGCTGCGATCTGCCGCGGGCCCGATCGGCGGACGCCGTGGCGATCCTGCACGACGCGCCGATCGGTCTGCGCGCCGCCGGGTGCCTGCGGCCGGGCGGCGCGCTCTACTACGAGGTCGACCGGCGCCGCCGCGATCTGCTGGCCGCCACGCCCGGCCGCGTCCAGCGCGAGCTGCGCGCCGCCGGCCTGACGCCGGCCGGAGTCTACTGGGTCGCGCCGAGCTTCGCCGGCTGCAAGCGCTACCTGCCGCTCGACGTGCCGGCCATCCTGCGCTGGTACCTGGCGACCCTCTACGTCGCGGGCACGCCCGCGCACCGCCTGGTCGAGTCGGCCGTCCGCCTCTCCACCGGGCTCGACAGCCGGCGCTTCGGGCGTATGGTGCCTTGCTATGCGGTCACGGCGGGCGCGGGCGCCGGCTGGAGCGCCCCCTCGGTGCTGGCGCACCCCGCGCTGCCGCCCGAGCTGCGGCCGCCGGGGCTGCGGCCGGTCGTGCTCACCAGCGGGCAAGACGACGGCAGCCGGGTGGTGGTCCTGCCGTTCGCCCCCGGCGCCGCCCAGCCGGCCGCGGTGCTGAAAGTGGCCACGCTGGCCGATTTCAGCGCCAACACCGAGCGCGAGCAGGCGACCCTCGCCGACCTGCGCGCGCGCCTCGACCCGGCCATGCGCGAGACCATCCCGCGGCCGCTCGGGGCGCTGCGCTACGGCGATCTGGCCGTCGGCGTCGAGAGCTATGCGCCCGGACGCTCGCTGTGGGTCTCGAGCGGGCGCTGGCGCGCGCCGCTGGCCGACAGGATCGACGACCTGCGCCTGGCCGCCGGCTGGCTGGCCGAGTTCCATCGCCAGGCCCAGATCGGCCGCCCGCAGTGGGGCGACCCCGAGCGCGCGCGCTGGGTCGAGCTGCCGCTGGCCGCCTACGCGCGCAGCTTTGGCCTGAACGGCGGCGAGCAGCGGCTGTTCGCGGCGCTGCGCCGCTATGCCGGCACGCTCGACGGCGCGGACTTCCCGATCATCTGGCAGCACAACGACTTCGGGCCGTGGAACCTGTATCGCGACGGCCAGCGACTGACGGTCGTCGACTGGGAGTTCGGGCGCGATTGGGCCGACGATGGGCGCTGCGGGCCAGCGCTGTGCGACCTGATCTACTTCGCGGCCCACTGGAGCTACATCGTCCGCCGGCTCGCGGGGCGCGCGGCCGAGCTGCGCGGATTCCAGGCGCTGCTGCTCGACCCGGATCGCGCCGACCCGCTCGCGCGCACCGCGCGCCAGGCGATCGACGAGTACATGGCCGCGGTCGGCCTCGACCGGCGCCTGCTGCCGCTGCTGCTGGTCTACACCTGGGTCGAGCGCGCGCTGGACCACTTCGACCGCAAGCGTGCGCTGGGCCGGCTCGGCGCCGACGCGCGCGCGGGCAACCAGTTTATCGGGTACGTCGACCTGCTGGCCGCGCACGCGGTGCAGCTGTTCGGCACAGAGGACGAGCTGAGATGAACCATCGTCGCGTCGTCTACACCGCGATCTTCGGGGGCTCCGACCGTCTGCACGAGCCGGCCGTCGTCGAGCCGGGCTGCGACTACGTCTGCTTCACCGACGACCTCGCGCTGAAGTCGGCCGTCTGGGATATCCGCCGCCCCCACATGCCCTTTGCAGACTCGCGGCGGAACGCCCGGATGCTCAAGATTCTGGCCCACCGCCACTTCGCGGACTACGAGTACTCGATCTGGCTGGACGGCACGTTCACGCTGCTGTGCCCGCCGGGCGAGCTGATCGAGCGCTACCTGGACGAGGACGATTTCGCGGCGTTCAAGCACCCCCGGCGCAACTGCCTGTACGACGAGGCGCTGGCCTGCATCCAGATGGGCAAGGACGACCCGCTGGTGCTGTTCGGCCAGGCCCGCGCCTATATGAGCGACGGATACCCGCCCGACAACGGTCTGATCTACTCAGGGATCGTGCTCAGGCGCCACTCGCCGCTGGTCGCCGAGACGTGCGAGCTGTGGTGGCAAGAGCTGGTGCGGCATAGCAAGCGCGACCAGGTCAGCTTCAACTACGTGGACTGGAAGACCGGGCTCACCTACGCGCCGCTGGCGGGCAGCTGGCGCGTCAATCCCCACGCGACCTATTCCCGACACCTGGACGATCAGTCTCCGGCGCGCGGGGCACGGCTGCCGAACGTGCGGCGCAGAGCTATCGCGCTGGCGCTGCAAGTGACGATCGCCCGCTATAAAGCCTGCCCGAAAACACCTGCCGCCAGCTTGCAGCACAACCTGCAGCTGTGATCTCGACGCGTGGGCATCGGGCCGCACAGCGAGCAAAACGGAGTCTCACATGAAACGCTCTTCCCATCCACTGGCCAGTCTCTTCCATGCCCGCAGCAGCCGGCGCGCCGCTGCGCTGATCGTGCTGGCGCTGGTTCTGTCCAGCCTCCCGATCAGCTCGCGGGCCGCCGCTCCGCAGGCGACCTTGCAGATCGACGCGCCCGCCCAGGTGGCCGCCGGCCAGCCGATCGAGCTCGCGCTGACTGTTCGCGCCGCCGCCGACCTGGCCGGCTTCGAGGCCGCCGTGGACTTCGACACCGCCGTCGCCGAGTTCGCCGGCCTCGACCGGCGCTCCAGCGGCCTCGCGCGAACAGGCCGCGACGTCGGCGCGCTGACGATCCCCGAGCTGCCCGGCGGCAGCGTGATCGCGCTGTACTCCTGCCCGGCCGCCAGCTGTGTGGACGGCAGCGGGCCTCAGCAGCCCCTCGGCGCGTCCGGCGACGTCGCGCTGGCGACCTTCGATATCCTGCCGCTCCGGCCGGGCACGCTGGAGATCGCGCTCGACCCGCTGAAGTTCGTCGACGCGGCCGGCAACCCCACGCCGGTCGCCGTCCCGAACCACAGGATCGTGGTCCAGGTCGGCCCGCCCGGCGCCGGCCCGCGCTACCCGGCGCCGGCCGGCCCGTGGGCGCTCGGCCAGGCTGCCGCGGCCCCCGCCTCGCTCGATCTGACTGGCGACGGGCTGGTGTCGCACGCCGACCTGATGGAGGTTGCGCTCGCGTGGACGCGGGCGCGCGAGCATGGCCGCGTCTGCGGCGCGCTGGTCGACTCCTCCCGCGACGTGAACGGCGACGGCTGCGTCGACGTGGCCGACCTGCAGCTGCTGGCCACGCGCTACAGCCCGGCCGGGCAGGGCGCCCCGCCGCAGGTCGAGGCCGCCGCGCCGCTGACCCTGGTGGTGAACTCGACCGGCGACACCGGCGACGCACAGATCGGCGACGGCGTCTGCAAGACCAGCGCGGGCAGCTGCACGCTGCGCGCGGCGATCCAGGAGGCCAACGCCCACGCGGGCCCCGACCAGATCAACTTCGCCATCTCCGGCACGGGCGTTCACACGATCCAGCTGGGCGCCGAGCTGCCGGCGCTGAACGACACGAGCGGCGGCACGACGATCGACGGCTACAGCCAGCCGGGCGCCGTGCCCAACACCGACCCGCTGGTGAGCAATACCACCATCCATGTGGAGGTTGAGGGAGAAGGAGCGAGTGGGCTCGACGCCCTACCGATCACCTCGGCCGGCAACGTCGTGCGTGGCCTGGCGTTCTATAATCTCCACCGCTCGATCTGGCTTTTTGGCGGCGGCGCGCACGACAACCGGCTGATCGGCAACTTCATCGGCACCAACGCCGCGGGAACCTTCAAGCTGACCTTCAATACTGTTGATGCGCTCGGCGTGCACATCAGCCAGGGCGCCTCGCGCAACCATATCGGCGACACCGCGCCGGCCGATCGCAACGTCATCTCCGGCAATGCGCGCAGCGGGGTGGGGCTCTGGGACCAGGGCACCGACGACAACATCATTGTCAACAACATCGTCGGCCTCAATCCCAGCGGCACGAGCCGGCTGGCGAACGCCAATCACGGCATCGACATGAACTTCGGCGTGTCCTATACGATTGTCGGCGGCACCGGCCCCGGCGAGCGCAACGTGGTCTCGGGCAACCAGCACCAGGGCATCGAGATCTCGCACCTGGCCAGCACGAGCTACAACTGGGTCGTCGGCAACTACGTGGGAACGGATGTCACCGGGAAGCGGGGGCCGGCGTATGCTCGGAACGACGGCTTCGGCATTCAGACCAAGGATCGCGTCGCCAACAACCTGGTCGCCGACAACGTTGTCGGTAATAATCAGATGGCGGGGATTAGGGTCGACGAGTACGGAACCTGCTGCGTCGGCCGCAACCAGTTTACGAACAACCGCGTCGGCCTGGGGGTCGACGGCAGCTCGATTCCCAATCGTGTGGCCGGATTCTTGATCACCGCCGGCAACACGCTGGTCGGCCCCGGCAACATCATCGCCAACAATCCGATCGGGGTCGCGATCGACGGCGACGCAAGCGACGGGAATACGATCACGCACAACGCGATCTACGGTAACAGCGGGCTGGGGATCGACCTGGGGCCGCTCGGCATGGTGAATCAGAACGACCAGGGCGACGGCGACTCCGGGCCGAACCAGCAGCTGAACTTCCCCGTGCTGCAGAGCGCGACGCCTTCGCAAGTCAGCGGGACCTCCAAT
>WNGB01011974.1_pt1 | contig 11828 bp, 11 predicted proteins | sample 5400681 | NCBI WGS metagenome assembly WNGB01 (sample SAMN13153367, study PRJNA577476) | soil metagenome | isolation source: 115 cm soil or saprolite under grassland replicate 2 | place: USA:California | collected 2016-06-15 | reverse complement strand
AGGGAGGGCTCCGCTGCGGTGTCAAGGCACACCACGCTCGAAAGCACCGCTGCGAGCAGTAGCGCCCGAGTGCGTTTCACCTTCGACCTCCAGGTTGGCTGCCCACTCAGTATCCCGAACGGGGACATCGATTATCCCTGGTCGCGTTTCGGGGCGCTACTTCGCTCGCGCAAGGGCGATCGTGCAGCGGCACGAGGGGTGCGCGGGCGGCCCGTCCTCGGAGAACGGCTCATCGAGCGCGACCGTCTCGCCGTCCACGGCCTCGCAGATCGAACACAGGCGTTCGTCGTCGGTTGTGATCCATTCCTTCATCGCGCCCGCTGACAGCAGGCCCTTCGCCTGAGCATCCCTCCACGCCGCGACCTGGCCCGCGTTCAGGGCGCCCATTACTTCCGTCCGTGCGATGACGAGGGCCCTTTCCCGGATCTTCCGCGCGGCGTACTTGTCCACGAGGGCGGCGACCCTGGCCGGGGCGTGCCCGAGTTCGATCAAGCTCTCGCGGTAGTTCATGGTCGCCATCGCCTGACGCTGGGTCATCCCGATCATGCTGCGGATCATCCTGGCGGCTTCGACCGGAGGGATGCCGTCACGGATGGCTCGGGCGATCGCGCTGCGCAAGGCCAGACGCGTCTCGCGCGAAATCCCCACCACCATCACTGCCGCACGTCGCGCCGCCTCTGCCTCGGCCTCGGGGTTCCGGCCTTCGAAGTTGAGGCCGATCGAAATCGTCGTGGTTATCGGTTCATCCCCGTGAAGTAGGCCCAGGCACTCGGCGGCGACGGAGCGGGCACTGGCGCGTAGGCGACCGCATCGCGGTCGGCCTCACGGTCGAGCAGGTCGAGGAACAGCGCCTCTGGGTCGAGGCCGAAGCCCTCCGCGACCGCGATGCAACCATCGAGCGCGGAACACAACGCGATCGAGCGGCCGGTCGCCACGTCCATCACCAGCCACTCTGCGCTCGTCTCGCCACGCGGGCAGACGAGCACGTCCGTCCGGTCACGGACGAGCAAACGGCAACCGTGGGCGGGACAGATGCGCGCCTTTCTCCTTTGGTCGCTCGGCGCGCACGGCCGCGACTCCAGAAGACCGCCCCGATCTGGGGCGTGCTGGGGCGTGCGTGGGGCGTGCTGGCGTCATGGGCAGAGTATGGCCTCATTCTGGCCCGTTATGCCATTCAACTGGCTGATTATAAAGGACTAAGGAGGTCTCAGGAATGCGGCCAGGATGGGACAGGATGGGCCAGATTTGGCCCCGAAAAAGGTTAACCTGGAATCATGGCCACGCGTCCTCCCGGGCCGCCGAGAGGCGGGACGCCCGGGGACTTCGAATCCCTGCAGGCCTCCGTCCTCTTCTGCACCCGCTGCCGCGCCCCCCAGCCGGTGCGCGAGCGCCTGCTCCTCGTCTTGCCGGACGGCGAGCTCAACGAGTATCTGTGCGCCGCCTGCGGGGCCTCCGTCGGCTCGCGCAAGGTCACGGCGCCGCCGCCCCCTCTCCTCGTCCGCTAGGGGCTTTCCGCTGATCCTGCTGCTGGCGTCCCTCCTCGCCGCCGGCACCGCCGTTTCCGGCGTCGTCTTCGCGGACGCCAACGCGGACGGCCGGCGCGAGCCCGGCGAGGCGGGAGTCGCGGGCGTGGTCGTCACCGACGGGACGACCGTGGTCACCACGGACGCGGCGGGGGAGTACCTCCTGGCCGACGTCACCGCCGCCCACGTCTTCGTCGTCACGCCGGGCGACCGTCGGGCGGTCGGGAGCTGGTACCGGGCGACGGCGGCGCGCGTGGACTTTCCCCTCGCGCCCGCACCCCTGCCCGCGCGTTGGCGCTTCGCGCACCTTTCCGACCCTCACGTGGAGCCGGCCACGGCGGCGCGCCTTCGCGCGGCCCTGGAGGGCGCGGCCGGCCGCGCCGCGGACCTCGCCCTCGTCAGCGGCGACCTCGTCTTCGACGCCCTGCGCGCCGACGCCGCCACCGCTCGCACCCGCTATGCGGCCTACGACGCGGTGGCCGCGGCCTCGCCCGTGCCCATCCGGCCCGCCATCGGCAATCACGACGTGTTCGGCATCGACCGCCGCTGGAGCCACGCGGCCGTCGGCGAGCCCGGCTACGGCAAGGCCCTCTACGAGGAGAGGGAGGGGCCTCGCTACTCCGCGTTCAACCGCGGCCAGGTCCACTTCCTCGTGCTCGACACCGTCGGCGTGGACGACACGCGCTACTACGGCCGGCTCGACGAGGCGCAGCTCGAATGGATCCGCCGCGAGCTGCGCTACGTGCCCGCGGGCCTGACGGTGGTGACGGTCGGCCACATCCCGCTGCGCTCGGGGGCGCTGGCCCTGAGCTACGCGGCCGAGGGGGTGGCCCGCTCGGTGCTCAGCGTCGGCGGCCGCACGTCCTATCCGCACGTCGTGCGCAACGCCAGCGCGCTGGTCGACATCCTGAAGCCGTACCGTTGGACCCTTGCCCTCCAGGGGCACACGCACGTGGCCGAGAAGCTGCCCGCCGAGGGCGGCACGCGCACCCGGTACCACACCGCGCCCGCGGTGACCCGCCTTCCGCAGGCCAACCCTCCGTCCGGATTCTTCATGTACGAAGTCGAGGGCGGCGAGGTGGACGACGGCGAGCTGGTGAGGCTCGAGTAGCGCGCCTCAAGGAGCGGGCGAATAGCTCATGAGCCCGTTCCCGAACGACCAGTTCTCGCGCGGCACCTCGATGAGGTTGATCATGACGTCCTCGTGCCGGAGGCCGGGCCGCTGCCCGACCTTCTCCGCGATGCGCGCATACAGCGCGCGCTTCACGTCGACGGTGCGGCCGGTGTTGAGCACGATCTGCACGAAGATCAGCTCCTTCGAGCGGGAGATCCCAAGGTAGGTGGGGTCGAAGCGGAAGTCCTCGGGCGGGACCTCGTGGATCGCGCAGAAGAAGTCGTTCGCGGGCACGCCCGCGGTCTCGACGAGGGCCTGCTGCACGGACTCGGCCATCGCGCGGCGGTCCTCCAGGGAGCGGCCTTGGGCGAGCGTGATGCGGACAAAGGGCATAGTGACCTCCCAGCCAATCAGCCTGTTGGTGGCCGCAGGTGCGGTCGCCCCTGTAAAATACCCCGCCGCGCGCCCCGGAGGACAACATGCTGGCGAAGGACGACCTGTCTCGGCTCCTGCGCTACACGGTGTGGGCCAACCACCGCATCATGCGCTCCGCCGCCACGCTCGCCGCCGCCGACTTCAGGCGCGACCTGGGCGGCAGCCACGGCGGCATCCGCGGCACCCTGGCCCACATCATGTGGACGGAGCTGGTCTGGCTCGAGCGCTGGAAGGGCCTGCCCAACCCGCCGCGCATCGACGAGTCCGAATTCGACGACATCGTCGCCCTGCGCGACCGCTGGACAGTGATCGAGGAGCACCGGCTGGCCTGGTTCGAGGGCCTCGGTGAAGACGGTCCCGCCTCCACCATCCCCTACAAGACGACGGAGGGCATGGCCTTCGCGAACCCCCTGTGGCAGCTCGTCCAGCACCAGGCGAACCATTCGACGTACCACCGCGGCCAGCTCACCATCTTCCTGCGCCAGCTCGGAGCGCGGCCGGTGGCCACGGACATGCTGATCTGGGACCGCGACGAGCACGTGCGCGCGATCCGGTAGGAGCCTGCCGGAGACGCGGTGGCGGCACGCTCCTAATTTCAAGGACGAGTGTCTGGTGCTCCACACCCATTAGGAACCCGTCCCAACGTGCTCGCGACGGGTTCCTCTAGTGGCGGTTGAGGATCAGCCGGCCGAGGGCGGCCGGGCGCACCTCGCGCGGACCCTGGCCGCGGACGCGGTGGTAGATGGGCGCGCGCTCGAACCGGAGCTCCAGGACGTTGGTGCCCCGGCGCATGGCCTCGGGCGGGACGTCGAAGCGGTACTCCGACCAGGCGGGCACCATCGGGCTCCGGCCGACGGGCACGCCGTTCCACAAGACCTCCATCGACTGCGCGTCCGGCGTCTCCAACGCGCGCGCCCGGAGCCGCAGCACGACGCCGCCGGGCGCGTCGATGGGCAGGGCCAGGCGCGCGTTGCGGTCGGTCACCCAGCGGGCGGCCTCGCCGTCTTCGACCGTCGGCTCCGAGAGGTGGCGCGCGGGTTCGGGAAGCCGCAAGAGCGCGGCCTCGTGGCCCAGATCCACGTGGGTGGCGTCGCCGTCCAGCAGCGGCTCTCCGGTGTAGGCGGCGAGCAGACGCACGGCCGCTCCCGGCGCGAGCGGCTCGAGCGTGCGATAGGTACCGGCGGCCAGATCGTCGGCGACCCGGGCCAGCGCGGACCGCACCGGCACCGCGACTCCGGGAAGGGGCCGAAGCGCGTCCACGGCCAGGTCGTAGCGCAAGGCCAGGAAGGCGATGAGGACCATCGGCACCGCTGCTCGCGCCAGCGGCGCCAGGAGCACGGCGAGGCCGGGAGCGAGCAGGGGAACGACGCCGGTGTAGCGACGCACGTGGTACCAGTCGAAGACGCTCGCATTCACGTACCACATGGCCAGGAGGACGGGCGCCACGCCGAGGACGTAGCGGGGGTCGCGCCGGAGGAGCAGCACCAGGCCGGCCACTGCGGCCAGCATCAGGGGATGGGTGACGAAGAGGCCGCCACGCGCGTCGACCAGCGCGTCGAGCAGCCGCGGATGGGACAGGCTCATGAAGGCGGCGCCGTGCAACCGCTCGTGCGGCACCAGGAACGGGCGCCCGAACATGGCCTGCCAGGCCAGGACCTGGGGCAGCGCGGTCACCGCGAACGCGCCCCCGAAGGCGGCGATCGCGCGCGCCACCGCGCGGCGATCCGCAGGCGTCTTCAAGCGGAGGGCGAGCTCCAGGCCGGGCAGGATCAGCAGCAGCCCGTCCTGGGAGCGGGCCAGGAAGGCGAGGCCGACGGCCACCCCGCAGGCGGCGGCGGCGCGCACCACCCGCGCCGGCTCGCTCGCCTCGCGCAGCCGCAGGTACGTCCAGAGGGTGAGCGCGGCCGCCGCGAACTCGATGCCGTGGGCCATGGCCGGCATGACCGAGAGGTAGAACCGCAGCGGCGACCCGACCCAGCACAGCACCGTCGTCCAGAGCGCGGCCGCCGGGGAGACGAAGCGGCGCAGGGCGGCCATGAGCACGAACAGTCCCGCCGCCCCATAGACGAAAGTGGCGAGGGATACGGTCGCGGCGTAGATCGGCTCCGTTCCGTCCGGCGCGGGCAGGCCAAAGGGACGCGCGGCCTCGCGGCCGAGGTGCACGAGGAGCACGAACGGGCTCCACAGGAGCGGCGCCCCGATGGGCTGCGCGTTCTCGCCTTCATGCCCGGCCCAGCCCAGGAGCCCGTAGTCGTTGGCCAGGCGGAGGTCCGCATCGAACAGCATCGAACGCAGGGACGAGTAGTAGTGCACGGGATCGCCGATCTCGATCCGGCGGGTGTGGTCGACGTAGGTGGGGACGAGGAGCGCGGCCAGGACCAGCACGGGCCAGTGCTCGCGCAGCCCACCGTCGCGCGCGCGCAGCGCGCCCGCGAGCACGGCCACCGCGAGGAGACCCGCCGCCCACTGCCCGGGCCGCAGGCCGGGCCCGGCATAGGGCCGCGCGAGGTCGAGGGCGACGAGCAGGACGAGGCTGGCCGCAACCGCGGCCCACCCCGCCCGCGGCGCCCTAAGGCCTCGGAGCGGGAGGGGCGGCGTCATTCCGATAGACGGTGCCGCCGCGCATCACGAACACCACCTTCTCCGTCGCCTTGATGTCGGCGAGCGCGTCGCCGGCCACCGCGATCACGTCGGCGTCCTTCCCGGCTTCGAGGGTGCCGATCGCCTTGTCCAGGCCGAGCAGGACCGCCGCGGAGGAAGAGGTACGCAAGGCGGCGGCCGGCGTCATCCCGTGCGCGAAGAGGAGCGAGAACTCTTCCGCGTTGCGGCCGTGCGGGCTGACCGCGGAGTCGGTGCCGAACGCGACCTTCACTCCCAGGGCCAGGGCGCGGCGGAACGTGGCGGACCGGGCCGTCACCGCCGCCCGCGCCTTGGCCGCGATCTCGGGCGGATAGTGGCGCTCCACCACCTTGCCCGCCACGTATTCGCCCGCGACCAGCGTCGGCACGAGATAGGTCCCGCGCTCTTTCATGAGCCGCAGCGCCTCCTCGTCCAGGAAGGAGCCGTGCTCGATGGAGTCGATGCCGGCGCGGATGGCGACCTTTGCGCCTTCCGCCCCGTGGGCGTGCGCGGCCGTCTTCTTCCGCAGGCGATGCGCCTCGTCCACGATCGCGTACATCTCGTCCTGCGTGATCTGCGGCGTGTCTACCTCGTCCGCGAGCGACAGTACACCGCCCGTCGCGCACACCTTGATGACGTCCGCGCCGTACTTCACCTGGAAGCGGACGGAGTCCCGGAAGGCGTCGGGCCCGGCGGCGATACCGTCCGCGATGCCGGGCTCGGGCCCGAAGAGCTGGTACGGATAGCCGCTGTTGTCGCAATGACCGCCCCGCGCGCCCAGGGCGTGCACGGCCACGAGCATCCGCGGGCCGGGGACCGTGCCCGCGCGGATCGCGTTGCGCAGGGCGACGTCCACGTAGTCGCTGCTCCCCACGTCACGGACGGTGGTGAAGCCGGCCATGAGCGTCCGGCGCGCGAACTCCGTGGCCCGGATCGCGGACTCGGGCACGCTGCGCCGCAGCCCGGACACGGTATCCGAGAGCCAGTTGTCGGAGGACTCGCCGGTGACATGGGTGTGCGCGTCGATGAAGCCGGGCAGGAGGGTGGCATCGCCGAGGTCGACCACGCGGGCCCCGGCGGGGACCACGAGCCCGCTCCCCACCGCCTTGATCGCGCCGCCCTCGACCACGACCATGCCGTCCCGCGAGGCCATGTCCCCGCGTCCGTCGAAGAGGCGCGCGGCCTTGAGGACGACCACGCCCGCCGGCGCCTCCGCCGCCGCGGCGGCCGGGCCCAGGGCGAGCGCGGCGATCGCGATCGCGCGGACGGCCGGAGCCATGACACGGAACGGGACCACGTCCATCGCGCCTCCTTGGCGGTGCCATCCTACAATGACCTGCGGTGCCCACCTTCGGCGCTCCTCGCCCGTGACGCGCGACGGCGCGCTCGTCTTCACGGGTCGCGTGGTCCGCACCTTCAGCCTGGGCGCGCTGTCGCTGGCCCTGCCCCTTCTCCTCAAGCATCGTGGCCTCTCCGCCGCCGCGCTGGGCGGCGTGCTGACCGCGACTCTGGTGGAGGACGCCCTCCTCACCGCGGCCGTCACCGCCATGGCGCCGCGGTGGGGGCGCCGGCGGCTCTTGATCCTGTCCGCGATCCCGATGGTGGCCGGCGGCATCGCGCTCGCGCGGGCGCAGGACACGGCGTGGCTGCTGGCTGCGGTCGTGGTCGCCGTGGTCAGCTCGAACGGGCAGGATGCCGGACCGTTCTCGCCTCTGGAGGTTGCGATCCTGCCCGACGCGGTGGCGGCGCGCCGCCAGACGCGCGCCTTCGCGTGGCTCAATGTCGCGGGATTCCTGCCCGCCGCCCTCGGCGCGCTCGCCGCTGGACAGTGGCTCCGCATGGCGACGGCCGCCGGCCGCCCGTTCGAAGACGCGCTGAGGAGCGTGCTGTGGGCCTACGCCGTCGGCGGGGCCGTGCTCGCCCTCGTGTACAGCGCCTTGAGCCGCGAGGCGCTGCGGCCACCCGCGGGCTGGTTGGCTGGCGAGAAGCCGGCCTCGAACGTCGCCACTCCCCGCACCTGGCTTGGGCTGCATCGCTCGCGGAGGATCGTCCTGCAGCTCGCGGGCCTCCAGGCCCTCGACGCCCTCGCCGGCGGGTTCGTCGCCCAGAGCCTCCTCGTGTACTGGTTCGACCTCCGCTTCGGCGTCGGGCCGGACGTGCTGGGCCGGCTGTTCTTCGGCACGCAGGTTCTCTCCGCCCTGTCGTTCCTCGCCGCCGCCCGGCTGGCCGAGCGCGTCGGCCTGCTGCACACGATGGTGTTCACCCACGTCCTCTCGAACCTGCTCCTGGCCGCGGTCGCGGTCATGCCGGGCTTCCGCCTCGCCGCCGCTACCCTGCTCTGTCGCCATCTCTTTTCGCAGATGGACGTGCCCACTCGCCAGTCGTACACGATGGCGCTGGTGGCGCCGGACGAGCGCGCGCCCGCCGCCGGCCTCACCACCGCCGTACGCGGGCTCGCGCAGTCCGTGTCGCCCGCCCTGACCGGGATGGCCCTGGCCCACGCCGCCTTCGGCCTGCCGTTCTTCGTTGCCGGCGGCCTCAAGATCGTCTACGACCTCGCGCTCTTCGCGCGCTTCCGGCGGGTCGTGCTGGCGGTCGCGGTCGACGGACGCCCCGCGCGTTGACACCCTCGACACGGGTCCCGTAGCCTTCGACGTGCCTCCGCCCGTGCTGATCGACCTTCGCTCCGACACCGTCACCCGGCCCACGCCGGCCATGCGCCGCGCCATGGCCGAGGCCGAGGTCGGCGACGACGTGTACGGCGAGGACCCCACGGTCGCGCGCCTGCAGGACCTGGTGGCGGCGCGGCTCGGTTTCGAGGCCGCCTTGTGGGTGCCGACGGGCGTGATGGCGAACGAGATCGCCATCCGCATCCTGACCCGGCCCGGCCAGGAGGTCCTGGCCGAAGAGCGCAGCCACGCCGTGCAGTTCGAGCTGGCGGGGATGGCGGTGCTATCGGGGGTGATGCCGCGCGTCGTGCGTGCGGAGGACGGGCACCTCACCGCCGACGACATCCGCGCCGCCCGGCGTCCCGCCTCCTACATGCGATCGGACCTCGGCCTCGTGGTGCTGGAGAACACGCACAACTTCGCGGGCGGCACCGTGGCCGACGCCGCCCTCATGCGCGCGGCCATCGCCGCCGCCCACGACGCGGGGGTGCCGGTGCACGTCGACGGGGCCCGGCTGTGGAACGCCTCCGTCGCCCTCGGCGCGCCCCTGGCTTCGCTGGTCGCGGGCGCGGACACGGCGATGGTGACCCTGTCGAAGGGCCTGTGCGCGCCCGCGGGCTCGGTCCTCGTGTCGTCGCGCGCCCGAATCGAGGAGGCCCGGCGGGGCCGCAAGCAGCTCGGGGGCGGGATGCGCCAGATCGGGATCCTGGCCGCGGCGGGGCTGGTCGGGGTCGAGACCATGGTCGACCGCCTGGCCGAGGATCACGTGAACGCGGCCCTCCTCGCGGAGGCGCTGGCCGGATGCCCGGGGGTCCGGGTGCGGCCGGCGCGCACGAACATCGTGGTGGCGGAGCTCGCGCAGCGGTCCGCGCCGGACCTGGCGGCCGACCTGGCGACACGCGGCATCCTCGTCTCCGTCATGGATGCGCGAACGATGCGTCTCGTCACGCATCGCGATGTGGACGGTGACGCCTGTGCCCGCGCGACGGGCGTGTTGGTGGAGGTGTTGGCTTAGCTTATTAAGTCAGGGGGAGAACTCACGCATCACTACGAGCAGCATGAGCTCCCCCCCTGAAACCCCCCTCGCACGGCGCCGCCGCTGCGCGGCGCCGCCGTGCTCTGCGGTCGGCTGCGGTTGCGGGCTGTGGCTGTTGTCTGTGTCGTCGTGAACACGGAGACACGCATGCTGGCGATGCAACTTCGCGCCAATGCTCGATCGAGGGTTTGGCAAGCGGCGTGCTGATGAGGCGAGCGGAGGATTCAATGCTGCTCGTCAAGTACGTTCTGCTCGTCTTCGGTCTCTTCGGTCTGGGCTGGAGTGCCGCCCTCGTCCTTCTCGACCTGCGGCGACGGGAGGAAGAGCGGCGGCGACTCGCGGCCGCGCCAGCTCCCGTCGGCGGCCGCATACCCGAGCCCCTGCCCCCCGTCCGTTGGCGGCGCGCGCGCCGTGAAGCGGCGGTCAGTGTCCTGTTCCTTCTCTATGGCCTGAGCATCGTCGTCGTACCCAGTGGGCGGGCCGGCGTCCGCGTCAGCCAGCTCTGGGGGACGCGCCCGGGAGCGCTCTACCCCGGAGTTCACGTGGTCAAGCCCCTGCTCGAGGACGTCGTGCTCTACGACACCCGTGATCACCTCTGGCCGATGGCGGTGGGGAAGACGGCGCCGGAGCCGCTCTCCGTCCAGTCCAAGGAGGGCCTGGCCGTGGGCCTCGCCGTCGGCGTCCGCTATCGCCTCGACCCGCAGCGGCTCGCCCACATCCATGCCGACCTGCCCCCCGACGTCGACGGCGACCTGGTGCCCGTGGTGGTGGCCAGCGCGTTTCGCGAGGTCGTGCCGAACTACATGGTCCGCGAGGTGTTCGCCACGCGCCGGGAGGAGGTCCGCCAGCGCGCGGCCGACATCATCGCGGCCAAGCTCGGCGAGGACGGCATCGTGGTGAAAGACGTCATGCTGCGCGACATCGTCCTGCCCGCGGAGTACGCGAAGGGCCTGGAGGCCCTTCTCACCAAGCAGCAGCAGGCGGAGCGGATGGTCTTCGACGTCGAGATCAAGCAGAAGGAGGTGCGCACGGCGGAGCTGGAGGCGGAGGCGGACCGGATCCGGCAGGTGAAGGCGGCGGAGGCGCTGGGCCAGGTCCGGGTGCTCCAGGCCAAGGCGGAGGCGGACGCCATGCAGCACACCCTGCCCCTCAAGGAGAAGCAGATCCAGCAGAGCCGGCTGGAGGCGGAGGCACGCAAGGAGGCGACGCTCAAGAACGCGGAGGCGGCGGCGGAGGCCAAGGTCATCGACAGCAAGGCCGAAGTGCAGAAGCTGACGCTGATCGCGGGAGCGGACGCGCACCGCGTGCGCGTGATGGGCCAGGCGGAGTCCGAACGGATGAAGCTGGATTCCGACCTGCTGAAGGAGAACCCGCTCCTCATCCAGAAGATCGTGGCCGAGCGGCTCTCGGACAAGATGCAGATCATGATGGTGCCGACGGACGGGCGGAACTTCTTCGCGAACGACGTCTTCCGGAGCGCCTTCACGTTGCCGGGGGCCCCCGCCGAGGACGCCGCGCCTGCCGCGCCCGCGCCGGCGCGCACGGCGGCGCGGCGGCGCTAGAAGGGCGCGCCGCTTCACCCATCACGGGGCCGAATGCTATCGTCCGCCCGTGCTCCGCCGCGATCTCGACACCCTGGCCCGCCGCGCGCATGACGTCGTGATCGTCGGGGGCGGGATCCATGGCGCGGCCGCGGCCTGGGAGGCGGCCTCGCGCGGGCTCAGCGTGGCCCTCCTGGAAGCGGACGATTTCGGCGCCGGCGTGTCGTGGAACAGCCTGAAGACGATCCACGGCGGCCTGCGCCATCTCCAGAGGCTCGACGTGGCCGGCCTGCGTGAATCGGCCCGGGAGCGGCAGGCGCTCCTGGCGATGGCGCCCGCGCTGGTGAGGCCGCTCGGCTTCCTCGCCCTGGCCTCCGGGCGCGGCCGGCACGGCCGCGCGGCCCTCGCCCTGGGCCTGACCGTGGCCCGCCTCCTGTCCCGCGACCGGCGCGTCGTCGTGCCGCCCCCGGCGCGGAGGGCGCGTGCGCTCGGATCGGCGGAGGTCCGATCGCTCGTCCCCGGCCTGGTCGATGGAGGGCGGGGCGGCGTCCTGTGGTGGGACGCGCAGGTGGACAGCAGCGAGCGCCTCGTGCTCGCGCTGCTGCACGCAGCCGCGGACGCGGGAGCGATGGTCGCGAACCGGCTCACCGTCACGGGCGTCGTCCGTGAGGACGAGACGGTCACCGGTGTCGTCGCCCAGGACGGGCTGACCGGCGCCACCATCGAGGTCGGGGGCGCCACCGTGCTCAATACGGCGGGACTGGGCCTGGACGCGCTGACGCGCGCCGCGGGAGTGCCGCCGCCGAAGGTGACGCCACTGCGCGCGGTCAACCTGGTCCTGCGCCGGGCCATCGCGCGGGACGTGGCGGTCGGCGTCCGCAGCGGCGGCCG
>WNGB01011973.1_pt1 | contig 11828 bp, 9 predicted proteins | sample 5400681 | NCBI WGS metagenome assembly WNGB01 (sample SAMN13153367, study PRJNA577476) | soil metagenome | isolation source: 115 cm soil or saprolite under grassland replicate 2 | place: USA:California | collected 2016-06-15 | reverse complement strand
TCGAGTCGCTCACGTCGTACGTCGCTGCCAACGGGAAGCCCTCTGCTGTTGTAGTCAGCGGCGACCTCACTTACAAAGGCACGCCTGAGGGCTTCACAGCCTTCGCCGAGCTTCTCGGCGAGCGCGCGGACGTCTTACCTGACGATCGCGCCCGGATCGTCGTCGTTCCCGGAAACCACGACGTCGACTGGAACAAGCTCGCCGGAACCCGCGACCGCTACGCAGGTTTTCTCGGCGCCACGCGTGACCAGGGATGTGCTACGCCGCTTCTTGACGGGGTCGACTTCAAGAACAGCGGACCGCTGGCGCTCGAGTCGGGCGTCGCTGACGTTCCACATGTGGTCGACGACCTCGAGTATCTGATTCTGCCGCTGAACTCGAGCAACTACTGCGGCACCGTCCCGCCAGTAAGAGTGGAGGGCGCTTGGAGCGCGACCGAGTGGAAGAAGCGGCTCGCTCCGCTCGGTGCCGCCAGTACCGAGGCACTGAAGCAGCTCGAGGTGCTGCTGAAGCATGACGTCGCGCGCGTCTCGCGGCGCCAGGTCAGAGCGCTTCGCCTGCTGTTCGAAGAGCTGAAGATCCCCGTCTCCCGCGGCGACGACCCGCGCCCGCGAATCGCGGTGCTCCACCATCAGCTCCTCCCGGTCTCAGCTCGCGAGGAGTGGAAAACGTTCGAGTCGCTCGTGAACCTCGGCTTCGTCCGTCAGGCGCTCCGTGAGTTCGGCGTCGACGTCGTGCTGCACGGGCATAAGCATGAGGAGAACCTCTACTGGGATTTCGCCCGGCGGGGGAGCGACCCGGTTACGCGGCCACTGCGCCGAGTGCTCATAGTCGCGTCGCCGGGACACTTCCGGGCCAACGGACCGGTGCTGCGTGCGATCGAGTTGGAGGCGACCCCGCGTGCCCGAAACATCAGGATCACGACGTTCAACGGAGTGGAAGCCTATGCCGCGGAGCCACAGATCGGCCCCGAGGTTGTCCTGCCGGCCTGGCTCGGTCAAATGGAGAGCGAGTCAAGCGAGCAGGTCATGGTTCGAGGCCGCACAGCCCACGAGACCTATGCTCGCTTGCGCGCCCACTTCGAGCGCGACGGTTCGACGAGGCTTGAGAACCTAATCTGCGAGGTCGACACTCCGGACGACGCGGCGACACTGCCGCCTGACTATCCCGAGGTCGGGCAGGCCGATACACAGAAGTGGTTCACGGAGCTGGTTGATTGGTGGCAGTTACGTCGGTCGCGGCTCGTCCTCGAGAACGTGCGGCCGTTCAACCACGGCGAACGCATCCGCGAGCGATGGGGCGATCAGATCGAGCGTGCAGTCCGCCTGCTGGACGAGCGGGACGACTCGAGCCGCGGGATGGCGATCCTCATCGGGCCCGACGAGACCGGTCGATACGAAGGGGACACGCGCCCGCTCGATGAGGGGACATATCCGGCCTTCGTCTTGGTCGAGTTCGGCCTTACCCGCCGGGGCGGGCGCCTCGAGCTCGACTGCTTCGCCTACTTCCGCAAGCAGGAGATGAAGTACTGGTGGACGATCAACGTCGCCGAGCTGGCGCGCCTGCAGGAGGAGGTTCGTTCGCGCCTGAAGGCCGACTACCGGGCTCGCCCCGGTCGTATCGTGACCTTCTCGGCGATCGCCCTTTACGGCGCGGAGCTGCCGCAGGTGGCGGTGACCGAAGTCGATCGCGCGATCGAGGACGAAGGGCGAATCTGGCGCCTGGCAGCCGCCGTCGCCTTTCCAGTGAACAAGGGGGCTGCCGAGGCAGCTGCCGACTGGGGGCGCATCCTCGCCGAGCTGCGCGGACAAGGCCGCACCTTCCCGCCCGTGCCGGTGCTCGGTGCCGAGGTGCTCCTTGACCAATTGAAGCGCTTCGCGGTTCTGACACCGAAGGGGAACAAGGCCGCCGCCGTCGCCAAACGGCTTGAGGAGCTGTGCAAGATCTATCGCACGATGCTCGACAAGGACATCGGTCAGGCTGAGGCCGACCTAATTCTGCCGGCGGTAGAAAAGCTCGAGAAGGCAACGGAGACGGCGCTGAGCACCGACGGGGCCTAGCATGAACGAGATTCCCCGCCTCGTCGGGTACTTGGCCTACTCTGTCAGTGATGACTGAGGATCCCTTCCGCAGCTTTGCTATCGCTGCCGCGCCGCCGGCCGCCGCGGTCGCTAACTACTGCGACCACGTCGAGCACAATGAGGCGGCTGAGACCGACTGGGTCGTGGCCGCCGCGCGGGAGCTCACCCGCCTGGCCTCAGAATTCGCTGACGCGGCTGGTCTCGATCTGATCCAGCTCTACGCCGAGCGCTTGGGCGCGATCGAGGCGCGGAACGTCCTTGTCCGGCCTGGCGGCTTCGACGGCCATGCCAGCGCCCTTGCCGCCGAGACGTGGCGCGAGCTACAGCTTGTCCAAGTCGAGCATGACCGCAACTACCACGCTGACGTCGTCGGCTTGGCCAAGATGGAGCAGCTGCGCCATTACGCCCTCCACCTGACGAAGATCGTCGGTGCTTTCGCTGCTGCTGCGGACACCGACGAGCTGAGCAAGCGCCGCCTGCCGGACGCTCTTCTGTTCGCGATCAAGCTGCAGACGGTGATGGGCAAGCGGCTCCCGGACGAGCCGTTGCCGCGCCGGGTGCCCGTCGCCGCGGCGATAGCCACCAGCATCTAGGGCGAAACGACCTAGGCTTAGGCGGCGCGCCCGAGGTCGAGCTCGCTTTCCGCTCTTGCGCCTTGGCGCAGCTGCTCGCTGAGGCCCCACTTAGGCGGATAGAAGAGCCTGAGCGGCTCGGCCGTCGGCCGGAAGAGCGCCTTGATCCGCTTTCGGTTGCTCGTTAGCGCGGGAAGGGCGACGCGCGTGTACTTGTCGAGCTCGCAGAAAAGGTTCTGACAGTCGATCGCGTGCAACGGCCGGCCAAAGAGAGTCGGCAGGTCGATGCCGAGTTTCGTCGCCTCACTCTGCTGATTGTCCGTCATCCAGTAGATGATCTGCGCCATGTCGCGCCGACGTGCATTCGGAAAGACTTTGCGAATTCCCCGCTCGGCGCCTGGCCCAGGGACAGTGAACTCGTCCTCTGAGAACTGGACGAGCGGCGAGTAGTTGATGTCGATCGCCAGCTGGTAGGCCATGAACGGTCCGATCAGGGGATAGTCAATGAGAGCGGCGTAGACGTGGTCGAGCGCGCGAGCGCGAGCCACGGCAAGTGGAAGCGCTCGGCGCCGGAACATCGTGCGTACGAGCTCGATGTGATTCAGAAACTTGCGGTCGAAGCCGAACGCCTTGTTGGCGCAGAGAATGAAAGCACCCGTATAGATCGGTCCTTTCGCCTGCAGGCGCTCGAGCGACCGGGCAGCGCGGTCGCCTCGAAGTGTCCCGCGCGTAATAGGCCCGAGTTCGTCCTCTAGCGCGCGCCAGGTCTCGATCTTCGAGAAGAGGCGGAAGAGGACGATGCGCAGCAGCATGTCGTCGGCGCCTACCTCGGCGTCATAGATGACGTCCCGGATCAGGAACTGCGAGACCCGGTCCGAGGCGCGATAGGAATTGCAGAACTTGTACCGGCGCATGATCGGGTCGTCGGTCCACGGCGGTGGCCCTCCGGCCGCACGGCGCAAGAAAATCCTCTGGCGTTCGGCCGCGAACTGCCAGTAGGCGCGATAGACGTCCATGCAGCGGCTCAGCACGCGGTGAACCTTCGCACAGACCGCGGATGGCCAGGCCGTCACCTGGGTAGGACAGGCCTCGGCGAGTTGGAGGGCACCGCAGACTAGTACTGGTTGCCGGAAAGCGCGATTCTTCAGCACGTTGGCGAAAGAGCCTCGGCGGCGCCGGGAACCGTTAGTCGGCGCCCCGGGCAGCTTTAACGCACGGAGCTGCGCGGGCGATGGTGTCCTTGACGGCGGTGATGTTGACCGCGCCAGGGGTGTCGACCTTCGCGTGGCCTGCGACGATCATCAACTCGCTCGCCTGAAGCTCGGTGGCTGCGGCGACGTAGCGTTGGAGCTCCGCGAGCCCGAGGTAGTTGCCATACGCTCGCTCGACGAGATACTGGTTGCGATAGACGGCCTGCATGAAGAGCTGCCCGTCGTCCAGATGGAACGAGAGGTGGCTCATGCAGGGGAAGCCCATGCCGCTCGGCAGGTCGCCCGGAACCCAAATGTTGATCTCGTACCTCGAGCTCATGTGGCGGCCGCGAACCTCGCCGCGGAGTTTCCCAACGATGTCATTCAGCTGATCGAAAGGCTCCTCGTTGGCGCCGCGGGGATAGGCGACCATGCGCCCGAAATAGGTTCCGCCGCGGTTCTTCGGGAAGCGGCAAAGAGTCTCGTACTGGCCACGGAAGTGATCGGCGAGTCTTTCAGGGTCGGGATAGCGACGGGCCCACGACGCCGGGAAGATGGTGCTCCGGACGCTGGAGATTGGCTGAACACGACCTCTGGAGAGCAGCTCGTCCGCCAGGCGACGGATCTCGGGTACCTCGAGGGTGGGATCCTCAATGCGGACGACCAAATGGGTCGCGGCGTGCTTCGGCATGCGGCGCACCGCGTCGAGCGCCCTGATCCAGGCGACGGAGAGATTCGGCGCAGAAATGTTGCGATCGGTGGTCATCAGGCTGCGAGCGCGTATGCAGCCTTGCCATAGCGCGTCCAGTAGCCCTCGGACAAGTAGCCGTATCCAGAGTTGCCCCATTCAGCTCCCCAGCTGTTCTTGAACTCGATGACTTCGGTGCCGTTGGAACCGCCGACGCCGACGGCGATCACGGCGTGGCCGTCCTCGACGGGCTCGCCTGGAGGCGCGTCGACGAATCCGTCTTCGCTTGCCCCGAACCACGCCCGAACGACGAAACGGAGGCTCAGCATCAGGGCTTCGCCTTGCTCCAAGATCTCGCGCATCTCTGGGAGCAAGGGCAGACCCAGCCGGCGCCACGGCCCTGGCTTGACTCGGTTCGCAGGGTCGGCGGCGGCTGGCGGCGGCGCTGCGGGATAGCTCGGAGCTCCGTACGGCCAGTCGGCGTCGCGAGCCTGACCGTCAGCTCCGATCCCATCGAGTCCGGCGATGACGCTCGTCGCGCCGCCCGGCGACGGGGCGATCCGCTTCGCCGACCAGAGACACGATTCTGCAGAGAGGTCGACGCGGTCGCCGCGCATCCACTCGTGGGCAGCCGTGACTGCGAAGACGGCGCACGTCGGCCGCGGGCCTTGGTCGCGCACTGGCGTCTGCGCGCTCCGCAGGCTGACCCCGGAGAGCGGGATCACTACGCCGCGATCCTCATCAGCTCTTCCGAGATGCCGCGGCGCGGCCGCTCCACATCGAGCTCGAGCTGGAACCGCTCAGCGATGTCGCCCGTCCACGGGCGGACTCGCTCGAAGACAACCTCTTCTTCTCCCGGATCAGTCTCGGCGTCGATCTCGACCACAAAGATGTGTCGAACACCAGTGCCCACCGGGGAATCCTCGTCCTCGGAGGACTCTTCCACCCTGCTCATGCCGTCGCGGAACGTGTCGACAACGACACGGATGTCGTTACCTTCGCTTGCAGCGCGCCACAGGTAGCCCGAGGAGGGGATGTCCTCGAGGTCGATGACGAGGCGATCGCCGACGCGGACCGAGATCAGCGCGGCGTTGTCGCGTTCGTCGAGCCGCCATACGTCGTTCCGAAGGCTCTCTGGTGGCGCACCGACGGCCAGACCGACCTTCACTTTCGCTAGCTGTGCCTTGAGCCAACGGTCGCGTTGGTCTCGTGAGGCAAGACGAAGGTTCGGCAGGTGGCCCGCGGTCGCCTCATAGCTGGTTCCGAGCCGAAGGGCGAGCGCGTAGACATCCTCGGGCGTCTGCGGTCGGCTGATGGCTAATTGCTCAAGGGAGGTCGCGACGAGCTTGCGGGGCATCAGGAACCACGCGGCAAAGGCCTCGGCCTGCTTCTCATGCGCGGACCAATGCGTCGTCTTCCCCCACCGCGACAGCGGCTCCATCAGCGGGTCGACGCTCGTTTCGTGCTCAAAGACGTGGTGGCCGAACTCGTGCGCGGCGGTGTAGCGCTGCCGCGCGAGCGGATGGTTAGCGTTGATGAGAATTCCGGCGCCGGCGTAGTACGCCCCCGAAAGGCGTGGCATCGGCTCGAACCCGAGTATGAGCTCGGCTCGCTCGATAACGCCGAAGATGTCAATCCGCCGCGTGGTGTCGACGTCGAAGTCGCGGTGCGCGCGCGCCGCTTTCAGCATTGCGACCTTGTGCGCGTCTTCCCAACGCATGGCGGTTAGCCGGCGTCCTTCGCGCGACCGTAGTGGCGCAGGAAGTTCGCGAAGCGCAGAACCTCCTGCTGGTCTTCCTTCGTCAGCTCTCCTGCAGCGCGCGCGAGCGCCTGAACTGTCTCGGCGTCCGCGGCGTCGCCTTCGTCACCGCCGCCGAGGAAGTACTCGATCGGGTATCGGTACAAGCGCGACAGCTTCTTTAGCTCGATGCTGTCCACCTTCCGGACTCCACGCTCGATGTCTGAGATCGCCGAGCGAGGAATACCGGACTGCTCCGAAACGAATTGCTGCGAGAGACCGAGGTACTCGCGGGTGTCCCTCAGGCGCTCAGCAAGTGCCTTTGCATCTGACTCCCTCTCGTTGCGTCTGTGCTCAGGCATGTCAGCTACCTCCTCACGTTGACGGCTCGCCTGCCAGCCCCCGTACGCGCTCGACCAGCGTCTTGACTGACCGAAGCGCCTCGCAGGTGTCCGTGTCGTCGGGAAAGTGAATGCCGAACCGCTCCTCGAGCCCGAGGATGATCTCGACCCCCTCGAGCGAGTCGAGCGGCATATCCGAGCCGGCCGCGGCAAGCGTGTCTCGAACCTCATGAGCGTCCCGTTCCTGTGCCTCGGCCAGCAGGTCGATGATCGCGCCTTCGACGTCCGTCTCGGACGGGATCGGCGTGGTGGTTGTTGTCTCCTTGTTCGACATCTTTGTCGGGAAATCCCACAGTAGCAGTTGACGCGGACGTCGTGCAAGTGACCGCGAGATCCGGCGGAACTAGTGCTCAGGGCTTCGCGCGGAGGCTGTCCGCGATCTGCGCAAACTCACTGAGCGCGGCCTCGAGGTCCTCGGCGATCTCCTGGGCGAGCACGTCGGGCGGAGGCAGGTTCGCCGAGTCCTCGAGCGACGCGTCGCGGAGCCAGATCAGGTCGAGGCTGACCTTGTCCCGCTGGAGGAGCTCGTCGTAGGAGAACGGGCGGAAGCGCTCGCTCTCGACTCGTTCGTGACGGTTCTCCGGGTTGTACGCCCGGACGAAATCCTCGAGGTGTTCGTAGCGGAGCGGGCTCTGCTTGAGCGTGAAGTGCATGTTCGTCCGCAGGTCGTAGACCCAGAGCGTCTTCGTCGACGCAGCCTCTGACGCCGGCTTGCGGTCGAAGAAGAGGACGTTCGCCTTCACGCCCTGCGCGTAGAAGATCCCGGTCGGCAAGCGCAGGAGCGTGTGGACGTCGCACTCGTGCAGGAGCTTCCGCCGCACCGTCTCGCCGGCGCCGCCCTCGAAGAGCACGTTGTCCGGTACGACCACCGCGGCGTGGCCGCCGATCTTGAGCAGCGTCTTGACGTGCTGGACGAAGTTGAGTTGCTTGTTCGAGGTCGAGGCCCAGAAGTCGTCGCGGACGATCACGAGGTCCTCGCGCTCGGTTTCGCCCTCCGCGTTCACGACGGTCATCGAGGACTTCTTCCCGAACGGCGGATTCGTCAGGACCATCTCGTAGCGGTCGCCCGGGTCGGCCTTGAGCGAGTCGTCGACCACGATTGGGCTCTCGGCATCCTCGGCGCCAATCCCGTGCAGGAGCAGATTCATCACGCAGAGGCGCGCCGTGTTGTCGACGATCTCGGTGCCCCGCAGCGCTTCGAAGCGGAGGTGGCGCTTCTCGTCCGGGTCGAGATAGGGGTAGTTTCGGGAGACGTGCTCGTGCGCCGCGAGCAGGAAGCCGCCCGTGCCGCACGCGGGATCGCAGATCGTCATCCCTGGCTCCGGCCGCATCACTTCGACGATCGCCTGGATCAGCGGGCGCGGCGTGAAGTACTGGCCTGCACCTGTCTTCACGTCCTCGGCGTTCTTCTGGAGCAGCCCTTCGTAGGCGTCGCCCTTGACGTCGACGTCGAGCGTCATCCACTGCTCACGGTCGATCAAGTCGACGATCAGACGGCGGAGCTTCGCCGGATCCTGGATCCGGTTCTGGGCCTTGCGAAAGACGACCCCGAGCATCCCGTGCCGACGGCCAAGCTCCGTCAGGACGTGCCGGTAATGAACCTCGAGCTCGTCGCCGTCACGGGCGAGGAGGCTCTGCCAGTCGAGGCCCTCGGGAACGAAAGCCGGGCGGGTGAAAGGCGGCTTCGTCTGCTCGTCCGCCATCTTGAGGAAGAGCAAGAAGGTGAGCTGCTCGACGTAGTCGCCGTACGAGAGCCCGTCGTCCCGTAGGACATTGCAGTAGTTCCAGAGCCGCTGGACGAGGCCGTTCGAGCTCACGCCGGAATCTTTCCCTTCCGGCGGGACGGTTTCGGTGCGGCAGCACGCTTGGCCGCGATTCGCTCGAGGAGTACGGACGCCGGCTCGTCGGACGGATCCTGGAGGACTAGCTTGCCGCTGAATGCCTGCTCGAGGATCGTGCGGCGGAGGGAGGTGCTCCGTCGAAGCGCGTGGTCGATTTCGGTGGCCATGGCGCTCGCGATCGAAAGCCGCCGTTCGACCTCGGCAACGATCCGGAGCTGGTCGTCGAACGGTGGCACGCACAGACGGACGGCCCTGACCTTCTCCTGCGAGATGTTCCGCATTGAGTCGCTCGTCCCGGTTGCAACTTGGGACATCTGAGCACGTGCCTCCGGAGAGCTGAGTGCGAGATGAAGCCACGCTTTGTCGACGCCTTGCCGGACGAGCAGTCGCATGCTCTTGTCGCTGAGGAGGAGCCGAGGTCGGCAATGACGCACGAGGACCGAGGCGCCAACGTACTCGGTCGTGTTAGCGCGCGACAGGAGCAGATCGCCGGCCTTGATCTCCCACCGCGCGTCGGCCCGCTCCTCTGAGAGAACCGCCTTGTTCTCACTCTCATCGAATGACCCCCATGTCATCGCGCTTACCTTTATGACACCCCACTCGTCAGGGTCCGCGCGGCGGCCATGGCACTTGAACGACTTCCCCGCCTCGATCCCCTCGAGGAGATCGCTCACGAGCCGCTCCTCTCCCTTCGCGACGGCGAGCGAGTGAATCAGCTTCCGCAGCAGTCCAAGACGACGCTGAGCTCGGTGGAGGGCCTCATCGGCAGCATCGAGGCGGGAGAACTGCTCCTCGATCGCCGCCACGATCCGCCCCTGCTCGGCGCGTGGTGCCACGGGAAACGGCAGCTTTCGGAATCGTTCATGCGTCAGGTTTAAACCGCTGTCGCTGATACCTGTCTTCATCCGATCGATGGCACGCAGGGCGGTTTCGCTCAGAAGGTACGCCTCTGCATAGCGGGGATCGAGGAATCGATCGTCGAAGCGAAAGCGGTACATCTTTCCCGAGAGCATCAATCGTGGTCGCGTATCCCGAACGAGGCACGCGACGCCGCAGCGTCCTCGCGGCCCGGCACATGTGATCAGCACGTCCCCTCTTCTCACTTCGAGCAACGGGCGTGGTGCGAGCTTGTCAGGCAGGCGCTTGTTGTGCTCCGTCAGGAAAGCGCCCGACTGAATCGCAGTCGTCTTCAAGACTCCCCAGGCACCGTCGTTGTCACTGGGCTCCTTCTCACACTGAGGGCTCCAGCCTTGATGAATCGTGCGGCCATCCTCAAGAGGCGCGAGAGCGTCCTCGAGATCGACCTTGATCCAACCCGTTGGAATTTGTGTCATGCAGCCAGAGCCTCGTTGAGCTCGTCGAGCAGCGGCGTCAGCTCCTCGCCGAATAGCTCGTACGCCTTGCCGATGCCGCCGTGCTCGACGAAGGGTGTGTAGTCGAAATCCTCGGCCGAAATCGCGAGTGATGCGGCGACGTGATCGCGGATGCGCTCGAGCCAGGCGAGCTGCGCGGGCGTGAACGTCCGCCCGGCGTTCTCCTGCGTGAGCAGCCAAGCCTGGAAGCGCTCGTCGACGAGCTCGGGGTAGGGGACGAGCTCGTCCTCTTGTTCGAGTGCGAAGCGGACAAGCGAGACCATGTCGGTCAGGACGCGCCCACCCGTGCCGCGCACCTTCGAGCGCTCGAGTGCCTCGTAGGCCTGCCAGAGCTTCTCGGGCGTCCACTGGTAGGGCGGCCGTCCGACCGCATGCGCGAGTTCCTTGATCTCCTTGAACGTCAACCGCTGCCGGTACGGCCTGCTGTAGAGGATCTGCAGCGCGGTGATCTCGTCCTTGTGATCCTCGATGAATTGCCGGAATGACTCGGCCGTCTGGCGGGCACGGTCGGCGCCGTCCAGCGAGTAGCCGGCCGCGATCACCTTGTCCTGCGAGAACTCGTCGAGCGTCTGCTCGTAGGAGCGCCGGACCTCGACGAGGCGCTGGCGCAATTCCGGATTGGTTGCGAGCGGCTCGACCGCCGCGTCAAGTAACTGCTTGGCGGCGGCGGCGACTTCGTCCTCGCTCGGTTCGTCCTTCCCGGTCGCTTCCTTCGCGGCGTCGAGGTGGCGGTCGGGATCGACGGACTCGACGAGCGCTCGCGTCAGGTCGCGCAGGTCGGCGCTCGCAAGCTGCTCGAGCTCCTCCCGGTCCTCCCTCGTCAGCTGTCGGTCGAGCCTTGCCAGCCTGCCGGCGATCGTGGAGACGACCTCGGGGTCGCGGCTGCCGAACGAGAGCTGCTTGAGCAAGCGGTCGAGGGGGACGGTCGGCTTGCGCTCAAGCGGCTGCGTGTCATTCAGGTCGCTCTCGGTCACGCCGACGGCATCCACGATCACGAAGCGGCTCTTCGCCTTCGCGTCCGGCGTCACCGCCTGGAAGTCGGCTTCGTTGATCACGCGCACGCCGCGGCCCTTCATCTGCTCGAAGTACGTTCGGCTCTTCACTGCGCGCATGAAGAACACACACTCGAGCGGACGAACGTCGGTGCCCGTGGCGATCATGTCCACCGTCACCGCGATCCGCGGGTTGTAGGAGTTGCGGAACTCGGCGATCATCTCGTCTGGCTTGCGGCCGGTCGACTTGTAGGTGATCTTCACCGCGAAGTCGTCGCCCTTCCCGAACTCCTCCCGCACGATCTGGACAATGTCGTCGGCGTGCGAGTCGTCCTTGGCGAAGATGAGTGTCTTCGGCACCTCCGTCCGGCCCGGGAAGATCTCGTTGAACAGGCGCTCCTTGAAGGCGCGGACGACCGTACGGATCTGATCCTTGGCCACGACCGCACGGTCAAGCGCCTGCGCTCCGTACGCGACGTCTTCGTCCAGCGTCTCCCAGCGGAGTCGCCGCGTCTGCCGGTCCCGGAAGGCGGTGACGAGGCCGGCGTCGATCGTCGAGCCCTGCTCGCTGATGCTCGTGCGGATGCGGTAGACGTCGAAGTCGACGTTGACGGAGTCGGCGACGGCCTGCTCGTGCGTGTACTCCATGACGAGGTTCTGGTTGAAGAAGCCGAACGCCTGCTTGTTCGGTGTTGCCGTCAGGCCGACGATGAAGGCGTCGAAGTAGTCGAGCACCTGCCGCCAGACGCCGTAGATCGAGCGGTGGCACTCGTCGACGACGACGACGTCGAAGGTCTCGATCGGGACGCGCGAGTTGTAGGTGACGGGCACGGGCTCGTCCGGCAGAAGGTCGTACGCCGAGTGCTCGTCGAGCTCGGGGTCGAGCTCGGCCTCGCCCTTGAGGATCGAGTAGAGCCGCTGGATCGTCGTAATGGTCACGCGCGCGACCGGA
>WNGB01029135.1_pt1 | contig 11829 bp, 11 predicted proteins | sample 5400681 | NCBI WGS metagenome assembly WNGB01 (sample SAMN13153367, study PRJNA577476) | soil metagenome | isolation source: 115 cm soil or saprolite under grassland replicate 2 | place: USA:California | collected 2016-06-15 | reverse complement strand
GGCCGACCCGGCGCCGGCCGACGCGCCGCGGCTGCGCTGCTTCGTGACCAATGTCGCGCGCTGCTGCCCGCCGGCGAACCGTGCGCCGACGCCGCGCGAGCAGGCCAGCTGCGCGCCATTCCTCGACGCCGAGCTGCGCGCGGTCGATCCGCAGATCGTCGTGCCGGTGGGGCTGATCGCGCTGCGCGCGGTGGGGCTGCGCTACCTCGGCTACGCGCCGCAGGCGATCCGGCCGATCCACGCGGTCGCGCTGCGCGCACCGGGCCGTGTGGTCGTCCCGCTGATCCACCCGTCGCGGATCGCGCGGGCGCAGATCGCTTCCTTCATGGCGACGATGCGACGTGAGCTGGAATCGCTGAACCTCTGGGACGATTGAACCCTCCCCAGCGGGGGTGTTAAAAGCGCATTACTGCCATGCCAGCGTCGCCTGAAGCCGGTCCACCCACATAGCGGCCTCGCCCGTCGTGCGCGTGCGTGCGTAGTAGTCGACGATCTCGAGGCAGCGCAGCCGCTGCAGCACGCGGACGCGCGCCAGGGTCGCGTCGTCGGGCGCGATGCCGGCGGCGGCGAGCAGCTGCGGCCAGGCGGCGGCCCAGCGCGCCGGGTGATGGTAGCGCACCACCCAGCCCCACCAGGCCGCGTCGAACAGCGGGTCGGCGATCCGCGCGAACTCCAGGTCGAGCAGCCCCACGACCTGAACGTTCGAACGTTCGAACGTTTGAACGTTTGAACGTTCGACAAGCACGTTGACCGGGCAGAAGTCGCCGTGGGCGAAGCAGGCCGGCCGGCCGGTGAGCAGCGCTGGCGCCTCGGCGACGGTGGTCTCCAGCGCCTGGATGGCCGGCGCGTCCAACAGCGCGCGGCAGCGCGCGATCTGCTTGTGCGCCAGGCCCGCAAGCCGATGTGGGTCGGCCCAGATGCTCCACAGCGGCGCGCCGTCGGTTGGGACGGATGCGAGGCGCGGCAGCAGAGCGCCCATCGCGCGGGCGATCTGGATGGCGCCCTCGGCGGCGCTCATCAGGCTTGCGCCAGGCACGCCCGGCAGATACTCGCGGACGGCGTAGGGTGGGTCGGCATCCGCGCTTGCGGCGAGCAGCCGCGGCGCGCGCAGGCCGGCCGCGGCCAGACGCTCGGGGAGCGCGCGCGCCAGCCGGATCTTATGGCGGGCCACCGCGCGCCCGGCGATCCGCTGGACGACCAGCCGGCGCCCGTCGGATAGCGTGGCGACGGCCGTGCGATTCTCGAAGCCCCAGCCGCACGGCTCGACGGCTACCACCGGCGCGCCGACGATCGCGCTCATCTCGGCTAGCTCTGTGATATCCTCAGACATACTGTAACGATCGTGCGTGGAAGTCCCTCGCAGATATGGAAACGACCAACGACCTATCAAGTCGTTGGTCGTCGACCGTTGGGCGTTCGTAGGAGCTATATCAGGCGGAGATCGGTATCCTCGCGGTCGCTTGTGGAGCTGCCGCGGCTCTTGGGCAGCCAGGTGATCGAGACGCCGCCGGCCTGCTGGTAGGGGCCGGCCTCCTCGTCCACCTCGACATCCTCTTCGATCATTACCGGACCCGAGTCGTAGGTCCAGGCGATCAGCTCGTCGATCGAGAACCAGCCGGTGTGATAGAGATCCTGGTCGTTGGGGTTGAGCCAGAACTTGATGCCGCCATCCATCCACTGCCAGCGCTCCAGCGAGTGCCACTCCTTGCCCTGGCCCTGCAGCGTCGTCTTGACTTCCTCGAACAGCTGCAGCAGCTCGGGCAGACGCAGCCCCTCGGTCCTGCGCATTTGCAGGAGACGGCGGTTGATAGCGTCGCGCAGCTGTTCGAGCTGATATATATCGAGCGATTGGATATCGATCATGGCGGATCATCCTTTCTCGTTCCGGCCGCGGTCCCGACTGGTTGAGCTACGGCGTATGTTCGAGGGCGAAGCCCGCGACGTGGTCGGCCAGCGCTAAGGATTGTTCATAAAGGTAGCTGCGGAACGGAAAGCAGGAGCTGTGCCACCAACTGCCTTTACGACTGTTTTCATTATAAGGAATCAACGTTACCATAGAATAAATATGTTGTTACAATTTTTTCGGGTTTCTCAACCAGCCCCGGCGCCGAGGACGGGTCGCAAGATCGCTTGCTCGGGCCAGGTTCCCGGCGACCTGACGATCTTGGGCCGGTTGGGGGAGCGAGGCCATGCACCCTCTGGGTGTCCCGCTCCCCCACCCCTACCACGAATTGACTGTAAAGCACCGACAGTATACGGGAACCCTGTCTTATAGAGTCAATACGAACTGCGGAGCGTTACGGTTTCGTCGGCGGTGAAATTGGCTGCGACTGCGGCGAGTGATCAGCGCTGACCGATACGGCTTGTTTGTAGCGAAGATTCGCGAGGAAGACGGCCCCTCGCTCCATCTCAGGGGAGGGGCCGTGTGGAGGCGACGACCGGATTCGAACCGGTGAATGGAGGTTTTGCAGACCTCTGCCTTACCACTTGGCTACGTCGCCTTGTCGCCGATTCTAGCATACTCGCGCGGCGCTGTCAAAGCCCTTGATTCCGGGTCGGGCTCATGCTATCATGATTGCGATCCTATATCTTCACGGTGCATTGTAGTGACCTTGTCCACCCCACATCGGCGGCGATGTGGGGCTTTGTCATCGTTGTCTCGATGGCGTGGCGAGAGGGAGGATCTCGACGATGATCGCATTTGTTCTGAGCGGCGGCGGAAATCGTGGGGCGCTGCAGGCCGGCGCGCTGCTGGCGCTGATCGAGCGCGGCATCCGGCCCGACCTGATCGTCGGCACGTCGGTCGGGGCGCTCAACGGCGCGGCGCTGGCGGCCGACCCGACGCTGGAGGGCGCGCGGCGCCTGGCCGAGCAGTGGCGGCGCGTGCGCCGCGCCGACGTGTTCCCCGGCAACCCGCTGACGGTCGGGTGGCGCATTCTGACCGGCCAGGGCAGCCTGCATGCGCAGGCCAACTTCGGGCGCATGGTCCACGGCACGCTCCCGGCCGGTGCGCTGCGCTTCAAGGATCTGAAGGTGCCGTGCGTTGTGACGGCGACGGCTCTCAGCAGCGGGCGGATCCGGCTGCTCGGCGCCGACCCGGACGAGCGGCTGCTCGACGCGATCCTGGCGAGCACGGCGATCCCGCCGTTTTACCCTCCCTATCGCTACGGCGACGAGCTGCTGATCGACGGCGCGATCGTCGCAAACCTGCCGCTGTCCCTCGCGATCGTGCGCGGCGCGCGGACGATCTACGCGCTGGAGATCGTCGACGGGATGGCGGCCGGCGGCGGAGCCGGCCTGTTCCACACGCTGGCCTCATCGCTGACCGCCATGCTGAACCGGCAGCATGAGCAGGAGCGCCGGACGGTCGCGCTCGCCCACCAGCGCGGGGTCACTATTCACGATATCGCGCTCACCAGCGGAAAAAACCTGGCCTACAACGATTTCGGCCACAGCGCGGAGCTGGTCGAGGCCGGCCGGCGCGCGACGTTGGAGTATCTGGATACCCTGCCTGCCGCGCGCCCGCAGCCGCTGTCACGGCTCGCGCTGCGCCTTCGAAGCGCGCTGCGCCCCCTGGCCGCGCCCCCGGCGCCGAACACTCCCTCGGCCTGACAGTCTTGTTGGGGCGAGGGTGTGGGGATGGGGCGCAGCCCCATCCCCACACCCTCGCCCCAACAAGACTAACTGCATCATATCGCGAAAGTTATGGTACCATCCCCGGCATTCCGCGTGTGAGCGCGGCGACCTCTGCTGTATCCGTGTCTTTCGACGAGGAGGAGACCTGCATGCGCCTCTTGACGTACCAAGACGATAGCGGCGTCCACGTCGGCGCGCTGCGCGGCGATCCGGCGACGACCCTCGACGCCGTCGCGTCTGCGCCGGGCGCGCCCGCCGGCAAAGGAACCTTCGAGCAGCGCGGCGAAGTCGTCGCGCTGGACTCAGTCGCCAGAAATATGCTCGAGCTGATCGACGGCGGAGCGCGGCTGCTGGAGCAGGCGCGCGCGGCGCTGGAGCGGGCCGACACAGTGCGCGATCTGCGGGATGTGCGGCTGCTCGCGCCCATCCCGCGCCCGCGCCAGAACGTGATCTGCCTCGGCATGAACTATGTCGAGCACGCCCACGAGTCCGCGCGCGCGCGCGGGCGCGATCCAAAGGTGCCGGCGCACCCGGTCTTCTTCACCAAGGCGGTCACCAGCGTCTGCGGCCCCTACGACGACATTCCGCTCGACTCGCGCGTCACCGCGCAGCTCGACTACGAGGTCGAGCTGGCCTTCGTGATCGGGCGCGGCGGCAAGAACATCGAACGCTCTGATGCGCTGAATCACATCTTCGGCTACACGATCGTGAACGATATCTCGGCACGCGACTTGCAGAGCCAGCACATGCAGTTCTTCAAAGGCAAGAGTCTCGACTCCAGCTGCCCGATGGGCCCCTGGATCGTCACCGCCGACGAGCTTCCCGACCCGGCCGCGCTGGGCCTGCGGCTGCGGCTGAACGGCGAGACGCGCCAGGAGTCCGCGGTCGGCAACCTGATCTTCGATATCCCGACGATCATCGCGACGCTCGCGCTCGGGCAGACGCTGGAGCCCGGCGTGATCGTCTCGACCGGCACGCCCAGCGGCGTCGGGCTGGGCCGCAACCCGCCGGAGTATATGCGCCCCGGCGACCTGATCGAGTCGGAGGTGGACCGCATCGGCATGCTGCGGAACCGCGTCGTCGCCGCCGAATGACACCGGCGCGGCGAGTCGTTTACGTTTTCTTCATCGGCGCTTCACACTTTTCACCTTGATCCGGGCGCTCGCGCCGGGTAGCATAGGGCTTGTGAGAAACAACTTCCCGTTTTCAGGTTAGAGCGGGGTGGTTTGGAGGGGCTGCGTCCCCTCCAAACCTGCTCTTTCCTCCGGGCTATTCTTTGACAAGCCCATCGATGTGCCCGGACCCACAGATCGCACGCAGCATCTCACGATTCACCACAGTAGTGACGGAGGCCGCGCAGCTGTGACGCGGCTTGGTAGTAAGGAGGTCTGCGATGGCTCGCACCGCTCGTCTGGCGCTACCCCTGGCCCTGCTACTCGCCCTGCTGATCGGTTTTGGCAGCCCCGTTCAAGCTCAGTCGCCCAACCCGATCAACCACATCATCGTGATCTACCAGGAGAACTGGAGCTTCGACAGCCTGTACGGCAGGTTCCCCGGCGCGAACGGGATCGCGCGGGCCGGCGCCGCGCTCCATCAGGTCGATAAGAACGGTCAGCCGCTCGCGTCGCTGCCCCAGCCGATCGATACCAACCAGAAGCCCGCCGTTCCCGACAAGCGCTTCCCGGCGAGCATGCCGGTCAAGCCCTTCGATATCGGCCAGTACGTACCGGCCGATCAGCATATCGGCGATCTGGTCCATCGCTTCTATCAGGAGCAGTATCAGATCGACGGCGGCAAGATGGACAAGTTCGTGGCCTGGAGCGACAACGGTGGACTGACGCTGGGCTACTATGACGCCACCAACATGCCGGAGGGCAAGCTGGCCCAGCAGTACACCCTGGCCGATAACTTCTTCCACGCGGCCTTCGGCGGATCGTTCCTTAACCACATCTGGCTGATCTGCGCCTGCTCGCCGACGTGGCCCAACGCGCCGGCCAGCAAGGTCGCCCAGCTCGACGCCAATGGCGTGATGGTCAAAGACGGCCAGGTGACGCCGGACGGCTATGTTGTCAACACCTCGTACACGATCAATTCGCCGCACCCGCCCACTATCACCGATACGGCACAGCTCGTCCCGCAGCAGACGATGCCGACGATCGGCGACCGCCTGAGCGAGAAGGGCGTCTCGTGGGCGTGGTACTCGGGCGGGTGGACCGACGCGCTGTCTGGCCGCCCCGACCCGCTGTTCCAGTATCATCACCAGCCGCTCGCCTTCTTCCAGAACTACGCCGACGGCACCGATGGGCGCGCGCAGCATCTTAAGGATGAGTCGGAGTTCCACCACGCGATTCAGACCAACACGCTGCCGGCGATCTCGTTCGTCAAGCCGCTCGGCCCTGAGAACGAGCACCCGGGCTACGCGACCCTGCTGCGGGGCCAGCAGCACGTGGCCGATCTCGTCCAGGAGGTTCAAAACAGCCCGGCCTGGGCCGACACCGCGATCATTATTACCTACGACGAGCATGGCGGCTTCTGGGATCACGTCGCCCCGCCGAAGATCGATCAGTGGGGCCCCGGCTCGCGCGTGCCGGCGATCATCATTTCCCCCTACGCGAAGAAGGGCTACGTCGACCACACGCAGTATGACACTACATCGATCTTGAAGTTTATCGAGACGCGCTGGGGGCTGGCCCCGCTGTCTACTCGCGACGCCAGCGCGAACGATCTGAGCAATGCGTTCGACTTCAGCCAGCGGCCAGGCGAGCAGCCGGCGGCGCCCGCGAATCGCCCGGCCACGCTGCCGAACACCGGCGGCGATGCCACGGCCCCGCTCGGGCTGCTGGCCGCCATCGCGCTGCTGCTCGGCGCGGGCTGGGCCATCCGGCGCAGGGCGCGCCGGTCGGCGTAGCTGTGCGCGTGGCTCGCCACAGTGCTGATGCTGTATGAGGGCAGCTTGGGGGGAGCCGATCGACTGTCAAGCCAAAACCAAAGGAGATTCATCTGATGGCGAGCCAGATGCTGCTGCAGCTCCTTGCATGAGTCGACCCCGCACTCCTCTTGTTTGTCGAAGGCTTTGGCGTGGTATCGTTCGCTCGTGGCGCAGCGGCGGCCGGCTACGTCCGCTGGGCCTTGAGGATATCGCGGATCTCGGCCAGCAGCACCTCTTCCTTGGACGGCGCGGGCGGAGGTTCGTCGGGCTGCTTCTTAAAGCGCTCCATAGCCGCGTTCATCGGCGCGACGACCAGGAAGTAGATCGCGGTGGCGACGATCAGGAACGAGACGACCGCGTTGATAAAGCTGCCGATCTTGATCGGCCCCAGCGCGATCGCGGAGAAGTCCGGCTGGCCGATCACCGCGCCGATCAGCGGCGTGATGACGTCTTTCACGAGCGAGTCTACCACGGCGCCGAACGCCGCGCCGATGATCACGGCCACCGCGAGATCGACGACATTCCCTCGCAGCAGGAAATCACGGAACCCCTTGAGCATGCGTATCCTCCTTACGGTCCGGCGATTGCTATGCCGGCCCATTCATCAGCTGCCGCACCAGCGATTCGATCGTGCCTGGAAGGGCATATTCGGCGTACGGGTCGTCGGGCGTGACATACATTGCGACCATGCTCTCGTCGAGAACGTAGCGCTCCAGCCGGTCCGGCGCGAAGTCGCGAAACTCCCACGCCAGGCTCATCAGCCGATCCATCGGCAGATCAGTCTTGATGTAGTCGCGCAGCGCCGTGCTGAGCGCCGCCATGCTCTGGACCTGATCCAGTGTGTTCTGCGCGCGCACTCGGCTGAGGATGGCCAGCAGCACCTGCTGCTGGCGGCGCGCGCGGTCCCAGTCGGTGTCGGCGTGGCGGGTGCGCGCGTACATCAGCGCGGTGGCGCCGTCCATGTGCTGCGGGCCAGGGAGAAAATGCAGCTCCATGTAGCCGTAGTCCATCGTTGGGTACTCCGGGTCGTAGATCTCCTTCTCTACGTCGATGTCGACCCCGCCGATCGCGTCGACCGCGCCGATGAAGCCCATGAAGTCGACCTGGACCACGTAGTCGATCGCGATCCCCAGCAGATTCTCGACCGTCCGCCGCGTCAGCTCTAGGCCGCCGCCCAGCTCCGGGTAGATCTCGCCGTAGACGCCGGCGGTGTTGATGCGCGCCCGGCCGTAGCCGGGGATGTCGACGATCAGGTCGCGCGGCAGCGAGAGCAGCGCGATCCGCTTGCGCTGCGGGTCGATCCGCGCGACGATGACCGAGTCCGTCCGTGCCGGGTCGGTCTCGCCGGGCCGGCGGTCGAGGCCGAGCAGCAGCACGGTGACCGCCCGCGAGTCCGCCTGCGGCGCGCCCACGATCGCCGGCTGGGCGACGAGCGGCCGCCAGGGCACTCCGGCCGCGGGCGTTCCACTGGGCGGCGCGGGCACGACGCCGCCCAGTGGGATGGGCGTGGACGTGCGCGTCGGCCCTGGCGCGCTGGACGTCGGCTCGGGGCCGCTCGGCGCGGCGACGGCGTCGATCGCTTGGGTGGGCCGCGGCGTGGGTGGCGCGGTGGGTGTCAATGCCCCAGCCGGTCGCCGGGATGGCGCTGTCGCCCGCGCCGGCCCCGCCTGCGCCTGCTGCGGCCGCGCGGTTGCGGCGACGGACGTGTGCAGCGTCGGCGTCGCGGGCAGCTGCATCGCCTGGACGTTCTGCCGGATCGTGTACAGCGCCAGCACCGTCCTCCCGCCGAAGTAGGCCGCGGGCAGCAGCGCCGCCAGCAGCAATGCCAGCACGACGGCGCGCAGCCAGCGGCGCTTCCGCGGCGGCGCGGAGACAGCCGGCGGCTGAGTCAAGAGATCGAGCAGCAGATCCTCGGATGAGACCTGGCTGCGCCGGCCGGGTGCCCGGCGTGTTTCGCGGCGACCCATTCGCTTGTTCTCTTCTCTCTGTCGAGATTATAGGACGTCGGCCTCGACCTTTTTGTCACGCCCGTCCGCGTGATCTTTCTCGTCCACGATCTGGGTCTCATTGGCGACCTGGCGCTCGGCCAGGGTCGCGTGCAGGCGCTGGAGCAGCGTGCGGCGCACCTGTGGCGCGTGGCCGGTGCGAACCTTGACCTTCAGCATCAGCGAGGTCGTTTCGCCGATCTTACCCTCCTCGCTGATGATCTGGGGCGGCTCGACCACGTCGGGGCCGGGGTCGGCGGCGATCGCCTGGAGCGCCGCCAGCCCTTCGTGCAGCTGGCTGGTCGGGATCGTCAGCCGGATGTGCGCCGGCGAGAAGCTGCTGCGCGAGAAATTGCGGATTGTGCGCACGTCGCCGTTGGGCACGATCCACAGCTCGCCCGAGTCGCCGCGCAGGGTCGTGGTGGTCAGCGAGACGCTCTCGACTACGCCGGTCACGGTGCGGTCGCCGATCTCGACCTTCTCGCCGATCGCGAACTCGTCCTTGAAGATCAGCAGGATACCGCTCATCACGTCGCTGATGAAAGGGCGCGCGGCAATGCCCAGGCCGGCGCTGAACAGGCCGAACGTGGTGGCGAGCGTGGCCGGCGTGATCACCTGGCCGAGCAGGAAAACCAGGGTGAGCGCCACCGCCAGCACGTCGATCAGCGATCGGATCAGCACGCGCAGGGTCGCGCTGCGCCGCTCGCTCAGCGGGCGCCGGTGGATGCGCTGGCGGTAGTGCGCGAGCTTCCAGATTGTCCACGAGAGCAGCCGGCCCAGCGCGACGAAGAGAATCAAAATAATGCCGCAAACCAGCAGGTAGGTGATGAAGGCTCCCAGCGCGATCATGACAGCGCCCAGCAAATCTCTAAACATGCAAGGTTCCTGGTAACTTGATGATCTGCGGCGGGGGCGGAGCGCAGCCCGGCCTCCACCTCGACCAGAGATTGACAGTGAGACAAGAACAGCGCTCCCGAAACCTCGCCCAGCGCACCGACCATTATAAGCCCAAACAAACGATGCCGATCGCGCGAATCGACGATAAGATGGTGTGGCAGCCGATAGCAGGTGCAATCTATTTGGAACAGTCGCTCGTAGGACATATCAGTGACAGGATGTTCGTGGCGGCGTTCAATGCGGCAAGGAGCGCCAGAAATTCACGTATAATTGGCAGCGAATGGTTCCCGCAGAACGCGCCGGCCTAGATAGTCGAGCAGCTGGTGGCGTCGGTCGCCAGCCAGGCGCCGTTCAACATCAGCGCGGCGATCGACCCGACCCCGCCGCTGCCGCCAGAGGTCAGATCGCGCTGTATCGCATGGTGCAGGAGGCCCTGCACAATATTGATTGTGAAGCACGCCCAGGCGCGCTGCGTCGATGTCGACCTGCGCGCGACGCCGGCGGCGGCGGCAGGCGAGGAGGCATGGCGCGGCGAGATCGCGATCGAGATTGCCGACGATGGCCGTGGCATTGAATCCGCGCAGGTCGCGCCGCAGCACATGGGGCTGCGGATCATGGGCGAGCGCGCGGCGAGCATCGGCGCGTCGCTGACGATCGTCAGCGCCCGCGACCGGGGCACGCGGCTGACGATTGTCTGGCGGGGTGGGGCGGTGGGTAGTGAAGAGATGGACGCATGACTGCAGTATCACCTGGTCTCCTGATCTGTGAGCACTGCTGGAATCAAATCTGCTAAGACTGGAGCAGTAGCCAGTCGTCAGTAGCGCTGACTCATTGCAACGTGATCGCGCCCGATTGGCTCGGCTCAATCGTTCCGACGAATACGGTGAGGTTCGCGATAGCTAGACGAATTGGATAGGGGTGGGAGTGGGGCGGCGGGCTGCGCCCCGCCGCTCCACCCCCACTCCCGCCACCGATCGACTGCTGGACGCGGGTGGCGCACGGGGATGAACGTCATTTGGGAGAAAGGCTACGCCATGGCTCAAGTTGTTCTCATTATAGCGGCGATTCTGCTGACCATCCCGGGCGCCGCGCTGCGCCTGCTTGGCATGCACATCGACCCGCTGGTCGACTCGGGGATCTACGGCCTGGCGGTGGTCGGCGCGGCGTTCCTGCTCTCGTGGGGCGCCGAGGTCGCCCAGCACGACATCCCGCGGTCGCTGGCGCTGACCATCCTGGCGCTGATCGCCGTGTTGCCCGAGTACGCCGTCGACATGTACCTGGCCTGGCAGGCCGCTGGCGACCCGGCGACCTACGGGCCGCTGGCGCTGGTGAACATGACCGGCGCCAACCGGCTGCTGATCGGCATCGGCTGGCCGGTGGTTGTCGCGATCTACTGTCTGCGGGCGCGCAAGGCCGGGCGCAGGGCCGACGGCATTACGCTCGACGAGGGGCAGAATACGGAGATTCTGTTTCTCGGCCTGGCGACGCTCTACTCGTTCTTGATCCCGATCAAGGGCACGCTGGATCTAATCGACGTGGCCGTCCTGGTGACGATTTTCGGCTTCTACGCCTGGCAGGTGTCCAAGGCCGAGCAGGTCGAGCCCGAGCTGATCGGCCCGGGGCGCGTGATCGGCGGCCTGCCGGATCTACCGCGCCGCCTGATCACTGTCTTGTTCTTCGCGATCGCCGGCGCGGCGATCGTCCTGGTTGCCGAGCCGTTCGCCGAATCGCTGATCGCCGCCGGCACCGAGCTGGGGTTCGACCGGCGGACGCTGGTGCAGTGGCTGGCCCCGCTGGCCTCGGAGACGCCCGAGTTCATTATCACCGGGATCTTTGCCGCGCGGCTGCTCGGCGCCGCCGCGCTCGGCGCGCTGGTCTCCTCCAAGGTCAACCAGTGGACGCTGCTCGTCGGCACGGTGCCGCTGGTGTTCAACCTGGCCTCGTATGTCATCGGCAAGCCTGTGCCGGCCGTGCTGCGCCTCGACCAGGTGCAGCGCGACGACCTGCTGCTGACCTCGGCGCAGTCGGCCTTCGCGGTTGCGATGCTGCTCGGGCTGCACCTCTCGCTCTGGGAGGCCGCGATGCTGACCGGGCTTTTTCTGATCCAGCTGATCGTTCCGCAGACACACACTGCCGTCACGATCGTCTACCTGGTCTTGAGCGTCTTCTTTGTCGTCCGCAACCGGACCCAGATCGCCGAGGCGGTGCGCGGCCTGCGTCGGCCGGCCTCGACCGGTAATTAGTACTACAGTTGTAGTTGTTTTATAGGACGGGGCTGGTCGAGCCCTGCCCAAATCGTCTCCCAGATACCGCTCGTGCGCCACCGCGTGAGTTGGCTGTAGACGGTGTGCCACGGCGGAAAGCGGTCTGGCAGGTGCTGCC
>WNGB01014540.1_pt1 | contig 11832 bp, 9 predicted proteins | sample 5400681 | NCBI WGS metagenome assembly WNGB01 (sample SAMN13153367, study PRJNA577476) | soil metagenome | isolation source: 115 cm soil or saprolite under grassland replicate 2 | place: USA:California | collected 2016-06-15 | reverse complement strand
CTCTTGGTCGTGGTGCTCGCCCCCATCCCGGAGCAGAGGGTGGCGCAGGGCGGGCCCGCAAGCTGACGGGCCTGCACGAGCATGCGCAACTTGACGGAGTGCTGGCAGGACGCCGCCACGCGAAAGTGCAAAAGTCGAGTTGCCTGTTGAGGGAATAGGAGAACCGTTTGGACAACAAGAGACGACCCAGGATAAGAAATAGAGGAGATGTTTCGTGCGCCGACACCTGTTGCTGTGGCTATTCCTTCTAGCGATCGCCTTTGCCATAGCCCAAGCAGTTGGTTGGGATGAGGTTAATTCCCGGCTCTCGCCCTTCGTTAGACGATCAATCCTTCCGGCGCTGCCAAATACTGTCAAGGCGATTGAGATTGCTTCGCCGCTTCTAGTTGTCGCCGCCCTTGTGGTTCTCTCCAGTCCCACCGTCCGTCGAAGCATCCGAAGAATGCGGACGCGGATACGTGCAACATGGGTGCTCACTGGCCTAGCTCTATTGGTGCTTCCGCTCGTGATTGCATGCGCTTTTGTGATTCCGCAACGCCTCGTTCCGGATACGGTAGAACCGAACGACCGCCCTGGGTTGGAGAACGACATTCGGACCACGTTACTGCAAGGTGTAGTTGGCTTGCTAGTTGTCAGCGGCGGCCTGATTGCATGGCGGCAACTCCTCGTAAGTCGTGAGGGCCAAATATCGGAGCGGTGGACTAGAGCTGTGGACCAACTGGGTAAGCCAGAGATTGAGATACAGTTAGGTGGTATTCACGCACTTGAACGCATCATCAAGGATTCGCTGGACTATCGACCACAGGCTGTGGAGTTGCTCGCGACATACATACGGCTCCGCTCGCAATCTCGTCCGGGAAGCCTTAAGAGCGGCCCCCCATCGGCTGACGTCAAAGCGGCAATTAGTGTACTTGCGCGACGCGAGATCCTTAGTAACAAGGCCGAAGTAATCGCGCTATCACAGGCCGATCTACACTTGCTCATCCTTCCAAGAGCGGATCTTCGGCACACCGATTTCCAAATGGCGAACTTGGAAAGGGCTTGGCTTTGGGCGGCCAATCTTGAGGGCGTCATATTCAACGACGCCCGGCTTGAGGGTATCACGTTACGTTACGCTACGCTTATCAGCGCACATTTCGAACGCGCAAACCTTCGAAACGCTAAGCTCAGAGGTGCCAAGCTCCGGGGTGCCAACCTCCGAAATGCCGATCTGCAAGGGGCGGAACTCCTGGGCGCTGACCTTCGAGGTGCCGATCTTCAGGGCGCCAAACTCCTAGGGTCTGACCTTCGAGGCGCGAAGCTCACACGCGCTCAGCTTGACAATGCCAACCTCGAGGGCGCTCGCCTCGAGGGCGCTCGCCTCTCGAGCGCCAACCTTCAAAGGGCTCGCCTATACGGCGCGCGTCCTGGAAGAGAGACGAGGCGTACCAGGCGCACGAGCCTATTCGGAGCGAACCTAAACGGAGCCGACCTCCGTGGTACCAACCTCCAAGAGGTACTCCTGGTCGGAGTTGACTTTAGCGGGGCCAACCTTGAGGGTGCGAGTCTGCAGAATACCTGGCTGTGGTGGACCAATCTCACCAAGGCCAACCTAATTCGAGCGGATCTTGAGAAAACGCGGCTTGTAGGTGGGCGGCTCTATGGAGCTGATCTGACGAATGCCAATCTTCGCGGCAGTACTCTTCTTGGCTCACGTTTCACGGAGAAGGTTCGATATCAGTCAACCTACACAGATCGCCACGGAAGAAAGCGCCTCCGGCAAGTCAGTAGTAGGACAACGACAAGTCTCCGCGACGTGGACCTTCAAGAGGCGACACTGCTTGGCATCACTCTCGGCGGTGCGGACCTTGTGGCTGTCAACCTCCAGGGTTCTATTCTTGCGTTCTCCTCCCTGAAGGAGAGCACTCTAGCAGGTGGGACTTTTCCAATTACCGTCATTTTGTCGAGCTTTCGTGGGGCCACCTTGGAAGGGGCCCTGCTTCACGATAGAAAGGTTCGCTTTTCAACCTTTGCTAATGCCAACTTGCGTGAAGCAGTCTTGACCGGTATCACGCTGCTACATGTGAATCTAAGCGAAGCCGACCTTCGAAGCGCTGACCTTAAGATGGCAAAACTGCAAAGAGTAAACCTTCAAGGGGTGAGGCTGCAAAATGCAGATCTTCGAGGTGCCAAATTTGAGCGGTCTAAGCTCAGTGGCGCCAGCTTTACTGGCGCGAAGCTCAATGGTGACACAACGTGGCCCGACGACTTCGACCCTGTTGCTGCTGGTGCGGTAATAGAGAAAGTTTAGAGAAAGCGGAAGGGTCGCTCGCCTGTCAGCCACAGGTCTGGACTTGCTGCGTCTACTATTGGATGAAATAGTTCTCTGCGATATTGGTCAATGTTGTGCATTAACGCAGTGCGATCCGTTGAAGTGACGCGGCAACGGAGAGCACGAACGGTTGGCGAGGCGGCAACGAGCGTACGCATCGCACAACGTCGGTGCGTCCAGTCCGTCCTCCCATAACCCGTACTTGGGTGATGGCCGTACTTTCGTACGGGTTGGTCTCCTTCGGCCGGCTTACCGTTTTCGGCATAGACGGCAAAGTCGGCACAGCCGCCCCACGGCGTCGGCAGCGCCCGGGCGATCTGGGAAGGAGTTGGCCCCGTTGCTCAAGAAGCCAGCGCAGAAAGCCGTCAAGCGGGTGGCCTACCGGCCCCGCGAGGTGGCCGAGATGGTCGGCATGTCGGAGTCCGGCGTCCGCAACTTGATCAGGCGCGGGACGCTCCGCGCGGTCCAGTTGGATGGACGTTGGCTCATCCCGGCCGCCGCCATCGAGGACAAGCTCGGCGTCCAGCTCGACCCGAGCAGCGCACCCGATGCCGCGCCCGACACTGCGCAAACCCCTGCGTAGATAGAGCCCGGGCGGTGTCGGCAGCACCGGCCCGGGCCATGCATCAAGGAGTTGGCCCCATGACGCACGCCGATGGTAGCGCGTCTGCACTGCTGTTTCGTCCCTCCTATCACCTCCGTAACGTGCTGACGGGCGGAGGTGGCCCGGATGCTGCATGACGCCTGGCCGCCCCTGCCACCAGGTGGGCATCGGTCGCCGGACGCGCCGCCGTTCACCAGCCCGGGCGACCAGCTCCTGGCCGTCGGCCTCGGCGCCGCCGCCAGTACGGGCGCGCTGGTGTGGGCCAGCGGCCAGCTCGCCGGCCTGGCCTTCGGCCACACCTGGCTCGACATGTCCCCTACCGATGTCGCCCACGTCCTGCTGCACCTGCCGCAGCACTGGAGCGACCCCGCCCTGGCCTGGCCCACCGAGGTGCGCGGGCCGCTGCCCGGGCCCGCCGGTATGTACGGCTCGTTCGCCGGTCTGGTCGGCGGCCTGTCGGGCGGGACCGCCGCGGTGCTGCGGCACCTACCCGGCCGGGCGGCCGGCCACCGCCCCGGCCACCCACGGCCGGCCAAGCATGCCGGTGCAGTTTGGGCCGGCAACCGCGAACTGCGGCTGCTCACCGTTCACGAGCAGGAGCCGGGGCGGGTGATCCTCGGCCGCACCCCCGGCCTGCTGGGGCGGCTGCTGGCCGCCGAAGACTGCCACTCGGTCCTGGTGTTCGGCCCCACCGGCAGCTACAAGACGTCCGCGCTGGTCATCCCCGGGGTGCTGGAGTGGTCGGGGCCGCTGCTGGCCACCTCGGTCAAGCCGGACCTGCTGCGCGCCACCATGGCCCACCGTTCCCGGCTCGGCCAGGTGGTGGTGATCGACCCGCTGGGGGCCTCCGGCGTCAAGGCCGCCAAGTGGTCGCCGCTGGCCTCCTGCACGACCTGGGCGGACGCCCAGCAGACCGCCGTGCAGCTCGCCAACGCCATCGAGCAGACCCCCACCGAGGAGCAACGCCCCGAGCATCGCTTCTGGAAGACCATGGGTACCAAGTTCCTCGCCCCCATGCTGTTCGCCGCCGCCACCAAGGGCCTCTCGATGGCCGACGTGCTGCACTGGCTCGACTCTCGCGAGGATGACCAGATCAAGACCATCCTTGAAGCGGCTGGGGTGCCGGCGGCCCTGGATGCCTGGGAGTCCAGCCAGTACCGCACCGACCGGGCCGTCGACAGCTTGTATGCAACGGCCGAGGAGGTCTTGCACGTCTACGGCAACCAGCGCGTCGCGGCCTCCACCGACGGGCACGACCTGGACCTCGACGCCTTCCTGTCCGGGAACCACACGATCTACCTGTACGCCCCCGCGCACCAGCAGCGGCTGCTCAGGCCACTGTTCGAGACGATCACCCAGCAGGTGGTGGCCGCCGCCCAGGAGCAGGCCGCCCTGGCCCCCGACGGTATGCTGTCACCGCGCCTGGGGCTGTTCCTAGATGAGGCGGGCAACTGCGCCGCCTTGAGTGACCTGGATGTGCTGGCGACCACCGCGCGGGGGCAGGGCATCCAGCTCGTCACCGTCTGGCACGACAAGAGCCAGCTCGAGGCCCGGTATGGGACCAAGGCGTCCACGATCCTGAACAACCACCGCGCCAAGCTGTTCCTGTCCGGCCTCGCCGACCTCTCCGCCTTGGAGCTCGGCGCCAGGCTGATCGGCGACCAGGCCCTGGTCGACCGGAACCGGTCGATGGGCTCTGACGGCCGCCACTCACTGAACGAGTCCACGTCGTATCGGCCGCTGCTGCCGGTGGAGGACCTGCGGCGGTTGCGGCCGGGGGAGGGGGTGCTGCTGTACGGGCACCTGCGGCCGACCCCCATCCGGCTGCGGCCGTTCTACCAGCCGCGCGAGCAGGCCCGCCGCCAGCGCGCCGAGGACCGTGCGGCGCGGCGGGTGGCGCGGGCGCAGCGGCGCCTTGGCCGCAAGACCGAGCGGGCCTTCACCCGGATGCAGCGCTGTCGGTTGCGTGAGCAGGGTCAGGCCGCCGCGGCGCGAATCGTCTGGCCGGAGCGGGAGGGAGGCCGGCGATGACCCTCGACATGCAGCCCGCCGACCGGCCCGACCCCAAGCAGCCAACCGACCCGCGGTCGGCGTGGGAGCGGGTCGCCTACACCTGGCTTGCCCGTGAGGTCGACGCCGGTCAACCCGTCGACCCGGCCACCCTCGCCCGCCAGGTCAGCGTCGCGCCCGACCTGGCCCGCGACCTGCTGCGGCTGCTACGCGCCCAGCGGGACCGCGACCCGGGCCTTTCCGAGCTGCGGGCGCGGCTGGTGCGCGACCGGATCACCGACGCCTACCTGCGACATGAGCTGACCGGTGGCGGGCGGCTTGACCCCACCGAGCTGGCGACCGAGGTCGGCACCTCGCCGGCTGTGGCCCGCCAGTGGCTGGCCGGGCTGCGCGCCCAGCACGGAAGCCCCCAGGGCCTGGAGATCCTCAGCGAGCCCGTCAGCCACGGCCGGCCCACCCCCGAGCAGCTTGCGGCGTTGCAGGCACACTTCGCCTCCGGCGGCCACCAGCACGCCGCGGCTACCGGCCGCCCCACCGACCCCCAGCGGCTGGCGGCCGCGGTGGAACACCACTACTGGACGCGGGAGGTCCGCGCCAGCGAACGGCTTCGTCCCAGCCAGCTCGCCCGGGAGCTGGACGGTGACCAGCGGGCCATTAGCGAGCAGCTCGCCGAGCTGCGCGCCGGGTCGGCCACCGCCGGCGAGCGGATCGCGCAGCTCTGGCACCAGCAGCAGCAGAATCCTGGCGCGCGGCCGCGGAGCTCCAGCCAGCTCGCCTGGCGGCTGGGGGTGTCCGACAGCTACGTGCGGCACGTCACCTGGCAGCTCCGCACCCGTGAGGGGCAGTCCCCGCTGGGGGAGCGGCTGGTGGCCACCCACCAGCAGCTCGCCAGCCCACCACCACCGGTCGAGCGGGCCGATGGGGAGCGAGACTGGCGCCTGGACGCCGCCTGCGCCGACGTCGACCCCGAGCTGTTCTTCCCAGAAACCGGGCAGGTCCCCCAGGCCGCGGCGGCCAAGGCGGTCTGCGCCGGCTGCGCGGTCCGCGGGCCATGTCTGGAGGCGGCGTTGCACGGCCCGCAGGCCCGCGACGATCACACCGGCATCTTCGCCGGCACCACCGCCCGCCAGCGCGTGCGCCTACGCGGCCGCGCCTCGATGGCGGAGGGGACCAGGTTCGTGCACGACCGCACCGCCGCTGAGGAGGCGCTCAAGCTGGCCAACAAGGTGAGCATCGACCGGGCCGCCCGCGAGCTGGGCGTCTCCAAGCAGGCGCTGCGCCGTGCCTTCGACCACCACGGCCTGCCCCAACCGCAGGGGTTCCAGGGCGGGCCCAGGCGCACCCGGTTCTACGACGACCGCGACGCCGCCGAGCAGGCCTGGCGGCGCGCCGCCGAGGTCGGGATCAACCAGACCCGCAAGGAGCTGGGCGTCTCCGACCGGGCGTTGCGGAACGCCTGGCAGCGCCACGGCCTTGGCCTGCCACGCCGCCCCACCACCCGGCAGCCGGCCGGGCGGCTGGACGCGGCGTTTGTGGCGCTCAACCGCAAGCTGCTCCCGGTCCGGGCACGCTCGGACCAGGAGCTGGCCGCGCGGGTGCGCCGCGCCGAGGAGTACGCCACCTTGGGCGCTGAGGTGGTGGTGGAGATGGGCAGCGAGACCTACGGCAAGCGGCCGGCCGCCCGGGCGTGGGCGATCAGCCGCCGCGCCCAACGCGCCAGTCACCGCGCCAGCGACCGCCACGGCCGTGGGGAGCGCCGCCACGCCGACCGCGCCAGCCGCACCGACCGTGCCAGCCGCACTGACCGGACCAGCCGAGCACGCGCGCAGGTCCAGGAGCGGGAGGTGACCGCCGACGCCCGCTGACCCGCTGCCATAAACCGCGGGCCCCGGCGACTGGCGGTGGTGGGTGGGGGACGCGACTTCGGCGCGTGCTGCTTGGCTGGCAAGCTCCGCAGCCCTGCCGGCCCGGCCTGGGTCCACGGTGCTCGGTGCGGTTGGACCTACGCTGTCTCTACGCGCGCCAGCGGCGTACCCCTCCCCCGGCTGGGCGGCGGATCACCCCTGGTCATGCCCCTCGTGGGGCCAGTCGGCCGCAAACGCCGCGGCCGACTGGCCCCCTCGGGGGAGTGGTGCGGCCGCGCCGAGTGGTGCGCTTCGCGCGATTGATCCATCGGCGCGGCCGCGATCTTGGCGGACCTTCGGTCCGCGCCGCCTGCGGCGGCGATCGATCATGCATTCGACCGGGCGCCAGCAACGAGCGTGCGTGATCTAGTGCCGCTTCCAGCGACCTTCACCAGATTCCAATAAGCGAAGCCGCAGAGCAGCCACCTACGGAAGCGGCAACGATGCATGGCCCCTGCGCGGCCCCCTTCGGTCACAATTCCACACGGATCGCTCGGTGCAAGACGTAAGGCTCAGGAGTTGCTGTCGGTGCTGCACCGCGAGTCCGAAATTGTGCAATCCGGCCACGATGATCTACGATCTGTCATCCAACAGCAGGCGGCCCATGCGCTCTCGAAGTCCTGACCTGAACCGCTCTTCGATAAGCTCACCCCCACCCGTGCGAGGTACGATCTCCATTCGCTCACTGGCAAAGTCAAATGGAGTAGGCGGCGAATCTTCCTCTCTGATGGGTATCCAGCCTGTCGGCTTCCCGGCCGGATCGTTCGTCAGAGAGTGAAGCATTCCCGCTTCAAACACCACGTTAGGGTTGTCCCTAAACCTAGCGCCGGCACTCTTCTCGGCAGGTTCCGATAGGTAACACAAACCGAAACTTGACCTTGAGATCTCCTCTACTATTTGAGTAGTAATTGATCCAGATTGGCGAATTTTGTTCCACTGAACAACCTTTAGCCGCTCACTGAACTCGTCGATTACTTCTCTGATAACGGCCAAGACCTTGTCATCTGCCTTGCTTGACGAGCCAATGAAGATCTGCGGCTTAGTAAGTGTTGGGAACCTAGCGCTACTCAGGATTTCGCGAATCTCCGTGATGGCGTCTCGTGTACCTGTCCACTGTGCTCGATAGGCTTTCCGGAGGTCGAATAGGATAGCAAGTGCGTCTGCCACTAAGTCCAACCCTTCCTTGGCTGGCTCGGTGATATCTAGATAAGATGTTGATTCAAGATACATCACACCAATCGGGCGCAGCCACCGCAGTAGCGGCACAATGATGGATGTCCTCATGTCACGATTCACCGGAGCGACATATTCAGGGAGATCCTGGAAACCCGACCAAAGGTCAGCGAACTCTTGGACCCATCGAAGTGGACGCCGGTCAGGGTTTACTACCCAAAGCGGCTTTGCCTCAGCAAACGAGACCGATATGTGGGAACTATATTTGCCCTCTGCGGCCTGAATCGTGGTCGAATGCTCGCCGCCTTCGCTACTCCAATCTGTCTTTAACCCAGCACTGCCATTTATTGGATGCTCTATCGCCAAGCTGAAATATGAAGCCACGAACTCGGTCTGCAAATGGGAGTAGACAAGATCTCTAATCTCATCGAAAGTCCGGTCGTCAACGATGTCAACGGATCTGGCAAAGTGCCTAAGTTGGCTGCCAAACCCTCTCCTAACGCTCGCCAAGAGGATCTCACCACCCCTTCGCCTCATCTTTGAGGGCCGTAGCGACTGCGGCTTGTCTGCTTGCCAGGCCTTCCTCCCAGCGCGAGCCCGCGATCCCCCCTCAGCATCGTCTTCTACCGGCTTGTCCTGCTGCTGCATGGTTAGGGTCTTCGGCAATCTCGGTAGAATCGCACACATAGATGGAGTTTGGTAGAGTATCCTGCCTCTTCGAGCGCTGGTCTTGATCGAGCTTGACCTTGCCTGGTCAGCGGAAGTGGACTTATGCGCAGCTGGCGTGACGTGCGTTGCCCCATCCGTTCTCGTCGTATACTCCCCGGGCTAGCCACATGCCCGAGCTCTACCGACCAAACGGAGAGTGGGATGGTCCCACCGCAGACCGCAGCTCCGGTTCGTGCCCCGTGCGCAGAGAGATCCTTGTCCGAGTTGCTCAGGTGCATAGGTGAACGTGGTCACGGCGTCACTACTCGCCTGCACAAGCCCGGGTCGGGCTAATTGAGGGGGCCGGCAAGAGGCGGAAGGGGCTCAAGCTCTCCCGTAACTAAGGCTGCACCTCCGATATCGGCTTGAGGAGACCTTGTGGCTGAACTAGATAACATCGTTGACGGATATTCCGAGCCCGACCTAGGCGACAACATATTCCATGAGCGCCAAGAATCCGAATTCTATGCCCAATGTGTTAGAGACTTCCTTTTTCGGTACGGGTACGAGCTACTGTCGAACAAGGACATTTTCGAGCTAGGCGTCGGTACGGGAGAGACCATTGTTGAACTACTACAGCATCATAATTTCGAAGGCAAGATCCGTGGATACGAAATCCAACAGGATTCCTTTCAGTATGCGCGAATCCTAGTGGAAGGACATCGGGTTTCGGATCGATACGTCGTGCTCAATGAGGATTTCTTTACAGCCATTTCCGGTTCTATCATAGGGGGCTGCGCGATATCGAATCCACCATACTTGCCTGCGCCAGACAACCTGATTAGAATTCCTGAGTTGTGGGGCGGGCACGATGGCAGCGAAGTAACGAAAAGGATCATGTCATGCGGCTTTGAGCAGCTCATACTTCTCGTTTCCAGCTTCTCTAATCCCTTAAGTGTCATCGACTACGCATCAAGCCAAGGATACAGGGTAATTGACTTTGCAGTACGAACGATGCGGTTTGGCAGGTATAGCCGCGAGCCGAAGGTCTATCAACGCATTATGGAGCTCGCGGAGAGGGAGGAGGCATTTATATCTGCCGACCGCTACTTCTTAGCCGGCGTAGCGTGGATGAAAAAGCGAACGGGACGAGACCTGTCTGCGTCGCTAAGACGGTCTGTAACGAGTTTGAGGGAGTGAGTCTTTACCCGGCTGAGTAGTCGCCGTTGCATGCCGGTGACCAGGCGCTGCAGAAACACCGCAGATCCCAGCCGACGGCCGAGAGGCCGAGTCATAGGTTCGCCTCTCCGCTTCAAGGTCGGCCGACCTGACCTCATTTTCGGCGAAGCCGGTCGCCACTTACCAGCTACCAGCCCAATCACCTCGAAACGGCTTGGACCGAGACAGCCCCTTCGGCAATCCGCTCGGGATGACGGGCAGTCGCGATGCCACTGACTGCGCGACGGACCTAAACCTGGGCTACGCGGATGGTGGGCGCGACCGCCTACCAGGTGGGCATTGCAACTCCGAGTGGGCGTCCACGCTCCACCTGGCCCAGCCCGTCCGCCAGGGGCCCCCGGCGGCTTCTGGGTTGTCCACCCGGGTCGGGAGCTGAGCTAGGAGTCTGCTGAGCAATTCGTGTGGCCGGGTTGGGGTTTGAGAGACTTGGCGCATGCAACTCGACGCCCAGGCGCATTGCCGCCACCTTGTCCCCGACGGCTCGGTGCATGCCTTCCTTGCCGATCACCGCCGGGAGTTGTTCCCCGACCAGCTGTTCGCCGACTTGTTCCCCTCTGGCCGGGGCCGGCCCTCGGTTCCCGCCGACGTCATCGCCACGGTGATGGTGTTGCAAGCGTTGGAGGGCCTGTCGGACCGGGAGGCCTGCCAGCAGCTGGCCTGCAACATCGCCTGGAAGGTCGCCTGTGGGCTGGCGTTGACAGATCCGGGCTTCCATCCCAGCGTGCTGACCTTGTGGCGGGCGCGGCTGCGCGCCTCCGACCGGCCCGAGCGGATCTTCCAGGCGGTCCGGCAGGTCGTGCACGCCACCGGGGCGCTTGCCGGCCGCACCCGCCGGGCGTTGGATTCCACCCTGCTGGACGATGCGGTCGCCACCCAAGACACCGTCACCCAGCTGGTCGCCGCGATCCGCCGGGTGCGGCGGCTGGTGCCTGCCGCGGCCGTGTTGGCACTGGGCGCGCACGACTACGAGCACCAGCCGGGCAAGCCGGTGTGTGCGTGGGATGACCCGGCCGCCCGCCAGCGGTTGGTCAGCGCGCTGGTCAGCGACGCGCTGGCGGTGCTGGCCGCGCTGGAGGGCGCCCAGCTGGACCAGCAGCAGGCCGAGGCGGTCGGGCTGCTGGGGATGGTCGCCGGCCAAGACGTCGAACCCGGCCAGCAGCCGGGCACCTGGCGGATCGCCAGCAAGGTGGCCCCCGACCGGGTGGTCAGCGTGGTCGACCCTGACGCCCGCCACATGCACAAGAGCGTGCGCAGCTACCGCGACGGCTACAAGGCGCACCTGGCGGTGGAGCCGGAGACGGGACTGGTCACCGCGGCGGCGTTGACGCCGGCCAACGCCGCCGACGGGCCGACCGGGGTCGGGCTGCTGGCCGACGAGCCGACAGGGTTGGAGGTGCTGGGCGACTCGGCCTACGGCAGCGGGCCGACCCGCAGCGCGCTGCGGGCGGCGGGGCACCGGCAGACGATCAAGCCGATCCCGTTGCGCGCTGCGGTGCCGGGCGGGTTCACCAAGGACGACTTCGTGGTCGACCTGGCCGCACGGGCCGTGACCTGCCCGGCTGGGCATACCGCGCCCATCATGGCCAAGGGGCAGGCAGCCTTCAAACAGCGCTGCGCCAGCTGCCCGCTGCGCGCCAGGTGCACCACCGCCACCGGCGGCCGGACCGTCCAGACCTACCCGTGGGAAGCAGAACTCCAAGCCGCCCGCCGCCAGGCCGCCGATCCGCTGTTCCAGGCCAGCTACCGGCAGTGGCGGCCGATGGTGGAACGCTCCATCGCCTGGCTGGTCGCTGGCGGCAACCGACGGGTGCCTTACCGCGGGCTGGTCCGCAACCAGCAGTGGTTGTCGGTGCGGGTGGCCGCGATCAACCTGCGCCGCCTGATCGCCATGGGACTGAACCGCCACAGCGCCGGGTGGGTGCTGACCTGCTGAGGGGTTCAGC
>WNGB01011964.1_pt1 | contig 11832 bp, 12 predicted proteins | sample 5400681 | NCBI WGS metagenome assembly WNGB01 (sample SAMN13153367, study PRJNA577476) | soil metagenome | isolation source: 115 cm soil or saprolite under grassland replicate 2 | place: USA:California | collected 2016-06-15 | reverse complement strand
TCAACGAGGAATGCGATCGCTACGCCTGGGGGCTGAGCCGCTTGGGCGTCGGACGCGGCACCCGCACGTTGTTGATGGTGAAACCGGGCGGGGATTTCTTCAGCCTGACCTTCGCCCTCTTCAAGCTGGGCGCGGTGCCGGTGCTGATCGATCCCGGCATGGGCAAGGCGAATCTCCTGGGCTGCATCGGGGAGGCCGCACCCGAAGCCCTCATCGCAGTCCCTGTCGCGCACGCGGCCCGCGTCTTCTCCCCGCGCGCGTTCCGCAGCGTGAAGATAGCGGTCACGGTCGGGCGGCGGTGGTTCTGGGGCGGCCCCACGCTGGCCCGGATCCGTGAAGCCATATGGCGCGAGTTTCCTTGTGCACCGACAAGGGCGAATGACACAGCCGCAATCCTGTTCACCTCCGGCAGCACAGGCGCGCCCAAGGGCGTCGTGTACGAGCACGGGATGTTCGCCGCGCAGGTACGCGAACTGCGCGACTTCTACGGCATCCAAGAAGGCGAGGTGGACCTGGCTGCCTTTCCGCTCTTCGCCCTCTTCAGCGTAGCCATGGGCGTGACCGTCGTCATTCCCGACCTGGACCCGACCCGGCCGGCTCAGGTGGATCCGGCCACGTTCGTCGCCGCCATCCGGCAGCACGGCGTCACGCAGTCGTTCGGCTCGCCTACCATCTGGGGCCGCGTGGGCCAGTACTGCGTGGAGCGGAACCTCACGCTGCCCTCTCTCCGGCGCGTGCTCATGGCCGGAGCGCCCGTGTCGCCAACGGTGCTGGAGCGGGTCCACCACATCCTGTCCGACTCCGCAGAAGCACACACGCCCTACGGCGCGACGGAAGCTCTGCCGGTCTCCTCCATCACCGCACGTGAAGTCCTGCGCGAGACCGCCGCACTCACCCGCGCCGGCCAAGGCACCTGTGTCGGCAGGCCGTTTCCGGGGATCACCCTGCAGGTCATCCGCATCACCGACGAGGTGATTCCAGCCTGGGACGACCGGCTGGTCCTCCCACGCGGCCAGATCGGCGAGCTGGTCGTCAAAGGCCCTGTCGTCACCCGCGAATATTTTCGGCGCGAACGGGATTCCGCGCTCGCCAAAATCAAGGACGGCGACGCCTGGTGGCACCGCATGGGCGATGTTGGCTACTTGGACGAACAGGGCCGGGTCTGGTACTGGGGGCGCACGGCCGACCGAGTGCAGACCGCCTCCGGCACGCTCTTCACCGACCCCTGCGAGGCGATCTTCAACCTGCACCCGGACGTATTTCGTTCGGCTCTCGTGGGGATCGGGCCTGCGGGGCGCCAACGCCCGGTGATCGTCATCGAGCCTCAGCAGGGCAAATTCCCCGCGACGGCTGACGAGGTCGCCCGATTCAGGGACGAGTTGCTACGGTTGGGCGCGACTCATCCAGTCACCGCCGGGATCAGCACAGCCCTGTTCCACCGGGCCTTTCCGGTGGACGTGCGCCACAACGTGAAGATCGCAAGAGATAAGCTGGCCCTGTGGGCCGCGGAACAGGTGCGATGAACGCGTTGGTCACCGGCGGCGGAGGCTTTCTCGGCCGGCACATCGTGATGAAGCTGCTGGCGCGCGGCGATAGGGTGCGAATCTTGGGACGCCGGTCCTATCCCGAATTGAAAGCAAGAGGCGTGGAGACGATCACGGCCGACCTTCAGGATGCAGTGGCCGTCCAGTTGGCGTGCCACGGGATGGACGCAGTCTTCCACGTCGCAGCGTTAGCGGGCTACTGGGGCTCGTGGGACTCCTACTACGGCCCTAACGTCATCGGCACCGAGAACGTGCTGAGCGGCTGCCGGAAAGCCGGCGTGCGGAAACTGATCTACACCAGCACACCGAGCGTCGTGTCGGCCCGCGGCAATCTGGAACACGTGGATGAGCGCGTGCCCTATCAGGAAAAGTTCGAGTGTCCCTATCCGGCCACCAAGGCCCAGGCCGAGCAGCTCGTCCTCAAGGCAAACGGCACGGACGGCCTCCTGACGGTCTCCGTGCGACCCCACCTGATCTTCGGACCGGGGGACCCGCATCTGTTTCCGCGAATCATCGAGCGGGGCCAGAACGGCCAGTTGATCCAGGTGGGGAACGGCGCCAACAAGGTCGACGTCGTCTACGTGGAGAATGCGGCCGACGCGCACCTCCTGGCCGCCGACCGGCTGGGCCAGGCCCCGATCGACGGCCAGGCATACTTCATCTCCCAGGGGGCGCCCGTGGTGCTCTGGGCCTGGATCAACACGATCCTTGAACGGCTGGGCCTCCCGAGAGTCCAACGGAAAATGTCCTACCGAACGGCGAGGACTGTTGGAGCAATCCTGGAAATAGCCTATACTGTGCTCCCGCTGCGGGGGGAACCGCAGATGACCCGGTTCCTGGCCGATCAACTGGCCACCTCGCATTACTTCGATATTGCCAAGGCGCGGCGGGATCTCGGGTACGAGCCGCGGATCAGCACCGAAGAAGGCCTGGAGCGGGCGGTGAAGGCATTCCAAATTGATTCCCTCTCCCCTGGCGGGAGAGGGTGGGGGTGAGGGGGACCCAACAATCCTATGTTATGCAGATGAAGCCAGGTGTACAAATCGACACGCTATGCACTTTCATAGTACATAGTAAATGAAGTTTGAGGTCGTCGGCCAGATTGCCCACATTGAAGTCATTGCGTCGGGTTCCAGGGTCCGCGTTCGGCGCCACCTCCGCAAGACCTATGGTCCCGGGCGATGGCGGAAGTTGAAAGGAATGGCTACGGTCAGGTTGCCGAATGGTGCTTTACGAAAGGTCGAGGTCCATTGGTATGAAGCACACGGCATCGGCAGGAAAGAACTCAAGATTAAGAGATATTTGGAGGAATCATGAGACAGCCCACTAAGCCGTTCGCCCTCTGCATCGATAACGCTGACTACAGGGCCTCTTTGATCCTGGGCAAGGTGTATCGAATCATCCCGGACCCGGAAGCAGCCAAGGATGACATGGTACGGATCGTGGACGAAAGTGGCGAGGATTATCTCTATCACAAAGCCCACTTCGTCTTTGTCGATTTTCCAAGAGCCATTGCACAAAAGATCCGATCCCTTGAAACGGCCACCGCCTAGCTAGCCGGTGTCAGAGCGACTTATACTGCAAGCAGACCGGACCGGTGGACTTATACGGAACCAGATGGGCCATAGTTTAGGATGTAAAAGTTGGAAATAGCATCTTTCGTAGTCTCGGGACTGGCATTCACTCTTAGTGTTTTTACTTTTTATTGGACAACGTTAAGAAGGCAGCATGCATTTTATCTAGTAAGGATCGACGATTTTGATCTCTTTGTGATCCCACAATTTGCATTAGTGAATGGAGGGAAAAACGACATCCTGGTCACTTCTGTAAACTGCTCTTTTAAGGTAGAAAATGGCTCTATGACTCCAGCTCAGAGATTAGAGTTCAAGGAAAGCGACTCTTTTTTATTGCACGGCGGCAAAGCTTTTCATTGTAAGGTTACTTTTACGGAGCCATTCACAACATCCTTTGTTAAAGCAGGCGTGTTAGAAAAGAACGGCTCTGAGTCCTTTTATATGCTTGATATGTTGGTTAATGTTTCATGGGTCGATTCAGAAGGAAGAGATCATCAGAGATCCGAGGCGCTATTTAGATATGGATTCGAAGAATCAGGGAAAATGCGCATGCGAGGCCCTTTAAACAAAAAATGCGACTTATACAAGAAACATCCTAACAACTAGGTCAAAAAGGACGCTTCGCGCTAACGCGCTCGCGCCTGTTACCTATAACGTTGGGCTACGCCAAGCAGCGGTGGAGAAACTAATGCTGGGCCCAATAACCCAAATGGCTCCCCCTCACCCTGGCCCTCTCCCTCCAGGGGAGAGGGAATCTCAGAGGGCACCCTCACCCCCACCCTCTCCCTCAAGGGGAGAGGGAGAAGAATAGGCTTGTATGAACAACCACCGCCGCATCGTCATTACCGGCATCGGACTCACGTCGCCCAACGGCAACACCCTCGCCGAGTTCAGGGCGAATCTCCTCAAGGGAGTCTCCGGCGTCGTCTGGTTCGAGACCCGCTACATGGGCAAAGTGCTTGCAGGCGTCTGCACCTACGATCCCCTTAAGCACCAGATGAAGAAGGAGGTCCGTCGAGGCACCAGGGCCGGCTCCATCTCAATCTATTGTTGCCAGGAAGCGGTGGCGGACGCGAAGCTCGACGTCCCGGCCCTCGACAAAAACCGCGTCGGAGTCTATCTGGGCATCACGGAGCACGGCAACGTGGAGACCGAGAACGAGATCTATAACATCAGCCAGTTCAACTACGACACCAAGTTCTGGTCCCACCATCACAATCCCCGCACGGTCGCCAACTCTCCGGCGGGCGAGGTCACGCTGAACATGGGGATCACCGGCCCCCACTATACGATCGGCGCCGCCTGCGCCGCGGGGAACGCCGGCGTGATCCAAGGGGTCCAGATGCTGCTGCTTGACGAGGTGGACGTGGCCCTGGCCGGCGGGGTCTCAGAGAGCATCCATACGTTCGGCATCTTCGCCAGCTTCGCGAGCCAGAACGCACTGGCGAGCCACCCCGACCCGACCAAGGCCTCGCGGCCCTTCGACCGTGACCGGAACGGCATCGTGTGCTCCGAAGGCGGCTGCGTCTTCGTGCTCGAACGCTTGGAGCACGCCGAAGCCCGTGGCGCCCGGATCTACGGCGAGATCGTGGGCTACCATATGAACTCGGACGCGTCGGACTTCGTGCTCCCCAACGCCCAGCGTCACGTGGAGTGCATGCAGGCAGCGCTGAAGCGGGCGGGCATCGCCCCCCAGAACATCGACATCGTCAGCACGCACGCGACGGCGACCCCTCTCGGGGACATCCAGGAGTGCCAGGCGCTGCGCACTGTGTTTGCCGACTGCCCCGAGACGCACTTCAACAACACGAAGAGCTTCATCGGCCATGCCATGGGGGCCGCCGGGGCCCTGGAATTGGCAGGAAATCTGCCGGCTTTTGACGACGGCGTCGTCCACCCAACCATCAACGTGGACCACTTGGACCCCCAGTGCGAAGTCCCGAATCTGGTGCTGAACACCCCGAAAAAACTGCCCAGGGTTGACTATATCCTGAACAATTCGTCCGGTATGTTGGGCATCAACTCGGTAGTTATTGTAAAACGAGTTTAAATCGTGTATTTTCACTCGCCAACTGCGAACGGCCTACCTCGGGGAAGTCTCGATATGACGAACGAGCAGATCAGGCAAGCCGTCCTTCAGATCATCAGCGTGATCGCACCCGATGAGGACCTCACCCATGTGAAGAGCGACGTGCCTCTCCGAGACCAGCTCGAACTGGACTCGATGGACTTCCTGGACATTGTGATGGAGCTGCGCAAGCGGTACAGCGTCGAAGTGCCGGAAGCCGACTACGGGCAGTTGGCCAGCCTGGACAGTTGCGTGACCTACCTCGCGCCCAAGCTCAAAGACAAGTAGCCCCATTCGAAAATGTAGGGGCGGGCAACCCGGCCAACGGCCGGGCCGATCTATACCCCGCCTAATTCGAAGAGGGAGTGGTTAACCCCTCCCCTACAGAAAATCTATTTCTTCTCGGCCATCCTCTGTATAATCCCCGAGGGCCATGCCTCCGACTCACTATGACGTCATCATCATCGGCGCAGGCATGTCGGGCCTGGCAGCCGCGATCCGCCTGGCCTACTTCGAGAAAAGAGTGCTCGTGCTGGAGCGCCACTACGCGGCCGGCGGCCTGAACTCTTACTACGCGCTGGGCGGCTATCAGTTCGACGTCGGCCTGCACGCCATGACCAACTACGTGCCGCCGGGCACCCGCGGCGCCCCCCTCACGAAGATCTGCCGGCAATTGCGGCTCACGCTCGAGGACTTTGCCTTAGTGCCCCAGTACCAGTCCGAGATCCGGTTCCCCGGCATCACGCTCCGTTTCAACAACGACTTTCAGTTCTTCATCCAGGAGGTCATCGAGCACTTCCCTGCCCAGAAGGACAATTTCCTCCGTCTCGTGCGCTGCATCCAGGAGTACGACGAGCTCGACCTCGAAGCGAAACCCATGTCCGGCCGGCGGATCGTCTCCAGCTTCCTGACCGATCCCTTGCTGATCGATATGCTCTTCTGCCCGCTGATGATCTACGGCAACGCGGCAGAGCGCGACATGGAATTCGGCCAGTTCGTCGTGATGTTCAAGAGCATCTTCTGCGAGGGCCTGGCCCGGCCCCGCGAAGGGGTTCGACGCATCATTAACGTCTTGCGCCGGAAAGTGCGGGAGGTCGGCGGCACCGTCCGCATGCGGTGCGGGGTGAAGGCCCTGCACGTCGAGGACGGGTATGTCCGCTCCGTGGAACTCGACAACGGCGGGACGCTCACGGCCGACACCATTCTCTCCTCCGCCGGCTACGTCGAGACCCTGCGGCTCTGCGACGACGGCGACCCGGAGCCGCTCGCCCCGCTCGCAGGGCGACTGTCGTTCGTGGAGATCATCTCCATCCTGGACACGCCGATGAAATCGCTCGGCCACAACAGCACGATTGTGTTCTATAACACCGAAAAGGACTTCCACTACGAGGTGCCCAAGGACCTCGTGGACCCGCGGAGCGGCGTGATCTGCTGTTCCGACAACTTTCTCTACACCAAGCCTCTTCCTAAGAGCATGATCCGCATGACCTGCCTGGCCAACTTCGACGGCTGGAGCACGCTCCCGGAGGCGGATTACGTGGCGGCAAAGGCGGAATGGCTTCCGAGGATCCACAGGGAAGTGCTACAATTCATCCCCGATTTCCGGGATCACATCGTGTTCACGGACTTCTTCACGCCTCGGACCATCAAGTACTGGACCGGCCATCTGAATGGGGCGGTGTACGGCATGCCGAACAAACGCAAGACGGGACGAACGCACCTGGAGAACCTGTTCATCTGCGGGAACGACCAGGGCTTTTTGGGAATCGTGGGCGCGATGCTGAGCGGCATCTCGATGGCCAACCTGCACGTGCTGAAGAAATAATGGCGCAAGACTGGCTCAGAGACGTCAAGCCCGCGTACGACGTGATCGTCATCGGCTCGGGGCTCGCCGGCCTGACCGCCGCCAACCGGCTGGCGACCTGCGGCTATTCGGTCCTGCTGCTGGAGCACCACTACAACTTCGGCGGCATGGCGACGTGGTTCAAGCGGAAAGGCGGGCACATCTTCGACATCTCTCTCCACGGCTTCCCGATCGGCATGGTCAAGACCTGCCGCAAGTACTGGACGGCCGACATCGCGGAGTCCGTCGTCCAGCTCAATGGCATCCGCTTCGACAATCCCCAGTTCTCCTTCACGACGACCTTCGACAAGGCCGACTTCACCGACAAGCTGGTCAATCACTTCAAGATCCCAGTGGAGAGGGTCGAGGAGTTCTTCAAGTTCGCCCGGAGCATGAACTTCTACGATGACCAGAAGCTGACAATTCGCGAACTCTTCGAGCGCTACTTCCCCGGCCGCCTCGACGTGTGGCGCCTGCTGATGGAGCCGATCGCCTATGCCAACGGCTCCACGCTCGACGACCCCGCCATCACCTTCGGGATTGTCTTCTCCAACTTCATGAGCAAGGGGGTCTACACCTTCCAGGGCGGCACGGACAAGCTCATCATGAAGATGAAGGCGACGCTCAAAGCCAACAAAGTGGACCTCCGCCACCATGCGCTGGTGGAGAAGGTGCTGGTCGAGAAGGGCCGGGTGAGCGGCGTGCTCTGCAACAGCCGGACGATCCGCGCCAAGGCCGTCCTGTCGAACGCCAACCTCAAATCCACCATCCACAAGCTGGTGGGAGACGAGCACTTCGATCCGGACTTCCTCCAAGAGGCCGCCGCGGTCCGCCTCAACAGCAGCAGTTGCCAAGTGTATATGGGCATCCGCAAGGGCGAGTCCATCCCCTACATCGGGGACCTGTTCTTCACCTCGACCCACCCGGTGTTCGACTCAGAAGCCTTGAACGCCATCGACGTCACGAGCCGCACCTATTCCTTCTACTATCCGGACACCCGGCCTGGGTCTGACCGCTACTCGATCGTCTGCTCGACCAACGCCAACTATGAGGACTGGATCACGCTGTCGGAAGAAGACTACAAGCGCGCGAAGGAGACGCTCATCAAAGGCGTGGTGGAGACCCTCGAGAAATATCTCCCCGGTGTCTCCTCCAAGATCGACCATCTGGAAGCGTCCACCCCACGAACGTTCGAGTATTACACCCGTCACGTGGGGGGCGCGTCGTTCGGCACCAAGTTCGAGGGCTTGAAGATCAGCCAGAACCTGCCCAAGCAGATGGGCGGGCTCTTTCACGCGGGATCCGTCGGCATCATCATGTCCGGCTGGCTGGGCGCCATCAATTACGGGGTTATCGTGGCGAACGAGGTGGACAAGTACCTGCTGCGAGGGGCATCGCCGTCAGCCAAAGACGTAACGGCCCCGGCCATGAGTGAATCCGGTGTTTGACTTTCGCGACCAGACGGTCGTCGTCACCGGGGGCACCCGCGGCATCGGACGGGCCATCACCAGGCGATTCCTCGACGCCGGCGCGACGGTTGTGGCCACCTACACGGCCAACGACGCGGCGAAAGACGAATTCCAAGACTCCCTGGGACCGGCCGCCAGGAATCTCCACCTGTGCAAGTTCGACGTCGCCGATTACGCGCAGGTCGAAGCCTTCTACAAGGACTTCGACACGCAGCACAAGAATTTCTCTGTCCTCGTCAACAATTCCGGTATCCGCAAGGACGCGGTCCTGGCGATGATGAGGCCGGAGGACTGGCAGAAGGTGTTGGATGTCAACCTCACCGGCGTCTTCTACATGTCCAAGCTGGCCGTGCACCGGTTCATGGCGAACCGCTACGGCCGCATCATCACGATCACCTCGCCCGCCAGCCGCTTCGGGTTCGAGGGCCAGGCGAACTACGCCGCGTCCAAGGCCGGCCAGATTGCGATGTCCCGTTCGCTGTCGAAGGAAGTGGCCTCCCGCGGGATCACGGTGAACTGCGTGTCGCCGGGGTTCATTGATACGGAATTCCTGGCGGGCCTTTCGGAGAAGCTCCGCAAGGAGTACCTCGCCTCAATCCCGCTGAAACGGTTCGGAACGCCCGACGAGGTCGCGGCCTGCGTGCTGTTTTTGGCCTCCCGCGAGGCCGGCTATATCACGGGGGCGGTGCTGTCGGTGGACGGAGGGCTGTAGCGTGAGCCACCGCACGGAGGAGATTCTCACGCTGATCCCACATCGCCCCCCGTTCCTCTTTCTGGACGAGATCCTCGAGCGAGACGACCGCCACATCAAGGCCGTCAAGACCCTGCACCCGGATGAGCCGTACCTGGCCGGGCACTATCCGGGCCGGCCCCTCATGCCGGGCGTCCTGATCTGCGAATGTGTATTCCAGGCCGGCGCGGCGCTGCTCTTCGGCCGGGGCGGACTCGATCCGCGGAGGATCCCGGTGCTGACCAAGATCCAGAACGCCCGCTTCCGGCGGCCGGTCTTCCCGGGTGCCAGGCTGGTCATCGAGGCAGAGATCGCGGAGGAGGTCGGACCTGCCCTGATCATGAAGGGCTCGGTCAGCGTGGAGGGCCTGAACGTGCTGCGCACCGAATTCGTCGTCGCCATGGCGGACGTTGGCGACGGCCCGACTATGGGAGGCCTGGCGTGAGTTTTCTCGGACTCGACGGCAAGACCATCGTCGTCTTCGGCGTGGCCAACAAGAAGAGCGTCGCCTACCAGATTGGTCAGGTGCTCGAAGCGGAAGGCGCCGCCGTGGTCTATGTCGTCCGGTCGAAGGAACGCCAGGACAGCGTGGCGAAGCTCCTGCCCAAAGCTGACATTCACGCGTGCGACGTATCACGCGACGAGGAGATTCTCGCCGTGGCCCGCGAGATCACGAAAGTTCATCCGGCGATCCACGGGCTCGTCCACTCGATCGCTTTTCTTGATTACGAAGGCGGGATCAAGCCCTTCCACGAGACGACCCGGAAGGCATTCCTCCAGTCCGTGGACATCTCGTGCTACTCCCTCATCGCCATCGCGAACGCCTTCAAGAACCACCTCGCGCGCGACGCCTCCGTGGTGGTGGTCTCCATCTCCACCACCAAGATGGCGGCCGAGAACTACGGCATCATGGGCCCGGTGAAGGCCGCGCTGGACTCGGCCATCTGCTTCCTGGCCCAATCGTTTAGTTCGTTCTCCAACGTCCGCTTCAACTCGGTCAACCCCGGGCTGCTCAAGACCTCCGCCTCGGCTGGCATCCCCGGCTACGCGGATTACTATCTGTACGCGGAAAAGCTGACGCTGCGAAAGAAAGGGGTGACGACGCAGGAAGTCGCCAACGCGGCGGCTTTTCTCCTGAGCGAGCGCGCGGCTGGGATCAACGCCCAAGGAATCGTGCTGGACGCAGGGATGTCCGTGAACTACTTCGACAAAGATGTGATGAAGCGGGCGCTGCGGCCAGATTGACAACATTCCCTCTCCCCTGGAGGGAGAGGGTCAGGGTGAGGGGGGCTGCTGGAGGCTTCGGCTTCTCGTTGTCTTGGCGGTGGAAGGCCTCCGGGATCGTGCCACACGCCCTCCTAAACTAAGGTGGCCTCCGCGCCCGCATTCGCACCTATGCACAAAAGTATAGTCTATGGTGGTGTGATTACATAATCGGTGAGACCCTCACTTGGCCGGCATCCGCCCTTCACATTTAATTTGATCTCGTTCTCCTCTGTAACCCTGCATCCGAACACACGATTATGATGGCAATTGAGTTGTCCTAAGTTTTCTCGCCCGTAAACGGGCCGGTACGGCCTTTGCGTATACCTATCGTCATCCCTGGGCCTTAGCCTAGGAGGTAATCTATGTTGGAGAGCATGCTGCTGACACTCTGGCTCATGGCAGCGTCAATGCCGGAAGGCTGTGCCGTGACAGGAACGGTGTTCTATTCGTCGGAGCAGACCTTTGCGCTGCTCCACAGCAACTGCCTCATCGAGATTCAGCGAGACGATCGCTGGATCATCATGACTTCACCGCGATGGGTCGTCGTAGTGGAGATCCCGCTGACATTCGGGAAGCGCGAGTTTACCTACACCTGGGGGTCGCCTTGGGCACTGTTTGGACCGGGACCGACGACCAGCGAGTGGGTGCCCGTGGCAGTAGGCCATCGCACAGGTGTATAGGGCGCGCTCACGTGGATTTGGCTGGTCCGGTGGTCTTGCGCAGGAGGATCTCTGAGGAACCGGGGATCAACAAATGCAGGATCGGCCCGATTTCCGTGTAGCCGTTCCGCTCGTAAAACCGCCGGGCCTGGTGATTGAAATCGGACACGCACACGAAGAGGTTCTTGGCCCGCTGGAAGACCACGCTCTCCAGATGGGCCAGGAGCGCTCGGCCATACCCGCGGCCCTGGGCTGATGCCGCGATGGCGAATAGCTCCAGATAGTCGCCGAAGAGAAACCGCTGACGCAGGACCCCGACACCGACAACGCTCCCTCCGGTCTCGATGACGAACGCCTCCCGCCCCTTCAAGGGCGTCTCAAACAAGCGCTCCCAGTCCGAAGCGGTGTAGCCGAGTCTTTTCCAGGGATTCAGATCGCCAAGCAAACGGACCACGGCGGCAAAATCATCCGGCTTGTACGACCTAACGGTGGCTGGCGGTAGGGTCATGGTCCGCCGAAGCGTTGCACCGGCCAAGGAGTTCGGTGACGGTCACCGGCTGAAGGCCCTTTTTCAGCAGCTCTTGCGACAGGTCTTCCACCACGGCGCGGGTGTGCAGGCCCTTGCCGTTGGCGTGGAAGACGACGATGCTGCCGCCGCGCACCTTTGTTCGCAGATCCT
>WNGB01011963.1_pt1 | contig 11833 bp, 11 predicted proteins | sample 5400681 | NCBI WGS metagenome assembly WNGB01 (sample SAMN13153367, study PRJNA577476) | soil metagenome | isolation source: 115 cm soil or saprolite under grassland replicate 2 | place: USA:California | collected 2016-06-15 | reverse complement strand
CATGTTCGAGGATCGCAAGAGGCCCTTGGCGAACCACCATGGACAGGTCCTGCCCCTGGGCTCGCCAGGACCTTCTTGGTCCAAACACCGCCACGAAATCCGAGTCACCGGGCCCCGACTCCGACCCACACGATTCCCGGAAGAGCCTCAAAAGCTTTCGGTGATGGAGGCAACCCGATGTTCAACAAGCCCGGTGTGCGCGTCGGGTGTCCGCAGGATATGGGTAATGCTTCGGAGCGGGTCGGGGGCACATGACTGGATGCGGACGCCACGGCGGTCGATCTCGGCGGGCCTCATCGGCGAGCCGTTCCCCTCTCGGTACTCGCTGTCAGGTGCATCTCCGCCCCGCTGTTCTGGCAGAACTGCTCCCAGTCGGACCACGGCAGCCATTCGTGGAGCCAGCGCAGCCCCGACGGCATCGAGGGTGGCGCGCCGCGTAGATAGGCGAGACCGGTGAGGACCGCGGGGAAGCAGGGAACGTCGGTCGCCCTGTCCCTGGCGAGAAGGCTCATCGTGTCTTCCCGGTCCTCCCATTGGGCCCAGATCTGAAGGCAGCCCAGCATCCGGGAGCGTGGCCACCACTCCATCATCGCCCGACCGAGACGCAGCGGTCCCGCCACGGCCGGGAGGCGGAGCCCGAGCCGGCTCAGCAGCATGAGCACCGGAGCGATGGCGCGGTTACTGAACCCGATGGCCGACGCACATTCCGGCACCTCGAGGATCTCGCGGAGCCATCGCTCATTGGGTGTGGGATAGAGCCAGAGCTCACGGCGGCCGATAGGGTCGGGGAACGTCAGCGCGAATCCCTCGCGAGCCGCTCGAATGCGATCGAGCGTGGTGAGCAGGGCCCGCATGGCCGCCCGCCCCGCGCCGCCGCGGGTGGCCATCACCAGGCCCACGCGGACCTGCCGGGGCCTGCCCTGTGGCGCGACGAGGTGGTGAACGAGGAAGAGCACGGTCGCCGCGAACGTCGAGTGAGCGGTGAACACGCGGATCCTGGCCGAGGCCGCCGCGTCGGCCATGCGAGCGCTGTACCCCGCGTCGTCGGAGAGATCAAGATAATCGCAGCCGGCGTCCGCGCAGGCCTGGACGAGCGTGCCGTCGCGAGACTGAAACGGCCCCGCGCAGTCGATGCAGAGCGCGCAACCATCCACCGCCCGGCGGCAGCTCTCCGGCGATGCGGCATCGAGGACGCGCCCGCCGATCTTCACCGCGCTCTCCGCGGAGGCCAGGGCGCACGCCACGGTGCACGCGAACGCGAGACGCTGCGCCCTCGCCAGCGTGCGGCTCGTGACGACCAGCTCGCCGCCGCGGCCTTGCGCGACGAGATGTCCGGCGATCAGGCCGCCGAAGTGGCCGGTCGCGCCGGCGATGAGTACCTTCACGGTGCGGGCGTGCCGGCGAACTCCCCGCGCGAACGGGAGGACACGGCGCCGGCGCCTCGACCGGCCTGGGCCAGGAGCCTGCCGGAGGCAGGCTCGCGCGCCGAGCTCAAAGGAGCTGGCGCAGGGTGGACCAGCGCAGCAGCTCCCGCGGCGGGATGAAGTCGCCGATCACCCCCATGAGGGCGTCGAGCAGCGCCGGACGGCGGGCGAGGGCGCGCGCGAGGCGGTCGGCGAGGGGGCGCCGCGCGATGATGAACCGAAGGGCGCGGGAGACCCATTCCTTGTCGCGGGTGGCGGCGCGGCACGCCTCCGTATAGGCGCCGAGGGCGCGCGCGGACACATCGCCGTCGGCGAGGGCGCGGTGAGCGGCCTCGACGAGGAGCTCGGCCGAGTGGAGCGCGGCATGAAGTCCCTCGCTCATGAACGGATCATAGACGCCGGCGGCATCGCCGGCGAGCAGGACGCCGCCGTGGCGCGGCGCGATCACCCGGTACGCGAGCGGCGCCATCGCCACCGGGCGCCCCTGGGGGCGCATGCCGCGAAGGCGCGGCATCAGGTGCCGGAGCTGCTTCAGTCGCGCGTGGAAGAACGTCTCCAGCCGGTTGCGGAAGGGCCTGGCGTGGGCGAGCGGGACCATGAGGCTCAGGTTGACGAGCCCGGGCGTCACGGGGCTCAGGACCGAGTAATCGGGCGGATCGATGTAGATCTCGCTCATCTGATCGAAGCCGTCCAGCCCCCGGACATCCTGGATCAGGGCGAGGCGCTCCGGTCGGCGGGGACGCACCAACCCGAGCACGCGCGCCACGACGGAAGCCCGGCCGTCGGCGCCCACGACGAGCCGGCTCCGCACCGCGAAGGGCCGTCCCCGGGCGTCGGCCCCCTCGATTCCGGTCACGTGATCGTCCTCGATGATGAGCCCGGTGACCCGGTAGCGCTCCCGGACCTCCACCGGCAAGCTCCGGGCGCGCTCGAGCAGGATGCGGTCGAGGACCTCGCGCGGAATCGCCATCGCGTGATCCCGGTACCCTCGCCACGCTCCCGCGGTCGGATAGGCAGCGCAAAGGGCCGTCCCGTCGGGGGCCACCAGGCGCATCCCGCGGAGCGGCGAGGCGCCGGCCGCGTCCACGTCCTTCAACACGCCCAGCCGGTCCAGCATGCGGGCGGCCTGCGGAGACAGGTACTCGCCGCAGACCTTCGGGCGCAAGAACCCGGCCCTGTCCAGGAGCACCACCGTCAAGCCGCGCTCGGCGAGGAGAATGGCCGCCGCCGTCCCCGCGGGCCCGGCCCCGACCACGGTGACGTCCACGCGCTTCATGGCTTCGCCCTCACCGCGCACTGCCGCATCAGCCGCGGGTACCGGATCACGCGCACGTCGAAGAGCCCGGCCTTCTCGCACAAGGCCCGCACCTCGTCGGGCGTGTACGCGCGCAGCACGGACAGGGGGCCATCGTGCCGGGACATGCGGTTCCGCGTGAGCGCTCGCGTCGCCAGCCAGACGACCGCGTAGGCGGCGCGGCTTCTCACCAGGTCGTTCACGACGAAGCCCACCCGCGCCGTCGCATCCATCTCCGCGAGGTACCGGACGGCGGCGGCGGGCTCCAGGTGATGGAGCGTCAGCCCCGAGATCACCACGTCGACCGAGCGGGGCCGAACCGGCAGCGCCAGCGCATCGCCCTGGAGGAGGACGATCTCGGGATAGCGGGCGGCGGCGCGGCGCGCGACGGCGAGCGTGGGAGGATCCCGGTCGAGGGCCAGGATCCGGATGCGGCGTCCGGCGCGACGCGCCCAGCGCGCGAGAGACCTCGGGATGTCGGCGCCTCCCGTCCCCACGTCGAGCACGGTGATCTCGCGATCGCGGGGAGCGCCGGCGATGAGCCGCTTGACGTGGGCCAGGGTGATGCGACGGCCGCCGAAGAGCGCGTTGAGCCGCGCGATGTCGGCGAGGCTCTGGGAGAGGTCCGCGAATCGCGCCGGCCGGTCGAGCATCTCGACGGCGTCCTTGGCCCTCGGCAGCGCCGGGAACAGACGCATCCTACCAGCGGAGGCTGGCCGCTCGTCGGCGGCGGAGCAGCAGGGGCTGGTCCCGGCGGCAGAGCGGAGTCGCGCGCGCGATCATCCGACGCTCGCTCATGGGCGCAGGATACGCTCGCCCTCTTGCCTTGTCCACCCGGCGCAGGCAAGATCGGACGCGTCGCGTCCCAAACGTGCCTTGACTTCCCCGACCGTCGGGCGCGGACGCGCGCCGACGGCACATAGAAAGGACCGCCGATGCCGCTCTACTCGTTCGAAGGCAAGTCACCGCGCGTCCATCCCACGGCGTTCATCGCGCCCACCGCGGCCCTCATCGGGGACGTCACCGTCGAGGAGAACGCCTCCGTCTGGTACAACGCGGTCGTCCGCGCCGACTTCTCCCCGATCGTCATCCGGCGAGGCGCCAATATCCAGGACTGCGCGGTGCTCCACGTCACGCCCGTCAACGGGGTGGAGGTGGGACCCGGCGCCACGGTGGCTCATCTCTGCCTGATCCACGGCGCCGACATCGGGGAAGAGGCGCTCGTCGGCAACAGCAGCACGGTGCTGGACGGCGCCCGGATCGGCGCGCGCGCCATGGTGGCCGCCGGCGCCCTCGTCACGCCGGGGACCCGGATCCCCGACGCGATGCTGGCGATGGGAGCGCCGTGCAAGGTCAAGGGCCCGCTGGCGGGCACGCCCGCCGCGCACTGGGTGGAGGTCAACCCGACGGCCTATCAGGCGCTCGCCCAGCGCCATCGCGTGGGCGTGAACCCGGTCTGATCGTCCCTCAGTCCTGGCCGAGCTAGACCAGCCCCGGATCGGGCTTGGTCACGACGCCGTTGATCCGCCACCCGTCGTTTTCCCGGACCATGTCGTACAGCGCCTCGATGCTGTTCCCGTTCGCTCCCCGGATCTTGACGTTGATGTACACGTGGCCGTCCGGCGCCACTTCCGTCCGGGACACCAGGGCGAAGGTCGAGCGGGCGATCTCGGGATAGCCGCCCTTGACCATGCGCTCGAAGGCCTCGCGATCGAACATCCGCCTGACCTCCGTCGACGCGAAGATGTAGGCGATGTCGTAATCGTCCCGGCGGAAGGCCTCGAGCTGCTTCATGATGGGCTCGGCCGCCGCCTTGGCGACCTCTCCCGGCTGGGCGAACGCCACGCTCGCGACCGCGAGCGTCGCCACGACGACGCCGAGCCCCATCACGCCTCGCCCCTTCATCGCCTCCGTGCCCAACGTCATTCTATCTCAACCGAGGAGTCGCCTGAGGGAGCCCGATGCGGCTCGCAGCATCCTCCGCGCCTCCGTCGATCCGACCTCGAGACGCGCCATCACGATGGCGAGCTTGGCGCTGTCCCCGGCGGCGCGCAGGAGACGGGCGGCCTCCCGATCGCCCACCTTGCCGATCTCGCGGACGAGACGGCGCGCCCGCGCCCGGAGCTTCGCCGAGCGCGGTCGCAGGTCCACCATGCGGTTGCCGTAGATCTTGCCGAGCCGGGCGAAGGCGCCGGTGGTGAGGGTGTTGAGCGTGAGCTTGGTGGCGGTGCCCGCCTTGAGCCGCGTGGACCCCGCCAGGACCTCGGGTCCGACGGCGAGCGGGATGATCACGCGCGCGGCGGGGCGCGCCACGCGTGGATTCGCCGTCACGAGCACGGTCGCGGCCCGGCGCCGGCGGGCTTCGCGAAGGGCCGCCCTCACGAAGGGGGTCACGCCGCTCGCGGCGATGCCCACCACGACGTCGCCGGCCCGCGCGCGGCGGCGGATCTGCCGCGCGCCCTCGGCGGCATCGTCCTCGACGCCCTCGGCGGACCGGAACACGGCGCGGGGCCCTCCCGCCATCACCGCCCGAACCAGCCCGGGCGGAGTGCCGAAGGTCGGCGGGCACTCCGCGGCCTCGAGCACGCCGAGCCGCCCGCTCGTGCCCGCGCCGACGAAGATCAGCCGGCCTCCGTCCGAGAGCGCCTGCGCGATCAGCTCCACGCCCCTGCCGATCTCGGGCGCGGCGCGCGCGACGGCGGTCACCGCCTCGTGGTCGGCGCGGTTCATGAGTCTTGCGACCGCGGCCGGCGAGAGCCGGTCGAGGTCGCGGCTCCGCGGATCGGGCCGCTCGGTGGGCAGCCGCTCGTAGCGGATCCCGCGCCTCACCGCGCGCGCTCGCCGCCCGCCATCTCCGCCGCGTCGGCCTGCTCGATCCAGAACTCCATCGCCATCGCTCGCGAGCAAGCTGACGATAGCATACGTGACGCCGGAATATTTCCGGGAGCGCTCCGGAGATTGTCTTGGGTTCCGGCCGCGCAACACCTACTATAAGAGTCCATGACGGGGGTCCGCTGCGGCCTCGACGTGCTCGTGAGCCGGCTGCCCAAGCTTCTCCGAGGACGCCGCGTGGGGCTCCTCTGCCACCAGGCCTCGGTCACCCGTGAGCTGACCCACGCGGTGGACGCCGTCGCCCCGATCCGCGGCGCGAGGCTCACCGCGCTCTTCGCCCCCGAGCACGGCATCGCCGGCGCGGCCCAGGACCACGCGCGAGTGGGATCGCTGAGGGACCGCTCCTCGGGATTGCCCGTCTGGAGTCTCTACGGCCGACAGCTGGCCCCCCGCCCGGCGATGCTCGCGGAGATCGACACCCTTGTCGTCGACCTGCAGGACGTGGGATCCCGGTATTACACGTTCGTGTGGACCACCGCGCTCTGCATGCAAGCGTGCGCGCGGGCTCGCGTCCCGGTGGTCGTGCTGGACCGCCCGAATCCGCTCGGCGGCCTCGTGATGGAAGGGAATCTGCCGGACCCGCGCTTCGCGTCCTTCGTCGGGCTCTATCCGCTGCCCGCCCGCCACGCCATGACCGTCGCGGAGCTGGCCGCCTATCTGAACGAGACGCACTCCATCGGCTGCAACCTCGCCGTCGTGCCGATGGACGGCTGGCGCCGCGCCATGACCTGGGAGGACACGGGTCTGCCCTGGGTGGCCCCGTCCCCCAACATGCCGACGCCGGACACGGCGCGTGTCTATCCGGGCGGCTGCCTGATCGAGGGAACCAATCTTTCCGAGGGGCGCGGCACGACGCGCCCGTTCGAGCTGCTGGGCGCGCCCTTCCTCGACGGGCGGCGGCTCGCGCGCGCCCTCGCGCGTCGGGACTTGCCGGGCGTGACCTTTCGCGCCGCCGCCTTCCAGCCGGCGTTTCACAAGTACGAGGGACAGCTCTGCCACGGCGTGCAGCTCCACGTGACCGACATCGCGCGCTTCAAGCCGTTCGCGACCTACCTCGCCGTGATCGTCGAGGCGCGCCGCCAGTCGCGGCTCTTCCGCTGGCGGCGCCCGCCCTACGAGTTCGAGATGAGGCGGCTGCCCATCGACCTCCTCTGCGGGGGCGATGGGATCCGCCGCGCCATCGAGCGCGGGGTGCCGCTCGGCCGCCTCGAGCGCTCGTGGCGTCGAGAGTTGACCCGCTTCGCGCGCGCCCGCCGGCCCTACCTCCTCTACCGATGAGCGCGATGACCCTCGAGGAGCTGGTCGGCCGCCGGTTGATGTTCGGCCTGCCGGGGCCCGACGCCACGGATGCCGACATCCGCCTCTTCGCGGACACGCGGGCAGGCGGCCTCATCCTCTATCGCCGGAACTTCGAGACCCCCGAGCGGCTCCAGCGCCTGCTCACCTGTCTCGAGGGCGCCCTCGACCGCCGGCTGCTGATCGCGACGGACCACGAGGGCGGGCGGATCATCATGCTCGGGCGCGCGGTGACGATCTTCCCCGACAATCTCGCCGCGGGGACGGCCGGCGACGCCGGCTTCGTCCACCGCCAGGGCGTCTTCGAGGGGCGCGAGCTGCGCCGGCTCGGCGTGGACGTCAATTTCGCGCCCGTGCTGGATGTTCTGACGGAGCGCTACAGCCCGAATATCGGCATTCGGTCCTATGGCAAGGATCCCAGGCGCGTGGCGCGCTACGGCGCGGCGCGGATCACGGGGCTCCAGTCCGCGGGCGTCTCGGCCTGCGCGAAGCATTTCCCGGGCAAGGGGCATGCCGGGGTGGACGCGCATCTGGGGCTGCCCGTGATCGAGTCCGACTGGGGCGAGATGCATGCCGTGCACCTGGTGCCGTTCATGGCCGCCATCGAGGCGGGAGTCCACTGTCTCATGACCTCCCACCCGCTCTATCCCGGACTCGATCCCACGCCCGCCACGCCGGCGACGTTCTCGCGTCTCATCGTCGACGAGTACCTGCGCGGCCAGGTCGGGTACCGTGGCGTCATCGTGTCCGACGATCTGGAGATGGGAGCCGTCCGGGAACTCTGCGCGATCGGTGATGCGGCCATCCGCGCGGCGGCGGCCGGGCACGACCTGCTGCTCGTCTGCCACACCGAGGCGGCTCAGCGCGCCGCCCACGCGGCGCTGCTCGAGGCGTACCGGACTCGCGCGCTCCCCCGGCGCCCCCTCGAGCAGAGCGTGGCGCGGCTCGACGCGCTCGTGGCCAAGCGCCCGGCTCGTTTCGACGGCGGCCCGCCGCGGGCCGAGCGGGACGGCGAGCCGCTCGCCAGGGCGCTGGCCGCTCGCGCCGCGACCTTCGTCGCCCCCGCGCCGCCCGGCTGGCGGCGCCGCCTGAACGGGCGCGTCGCGGCGATCTTCCCGCGGCTGGCCGCTCTCGCCGACCGGATCACCGTCGAGCCGGGCCTCCTGGACGAGGCGCGCTATCTGCGCGAGGCCATGCTGTCATACGGCGTGGAGCCCGAGGTCGAGGTGGTCGGCGTCGAGCCCACGGAGGCGGAGATCGCGCGGGCGCGCGGGCGGGCGGAGACGGCCGACGCGACCATCCTCTTCCTCTACGACGCGCATCTCTACCCCTCCAACCGGCAGCTGCTCGACTCCCTCCAGAGCGGGGCTCGCGCCCTGGCCGTCGTCCTGATGCGGGACCCCTACGACGCCGAGTACCTGCGCGGAGGGACCGCCGGCGTCACCGCCTACGGATGGCGCAAATGCCAGCTGGACGCCGTCCTGACCCGCTTGCTCGCCTGAAGCGGTCCGGTGATCACGGCCTCCCGATTCGGTTCTGGACCCCCGCCGGATTCAGGCGATTTCCCGATTGAAGGGCCCGGTGCCACGGGATACATTGGAATCGTTCCACGCAAGCGGGATGGGACGGGAGAGGACGAGACCCGATGATGCGGACCCCTTCTACCCCGAACACCGCGAGGACCCCCACGATGGCCACGACACGTTTCGTCGAGAAGTGGGTGGACGAAGCCGCCAACCTCACGGCGCCGAGCCGGGTGGTCTGGTGCGACGGCTCCGACGCGGAGTACGAGCGGCTCATCGAGGAGATGGTGCGCGACGGCACCCTGCTGCCGCTCAACCCGCGCACCTACCCGAACTGCTATCTCCACCGGAGCCATCCCAGCGACGTGGCGCGCACCGAGCAGCTCACCTTCATCTGCACGCGCACGCGCGACGATGCGGGGCCGACCAACAACTGGATGGCGCCCGACGAGGCGAAGGAACGGGTGGGCGCGCTCTACCGCCGGAGCATGCACGGGCGCACCATGTTCGTGATCCCGTACCTGATGGGCCCCGCCGGGTCGCCGATGAGCCGCGTGGGCGTGATGGTCACGGATAGCGCCTACGTGGTCGCCAGCATGCACATCATGGCGCGCGTGGGGGACGTGGCGCTCCGGCACATGCGCGATCCCGAGGACTTCGTCGCCGGGCTCCACTCGCTCGGCGACCTGTCACCGGACCGGCGCTTCATCATGCACTTCCCCGAGGAGCGGCTCATCTGGAGCGTCGGCTCCGGGTACGGGGGCAACGCGCTCCTCGGCAAGAAGTGTCACGCGCTCCGCATCGCGTCGTCGCAGGCGCGGCAGGAAGGCTGGATGGCCGAGCACATGCTGATTCTCGGACTCGAGGATCCGGACGGCGAGGTGACCTATCTCGCCGCGGCCATGCCGAGCGCCTCGGGCAAGACCAATCTCGCCATGGTCGTGTCCAAGCTCCCCGGTTATCGCGTGTGGACGGTCGGAGACGATATCGCCTGGATCCATGTCGATGCCCGCGGCCAGCTGCGCGCGATCAACCCCGAGCGCGGCTTCTTCGGGGTGGCGCCCAATACCAGCCCCAAGACCAATCCGAACGGGATGGCCACCGTCCGCTCCAACACCATCTTCACCAACGTGGCATTGACGCCGTCGGGGGAGCCCTGGTGGGAGGGGATGGACGCCGCGCCCCCGGCGGGACTGGTCGACTGGCAAGGCAAGGCCTGGCAGCCCGGAGGCGCCGCCGCCCATCCCAACTCCCGGTTCACCGCGCCCGTCCGGCAATGTCCTTCGATCGACCCCAACTGGGAAGATCCGCAAGGCGTGCCCATCTCCGGCTTCATCTTCGGGTCGCGGCGGGCACGGGTGGTGCCGCTGGTCTTCGAGGCCTTCGACTGGCCCCACGGCGTGTTCCTCGGCTCGGCCATGGGAACCGAGACCACGGCCGCCATCACCGGCAAGGTCGGTGTCGTGCGCCGCGATCCCATGGCGATGATCCCGTTCTGCGGCTACAACATGGCCGACTACTTCGGCCACTGGCTCGGCATCGGGAGCCGGCTGGCCAAGCCGCCCCGGATCTTCCGCGTGAACTGGTTCCGCCGCGACGGCGAGGGCCGGTTCCTCTGGCCCGGCTACGGCGACAACGTGCGGATCCTCAAGTGGATCGTCGAGCGGATCCGCGGCAAGGCCGCAGCCAGGGAAACCCCGATCGGCTATGTCCCGACCCCGGGGTCCCTCGATACTGACGGCCTGGACGTGCCGGCGGCCAGGCTGGAGGCGGCGCTCCACTGTGACCGTGACGAGTGGTTCGAGGCCCTGGATGAACTGCGCGGGTTCTACGCGCAGTTCGGGTCGCGACTGCCGGCGCCCATCTGGGAGGCGCACGCGCAGACCGCGCGCCGGTTCAGGGCCTAGGGGCTGCGGCGGCCGTCCCTCCGCGGCCGCCGCAGTTTCCGATTCGCCTACGATTCGGGGCGGGCGAGGATCATGTAGGTCGCCCGCCCCACCGCCAGGAGCCGTCCGGTCCCGTCGCTGATCCGCGCCTCGCCGAAGGCGATGGCGCGCCCGCGCTTCAGGATCCGTCCCTCCGCGACGATGTCGCCCGCGCGGGCGCCGGCGATGAAGCTCACGTTCAGGTCGAGCGTGGTCTGGCCGACGCCGCCTTCCGAGACTTCGTGCAGGGTGCTGAGGGCGCCCCCGACCGCGGTATCCACGAGCGCGCTGTAGACGCCGCCGTGAACGGGCGCGCCCGCCGCGTTGCGTAGCTCGTCGCGCACGGAGACGCGGAGCCGCACCCGGCCGGGCTCCGCCTCGTCCACCTCGATGCCCAGGTGACGCCAGAACAGGTTCGCGTGCGCGCGCGCGCGGACCCTCGCCAGGAGATCGTCGGCCATCTCAGGGGCTCACGGCATGTCGGGCCGCACCGCTTCCTCGAGCGTGAGAAGCGGGCGGGCGCGAAAGGGCTCGCGCCGGACGAGGCAGTCCTCGAGGTCGCACATCGCGCAGTAGGCGCGATGGCAGGGGTCGGTGTGGAAGACCAGTTCGCCCTCCACGCCCACTTCCTTGATCACCTGGCGGGCGAGGTCCTCGGCCAGCTCATGCGCCTGGTCCACCGACCAGAACTCCGGCACGACGAGGTGGGCGTCCACGTGATGGAAGCGGCCCGACCGGATGGCGCGCAGATGGTGGATGCGGATCACGCCCTGCCCGACATGGCCGCGGAGCACGTCGAGCAGGCGATTGAGCAGGCGCGTGTCCTCCTCGTCCAGCAATCCGCCGGCGGCGTGGCGCACGAGGCGGAATCCCGTCCACATCAGGTTGAGCGCCACCACCGCCGCCACCAATGGATCGAGCCAGGGGACGCCGGTGACCCGGACGAGCAACAGGCCCACGACGATGCCGGCGCTGGTGTAGAAGTCCGAGAGTACGTGCTGGCCGTCGGCCACCAGGGTGAGCGAGGCGTGCGTCCGGCCGGTGCGGACGAGATACCACCCGAGGGCGAGGTTCACGAGCCCCGCGCCCAGGACGATGAGGAGGCCGGACTCGAGCCGACGGACCTCGCCGCCGTGGATCAAGCTCCGCACGACCTCGTAGATGATGACGACGGCGGCGAAGGCGATGAGCCCGCCCTCGAACGCCGCCGAGAAGAACTCGATCTTGCCGTGACCGTACGGGTGATTCCGGTCGGCGGGGCGCCCGGCGAAGATCAGGCCGCCGAGGCCGAAGATGGCGGCCACCACGTTGACGATGGACTCGAGGGCGTCGGACAGGATCGCGGTCGACCCCGTGAGCAGATAGGCCTGGTACTTGGCGCCCAGAAGCACGACCGCCACCGCGAGCGAGATCATGCCCGCTCGCACGCGCACGCGTGAGTCTTCGGCGATCAAGACCTCCGGCTCCATGGGCCGATGA